>Ga0105247_10001731_pt1 | contig 15372 bp, 12 predicted proteins | sample KBSS24metaG_FD_81519 | JGI IMG/M metagenome (GOLD analysis project Ga0105247, IMG submission 81519) | Switchgrass rhizosphere microbial communities from Kellogg Biological Station, Michigan, USA - KBS S2-4 metaG | ecosystem: Host-associated > Plants > Roots > Rhizosphere > Soil | place...
CTAACGAAGTCGGCCGCGTCTGCCAGAACCTCGATATCTCGGCCAAGACGGTCCACGAGATCTTCGTGTCCGACACCAAGCTGAACATCTCGCCGTACTCCACCCCCCCGTGAGGCGCCTTCGGCGGCTCGTGCCCGCCCGAGGACGTCCGCGCCCTGCAGCACATCGCCGCGGACGTGGGTGCCAACGCGCACCTGGTGGATTCGCTCATGCGCACCAACGATGCGCACAAGCATCACCAGTTCACCTTCGTGACGCAGGGCCTCGCTCCCGGAGCCAAGGTCCTGCTGGTCGGGCTGGCGTTCAAGGCAGACACTGACGACCTGCGCGAAAGCCCGGCGGTCGATCTGGCGCGCAAGCTGATCGAGGCAGGTTACGCCCTCGACGTCTACGATCCCGCGCTGACTCCGGACAACCTGGTCGGTCAGAATCTGGGCTATGCCTATGCCTACCTGCCCACCATCAACACCCTGCTGGTGGACAAGGAAAAGGCCGAAGCGGAGGACTACGACTTGGTGATTTCGACAAACCGCCTTACCAAGACGCTGTCCCTGAAGAGCGGCAACATCGTCGATGTAAGCTCGATCGCCTAAGAAGCATCATCCCCTATGTTGTCTGTCGCGATGCAAAAAGAGCACGAATTCCCGACGCATATCGAAGGGCAGCCCCTTGCGGGCAAGAAGGTTCTCATCATTGTCGAGAACCTTCCGCTGCCTTTCGATCGGCGGGTCTGGCAGGAGGCGCGCACGCTCAAGGCGGCGGGCGCGCTGGTTTCAGTGATCTGCCCCACGGGCAAGGGCTTCGAGAAGCGCTACGAACTCATCGACGGTGTGCATATCCACCGCCACCCCCTGCCGCTGGATGCATCGGGGGCGCTTGGCTACCTGATCGAATATGGCGCGGCGATCTTCTGGGAAACCGTGCTCGCCTGGAAGATCTTCTTCACCCGGGGTTTCGACATCATTCAGGGCTGCAATCCGCCGGACCTGATCTATCTGGTAGCGCTGCCCTTCCGCTTGTTCGGCGTGAAGTTCATCTTCGACCATCACGACATCAACCCGGAACTCTACGAGGCGAAGTTCAACAAGAGGGGCTTCTTCTGGAAGCTGATGGTGCTGTCCGAAAGGCTGACTTTCAAGACCGCCACCGTGTCGATGGCCACCAACCAGAGCTATCGCAAGATCGCGGTCGAACGTGGTGGCATGGATGCGGACCGCGTCTTCGTGGTCCGGTCCGGTCCCGATCTCAGCCGGCTCAAGCTGGTGGCGCCGGCCGAACACTGGAAGAACGGCCGGCAGTATCTCATCGGCTATGTCGGCGTCATGGGCGATCAGGAGGGCATCGACCTATTGGTCGATGCCGCGCACCACATCGTCTACGGCCTTGGACGGCAGGACATCCAGTTCTGCCTGGTGGGTGGCGGGCCCAGCCTGGCTTCGCTCCAGGCGCTTACCCAGGAGCGCGGGCTGGCCGACTACGTGACCTTCACCGGTCGTGCGCCCGACCAGGATCTGTTCGAAGTGCTCTCGACCATGGACATCGGCGTGAACCCCGACAGGGTCAATCCGATGAACGACAAGTCCACAATGAACAAGATCATGGAATATATGGCGCTGGGCAAGCCGATCGTGCAGTTCGACGTCACCGAGGGCCGCTTCTCGGCCCAGGAGGCATCGCTTTACGCCAAGGCGAACGATCCGATCGACATGGCACAGAAGATCGTCGACCTCCTGAGCCAACCCGAACAACGCCAGAGCATGGGCGCCTATGGCCGGGCGCGGGTGGAGAACGAGCTGAGCTGGAACCATCAGGTGGAGCCGCTGATCGCGGCGTATCGCTGCGCGCTGGGGCTTGGACGGACCGTATAGCACCTTGGTCCGTGTCGGGCGCGGATAACCAACAAGGCGTCTTAGGCACGGCCACGACCTGTATCAGGCGAGAGATGAGGTCGCATGAACCTGCCCTGGCTTTATAACCGCCTCACGGCCATGAGTCCGGCCGAAGTGGCTTGGCGTGTCCTCGAGCAAGGCAAGCGCCGTTATGCCCGGTATCGGCTGCAAGGAGCGGCCCGATTCCAGGATGTTTCCGGTGTGGCGCCTTGTTTACCGGGGTTGGCGCAGGCTTTCGAAGCGGATGTGACGCCTCAGGACAGGGAAGCCATACGCGAAGCGGCGGCGGATGTTCTGGCGGGCCGTTTCTCGGCATTGGGAGTGGTGTGGCCCAAGCGGGACGAAAACGATCTCTATCCGCCGTCAATCTGGTCAACCGATCCGGTCACTGGCCAACACTGGCCTGAGCAAGACTACTGCTTCTCCATCCCTTACCGGCACCGGCCCGAAATCGGTGATGTCAAATATGTTTGGGAATTCGGGCGTTTGCAATTCCTGCAAGTTTTGTCTGCCGAATATAGACTATCGGGAGACAAACGCGCCTTGGCAGCGATCGAGGAGGCGATTGAAAGCTGGTGCGAAGCGAATCCGCCGTTCCAAGGCATTCACTATGCCGAGATCCTCAATGTGGCGATGCGGGCGATAAGCCTGCTCGTCGCAGCGAGCCTTTGCGGCGAAGCCCTGTCGTTCCGCACGGTTTCGGCTCTTCGCAGCGCATTGTGCGCGCATGCGGCATGGCTCGCCTTGTTCCCTTCGCGCTTTTCATCGGCGAACAACCATCTCGTTGCCGAGCTTGCGGCCGAATATCTCATCGCGGTGGCAATGGGGGGGCGGGAATTCGCGCATCAGCGGGAACACGCGTGGGCAGGATTGGTACGAGAGATCGAACTCCAGATCCTGCCCGACGGAGTCAACGCTGAGCAATCGCCTGCCTATGGAGCCTTTACCGCGGAGTTCGCATTGCTGGCCTGCCTCGTCGCCCGCGGCGAGGGACGGATTATTCCTGACGAGGTTATCAAGCGTTTGAAGCTTTACGCGCAGCAGATCTTCCTGCTCGCTGACGGGCATGGACGTGTCGCGAACCTTTGCGACAATGACGAAGGGCGCGTACTCACGCTCTGCCAGCACGAGCCGGTCTACTCGTTTTCGGTGGCATCGGCCATCTGCGGATTTTTCGGTGTCCCCGCGCAAACCGCCATGCAGGCGCCGCCAACGCTACGCATGATCGCCTTCGGGCGTCCGTTTCACGCTGAGGCGCCAGGCAACGGGTTACACACGTTTCATGATGGCGGAATCAGCGTTGCACGCGGGCAAGTCGGTTCATCACGCTATTTGCTGACCTTCGATCATGCCCCGCTCGGCTATCTTTCAATTGCTGCGCATGGTCATGCGGATGCCTTATCTTTTACTTTGACGGTGGATGATAAACCGGTTCTAGTTGACCCTGGCACTTACCTTTACCATTCGGGCGGAGCTTGGAGGGACTGGTTTCGCAGTACTCCAGCGCACAACACCTTGAACATCGAACGGCGCGACCAGAGCACGATGAGCGGTGCCTTCAATTGGTCGAGTAAGGCCATTGCACGATTGGAAGAAGTGGCGACGGGACCACATTGGCGGATAGCTGCGTCACACGATGGATACGTGCAGCCATTTGATATGCGCCATCGCCGTGAAATTGCGTCTTACGAAGAAGGCATTGAGGTCGTCGACTGGCTCGAGGGCTCTGGCCCTCGCTTGGCGGAGATCGCTTTTCAGGTCGATCCTGCGCTCTCGGCCGAGATCCACGACTCCTGTATTCAGCTGTGCCGCGACGGAGCGCCGGTTGCCGAGCTGTCCTTCGGCGTGTCGGGGGAGATTTCGATCGCCAGCGGTGGAGCTCGGGGTGAAGGGGGGGGCTGGGTGTCGGATAAGTTCGGCAGCAAGGTTCCTGCGCCAAGGATCTGCTGGCGCGGGACCGTCCCCCCTGACGGCATACGAACGCGCATCGCGCTTTGCCGAGACATGGCACCATCATTGCTCCATTCCACGCAGGAAGGCTTCTCCGCATGATCAATCGGATCGTTTTGCCCTCAACAGGGCTTTCGACGAGCGTGCTGGGCGCGGGCTGCGCTTCGCTTGGCTCGCGCTATGCGCGGGCGGACGGGTTGCGCGCCCTTGGCGCGGCCTTCGACGCCGGGGTTACCTGGTATGATGTCGCTCCGGCCTACGGTGCAGGTGATGCTGAGCCGATCCTGGGCGAATTCATGCAAGGGCGCCGTGATAGTCTGACCGTCTGTTCCAAGGTTGGCGTGATTCCTCCGAAGCGCAACGGAGCGATAAAGCTGGCCTATAGCCTCGGACGACCGTTGCTCGGCGTTGCCGGAGGGCTGCGGCGCGCATTCCGCAAATCCAAGGCAACCCGCAATGTTGCGGTGGCCCTCAACCCCGAGTTCATCCGCAACTCGCTCGACAGAACGCTGCAGCGCCTCCGCACCGACTATGTCGATGTTCTCGCCCTGCACAAGGTTAGCGAGCAGGATCTGGCCGATCCGTTCATCCAGGATACGCTCAGGAGCATCCTCAAAAGCGGCAAGGCGCGGCATATTTCCACGGCGGGCAGTGCACAGGCGGCGGTCGCGGCATTGGCCTATCCCGATGTTTATTCGATCGTTCAACTCGCGGACAACCCTACGCTGCGGCCCCTGGACGCGGTACGGTCAGCCGCACCAGGGCCGATCGGCATCGTCACGCATTCCGTGTTCGGGGTGGATGGTGCCAAGGATCGCTTCACCGCCAAGGTTAAGGCGGAGCCGCAATTGCGGGCACTGCTTGAGGGGGCAGGGTACGAGGGCAGTGAAGAGAAGATCGTCGCCGATCTGCTTCTGGACCGCGCCCTAGCTTCCAACGCGCAAGGCGTGGTGTTGACCAGCATGTTTTCGCCCAGACACCTCGCCAGCAACGTTGATCGCGCTTCGCGGCCCGTCAATCCTCGGGCGATCGAGTTGGTGGACGCCATCGTTGCGCGCGGCATCGAGATCACGAGCGTCATATGATCCGTCATGGCCTCGACGATCTCTTCGTCGGCGAGAACGATGTCGTAGTCGTCGGCGCCGGGCCGCTCGGTATCTCACTGTCTCTCGAACTCGCGCGGGGCGGAACACGGGTTGTGCTGCTGGAATCCGGGATGGAGAAGCCTTCCGACGAACGTCAGGAGCTTTCCCGCGGCACCATCGTCGATCCTCGCGTGCACGACGAACTGGAAATCACCGTATCGCGCCAGTTGGGCGGTACGTCCAACTTGTGGGGCGCTCGCTGCCAGCCCTTCGACCCTGTCGATTTCGAGCCTCGTTCCACGTTGGAAGGGGCGACCTGGCCGATAGGGCATAGCGACATCGCGCCTTTCTATGCGCGAGCCTGTGCCTATGCGAATTGCGGGGAGCCGGTCTTCCGGGCGCCGCATCCCGAGCTGGACCTGGCCGATGATGCCGTCGATGCGACCCGGCTCGAGCGCTTTAGTGCCAAGCCCGCGTTCCAGAAGGCCCACGCCGTGGAGCTGGCGGAACTGTCTAACCTGGAGGTTCGGCTTGGGGTCACCGTCGCGGCTATCGGCCATTCGGAAGGACGGCTGCGATCGCTGACCCTGTACGGCCTGGATGGAGGCAGGATCGACTTGCCCGTACGCCGCGTCGTTCTGGCGATGGGCGGCCTGGAGACGACGCGGCTTCTGCTGGCCACGCAACGGGAGACACCCGAACTGTTCGGCGGCGCCAACGGACCACTCGGCCGGTTCTATATGGCCCACGTGATCGGCGAGGTTGCCGACGTCACTTGGAACAGCAAGTCGGTCGATGCGGCCTATGACTTCTATCTCGATGGGCACGGTTCTTATGCGCGCCGCCGCATGGTCCCGAGCGACCAGGCGATCCGCGAGAAGGGCCTGCCGAACGTGTCCTTCTGGCCCGTGGTTCCGCCGGTAGCGGATGCCCGGCACCGCAGCGGATTGCTCTCGCTTGTGTATCTGGCTTTCGCGACCGGGCCGGTGGGGCGCCTGCTGGTCGCGGAAGCGATCCGACGCTATCATGCACCGCAGGGCGTGCCCAAGTTGCCGCATGTTGGCAACGTACTGCGTTCCTTCCCCAGCGCCGCGGCGCAAGCAATCGGTTTCATGCGCCGACGCTACGGTGCGGATATTCCTATCCCCGGCTTCTTCGTACGCAATCCCGGCCGCACATACGGGCTCTCGTACCACGCGGAGCACTTTCCCTCGGCCGATAGACGGGTGTCGCTGACGAATGAGAGCGACCGCTACGGCCTGCCCCGCCTCTCAGTGGACCTGCGCTTCGCGCAGAAGGACGCCGCCGCGATCCTGCGCGCGCACGAGCATCTTCGCGAGTGGCTGGGGCGCAACGGGCTAGGCCAGTTGCGCTATCGGCAGCGACTGGAGGAAACCGAGAAAGCAATCCTGGCGATTGCCACGCACGGCAATCATCAGATCGGCCTCGCGCGGATGGCATCATCGCGTGACGCAGGTGTCGTGGACGGCAACCTGGAAGCCTTCGATCTGAAGGGCCTCTACCTGTCCACCGTGGCGACTCTGCCCACATCAGGCCAAGCTAATCCGACCCTGACCGGTATCGCGTTCGCCTTGCGGCTTGCTCGGCACCTCGCTGTGGCCGGCTGATCACCCGCCCTTCTGGTTTCAGGAGACAGGAGGAGCGATCGACCTTACCAGACGTGTGCGGCCATGGGGTTGGCGCGCTTCTTGCGCCTGATCGCCGGTTGTTCGATGAATCGCCAGGACAGACCGGCGAAACAGATCGCGATGACGGCGACATAGAGAACATTGAGCGCGGAGGCGCGAACCCCCGCTTCGATCAGAAGATTGATGACGAGGCCGTGATAGATGTAGATGCCGTAGCTGATATCCTGGCCACGAATGACCTTCTCGCCCAAGTGGGTGACCGTATAGGCAAACGAGATCGCGAAGACGCCCAGGAAGAGCTTGTAGATCACGCTCTCTGGCGCGATGTAGTCCATTGCGACCAGTATCACAAACCACCAGAGCGCTTTTCCGGCGATGAACTTGCTCTTGTAGATACCCGTTCGCTGCAGGATTATGCCGAACACGAACAGGTAGACGTGCCGGCTGAAGGTATATTGCAGCATCTTGGCGACGCCGTGGTAATCACCATCAGCGGATCGGCCGAAGAACAGATCCAGAAGCAGCGTGGCGCTCAGGCACACCGCGAAGATGACCAGCCATCCGACGATCGGCTGCTTCAATCGGCGCGTGATTGCGTAGAGGAATGGGAGGATGATGTAGAACTGCAGCTCGATGGGGATGGTCCAGAGACTGCCGTTGTATGACCCGATCCCGAAATCATCGAGAGTACCGGGCGTGTAGATCAGGCCCACCAGCTGGGCAGCGAACCAGATCGCCCCTGACGGAGCGATGAGTGGGAAGCCAAGAGCGATGGCGATGATTGCTGTAATGGCGACACAAGCCCAGAGTCCCGGGAAAATCCGCAGAGCCCTCGCCCTGGCATAAGTGCTTAGGCTCGAACTCCGCTCATAGGATGCGGACACCAGAAAGCCGCTGACCACGAAAAAGATCGGCACGCCCGTGAGCATGTGCAGAGGTTCGAGCCACGCCGGAACCGCGATTTGAAACCGGTCGAAGGTGTGAAAGATCAAGACCTCGACCGCCGCAAACAATCGGATCAGGTCGAAATTGTTCACCTTGAACCGAGCGAAGTCGTCCGGCTTCATATCGGTCCGCGGTAAGTGGCGCCCTTCTAGGCGACCAATCGCTGTGCCCTTCCCGGGCAGAGGAGGAATTGCAGTATGCCCATCAGCAGCAGCGGTCATTGTATAACGCACTCAATAATTAGAGGAAAACATTGGTGCAGCATTCAGTTCGGTAGCATATCTTGGCATGCCGTATCCGTCATCACAAGTGTCGACTGTCGCCACCTCTGTATCGCAATGCTCCCGGCTGTCGAATCGGAAGCGGCATCACGCCGCCTTCAAAAAATCCTCGAGAGCCCAAGCTTACGAAAGCGAGGACAACTAAAATGGCAGCAAGCGTCAACTGAGAAACCATAACTGGAAACATTGAAGAAGCAACAATGACTTGAATAATGATCGTCGCAATGAGCTTCTTATAGCCAAACATTGTTGAAGTCAGAGCGTGACGAAAAGTTAGAGTCAGGAGAATTATATAAAACAGTGCGCCAAAAAAACCTGTGACCTGCATCTGTCGTAAAATAAGATTATGGGATACAAAAGGCTGGTACCCATAACCAAAAAGGAAATGCATGACATCTTTGGATATATAGTCGATTTCCACGGACCATGAAGTTCCTCGCCCGCGAAAAACATCGACCTTATCGTCTCCGACAAAAGAGAAAAAGATATCCCAAAGATTCTCTAAACCCGAGATCTTTACTCCAGCAAAAATAGAGAGTGCTACAACTGCCACTGCTACCATAGTGCCAAGTATCAGAGAAACCAAGTAATCTGACCAATTCAACTGAGTGAGATCGCGGCCGCTTCGTACCAATCCAATTGCCAAGACAATGAAGCCAACGCGTGAGGTCGACAGGATGACGGCTAAGATGGTTGCCATCGTCAAAATGAGGGACCAGCCGACGGAAATCCGGTTATCTCTACGAAGTAGGACTAGGATGAATAGGGTCAATGATGTGATGACAGCGTAGTAGTGTGGGTGGGCCAGCCCACCAGCCGGCCTTGGAAGGCGCTGGCTACCAAACCACTGGAAGTAGAAATTCGGCAACGTACCTATGGACTGAAGAATTGTAACTATAAGGCCGATCAGCATAAAGGATACATATAAGCCCCAGTAACTTCGAATATACCTTGGTGTCACTTGATTGAAATTCAACGGCAGACACGTAAAGGCCAGAAGCTGACCAAGCAAAGTTACTGATCGAAGAAACTCATCCTGTGGATTCCCCCACGCGCCGAGTTCGACCGGATTTAGCGCGGCAGAGACAAGCTGAATTAAGAAAATCCCTACGACGCACATTGTTGCGACAATAACACTGGCGCTCATTCCTCGCCGTGCGCTGGCATATAGTCCGGTAATTGCGGCAAAAAAGGAGAGAAGGAGGGCAAATCCATCCCCTATATCGTTGTTAAGTAAAAAGTCTGAATTTGTGTAGAATCCGATGATTCTGGAAGCTGCGGCGAACGGCCATTCAAAAAAAATTACGCCAAACATCATAAAAATGATCAGGCGTTGATCGGAAAGTTCATCTCGAACTGTCCGACGTAGCGGTTCAGTGGAATCGCTTGTCGCCGCCGGCAGCGTGCTGTCCAAGTTTAGTCTCCCGATCCTAATTGGGTTCACTTGAAGTTACGCCAGGTATTTGCCAAAATTCGGCGCGTACAGGCGTAGATAGTGCGATATTACGATCGGCACGAGTATGGCGGCGAAGGTGGCGGCCAAGGCGAACCCTAAGAAACCTGCGCCATGGAACAGCTTTCCATAGGCGATCTTGACCACGCCGATAACAAGCGTGTTGATCAGGTAGATGGCCATCGAGTTCCGTCCCAGCAGTAGCAGGAATTGCTTGATTGGCCTGGTCGCCGAGAGCGCCGTGTACCAGAGAAAGGGAATGGCAAACACTGACACGAGGAGCATCAGGGGTTTGTTGTTCACGTTGTAGTGCACGGCGACGGCACTTGCGGCGGCAAAGCCTCCGCCGAGCAACACCAGAGCGATAGGACGCTGTACCTCCGTGAATTTGGCATATGCCATCGAAAGATAGATGCCGGAGATGAAGAAGATCGAGTAGGTGGCGATCCTGTCGATATAAAGGGCGTCGGTGAACGTCAGCACATAGGCCGCTACGGATACCGCCGCGCCCATTGCGATGGCGCGAGGCCCCGCTTTTAGCACCGGAAACATGACGATCGAATAGACGAACAGCACCCATACGTACCAGATCGAAAGAACGGGACTGTTTCGCGTATCGATAAAGATCTCGTACACCGTCTGCGAAACGCTTGTCGCGCTGTCGTCGACAGCCACGAAGTTCGCGGCGAGAAGCTTCATGCCGGCGATCAGCGTGCCGAAGACGACGAAGGGAATCAGGAGCCGGTCCGCACGGGCCAGCGCAAAAGACCTGAAAGGTTGATCGCGATATTTCCTGACATAGCGCTCGAACGTGAAGCCGCTCAGGCACATGAAAAAGGGCATGTGATACTGGTATATCCAGGTCTTCAGCATGGCATAGCCGACCGGCCCTTGCGAGCGAACGGCGACAAGGTGGCCTATGACCACCAGAAGAATGCCAATACCCTTGGCAACGTCGATCTCCTGCAAGCGGCCGGGCTTCGCGCTGGGCTGCTGAGCCGGAGTGGTGGGGGACCTCACCTCGCCGTCCGCGAATCTGCCAAATCCCAATTGCCCTTCCACATGCGGATCCTTCACTGAGCAAACATCTCCGGGGCGCGCTTGGCGAGTTGTGCGAGCTCGGCGGCGAGCGTCGTGTTTCTACGCTCCATCAGCGCACGGGCGCGAGGCCGAAGGCTGTCGCGTTCCGCAATGGCACGACGAAAGGCGTTGGCGATCCCGTCCGGGTCGATGCTGCAATAGACCCCGGCGTCCTCGAGCACTTCGGCCAAGGTCTCGGACTCGTTCGTGACCACCGGGACGCCCAAGCTGATCGCCTCGTGCACTGCCATCTGCATGATATGACTACGGGTCGAGAACGTGGCCGCAGCGGTCGCGGTGGCAAACCGCTCAAGATAGAAATCGTAGTCGACAAAGCCCAGCAGCGTGACGTTGCCAGGCACGGGCTGGATAGCGTCACCCGCCTTCTGGTAGCGGCCGGTCACTTCGAAACGAATGTCGGGGCAGGCCCGCATTGCGGCAAAAAGCGCTTCGATCGGCTCGTCGTCTGCGAATGAGCAAACGACCAGGATGCGATCCGGGTCGGCTGTTCTCTCGCGCAGGTTACCGGGAAAGCGACGAGGCAAGGCGATGAAATGTACAGGGTGCCCCCCCCAGCGGGACAAGTCTCTGCCATCGAAACGGTTGTGCGCGATCACGAAAGGCGCCTCGCGCACCACACGCCGATACATCGGGATGAAAGGCTTCCAGGCAGCTTTCGACAAGGCGCCGGAATGAAAATCGAGAATCATGTTGAACTTGTGCTTGCGGCGGGCAACCAGCGCGGCCGCCACGAGGAATGGAGGCTGGTTCAGCATGATCACGGTCTTGGGCTTGCGGTCCAGGATCGTGCGCACCGTCTCTCGCATGGAGGCGAGATAGCGTCGGACAATCGCAAGGCGACCCGCGCCCTTGGTTCCCGGCCAGATGAAGGTGGGGGTGATGCCGAAAACCGATGTCGTGGCGCTGGAGCGGTAGCACTCTTTCTTCCAGGCGATCATCATCGCATCGCGCATCGGCAGGCTGGGGCCGGACGTCGTTGTATCAAGGGCTTCTGCAAGCTGGGCCATCATGATTCCCTGTTTTGACGACCTTTGATCGCTCCTTGCGCGCGACTGCTGAGCCAGGCCTTGCTCAGAGCCACCTCTACGCGCTCATACGGAACTCTTTTGCCCGCCCCGATATACATGCGCAAGCATGGCATGGGGTCTCTTCAGGTCAGACGGGGGCGGCTGGACTCAGCGCGCCACAGCCTTTTGGAGTTGGCGCTTGAGCAACAGGCCAGCGAGAATGCCGCCCGCGCCCCACCCGACCACCAACGCAGCGATTGGAGCGATGGGCGCAAGTGGCGGAATCAGGAATCCAACCCCGAACAATGTAACGACAGTCGCGATCGCGGCGGCGCTGCGGGTCCAGAAGAACAAATCGGACTTGTGCAGCACGAGGAGTCCGGTTTCCAGGGGTTGGCTGAGAAGCATCAGCAGGGCTACGATCGACCAGGCGCGCACCGCCTCGACCATGCCCGGAAAGCGAGTCCCAAACAATGTCGGCACGATAAAGCCGGCTCCTGCGGCAATAAGCACGAGGTACGGCAAGCCCAGCGCCAGGAGAGAACGGCGCGTGCCGTTCAAAGAACGGCTCAATCCGACAGATCCATCCGATGCGAACATCCTTCTTGCGCGCGGTTTGTCGACACTATCGATCGCTTGAAGCAGGGTTTGAACTGGCGCCGTGAAGAGGCGGGATGCCGTGAACAGCGCAACCGCGCGAGCGTCCGAGACTGCGCCGACGATGAGCAGCATACCATTGTTGTAGACAGCATAGGGCAGGAAAGAGAGGAGGTTCCATCCAACAATTCCCAAGTGATCGTGGATTCTTACCGATGGCCCAGGCAAAGGATCGCGGCGGGACCAGCCTACGATCGCCGCCGCCAAAGCGGCTATGAATAGCCCCATTGCCGCCGCTGTGACATTGCGCAGCCAGAACATGACAATCGCAACGCCCACACCTGCAAGTAGGAAGTACGTCAGCGCGCAGAGCACCACGGTCAGCGACTTCCGTTGAAGGAACAGAATGCGCCGTTGGAATTCGTACGCCAGAGTGGCAGTCGTCGTTACCGCCGACAAGGCAAAGGCAATGCTGAAATAGGGTTTTAATCCAAGCACCCCCGCGCTCAAGGCAAGCAGCGCGAGGACCGTCGCAACAACAATCCGCAAACCAAAATCGAATCGCGCCCAAGCGGCGTCGCCCCCACTCTGATGTGAGGTCATGATCATGGGGAGCACGACTGTGGACCTTTGCACTCCTTGCATGAGCAGACAGGTGCCTTGGACTAAGCCGAATGCCCCAAATTCTTCCGGACTTAAGACCTTCGCATAGGCAAAAGTCTGTAAAAGCGTCGCGGCCGAAAACAGGCTTTGATCGAGCAGGCCAGAAAATCGATCTATTACCTGTGTTTTTTTTGTTAGAAATGATCTAATAGAATTCATGATAAAAATCATAATCAATTATCTCCTACGGCCTCTGACGCAGGACACGTGGTGTGATATATTAATTTACTTTCAGATTTTTCTGAAATGTAATTTCGATATTTAAACCTATCTATATTATAGATATTCAGTAATGAACCTGGCCCCTGTACGACGTTCCGCTCCACGGTCGTGCCGACAGCAAGTGTGCCAGGGAATTTTCCTTGACGATATCGGATAGCGTCATGACCATTCGTCAAGAATAAATTGTCGGCGATACGCGAAGCGATAGTAGCTTCATGACCAGGATACTCGTCATTCACTTCAATAAAATAATTACCTCTAGGACACTGGAATATATTCGATAAAATCTGGTGATTTTTCCCAAATATTCGTAATGGCAACACGTCATATAAAAAGTTATATGAAATAGTGTTATTATATCCACCGCGTAAGTTCGGAGATGCACTCATTGATTTGAATACATTTCCAACAACATAATTGTAAGAAGATTTCAGAGATATTGCTTCTATATCACCGTCGGTCTTATAGAATATATTACTATCTATTCTCGAGAAATATCTGTCGTCTGTAGTAGTTCCGCCTTTCGCCGCCACCTGGATGGGTTCCTGCCCGTTGTCGGAAAGGCGGGGAATGTTCAAAAAGCGATTGTGGTGGACGTAAGCATGACGGGGGATCCTTCGCTCATCGCCCCTGATCTGTAGGCTGACGGAACGGGAGGCAATGAAGTCTGTGAACGCCACCTCGGCATTTTGCCCGTAAACTGCAACGCAGGCAGCATGAACATCTGCACCGCATTTCCGAAAACTGGCATTGAAAAGTTTATCGCCGCGACCATTGAGTTGGATGGTATAACGGCCGGAATTTTCGAAGGTGATGCGGCGGAGTGTTACCCAGTCACCACGGATATCGATTTGTGTGGCGCCGCTCAGGGTGACGTGATCGCCGCCATCAATGACGATAGGATGATCTGGCGTGCCGGATTGATTGATTGTTAGGCGCAACCCTTCATACCGTCCGGGCAGAAGCTTTAAAATTGTCCCTGGCTTGGCGTAAGATAAGGCCGGGGCAAGTCGAGTTAGAGCGATACTGCGCGCGGCAGTCGATGCGTTGGGGTTCAGATCGACGAACCCGTAGGAAATGGAACCGTCCGAGTTGATCTGGTTCGCTGATATCGAAGTGTTCCCTGGCCCGAGTTGTGGAAGATGCGTCTGAAAGCGACCATTTTCGCACTGGATAGGCAGTGCCTGTTGCAATCCGGCCGCCGAAACAATGACGATCTTTTCTGGTCGGCACGTGCCGACCAGAGAAATGCCCTGCCGCGAGGGCGCAGCCGAGAGCTGCAAGTCTCGTATCAGCAATGGCTGTTTGGCGGGCCACATTGCATGTGGCGAGCGACGTAACTCAGCGCCGAGGTGCGATGTCGCGCCCGAGGTCAACGCAGCGAATATCAGTAAGGGAGCAATCCTAGAGTGCCCATTCACAACGAGGGCCTTTCGTTCAAGCTTACACGGCTTAGACGCGCGTATGGGAGATCGTGTGAGGTAACAAGAAGAGGGTGGTAATGGGAAGCGCCACACGCAGGGCATCGACCATCCGACCATTCAATTCGTGCTTTCGAGTAGGAAATTGCCCCCCTCCTGCCGGCGTGAGATAAGTCGGCCATGGCCCCCTCCCCTGCCCAGTCCGAGCTGTTCCAGCTCGATAGTCCCCTCACCGCCGAGATCCGGGGTGAGCGGTCGCTCATGGCGTTTCCGTTTTTTGCGCTCAGCAAGAACGCCTGGATGAAGCCGCTCGCTTATGCGACGGCCGATGTCTCGATCGAGGTGCGGCCGAGCGCGCGGGGGGTGGCGACGATCTATGACAAGGAGGTCGTGCTCTACATCGCCTCGCTGATGGCGGCGAAGATCGATCAGGGGATGCCGGTCTCGCAGGACTTCACCTTCACCGCGCACGACTTGTTCAGCGTCACCGGGGCGAACCATTCGGCGCGCACCTATGCCCGGCTCGCAGACGCGCTGGAGCGGCTGCAGGGCACGCAAATCCGCACCAACATCGAGGCCGGCGGCGAGGGCGAGGAGGGTTTCTTCTCGTGGCTGTCCGAGGCGCGGCTACAGTATGCGCGCACGCGCGGCGGCGAAAAACGGCTGAAAGCCGTCAAAGTGCGGCTGTGCGATTGGCTGTTTCGCGCCATTCTGCGCGATCGCCAGGTTCTGGACTATGCCGCCACCTATTTCCAGCTCGGCCCGATCGAGCGGCGCATCTACGAGGTCGCGCGATCGACGTGCGTCGAGGGCAAGGCGCTCGATATCGATTTGCAGACCTTCCGCCTGCAGATCGGCTTCCAGAACCACCTCTCGAACTTCCGCATCGCCATGCGCCAGATCGCGGCGGCCGATGCCATTCCCGACTATCACCTGGAGCTGATCGAGGATGCGCCCGAAGCCAAGGCGCCTGAGGGTTCGGGCCGGGCAGGCCGCAAGGCCGCGCGCGCGACCGTGGTGATCACCCGGCGACCCGAGGTCCTGCTGGAGGAGCAAGCCGCCTGACTCGGTGCCTCCGCCCTGCCCTGGCGGCAAGCGGTCGGGGCGGA
>Ga0105247_10001736_pt1 | contig 15355 bp, 17 predicted proteins | sample KBSS24metaG_FD_81519 | JGI IMG/M metagenome (GOLD analysis project Ga0105247, IMG submission 81519) | Switchgrass rhizosphere microbial communities from Kellogg Biological Station, Michigan, USA - KBS S2-4 metaG | ecosystem: Host-associated > Plants > Roots > Rhizosphere > Soil | place...
GACCAATGGCTTCCCAATCGCTACCGCATCTCTTACGCGTGGCCGATCGAAAAAACTCGTGTGCAGAAGCAGGCAGACGGGATTACTTTTTTTAATGCTTCCAATCGGGCTGATGAACCAGTCATGGCGACGCTCTCAACCGACCGCCATTGGATTATGGCGACTTTCTCCCGGAACCCCGGAAACTTATGGACGAATCCCGACCTAACGTGCCAGCATGCCGACCCGGAGATCGCTCTTCCGCGCCACAGCAAAGGGGCTATCGAGGAGAAGACCTTGCTCTTCCTGGGAACGCTTGATGACGTCGTCACCAAAGTTCGGCAACAACGCGCAACGCTGAAATAGAACCCTAAACGTAGTTGGCGTAATATCGCGATTTCACTCATTGACCCCGAATCGGCCAATTTCTCAATGAGTGTAAACGCCTGAAACAGTAATCCTCTTTGCCCCTTGGGGTTTCGATTGGACCGATTTTCAACTTCTGAGTTGAGTGTCCGATTCCGGACGTCCCAATTTTACAAGCGAACACTTCCTCAGCTCTGCGAGTGAGTTCGCTCTATCAAGTCAGTGATTTAGCATCGGTCTCGGTGGAACAGTAATTGCAAGGTGTGCTAACGGATAGACCTGTCCATGGAAACGCTTATCAAAGATGTCCGTTACGGTTTCCGCATGCTTTGCAAGGCGCCCGGGTTTACGGTGGTGATGTTGCTCACCCTGGCGCTTGGGATCGGCGCAAACGCTGCCATTTTCACGCTCGTGCGCGCAGTGCTGCTGCGGCCCCTCGACTATCCAAAACCCGATCAGCTGATGTATCTGACCGCAGAATCTCCGGCCACTGGGGGCACCCGGAATGCGATCTCTGCGCCAGAGTACACGGAGTTTCGCCGGATGAACCAGTCGTTCGCGGCGGTTGGCGCTTATTCGACCGGCAGCGCGGCGTACACTACCGGCGAGGTCAACCTCACGGCCGGAGATCGACCTCTGCGGGTGCGCTCGATCTCCGTCGATGCGCATTTGCTCAAGGCGCTCGGTATTCAGCCGGAGCAGGGACGGTTCTTCAGTGACGAAGAAACCGCGCGTTGGACCGGGACGCTACCGCCACCGATCGCAATTCTCTCGCACGAATTGTGGCGAACAGCATTTGGAGGAAGACCGCTCGTTGGACAGAAGGTGGAAATCGAGGGCCTCCCCCACGAAATCGTTGGCATTATGCCACCCGGGGCCGACGTCATGGATAACCACACCCAGGTTTGGTTGCCCCTCTGGCTCCACCCGAATATGGCCCAGCAACGCGGGGTCCACGTCCTATACGTCATTGCGCGACTGAAAGACGGCGTCACTGCCGAGGTGGCACAGACGGAGCTGAGAGCATTCCTCGAAAATTGGGGCGATCGTGTTGGCACGACAGACCATGTCCCCACGAACCGTCCCCGACGCGCAATAGACCACACCCTTCAATTGCGGACGTTACAGGACGCGATCGTTGGGAATGCGAGCCGGCCGATCTGGGTTCTGCAGGCCGCCGTGGGATTCGTGCTGCTCATCGTCTGCGCGAATCTTGCCAACTTGGTCATGGCTCGAACCGGGTCACGCAGACGTGAGTTTGTGCTGCGCACTGCTCTCGGCGCCAGCCGCGGCCGGCTGCTCCGGCAGGCGGTAACCGAAAGTGCGGTGTTGTCTGGAGCCGGCGGCAGTCTGGGGCTGTGGCTAGCCGTCGCTGGCGTGCGGGCGCTGATCCGTGCCTATCCGGCTAGCATCCCACGGACGAGTGCGCTTACGATCGATTTGCCCGTTCTGCTGGTTGCACTCGGCCTCTCGATTGGGACTGCCTTGCTTTTCGGATTCGTTTCGCTCGGACGCAGGAGAACGAGTAGCATTGCGACTGCACTGAAGGTGGGCGAAAGGGGCGCCAGCAGCGGCGCCTGGCGTCATTACGCCCGTCGTGGACTTGTGATAGCCCAAGTCGCTTTGGCGGTGATGCTGGTTATCGGAGCCGGTTTGTTAGTTCAGACAGTCTACAACCTCACGAGGATCGATGCAGGATTTGACCGGTCGCGTCTGGTGACGTTCTCGATGACATTGCCAATGGCGAATTCAGACCCCGACACGCGCGCGCAGGCATATCAGCGCGTCCTTGACAGGCTTCGCTCCGTGCCAGGGGTACTGGGAACTGTTGCCATGTCGGGTCTGCCGCCGAATCGAACTCCAGATGCGATCGCCACTCCTATCGAGAACTACACCTCCGACGATGGAAGACACTTTGAAATCATCGACTACTACCAATTTGTCATGGGCGACTATTTCGGGACGATGGGCATCCCAATCGTCGCCGGCCGCAGCTTCGACCGGACCGACAACGCGTCACAAGGCAAGGTGGCCATTGTCAATGAGACTTTAGCGAAAAGGATATGGAAGGGACAGAACCCGATTGGCCAGCGCCTGCGGCCACCGAGTGGTTCGTTTGGCGCTACCAATGATGTCTGGCATACGGTGATCGGAGTAGCCAAGGACGTCAGGCAGCGCGGGGCGGAGCGCCCTGCAGGAACTGAACTTTATGTATCCCTTGACCAGCACGGCGTCTCACCGCCGAGTATGAATGTCGTGATGCGGACGACGCTGCAGCCGGCCGCGCTGTCAGGGACGATCGAGCGAGTGGTTCGGGAAGTGGACGCTGCGGTTCCCGTCGTGCGGCTTCGCGACATGGATTCGGTGTTCGCCGAATCGATACGCCGGCCGAGACTCCTGGCGCAGCTATTGGGCGCTTTTGCCGGACTGGCCCTGCTACTGGCAGCCATCGGCACTTACGGGGTGCTCTCCTCCATGGTTACGGAGCGCCGGCGCGAGATCGGCATTCGGGTCGCCCTCGGTGCAGCTCGCTCCCACGTGCTCACACAGATCATGAAACAAGGGCTTCAAGTCACCGCCCTAGGTGTCACCATTGGCCTTGCAGGTGCGCTTGCCATAAATCGGCTGATTGCGTCCCTGCTGTTTGGTGTGCAGCCAACAGATACCGTGACGATCGCCTTTGTTATCGCGATGATTACGGCCGTGGCGGTGGTCGCCAGTTGGCTGCCGGCGTGGCGGGCATCGCGGCTAGACCCGAACGTCGTGCTCAGAGATGAGTAACAGATGAGAACGCTAGCGCCACAACTGCTACTTCCCTGGGTGCATCGTCGCCACACGGAAGCCGAGGCTTGCCTCTGAGCATGCGTAAGACTCCGAAAGCGACGAGGGAAAGACCTGCGCCTAGGGCCTTGAGCCGTCCAATGGCTCTTACCATTCCCTTTGGCCCATCATGGTTGACGTAACATCGCCAGTTCACTCGTTGAGAGGATGAACATTCACCTTGGCTCTCGGGAGGACGGCCTGCACCTATTGCGCCATACGTCCGGAAGTCTGGTGTTCCGGGCGACAGGCAGCGTGAAGGAAGCCCAACGATGGCTTGGTCACCGTTCGGCGCGGATCACGATGGATACCTACGTTCACTTGGCGCAGGAATCGCAGAAGGAAACCGCTGAGACAGTGTTCACTCGCCCCGCAATGCCAATAGAGGAGCCGAAGCAGACGAATTGATGCTGGTTAGGGTAGTATGGCACTGAGATTGGCACTGACCCTCGTAATTCATTGGGCGGTTAGCTCAGCTGGTTAGAGCGCCTGCCTTACAAGCAGGAGGTCGCAGGTTCGAATCCTGCACTGCCCACCATATAAATAACTACTTACCAAGTCTGCTAGTTGGTTACTGTGCCGTAAGATGTGCCATAGTTTCTACGTTCTGGATCGTGGTTGCTGTTTGTCCCGTTCAAGACGCGTCTCACCTGCTCTAGTTCGGGGTGTTGATACTTCATTGCTGTTGTCGGACTGCCATGCCCCATCGTGCGCATGACGACCGCAAGATTGCCACTACCCTGCAGCACTCTGGTACCATAATCGTGACGTCCACAGTACAGGACCAGTTTTTCCGGAAGTCGTGGAAGACCTGAATCTCGTCCCGTAAATTCCCAATATCGCAACAAGATTAAATAAGCGCTCAGGCTTATTTCCCCCTCCCCCTAAAGGGCGTAGGCGAGAGAGTGCTGCATCAAACTGCGTCGAGTGAGCCCGAGTACAATGGCCTTCGGAACGAGCAACTCACTGAGATAAGCAATCGAATTTGCGATCGCTGCCGCACCCCAGACCCTCGGTCACAGAATTTCTACCTTCCAACTTCACTTCTACCCGTAAAGACGATCAAATCTCGCTCTGCCGCGCGTTTGAGATAGCCGAGAAGGCCAGATTTGATCGGATCGAACTTCCCGTCCATTCATTTCGGATTCCGTGCAGAGGCAGAGGAGATCTTGAATCCAGATTGGGCTGCCTCTGCCTCGTCGAGCTTGCTGGCTGCTGTTCCTGATGGGGGAGGGTGCTCTTTTCTGACTATCAGGTATTTTGTATATCATCATCCTGATTGCGACGCCACGTTCACCCAAATATTTCGCACGGTGATACCTATGAGATATCGAATAGCTGTCTCTACGCTGTCTTTCCTTGCTCCGCGGCAACGACAGTCCACTCGTCCAGTTGCGAGAATCAAGAGCTATGAAGAACGAGAAACTCAAGTCTACAACTGTTCGATTTACGGACTCAGACCTGCATCTCATTGAATGCCTTCAAGAAAAGCTCGGGCTCGGTATGATTCACATCATTCGACTCGCCATCAGGCGCTTGGCCGAAAGCGAGAATTTACAGCCATTACCCTCCACCCCTAAGAGGCGTCAAGCCAGACCCTAAAGCCTGATTGAGAACTTCACGCGTGATTTCTGCGGTTACGTGAAAACGTTCGCGCTTCTAAATTAATGGTTTGCGGAAGGTTCTCCCGCGCAACGATGGTTTGCTCGGTCCCCAATCAAGCCCTTCGACGCATTCTAAATGGCCATGGAAGGGTTCTTCAGGCTTGTTCGTTCCAGGGTATCCAGTCGGCACCAAAAGTACAGGTTTGGAAAGGTGACCAATTTCCACAGTAGCCTGTTCAGGCCATTGGCGCTCGGCATCGAAACGATTAAATTGACCCGAGCAGTTTGAGGAGGGGGTCAGCGAAGGTCCCATGGCTCAAATGAGTCTGGGCGCTTTCGTTTTGCACCACTGTTGTGAGCGGCTTGTGAGCAAAAGGGAGGGGTCTGGTCACGCTCAGGTTCCTTCAACTGCACTCTGGGGGCAAAGACAACATTGCGTTAGCGCAACGAACTAACTACTCCGTTGAGCGATCCTTTTGAATGTTGAATTCAACGACCACTCGGTGACTTCGGTTTCCATTAGATTCGAAGGAGACAGCTTGGCAACACCCTCAATCCGCGTTCTTCTAGTAGATGATTTCGCCCCGTTTCGACGGCTCCTTCGTTCAACCCTCCAGGACGAACTTGAACTGGGAAGCATTGTCGAAGCGTCGGATGGAGGAGAGGCCATTGAGCAGGCACAGGCACTGCAACCCGATCTGATCCTGCTCGATATCGGACTCCCAAACCTCGACGGAATCGAAGCCGCCCGGAGAATTCGTAAGCTAGCTCCGCGATCGAAGATCCTTTTTGTCAGCCAAGAATCCTCTGTAGATATCGTCCAAAAGGCCTTCAGTGTGGGCGCATCGGGTTACATTGTTAAGATGGATATTGGAAGGGAACTGCTGAATGCGGTGAAGGTCGTTCTAGGGGGCGGGAGGTTTGTCGGGAGCAGATTTGCGGGCCACAGTTTCTTCGCGACTTCGGATGTGCAATCCCCACGAAGCGCCCGAGGCAACAAGATCTTAAGATCGTTGCAGGGGCCGGACGTACAGATTGCTCGTCGCCACGAGGCAGGGTTCTATTCTGATGATGTAAGTCTTCTGGATGGTTTCACTCAGTTCGTTGGGGCCGCTCTCCAGGCCGGAAATTCGGCGATTGTTGTCGCGACCGAGTCACACCGGGACGACCTCCTACTGAGACTGCAGGCTCATGGCTTGGATATTGCTGCCGCGATTGAACAGGGCAGATACGTCTCATTGGATGCTGACGAAACGCTCTCGACATTTATGGTCAATGGCATGCCTGATCCAGTCCGGTTCTTCGACGTCGTCGACGATCTCGTTCTGAACGCGGCGAAGGCTGCCAAGGGGGAGCCGCCCCACGTTGCGGCGTGTGGAGAAGGTGCACCTCTCTTATGGGTGCAAGGCAACCCAGAGGCGGCGATTCGGCTCGAGCTTCTTTGGAATGAAGTAGTCAAATCATACGACGTCGATGTGTTTTGCGGGTACAGACTGGGCAGCTTTCAGGGCGGAATGGGCAGCCACATTTTCGAGAAACTGTGCGCGGTACATACAGCGTTTCACTCCCGATGAAGAGGATTCTCCGGCAGGCTTTCAAGCGTCACGCGGCAGTCACTGTTTGCAGGTTGATGCAACTCGATTTCTGAAACGGGCAAGGAATTTCGCAGTGTGATGCAGGTCGGCCAGTGGGTCGTTATACGTCACTCGGATTGTGAAGACAAAGGGCTCCACGAAATCCCTGCTCCTACCAGGACTCGCACCCCGGTATACTTTCGTTTCCACAGATAGTACGTCGCCTGGCTGATCCCCACCCTGCGGCAAACCTCGTCTCCTCGTGCTCCCCGTTGAACCTGCCGCAGTACCGCCACGATCTGCTCTTCCGTATGAGGCCTTCTTGGGCATCTCCTCGTCTCCTCTCCCGGACTTCTGCCCCAGCTTACCTCTAATCTCCTCTGTGTCAGTTTTTGGGTTTTGGGTCAGCATCTCAGATGTTTCTTGCGAAACTCTGGGCTGTGGCCAAAGATGCGACCAAGCTTGGCAACCTCAATCAACTGTTTAGAAATCTCCCCGCGGCAGTGGAGTGAATCACAGAAAAAGCATTATCGATTGCCGAACATTCTGATCAGCGCATCTTTGTAGATTATTTTCATGCTGTCGCAACGCGCCATACTTAGAACGCTTCGCCGATTCCCATGCTGAATGTGTAACCATCTTTTCCTTGTGCAAGATCTGCGCGGAAGTTGAGGTTGTATTTCGTGCTGACTTTGAATCTCAAGCCGCCACCGCCGGCTGGAAGAATATTGTCCCCTCTAAACTCCGCTACGCTGGGCGCAACCTCGCCGAGACCGCCAAACAGTACGACCCCAAATCGCCAGGGCAAGGCTAGTCGGTACTCCACTTGAGTGGCGATCATATCCCGATCGATATATCTCCCTGCAGTGTAGCCTCGCAGCTCATTGTTCGTACCGAAGATGCACTCACCATAAAAGGGCGGTGTTCCGGCAGTGGCGCATGTGTAAAGGTTGTAGGCCAGAATATGTTTCTTCCCCAGACTGTGGTAGTAGTTGAACATAAAGCGATAGGAGTCAAATGAATACTTACTGCCAAGCACGTCGGAGAAGAACATAGACACAAAGTCGAAGAGCGTTCCACCGGTTGGGTAGAACCGGTTGGGGCGCGTGTCGCGGTTGATGTGGAACCCCAGTGCTGTGAGCCTAGTGTGAAGCCCGATATCCGGCGGCGGAGGCAGGCCGTTGTCGCTCGAAGATCTCAGTGTGATGGTTGAGTTCCCAGTCAGAAGTCGAGGCCCAGCAGAGAACTTCCAACTGAGCTTGTATAGGAAGTCTCCCAAGAATATCTCCCCGGTCTGCTTCAGAGGCAACTTGCGGCCAGAATCGCCGGAGGCGGTTCCAATGCCATAGAAGTCGTAGTTTATATTTCCGCGGAAGTAGCTCGTTATGATGTGATAGGCATCCTGCTTAAAGTAGAATTCTCCTCCCGCCCCCCATGCCCGACTTCCGTTATCAGTGATTAGAACGGCGGCACCCACCGTGGAGGGTTGCGACGTTTTGTCTGACTCCCGAAGGGGAAAAATGTAGCCTCCGGCCAGCACGACTCCAGAACCAATGGCGGGGCTGGCAAGTGGTATCGGAGCGGCGACGATCGAACCTCGCTTCTGTTTTTTGGTTTTCTGATCCTGCTGTTGAGCTTTGCACGGACCGTCTTTCTGTGAGACTCCTTCGGTACTCCCGTCTTGTGCCTCTGCAGGCTCTGGGCCGGCGGACGCGTAAGCATGCTCCCAGGAGGAGCACACTTCCTTACCGCTGCGTTTGGAAGGGGCACTTTGTATTAGGGACGAATCCCGTGGGTCGGGAGAGGATTCAATGGACGTAGGCCCTGAGGATGGGAGTGCCTCAGCGAACGAGGGACAGACAAACGGCAGAAGCAAACCGGCTAAGCCCAAGCAGAGTCCCTTGAGATTTTTCCGCATCTGGATCCATCTAAGTCCTCGTTCATGACACTCGACGCATTCCACCCTGGAGTGAGGCGAATTGTGATAGGCAGCCGGTTTAGCGTCCATCGTGTGACAGGTCCCTCCAAAGAGTACGGAGACGAAACGGGAATGGAGAGGGACGTAGTATCGGGTGAAAATGCTCAAGACTTTGGAGATGTAGTTTGGCACTTGTGTTCCTTAGCTGAAGGTTGACGACGACAAGAACTGTCAGTTCTATCAGTCCACCCTCTCAATCGACACTTTTAACCTATTGTCTCTGCAGGTTCTATGTCTGCGACCAGGAAAAAGCCGGCGTGGTATTTGCTGACTCAACATTGGCTGAGTCTGCTGGGAGTCGCCTTCGTCGCGACGGCCCTGATGTCGTGGCTCTTTGTGTTGCCGCAACAGATTCGTGGCCACGTTGATAATCCCTATGTGGGCATTGTGGTGTTTCTCGTTCTTCCAGCAGTCTTTTTCGCTGGGTTAGCGCTAGTTCCTATCGGTGTCTACCTGAGGAAACGCCAGATTAGCGGAGAGATAGCTGAGGAAGGCTTCGATCGCAAGAACGCACTGCGTCGTATCGCGTGGTTCTTCGGCGCCACAACTCTCCTGAACATCCTGTTTGGAACTCAATTTACCTATCGCGCCGTCAAGCATATGGAGACACCACAATTCTGCGGAGCAACCTGTCACACGATGAATCCCGAGCTGGCGGCCTATCAGAACTCTTCCCATTCCAGGGTGGAATGCGTCGAGTGCCATGTGGCGCCGGGTGCGGCAGGTTGGATCAGCAGCAAAACGAATGGCATTCGTCAACTCTTTGAGACTGTGCTGAATACAAGCCCGAGGCCAATTCCTTCCGCTCTGGAGAGCAATCGTCTAGTACCAGCTAGAGAAACCTGCGAGAACTGTCATTGGCCGCAGAAGTTCATGGGCGCGCGTCTGCGCCTATTCAGCAAGTATGCCGATGACAAAGCAAATACTCGATCGGAAACTGTTCTCCTGATGTTGGTGGGCGGAAACCGAATCTCGGGAATTCACGGCGCGCACTTTGGTCCGGGGGTCCATATCCGTTTTGCGTCAGCCGACGCAGTGCGGCAGACCATTCCGTGGGTCGAATACAGAAATACAAACACGGGAGATGTCCGAACCTTCGCAAGTCCCGAAACGCCGCCGGATTCAGCCAAGGCACTTCCCAAATTCGAGATGGAATGTGTGGACTGTCATAACCGACCGACGCATACCTTCGACTTGCCGGAACGGGCCGTGGACAAAGCGCTCGCACTTGGCGACATCGCTGTAGGCCTGCCCTACATCAAGAAGAAGAGCGTGGAGTTGCTGAAAGTAAACTATACGACAGGCCTTGAAGCGGCGGCGAAGTTGCCAGCAGCCCTTGCCAGCTTTTATCAGCAGAACTACCCAGACCTTTACGCCGCGCGTTCTCAGGATATCCACCAAGCAGGTCAGACCGTCCTGGCGATCTACAACCGGAATGTTTTTCCGGATCTGAAAGTGACTTGGGGTACTTACCCGAATAATCTTGGCCATACGGATTTTCCAGGGTGCTTTCGGTGTCACGATGGCTCGCATACGACAGGAGATGGAAAAGCGATCACGCAAGACTGCAACACCTGTCATGAGCCGCTGGCAACGGAGGAGGCGTCCCCGGAAATCTTGAAAACTCTGGGAATCGCCGATTGGATCTCAAGAGTGCAAAAGCAATGATCTCGTGGAATGCAACAAGTATGAAGGTCTGCAAATCAACGTGATTTCGGAGGGGAGCATGAACCGCAATGTTGTGGTCAGTCTGGCACTGATGTTACTCGTAGCGTCTTTCGCTTCCTGGGTCGCGGATGATGGAGCGGTCCTTGGCGAGAAAAGTGCGCAGCGTGCTACGGCGTCAATGGTGAAGGCAAGCCGCAATAAAGCTCCGGCGCCGAAGGGAACAATCCTCGACGTAAATCAAATCGCGGAACCTAACCAAAGGGGTGTTAGGGAGTTAGACACCGCACAATAAGCGAGTCGGGGCGATCGATTCCTTCTCTTAATTAACCCATCTTGCGGAAGGGAGCGCTCTGCTTTCCACGAATGTGTCGTCATCTGTGGACGCTATCCTTTCGAGCATCCGCCTGGCTGCAGTCTGCAGCTTTGCCAGTTCCTTCTCCAGTCTGTGGTCATATAAGTCGTTGTCCCATTCATAAAGCAGCTTGTGAGCCAGTCCGTCCACGCTTCGGCATCCTACTTGGTCAAGGCACTGGAGTAAGGAGTTGTTTACGTTCCATTCATTAGTTTCAAGGAGATCGGCTATGTTAAAAGTATCCAACCCAACAGTTAGCAAAATGACGGTTCTAAATTGTTCGGAACTCAAAATATCCAGCAACGTGTAATATCGACAGTCCATCAAATCGGTTCTCCTCAAAGCAACTATAGGGGCAGAGGATGGTCTTGTCGTTGCCCGGGAGCAATCGTGCATGCGCGGGTTGGAAACTAGGCTGTCACCGCGAGCGGCGGTCGGAGCACTTGACTGAGGAGGGGCGGATCAACCGCTTGATGTTTTGGGCAGCCGCTGCCAGGAAGAACTGCTCGCGAACGAACTTCATTCTGCGCAAACGCAGCCGGCGTAGTCCGATCTGGTTCTTGGTTTCCGCGAACAGCCCTCCGACCCTCTTCCTTTGCCGCTGTGCGTTCGCGAAGCCAGACGTGTTTGCCAAGGCTCGCGCACGTTGCCGGGCAGGTCATGCATGAGGATGGCATGATACTTCAACGGCGAGGTGGTGCATTGCCTTTGTTGTGCGCACGCCCCACAACGTTTGCGGGTCCCGATATAGAGGTGGGTACGGTTCCGAGCATTGCGTCCTTCATAGTTGAGCTGCTGGCCGGCGGGACAGAGGCAGCCGTTGCTTTTGGGCTGCTTGTTGTCGAGTCCGCGGGCCCGTTTCACGCGGCACCTCTTCGATGTATTCGCAGTAAATGGTCAAGCTCGTCCTTGATCTCTTTCAAACGCTCCACCCGCCTTTGTTGTAACAGCGTCCTGTCCGCGCTGGGTTTACGGCAAGCAAAATAGGTCTGACTATCGTCCTGAATCACACGGACCTCTCGCCGCAAGTCTGCAATGCGTTCTGTCAGTGGCCATTCCATAAAAGTGCGAGGTTACGCCTCGGGAAGAATGACGTAGGCAAGTGGCGCTAGTTGACGCTTGTGGCACATGGAGGGCCCCCGCCTTTTACTTTCCTCCGCGATTTCACCTTCGGGATGTGGGAAATGACCTGAGTTCTATCAGAACCTCTGGTTCGTGCTGAATCTGGCAAGAGCGGACGAGGCTCCGGGGCGAAAGCGCTGTGGCGAATCGCGTGCGATATTTGCTCGTCCAGCTTGGTTCGCAGCTTCAGTTGCTCGAACCCTCGGTCTGACAGCTCCTTCCCCTAAAGCGGCTGAAATGCGACGATGCTTTGTTGTGCCCCGTTTTACTCTTGTGGAAAGGGAGTCGTCTACTAGCAGTACTGCCAGTGCCACCACCGCCCACCCAAAAAGGGCTGCCAAGCTTTGAATTAGCAGTCCTTCATGACGAGTTGCGCTCTGTTGTGCGTCGAAGGTTACCGGGCGCAAGCCGTCAGAACCTGGGTCTGCGATTCTTGGCGGCCGAGTTGACTCAGACGGGAGGGGAGGGACAAGTGTCAGGAACAGAATCCCAATTGCGAATGCATAGAATCTCATAAGCCACACTCGCTTCGGCCTGGCAAATGTAGCGCGGCAAATGAGGCTGCTTCACTGACACAACTAACAGCGGTTCGCTAGCACAATTGATAGTCTTATGGTGAGTAAGGGCCTGATTGGTTGACCTTAATTCGGCATTTCATTCATGGATCCAGGGCTGGCGAACAAACGGCGCCAACCTGGTGAGAACGCCTGCTAACATTGGACAAGCGGAGAGCCACACCCGTTTGCCCCTGTAAGTTTTGACAGTTGCCGGCTTTTCGTTGCCCTGTAAGAATTGACAGTAATCGATAACGCCGAGAACGCTTTAAGTTGTGGCGCTTATTAGCGTACCCTCCAGTCCCGAATCGAAGACAAAACGATGGAGCTGCATCTCAAACGGAGGGGTCGAAAATGCGCAATGCTGTCGTTCAAATCCTCGTGGTTGATGATTACGAACCGTTCAAGCAGTTCTTACATTTGAAGCTGCAATCAAGACCGGAATTGCAGATAGTTAGCGAGGCATCAGACGGATTGGAGGCGGTCCAGAAAGCCGAAGAACTACAGCCGGATGTGATTTTGCTCGACATCTCACTCCCCAAGTTAAACGGTATCGAGGCCGCTCGCCAGATTCGCAAATCTGCACCAAGATCAAGAATCATTTTCGTGAGTCAGGATTCGTCTCCGGACTTAGTACAAGAGGCCCTGACCTTAGGAACCTGCGGCTACGTTCTGAAAAGCAAAGCCGATCACGACCTTTTGGCTACCGTGGACGCAGCTCTTGAGAGCAGCGAGCTTCTCAGCGGTGCATTGCCAGGAGCGATTTACTGACGCGATGCACGCCCCAGCAGCTATGATGCGTCTGCAGACGAACCAATTCCATGCCTTAGGACGCACAACTCGGTTGCGGAATCACAAAAGTGGGTGAAGACACAATTCACAAAGACCAGAAGCTATGGGAAGGGAGCTTGTCCAGACCCTTGAGCCGGGACTTTTCCCTGCTGTCGCATGAATATTATACTCAAGACTCTCCCCGAGTTCTGGTGACGGCGTCAATCGTCTGGCCCAGCTTCCATCCCGGGAGATGGAACCGAGGTCGATAGGTGGCAGCACCGGCTGAAGCGAGAACACCCAACTGGCACCGAGCGGAAATATCGGTCCTCGAAGAGTGCGGATGGAAGGGTGGCGCCGTCGAAGAGCGCCTTCTCGTCCCATCTGATTACGCGCTCATCATCCTCGTCGATCAAGCCGGCCACTGCTCCTGGGCTATAAGAGACCGTAGAAGACCAATATAGTAGGCTGCGGCATCAAGTTCGCAGCGTTCCTTGTCGGTGACGTTCTGGCCATCGGTGGGCGAATACCACAACTCGCGGACTCTCTGCTGGACGGCCTGGTGTGCCCTTTCCAGTGACAGAGGCAATTTATTACGATCTTCCTCAAATAACGCTCGTCGGTATAGTTCTCCCCACTGCTCGAGTGGCATCATATGTCTCCTTGTATGTGATCTAAGAAAGAAAAACCTCAGATGCCTGACCTAGGTCAGCAGATCTGAAGCCGGAGGAGAATTGCTCACTCCGTTTTGCAAATCTAGCCCCGTTTCGCCGGTTTGCATAGCTAACAAAACTGCTAGCAGGCTGTTGGAAAACGACTTCTTTAGCTGCGTCGCAAATTTGAAAGCCTCGTCGCCGCGAACGACTCTTCTTTCGTATTCCACCACCGCCATGTTACCGACACGATCAGATTGTGTTGGACATGATTTCCTCCGTATTGATCTGTCCGTCGTAAGAGCACGAAGGTTGCGGCCACGATGAGGCGAGATTGTGCAAACCGCACTCTCCCGTCAGTGGCGGGCGTCGCTCCGCAGAACCTGCCAAAGCAAGAATCTGGTGGAGGAAGAGTTAGGTCTTGAATCGGATCCACTCCGAGCTGTCTTGGCTGAGTTCGACCCGGTTGAGGGAGCTCTTCTGTCAGATCTTGCCGTTCGGCACAGTCACCAGGCCGCGCCGTCTAGAAACTATTGGGAATAAGTCTGCAACTATCATCAGTGGCGTGATCCTCCTATCTAGTTTAATGTCGCGTGATTGATGACAAACGCGGAAGCCCCCGCCAGTCAGTCGTTCCCACCCCAACAGTTTCGGGCGGAGTCTTTACCGAGGCTGCCTGGTGCAGCTGAACAGGAAGGCTTGATATGACAACCCCCGTAGTGGTCAAGCGATTGCCCGAACAATTGAAGCTCAAAGAGATCCAGATCCTTCTGCACGAGGTAGAGCCGCTCTTCAAGGCGAGCCGGCCCCGCATTGTCTTTGATTGTTCTCAAGTGAATCGGATGGACCGCACCGGAGTCGACATGTTGCTTTACTGCTTGGAACAAGCGATAAAGCAGAACGGAGACCTGAAACTTGCCTCCATCACTCCGATGGCAGCTATAGTTCTGGAAGCCACGCGTGTTGATCGTCTCTTCGAGGTCTTTGAAACTGCTTCGGCGGCAGTGCATAGTTTTTCTGGACCTCCTGCGCCCGGGCCCGCAGGACCGACCCAACTGGTACTCGGGTTCGTATGAATGTGCGTATCCTCCTGCACGGCTGGCTGGCCAAGATCAGGTCGGGCGACGTCGCGGCGGGTCCGTTAAGGGAGTTGCAGTTGCGCAAGCGCACTTCGTGAGTAATGTGCAAATTCCCCGTTTGGCTCGGCCTCTATGGCCGCCTCAAACTCAGGTCTTGCGCGAATCTGACTACCTATTCCCACAAACGCGCACGCTTTCAATAGATGCATCATCGCACGAGTATTCGAGGCACGAGCATTCGAGAGTAAGTCTCGAGGCTGCAAAGCTTCAGCTCGTTCAATGTGGCGTAGGGCTGTCTGGTATTCCCTCATGCCAATGTCAGCGTTCGCCAATTCTAAATAGAGCAACCAGGAGGATGGCATCAGCGGCATGGCTCGATTCAGCAAGCGCAAGGCATCATCGTAACGCCCCGTCTCGTTGTCGAAGGCTGCTAGCTGCAGATATGCAGGGCTATAAGAGGGATCGGCTTTGATTGCGGCATTAAGATTCTGTTCGGCCATGGCAAAGTTCTGCTCCTCCGCATTGACAATGCCTTCGAGCATGAGGGCGGGAGCGTAGTTCGGAAAAGCCTTAAGCACACGGTCAAGCTGCTTGTGAGCCTCGGGAAAGTTACCCTTAAGAATAGCTTCTCTCGCTCTTTCCACGGCACCGCGGGCTGCCTTGGGAGCCCGGAGCTCATTGATAGTTGTGATGGGCTGGTTCCCATCCGGACGAGCTGAGCGCTGATCGAAATGGCTGCTACGTTCTTGTGCGAAAGCGAAGCCCAGAAACAGAACGAATGTCGTGCCCAGCACGAGCGAAATGCGCTTGCGCCGTCGCCAACGCAGGACGCTCC
>Ga0105247_10001738_pt1 | contig 15350 bp, 12 predicted proteins | sample KBSS24metaG_FD_81519 | JGI IMG/M metagenome (GOLD analysis project Ga0105247, IMG submission 81519) | Switchgrass rhizosphere microbial communities from Kellogg Biological Station, Michigan, USA - KBS S2-4 metaG | ecosystem: Host-associated > Plants > Roots > Rhizosphere > Soil | place...
CTCTTCCGCGACTTCGCGGCGCGCTACCCCGGCGACGCCCTCGTCGAGGACGCGACGTTCCTCGAAGCGTCGGCGCTCGGCCGCTCCGGCGACTGGCCGAGCGCGATCCGCGCGGCGACGCTCCACCTCGCGAGGTTCCCGCGCTCGTTCCACGGGCGCGAGGCGGCGGCGCTGATCGCCCGCGGCGTCCGCGCCGACCGCTCGCCGGGCGCGGTCGAGCGGTGCCGCGCGGCGAGCGCCGCCGTCGCGCCGTGGGCGTCGGATCCCGAGATCCGCGCCGCCATCGACGCGTGTCCGCCCGCGCCGTAGGCCGCCGGCGCGAGCGATTTCGTCTCCTTGCAGCGCGCGTGAACGGAGCCGGCGCGTGCGGGACGTGCCTCAGCACGGGCGCGCCCGCGCGGCTCGGACGGCCGCCTCGCCCCGCGCCGCGCCCTCGCGAATTCCCGACGGACCGCCGGTGAGCGCCGGCCCTCGCAAAACGCGCGCGGCCCACGAAATGCCGAGGTGCGCGCGTTCGACCGACCCACCGGCCTCCGCTCGGCGGGCGTCCGCCCCGACCGGCGAGCGTAGAAAATGGATTTTCGGAGGGAAGGACTGCGACGCAAGCCGAGTATCAGAGTGCCAATCAGGCAGTGCTCGACGAATCATCGATTACGCAATCACGGCGAGGTGCTCTCATGGCTTCCAAGTTCAAGGCTCGCGCGGCGCTGGCGTCCGCCCTCCCCCTCCTCGGCGCGCTCATCGCTGCGTGCTCCTCCGGCTCGCCGTCGCAGGACGACTCGAACAGCGCGGCCTCCTCCGCCAGCGGCCCGGTCAGCGTCATGAAGTGGCACGACCCGAACGCGATCCAGGCGGCGGCCGCGCCCGCCGGCGCGAAGCTGGTCTACCACGGCGGCCGCGTCGTCTCGAACATCCAGGTCGTGCAGGTCCTCTACGGCACGGGCAGCTACCTCCCGCAGGTCACGAGCACCGCGGCGCCGAGCATGGCGACGTTCTATCAACAGGTCACGAACAGCAGCTACTTCGACTGGCTGACCGAGTACAACACGCCTTCGACGGGCGGCACGAACCAGAAGATCGGTCACGGCTCCTTCTCGACGCAGGTGCAGATCACGCCGTCGTCCGCCAACAACGGCGCGTCGATCAGCGACGCGCAGATCCAGTCGGAGCTCGCCGCGCAGATCAAGGCGGGGCACCTCCCGGCGCCGACCGCCGACGCGGCGGGCAACAACAACACCTACTACGCGATCTTTTTCCCGCACGGGAAGACGATCAACCAGGGCGGCTCGAACAGCTGCCAGGCCGGCGGCTTCTGCGCGTATCACGGCACGATCGCGAACGTGGGCGGCCACGAGATCTACTACGGTGTTCACCCCGACATGCAGGCCGGCTCGGGCTGCGACACGGGCTGCGGCACCGGCACGCCGTTCTCGAATTACCAGTCCGTCGCGTCGCACGAGCTCGTCGAGACGGTCACCGACTGCGAGGTCGGCATCGCGACGGTGATCGGCGCGCCGCTCGCCTGGTACGACCAGACGAACGGCGAGATCGGCGACATCTGCAACGCGCAGCAGGGCACCATCGTCGGCGGCGACGGGCAGACGTACACCGTCCAGAAGGAGTTCTCGAACACCGCCAAGGACTGCATCGTGGCGCCGGCCGGCGGCACCGACGCGGGCACGGACAGCGGCACCGACGCGGGCGGCAACGACGGCGGCAGCACCTGCTCGCACTCGGACTGCACGACCGGTACGAAGCTCGTCGCGACGTGCGACCCGTGCGTCCAGAAGATCTGCGCGGCCGACTCGTTCTGCTGCAACTCGTCGTGGGACTCGACGTGCGTCGGCGAAGTGAAGTCGATCTGCGGCCAGACCTGCGGCGGCACGGACGCCGGGACCGACGCCGGCACCGACGGCGGCGGGACGGACGCGGGCACCTGCTCGCACTCGGACTGCACGACCGGCGCGAAGCTCGTGAAGACCTGCGATCCCTGCGTCACCAAGATCTGCACGGCCGACTCGTTCTGCTGCAACAGCAGCTGGGACAGCATCTGCGTCGGCGAGGTGAAGTCGGTCTGCGGCCTGACCTGCCAGTGACGGCGCGCGCTCCGAGCGAGCGCACGTAGACACGTAGACACGACGAAGAGGCGGGGCGAGGCGACTCGTTCCCGCCTCTTTCTTTTGTCCGCTTTGTCCGTCTTTGGTTCGACGGGGGCGCGCGCCGCGAACGCGCGGGCGCCCGCGGTCGAGCGCTCCGCGCGAGGCGGCCGCGGCGAGACGAAGCGGGCGGTTCGAGCGCCGTTCCTGCGGGGGCGCGCTAAGCTCATCCAGCCATGCACTATCTCGAATTCCCGCAGCTCCAGCCGCTCCGCCCGTTCATCCTCGATCCGAAGATCAGCGAGATCATGATCAATGGGCTGTCGCGCTTCTTCGTCGAGCGATCGGGGAAGATGATCGAGCTCGAGCCCGTGTACAACGTGCAGGCGAAGCTCGACGCCGCCGTCGAGGCGCTGGTCGGCCTGTCGGGGCGCGCCGTGAACATGCGCACGCCGTTCGTCGATTTCCGGCTCCCCGACGGATCGCGAGTCAACGTCGTCGTGCGGCCGATCGCGCTCGAGGGGCCGGTCATCACCATCCGCCGCGCGTCGCGCGACCTCCAGGACATCGAGGACATCGTCGCGCGCGGCACGCTCACCGACCAGATGTCCGAGTTCTTGCAGGCGTGCGTGAAGGCGCGGATCAACATCGTCTTCTCCGGCGGCACGGGCTCCGGGAAGACGACGCTCCTCGGCCTCCTCGGCGTCACCATCCCCGATCACGAGCGGATCGTCGTGATCGAGGACACCGCCGAGCTCGTCTTCCGCCAGTCGAATGTCGTCCGCATGGAGTGCCGCCCGCCGACGGTCGAGGGGACCGCGGCGATCACGCTCTCGGACCTCCTGAAGAACAGCCTGCGCATGCGGCCGACGCGGATCGTCCTCGGCGAGGTCCGCGGCGACGAGGCGTTCGATCTCCTCTCCGCCATGAGCAGCGGCCACGAGGGGGGCTTCGCCGTCCTCCACGCGAGCTCGCCGGAGCAGGCGGTCGCGCGCCTCGCGCTGATGGTCCTCGGCCGCGGCCTCTCCTATCCGCTGTGGGCGATCCAGCAGCAGATCGCCTCGGCCATCGATCTCATCGTGCAGCACGTGCAGCTCGCCGACGGCGCGCGGCGCGTCTCGCACATCGCGGCGGTGCAGGGCGCCGGCGAGGGTCAGGTGATCCTCGAAGACCTGTATCGCTTCGAGCAGCTCGGCGCCGATCCCGACGGGCGCATCTCGGGGCGCTTCGTCACGACCGGCGTGATCCCGCACTGGTTCCCGAAGCTGCGTCGCGCGTGCGGGCCGTCGGTCGACTCGCTGCTCCAGCCGATGTCGACGCGCCCCATCGTCGGCACCGCGCCGCCCCCCGCGCAGAGCGCGCCCCCTCCCGACGCGCGCCGTTCGGAGCGCCCCGAAGCGCGCCGCCGTTAGTCGGTCCGGCTCGAAAGGACGCGCGCCCGAGGCTCACCCGCCGGCGCCGCGACGGCGCCCTCGGTCCGTCATGGGGCTCGGGCGGGCGCGCCTACTCCGTCGGCCGGCGGTGTCGCTCGACGGACGCCGCTTCGATCGAGTCCGGATCGTCCACGAAGAAGCCGACGCGCCTCCGCTCGAGCATGATCGAACGGAGCCCGGGGCGCCCCGCGCGCGCCATGAGGTGGAGCTCGCCCTCGCTCGGCCACGCGATCTCGTGACCGCGGGTCCAGACGCGGCGCGGGCTCATCGCCGCGACCGGCATCCGCGTCACCTCGCCGATGCGGAGCGCGGCGGCCGTCGAGCTCACGAGGAAGATCTCCGCGAGGCGGTGCGGCTCCGGACCGCACGTCTTGAGCGCGCGCTCGAACGTGCGCCGCGGCATCGCGAGCGACGCGGCCACGGCGTTGCACGCGTCGTCGATCCGCTCGTCGATCTCGTCGCCCATCGCGAACTCGGCGATCTCGTGGAGCACCGCGAAGCGCGCGCGGGCCACGGGGATCCCGGCGCGCACCACGATCCGCCAGCCGCCGGGGACGCGCTGGAGCTCGCCGTCCTCCACGAGCCGGAGCCCCTTCGCCTGGACGACGCCGAGGAGGCCGGGCACGCGCCGCGCGAGCTCCGACGGGCGCACGATCTCGTCCGCGTCGACGTTCGCGCGCTGCCGGATATCGAGCGCCCACGCGTCCGACTCCCAGACGTCGACGGCGCGCCGCAAGACCGTCGCGCGCCGCAGGAGATCGTCCATGCGCCCCCTTCGGCCGCGCGCCGAAGGGGGTTGCTAGCGATCGCTCAGGGCCGGCTCACACGTCGTCGTCGGGCTCGCCCTTGGGATCGGCGCCGCCCTTACGGCGCTTTCGATCGTATGCGAGGGCCTTCTGCTCCCACTCTTCGACGGACAGGTCCTGGTTGCCGCTCTGGAGGCGGAGCTCGGCGAGCCACTTGAGCGTGTCGGGATGCACGCGCTTCTGCAACCGCTTCTTCGCGATCGCGCGGTTCGGATATCGATCGTTCGGAGAGAACTTCGAATCGGTCGCGTCGGGCTCCGGGGGCGGGACCTCGATCGGGGGAACGTCGATCGGGGGAACCTCGACCGGCTCGACGACCGGCGGACTGGCGTCGACCGGGGTCACTTCGGGCGGGCTGGCGTCCACCGGCTCGTCGTCCGCCGGAGGCTCGTCGTCCGCCGGAGGCTCCTCGAGGGCGGGGTCGAGCTTTGCGAATGCGTCGCCAGGCGACGGCACGAAGGGATCGCTCGATGACCCCTCGCCGTTCAGAAGCCATCCCACCGTGACGTTCGCGCCGCGGGCGAGCGCCGTAAGCGTCGCCGCGGTCGCGGTATTTTTCTTGATGACGGTCGAGACATGGGTCTCTGATGGAAGGTCGGCGCGACGCGCCAGATGACGCGCGCTCCTGATGCCGTTGAACTTCTCATCGATGAGCCATTTCAACCGGTCCGCGAGGGTCTTGAGGTCGTCGTCCACACCGCCATATTGCTCACAGATTTCGACGAGTGACTAAAACTTTCATCAGTTGCATGATTGACCAACCTTTTGGTCACAGCTATTTATTTAGCCATGCAGAAACGCAACATGCCGTCGGCGATAGGGGAGCGCGTGCGAAAACTACGGGGAATGGCTGCCATTTCGGCGCGCGAGCTCGATCGTTTGGCAGGGATTTCGGAGAGTCACACGTCGCTGCTCGAGCGATCGATCGGCGATCGGATCAGCGCCAGGACCGCCGTCGCCATCGCGCGGGTGCTCGGCTCGTCGCTCGACTGGCTGCTGACGGGGCGCGGGCTCGAGCCGACGCCGGAGCGGGTCAAGGAGGCGGTCAGCTCCGCGCGAAAGCCGCCCGACCCGCCGCGTGAGTCGGTGCACCCGGTCGCCTGACGCGCGCGCGCTTCACCGAACGGCGAGCCGTCACGGGACGGCGCCGCGCGGCCCCACACCCGGCACCGGCGTCGTGGTCGACATGTTGGCGACTTTGACCTGCCCGGTGAACTGGTGGAGGTTGTCCGCGTCGCCGCTCCCGTTCTCGGCCCAGTAGCCGTCGGAGAGCGTGATCACGCCGTTCACCGTGTTGAGCGTCGCCTCCTCGGCGCCGCGGCCGAAGTTCTTGAAGATGTTGCTCGACGTGACGGTGTGCGTCCCCGTCGTGCTCGATCCGTAGAGCATGAAGCCGTAGCCGCCGTCGTGCGCGGAGACGTACGAGATGTCGAACGAGTCCACGGCGTCGAAGTGAAAGTTGCAGTGTGCATTCGAAAGATCCGTGTGCGCGACGTGGATCTTCGAGAGCGCCCGCGACATCACGAGATCGTTGTCCTGCGTCCTCCGCCCGTGGAGCTTCGAGTCCTCGATGTGGATGACCGCGCCGTCGCCCTGGCCGACGATGCCCTCGGCCAGGTTCGCGTCGTAATCCATGAACGTCGCGTCGATCTCTCCGTAGATGAAGCTCGGGCTCGTGGCGCCGGCGACGGTCGCGTGCGTCACCGTGAGCTTCTGCCCCTTCGCGACGTTGAACGGGCCGGACGCGCTGATCGTCCCGTACGCGTACGTCGCGGTGCCGCCCTCGACGTCGACCGCCATCGACGCCTTCTCGACGTCGACGCCCTCGAGATCGACCGTGCCGCCCGGCGCCGCGGCGATCCCGATCCATCCGTCGCCGGTGAGCTTCGCTCGCGCGTCGCGGGCGCGCGCGCGGAGCGTCCCCTGCACGAAGATCGTCGCCCCCTTCGCGAGGGTTACCACGGCGCCCGGCGCGATCGTCACGGTGGTCCCGGCGGGGATCGTGATGTCGGCGACCTCCTGCCCGTTGGTCCACGTCGCGTCGCCGCCCGCGGAGCCCCCCGCCCCGGCCCCGGGGTCGGCCGCGCCCTTGCTCGCGGAGGAGCACCCGAACAGCGCCACGGCCGAGGCGAAGAGCACGAGAGAGCGAACGCGTGAGGACATGCCCGCCCGTCTACAAATGCCGATCCAAGCGCGCGGCGGCGGGGGCCCGCGCGGACACCAGGGAAAATACGCCCGATCGTCCGGTCGCCGGCGTGACCGATGGTGCAGGACGACCTGGCTGGTGGTTCGCAAGCGATCCAGCCTGGCCGCGGCCGCGCCTCCATCGGACCGGCGTCACGCGCCGAGGCAGCCGGCGATCGCGCCGACGAGGATCGCGCGATCGACGTCGTCGAGGACGAGGGGCGGCATCACGTAGACGAAATCGGCGGCGGCCGATCGGATCGGGCGGATGAACGCGCCGCGCGCGGCGAACGCAGACGACGGCGGCGCGGCGCCGGCGTCCATCTCGATCACGCCGATGGCCCCCTTCACCCGCACGTCGCGGACGCCGCGGGCGGAGCGGAGGGGCGCGAGCTCGGCGCGGAGGCTCGCCTCGAGGCGGCGGACGCGCGCCGCCGTGTCGCCCTCGGCGAACAGGTCGAGGCTCGCCTGCGCGGCGGCGCACGCGAGCGCGTTCGCCATGTACGTGGGGCCGTGCTGGAGCGCCTTCGACGGATCGTCGGCGAGGAACGCGTCGAACACGGCGTCGGTCGCGACCGTCGCGGCGAGCGGGAGCATCCCGCCGCTCAGCGCCTTCCCGAGGACGACGATGTCCGGGACGACGCGCGCCTCGTCGAGCGCGAAGCGCTCCCCCGTGCGAAAGAACCCGGTCGCGATCTCGTCGAGCACGAGGAGCGCGCCGTGCCGATCGCACGCGCGGCGGATCCTCCAGAGCGCCTCCGCGTCGTGGAAGCGGAAGCCGCCCGCGCACTGGACGAGCGGCTCCACGACGACGCACGCGACGTCGCCCGCGATCCGATCGAGCTCCGCCTCGAAGCGATCGTCGCCCGCGACCGGGATCGCGAGGTGCACCGCGTCGACGCCGGCGCCGGCGAACGCCGCGTGCATCCCGGTGATCGGATCGCACAGCGCCATCGTGGCGAACGTGTCGCCGTGGTACGCCCCTTCGAACGCGACCACGCGCCGCTTCGCGATCCCCCGGTTGTGCAGCGACTGGATCGCCATCTTGATCGCCACCTCGACGGCCACCGACCCGCTCTCGACGAGGAAGACGCGGGCGAGCGGCGCCGGGAGGAGCGACGCGATCCGCGCCGCGAGCGCGTACCCGGCCTCGTGCGCGAGCCCGCCGAACGCGACGTGCGGGAGGCGCGCGAGCTGCGCTTCGATCGCCGCGACGAGGCGCGGGTGCCGGTACCCGTGCGCCGCGGTCCACCACGAGGCGGTCCCGTCGACCAGCTCGCCCCCGCCGGCCAGGACGAGGCGGCTCCCGTGGCACCCGACGACCGCGAGCGGCGGCGGCGCCCCCTTGTGCTGGCAATACGGACGCCACACGTGGGCGGCGCCCGACGCGAGCCACGGCGGCGGATCGTTCGACGGGGGCGCGGCGCGACGCGGAGTGCTCACGCCCGCGTCTCTATCACGCACGCGCGCCCGCGCGGACCCGGGGACACGGCGCTCGCGCGGAGCGCCGCGAGCGCGCGCGCGCCGCCGAGTGAGCGAGGGCTACGGCAGGATCTGCCGCAGGTGGCGGCGCACGGCGGGGCGGCGCGCGCGCTCGCGCGGATAGCCGAGCGACACCTCCTCGAAGCGCACGTCGTCGATCCTCCGCGTCCCGGGGATGTGGAGGTGGCCGTAGACGCACGCCGTCGCGCGGAACCGCCGGTGCCAGTCGCGCGTCCGCGTCGTGCCGCACCAGATGCTGAAGCGCGGGATCATCGGCAAGCGGGCGAGCTCGGGGAGGAGCGGGTAGTGGTTCACGAGCACGGTCGGGCCGTCGTGCGTCGCGAGCGCGTCCTCGAGCCGCTTCTCGGAGTACGCGCAGCGCGCCTCGCACCACGCCTCGCGCGTGGGGTGCGGATCGGGGTGCAGGAGGTGCTCGTCCACGCACTCGATGCCGCTCTCGCGGGCCCACGCGCGCGCCTCGCTCGGCGACATCCCCTTCGGGCAGAACGAGTAGTCGTAGAGGGCGAAGAGCGGCGCGACGAGGTGGCGCGTCGTGCCGTCGTCGAAGACGGGGTACGGGTCTTCGGGGGTGAGGACGCCCCGCTCGCGGCACACGCCGACGAGCTCGGCGTACTTCGCCTCGCCGCGCCCCGTATCGGGCGGCACGCTCCACAGGTCGTGGTTGCCGGGCACCCAGATCAGCCGCTCGAACCGCGGCGCGAGCGCGTCGATCACGAACCTCAGCGCGGCGGCGCTCTCGCCGACGTCGCCGCCCAGGATCAGCCAATCGCCGGGGTGCTCCGGGATCTGCTCGACGATGCGCCTGTTCTCCTGATGCGCGACGTGCAAATCGCTGATCGCCCAAAGGGTCAAAGGGGAGCCTCGGCGGGGAGGATAGTCCAAGTCCGCGGCGCGAGCGCGCGACGTCGCTCACGAGCGCGCTCTCTACGCCGAGCTCGGCGCGGCGCCCGGCGCCGGATTGGTACGCGGAACCGGCCCCTGGGCGCGCTGCGGCCGGCCAGCGCACGACGAAACGGCCGAAAAAGCAGCGCCCCCGAGACGAATCGAACGTCCGACCAACGGTTTAGGAAACCGCTGCTCTATCCACTGAGCTACGGGGGCTCGCGAGGCGCGCACGATGCCATAGGCGACGCGCCTCGTCGACTCGCTCCGTGCGGCGGCGCGGGGACGATCGGTCGCGCCGACCCGTGGTACAAGAGAGCCGCCATGGAGGGCGGCGCGGGCCACGACGAAGCGACGTACGCGGCGCACGCGCGCGCGCTCATCGTCGCGGGGCGCGCGGGGTCGCTCGCCACGCTGTCGCGGCGCGCGCCGGGCTTCCCGTTCGTGTCGGTCGCGCCGTACGGCGTCCTCCCCGACGGATCGCCGACGTTCCTCCTGAGCGCGATGGCGATGCACACGCAGAACATCGCCGGCGACGCGAGGGCGAGCCTCCTCGTCCTGGAGTCGGGCGCGGCCGACGATCCGGTCGCGCTCGGGCGCGTCACGCTCCTCGGCGCGGTCGTGCAGATCCCGAACGACGACGCCGACGCGGCGCGCGCCAACTACTTCGAGCGGCACCCCGACGCGAAGCGGTGGGCCACGTTCAAGGACTTCGCGTTCTACCGGATGGAGATCGCGTCGCTCTACTGGGTCGGCGGCTTCGGCGCGATGGGGTGGGTCGAGGCCGACGCGTACCGCGCCGGGTAGCCGCCAGGGGCGGCGGCTCGCGGGTCGCTCGGAGGGCGGCGGATCACGGGGTCGATCCGGCGGGAGCGCCCGCTCCTCGATCCCGGGATCACAGGTCGATCCGATCGCCCTCCTTGGCGCACGCGATCGGCGAGGACGCGACGTCGTGGAAGTCCGGGTAGTGGATCAACCGCATGCGCCGGCGGGTGGGCTCGGGGAGCGCGGCGAGCGCCTCGAGCGGCGTGTGCACGCCGAGGTTCGTCTCGTGAAAGAACAGATCCGCGGCCTCGAGCCACGCGACGAGCGCCGGGTCGAACGCCGTGTCGGCGCTGTATCCGAACGACGCGCCGCCCGCGCGCACGCGGAGCGCCGACGTGGGCACGTGGTGGATCGTGCGCCGCCACTCGAGCTCGAGATCGCCGATCGCCGTCTTCGCGTCGCCGAGCGGGACGACGTCGGCGTAGTCCTCGAGGCGCATCGGGTGGAACGCCCCCTCGGCGTCCATGAGCGTGTCCATCCCGCCGCGCAGGCGCGTGTCCCAGAGGCCGGCGAGCACGTCCGGGATCGCGTACAGGCGCGCCTTGCGCTGGGTGACGAACCGGCGCCAGTAGAGGAGCTGCTCGAGCCCGCCCATGTGATCGCCGTGCAGGTGCGTGATGAGGACGTGATCGACGTCGTCGAGGCCGATCTTCGGCCCGCCGCGATCGCCGAGGTCGGCGAGGGCGCGCGCGAGCGCCGGCGGCGCGTCGACGAGGAGGCGCGTCGAGGGCGACTCGACGAGGAGGCACGCGTTGAAATAGCGCGCGGTGAACGCGTCCCCCACGCCCACCACGCGGACCCGGATACCCATGGCGCCATTCTATCCGCTCTATCCGCGCGTCGCGCCGCGGTGGACGTGCCGCAGCGTTTCATTACACTCCCGCGCCATGCGCTCAAGGCCCCTCACCGCTTGCCTCGCCGCGGCGGTCCTCTCCGCGACGACCCCGTCGTTCGCCGCGGGGATCCAGATCCCGTTCGAGCGCGAGCAGCTCAAGAACGGGATGACCGTGATCCTGCACGAGGACCACGCGCTCCCGATCGTGGTCGTGGACATCACGTACAACGTCGGGTCGAGGTACGAGGCGGCGAGGCGCACCGGCTTCGCGCACCTCTTCGAGCACCTGATGTTCATGGGGACCGACCGCGCGCCCACGAAGAAGTTCGACGCGTGGATGGAGGCCTCGGGCGGGTGGAACAACGCCGGCACCGACGAGGACCGGACCGAGTACTACGACGTCGGACCGTCGACGATCCTGCCGCTCGTCCTCTGGCTCGAGGCCGATCGGCTGCGCGACCTCGGCCCGCTGATGAACGAGACGAAGCTGAACGCGCAGCGCGAGGTCGTCCGGAACGAGCGGCGGCAGAGGTCGGAGAACGAGCCGTACGGCAAGGTGGAGCTGCGCTTGCCCGAGCTCCTCTATCCGGAGAACCACCCGTACCACCACCCCGTCATCGGATCGCACGAGGACCTCGAGGCGGCGACGGTCCCCGACGTGAAGGAGTTCTTCGCGAAGTGGTACGACCCGGCGAACGCGTCGCTCGTCGTCGCCGGCGATTTCTCGTCGAAGGACGCGCTCACGCGCATCCGGAGGTACTTCGAGAGCATCCCGTCGCGCGGCGCGCCGAAGGACCCGGGCGCGCCGGGCTTCGAGCCGGGCGTCACGACGCTGAAGCAGACGGTGCGCGAGACGATCGAGGACGAGGTGGAGCTGCCGAAGGTGGTGATGGCGTGGCAGTCGCCGAAGCACTTCGGTCCGGGCGACGCGGAGCTCGATCTCCTGTCGAACGCGCTGGCCTCCGGCAAGGCGAGCCGCCTGTACCAGGCGCTCGTCTACGATCAGAAGCTCGCGCAGAGCGTCGACGCGAGCCAGCAGTCGGGCGTGCTCGGCTCGCGCTTCGTGGTCGACGTCATCGCGCGCCCCGGCGTGTCGCTCGACAAGCTGGAGGCGGCGATCGACGCCGAGCTCGCCAAGGTCACGAAGGAGAAGCTCCGCGAGCCGGAGCTGACGCGCGCGAAGAACACGGTGGAGGCGGCGTTCGTCGCCCGGCTCCAGACGGTGCGCGGGCGCGCGGCGATCTTGAACGAGTACCAGACCGAGCTCGGCGATCCCGGGTACGCCGAGAAGGACATCGAGAGGTACCGGCGGGCGACGCTCGACAGCGTGCAGGCGGTGGCGCAGAGGACGCTGAGCCCGTCGGCGCGCGTCGTCCTGCGCGTCGTCCCGAAGGCGAAGCCGCCACAAGGGGGGAACGCGAAGGCCGGCGCGAACGGCGCGGACGCGAAGGGAGACCGCAAGTGAGCGCGGCGAGCCGGAAGATGCGTGCATATTCCACGTGGACCGCCGCGGCGTCGTCGCTCGCCGCCTGGGCCGCGATCGCCTCCGCCGTGTCGCTCGCGGCGTGCGGCGCGGAGCCCCCGCCCGCCGCCGCGACCGCGCCCGTCGCGAAGACCGCGCCGCCGCCCGCCCGCCCGGCCGCGCCGCCCGCCGATCCGCTCGGCCCGAAGCCGGAGGTGCTCCCGCCCCCCCCGTTCTCGCCGCCCACGCCGGCCGTCTTCCAGATCGCGGGCGGCATGACGGTGTGGCACCTCGAGCGGCACGCGCTCCCGCTCGTCGCGCTCGCGCTCGCGGTCCCGTCCGGATCGAGCGCCGATCCGCCGGGCTCGGAGGGGCTCGCGTTCGCGACCGCGGGGATGCTCGACGAGGGGGCGGGGTCGCTCGGCGCGATCGAGCTCGCGCAGGCGGTCGACATGCTCGGCGCGTCGCTCACCACCGGCGCGACACAGGACATGAGCTTCGCCGAGCTGTTCGTGCTCAAGAGGAACCTCGCCCAGGGGCTCCCGCTCCTCGCCGACGTCGTCGCGCGGCCCAGGTTCGACGATCGCGAGTGGCGCCGCGTCCACGACCTCTGGTCGAACGATCTCAAGGCGCGCACCAAGGATCCGCAGGCGGTGTCGGGCGTCGTCACGCTCGCGTCGCTCTTCGGCGCCGGCACGCCGTACGGCCACCCCGTCAGCGGCACGATCGCGTCGGCGAAGAAGATCGACCTCGCGACGGTGAAGCGCTTCTACGCGAGCGCGTGGCGCCCGGAGCGGAGCGTCGTCGTCGCCGTGGGCGACGTAACCAGGAGCGAGCTCACGACGCTCCTCGAGGGGGCGTTCGGCGGCTGGAAGCCCGCCGCGCCGCCGATGACCGCCGCCGCCGCGCCGGCGCGGGCCGCGGCGAAGGCGCCGCCGCGGATCGTCGTCGTCGATCGCCCGGACGCGCCGCAGTCGGTCATCGCGCTGATCCGCCCCGGCGTCCCGGCGGGGGACAAGGACGTCCCGGCGCTCGTCCGCGCCAACATCGCGCTCGGCGGCTCGTTCACGTCGCGCCTCAATCAGGACCTCCGCGAGGAGCACGGCTGGAGCTACGGCGCGTCGTCCCGCGTGATGGCGGCGCGGTCCGCCGGCGCGGTGATCGCGTCGGCCGCGGTGTTCACCGACAAGACCGGCGACGCGCTGAAGGCGATGCTCGCCGACGTCGACGCCTTCGCCAAGAAGGGCCTGAGCGACGAGGAGTCGTTCAAGACGCAGGTGCAGGCGCGGAGCGACGTGGTCGAGGACTACGAGCGCGTCGAGCGCACCGCGCTCCTCCTGGCCAAGGACGCGGCGCTCGGCCTCCCCGCCGATCACGAGGCCAAGGCGAGCGCGCTGCGCGACGCGGCGACCAAGGCCGACCTCGATCGAATCGCTGCGACCTACATGGATCCGAAGGACGCCGTCATCGTCGTCGTCGGTCCGCACGCGAAGCTCGCGCCGCAGCTCGACGCCCTCGGCCTGACCAAGGCCGAGCTCCGCGACGCGGAGGGGAACGCGATCGCGGCGGCGAAGAAGAAGTAGCCGGACGGCCGCGAGGTAGCCGGCGGCGCGCCGCGATCGGCGGCTACGACACGAGCCGCAGGCCGGGGGGGAGCGCCTCGCCGTAGAACGCGGCGCGGTCCTCCTCGGAGGCCTCGACGAGCTCGCGCACCGCGCGCACCCACTCGGGGCGCGCGCCGACGGCCTCGAGCCGCTTCGCTACGTCGCGCCGCACGCGCTCGCCGACGTCGCGGGCCCGATCGCCCGTGACGCGCGCGAGCTGCACGGCGGCGCGCGGGGCGGTGGGGACGGCGTCCCACTTCTCGCGGAGGAGGTGATCGAGCCACCGCTCGACAACGTGGGGCGCGATCGCGTGGTGCACGCTCGCGTACGCCGGCGCCCGCGCGCCGAGCTTGCCGAGCGCGGCCCACAGCCGCGGATCGCGATCGGTCCAGGTCCGCTCGAGGACCCACGCGCCGAGCTCGGCGCGCCGCGCGGGAGGGATCCGCTCGAGCGACGCGGCGAGGTCGAGCGCGTCGTCGAGCGCGTCGATCTTCGCCTTCTTCGGCCGCTTGAGGCCGGCCTCGGGCGGCGCGAGGAACGGGTCGAGCACGTCGCGGATCGCGGTCTGCTGCGCCTCGTCGAGCCCCGCGGCGACGCGGCGCCACGCGACGAAGAACGGCTGCCACGCGCGGGGCCCCTCGGGGAACGCGAGGCGATCCTGAAAGAGCGGCGCGAGCGCCCGGACGCGCGGCGGATCGAGGGGATCGCCGAAGCCCGGGCGGAGGCAGAAGCCGGTGAGCATCCAGAACGCGCGCTCGTGATCGAGCGTCCGCCGCCGCGCCGAGCGGAGCGGCAGGATCGCGTCGGCGAGCCGCCGCGCGAGCGGCGTCGTCCACTCGGCGCGCTCGCCGAGGAGGCGCTCGAGCTCGCGGACGAGGTCCTTCGCCTCGCGCGCCGGCGAGCCCGGGCGCGGCTTCCCGAAGACGCGGTCGATCGCGTCGAGCGCCTCGTCCACGCGCTTGCCCGACGGCGCCGGCGCGCCGCTCGATCGCGCGTCTCGCGTGTAGGTTGCATGGGTCACGTCGGCCCGCGGCGGGCCGCTCGCGCGCCCCCCGGCGGGCAGATCGGCGGCGTCCGCGCCGGCCCCGCGGAGCTGAAACGCCAGGCGGAAGCGCCGCGCGCCGCTCTCGGCGTCCGCGCGGCTCGCGCCGGTGTGGGCGTCCGCGCCCTTCGCGGCGCGCGCCTCGACGCACGCGAGGTCGAGCGTCCCGATCGCCGACAGCTCGCCCTCGAGGCGCACCTCGATCTCGCCGCCGCTCCGCCCCTCGAACGCGACGGCGACCGGCGGGAGCGCCTGGAAGCGGTCCTCGTCCACGACGACCACCGCGCCCGGCGGATCGACGCGCGCGTCGTCGGACGCGTACAGGTCGAAGCGCGCGGGGCGGCCGACCGTCAGCGCGAACGTCCTCCCAAAGACGACCTGGCGCTCGCCCTCCTTCGCGCCGCGCGGGACCACGGACACGGCGCGCCGCTGGCCGTCGTCGCCCGCGCCGAGCGCGACGTAGTACCCGCGCGCGGCGCCGCCTTCGATGCGCACGCCGCGCCCGCGGAGGGCCATCGCGTACGCGACCGCGCCGCGCGCGACGGCGAGGTCGGGGTCGGGCTGCGGCACGACGTGGACCGCGGCGCCGCTCCACCGGCCCAGGACGGAGGCGAGCCGATCGACGACGCGCGGCGCGCGGAACACGCCGCCGTTGAAGAGGACCGCGCGGACCGGCTC
>Ga0105247_10001744_pt1 | contig 15331 bp, 12 predicted proteins | sample KBSS24metaG_FD_81519 | JGI IMG/M metagenome (GOLD analysis project Ga0105247, IMG submission 81519) | Switchgrass rhizosphere microbial communities from Kellogg Biological Station, Michigan, USA - KBS S2-4 metaG | ecosystem: Host-associated > Plants > Roots > Rhizosphere > Soil | place...
CGCCCTGGCGTGATCGTCGCGCAAAGACTTCGCGTCGTCGCCGCCCGCGGTGTAGAGCGCCGGGTCGGCGAGCCGCCGCTCGAGCGTCGCCACGCGCTCCTCCGCCGCGCCGATCGCGTCCATGATCCCGTCGAGCTCGATCCGCTCGCCGTAGGTGAGCGGCTTGCCTCCGCGGCCGCCGGGCGGCTCGGCGCGCGCGCTCTTCGCGCCGGCGTCGTCGGCGGGGCGCGCGCGGCTCCGCGCGTCCTTTTCGCGGACCTGGCGCTCCCGCTCCTCCTCGGCGTACGCCTTCTGCGCGCGGTAGTCGTCGTAGTTGCCGCCGTAGCGGACGACGCGCCCGCCCTCGTCGAACGCGAGGATCGCGGTCGCGACGCGGTTCAGGAAGTACCGATCGTGCGACACGACGAGCGCGCACCCGGGCCACGACTCGAGGAGCTCCTCGAGCGCGCTCAGCGTGGCGACGTCGAGATCGTTCGTCGGCTCGTCCAAAAGGAGCAGGTTCGCGCCGGAGCGGAGCGCTTTGGCGAGGGCGACCCGCGCCCGCTCGCCGCCCGACAGCGATCCCACCTTCTGCCGCTGCTTCGATCCGGCGAAGAGGAACATCTCCAGATACACGCGGAGGTCCATCGCGCGATCGCCGATGCGCACCTGTCCGCCGCCTGTGCGCTCCGCGCCCTCGCGCTCGGCGACGTTGTCGAAGATCGACCAGTCGTCGACGAGCGCCGCGCGCGCCTGGTCGAAATACGCGATCTTCGTCTGCGCGCCCGAGACCACGCTCCCCGCCGCGGGCGCGAGATCGCCCGACGCGACGCGCAGGAGCGACGTCTTGCCCGCGCCGTTCGGCCCGACGATCCCGACGCGATCGCCGCCCACCAGGCGGAGCGTCAGCTCGTTGACGAGCCGGCGCCCGCCGACGTCGACCGCGACGTCGATCAGGTCGAGGATCGTCTTGCCGGTCCGCTGCGCGCCCGCCTCGAGCCCCGCGAGCCCCACCTTCGACGCCTCCTTCGGCGCGTCGACCGCCAGGAGCGCCTCGGCGCGGTGGATCCGCGCCTTCTGCTTCGTCGATCGCGCCTGCGCGCCGCGCCGGAGCCACGCGCTCTCGCGCCGCAGCAGGTTGAGCCGGTTCGCCTCGACGCGCTCCGCGTGCTCGATCATCACCGCCTTCTGCTCGATGTAGGCGGCGTATCCCCCGGTGAACTCGGTGAGCCGGCCGTTGTCGAGCTCGAGGACGCGGTCGGCGATCGCGTCGAGCACGTACCGATCGTGGGTGACGATCAGGACCGCGCCGCGAAACTGCTCGACCAGGTACCCCTCGAGCCACTCGATCGTGTCGGCGTCGAGGTGGTTCGTCGGCTCGTCGAGGATCGCGAGCGCGGGCTGGGCGACGAGCAGGCTCGCGAGCGCGACGCGCCGCCGCTCGCCGCCGCTCATCGACCCCACCGGGCGATCGATCGCGCCGACGCCGAGCTTCGTCAGCATCTCCTCGGCGACGTGCCCGCGCGACCACCCGCCGAGGCGCTCGATCGCCTCGGCGAGGCGCGACTGCTCCTCGAGGAGCGCGTCGGTCCCGTCGCCGCGCTCGATGATCTTCGTGACCTCGGCGTGACGCGCGATCGCCGCCTCCGCGTCGGCGAGGCCCGCCTCGACGATCCGCCGCGGCGTCTCGTCCGAAGGGAGGTCCGGCTCCTGCGCCAGGTAGAGGATGCGCGCGTCGCGCTGCCGGTCGATGACGCCGTCGTCGGCCGGCTCGACCCCGGCGAGGACGCGGAGCAGCGTGGATTTCCCGGTCCCGTTCATCCCGAGGAGGCCGACGCGCTCGCGGTCTCCCACGGTGAGCGACACGTGATCGAAGAGGGTCTGCGGGCCGTAGCTCTTCACGAGTTGGCGCGCGCTCAAGACCGGCATGCGCGGTACTATGTCGGAGGATGCGCAGACTTTCTACGAGCGTGCTCGCCGCCGTCGTCGCCTCCGCGAGCTACGCCTGCTCGAGCTCCTCTTCTGGTTCTGGCGGGCAGGGCGGCGACGGGCAGGGCAGCGGCGCGCCGTCCGGATCGTCCTCGGGCAGCGGCGACGGCGGCGGAGCGGCGGGCGGCGGCGCGGGCCCCGCGCTCGGCGCGCCGGAGAGCGGCGTCGCCACGTACTACGCCGCCGACGGGAGCGGCAACTGCTCGTTCGACCCGTCGCCGAACGACCTCGACGTCGCCGCGATGGATGACGTCGAGTACGCGGGGAGCGCCGTGTGCGGCGCGTGCGTCGCCGTGAAGGGGCCCAAGGGGAGCGTGACCTTGCGCATCGTCGACCGCTGCCCCGAGTGCGAGCGCGGCCACCTCGATCTGAGCAAGGAGGCGTTCGCCAAGATCGCCGACGTGTCGGCCGGGCGCGTCCCCATCTCGTGGCAGGTCGTGCCGTGCGCCGTCACGGGCGACGTCGGATACCACTACAAGGACGGCACGTCGCAGTACTGGACCGCCATCCAGGTCCGAAACCACAGGCTGCCGATCGCCAAGCTCGAGATCCAGAAGGGCGGCGGCTTCGTCGCGGTGAGCCGCGAGCCGTACAACTACTTCGTCCTCGGCAGCGGAGCGGGCCCGGGCCCCGTCACCGTGCGGATCACCTCCGCGGACGGGCAGACGCTCACCGACACGCTCCCCGCCGCCGCGTCCGACGTGAGCGCCCAGGGGGCCGGGCAGTTCAAGTAGGTCTCAGGCCGGCGCGAGATCGCGGATCGACGCGAGGCGCTCCCGGTCCAGCGTCTCGACCAGGCCCCGCGCGATCGCGCTCGCCGCGCCGGGGCCCTCGTAGACGAAGCCGGTGTAGATCTGCACGAGGTCGGCGCCGGCGCGGAGCATCGCGGCGGCGTGCTCGGCGCGCGACACGCCGCCCACGCCTACGACGGCGAACTTTTTCCCGAGGCGCGCGCGCACCCGCGCGACCACCTCGAGCGAGCGGGCGCGGAGCGGCTCGCCGCTCAACCCGCCCGCGCCGATCGCGTCGATCGCCGCGGCGTCCGCGCGGAGGCCGCGCCGGGCGACGGTGGTGTTGGTCGCGACGACGCCGTCGATCCCGCACCCCTCGACGACCTCGAGCAGCGCCTCGAGCTCCGCGTCGCCGAGGTCGGGCGCGATCTTGACGAGGAGGGGCACCCTCCGCGGGCCGCCGGGGGCGCCGTTCGCCGACGCGATCGCCGACAGGAGCGCGCGCGCGAGCTCCGCGCCCTGCATCGCGCGAAGGTCCTTGGTGTTCGGCGACGACACGTTGACGACCACGAAGTCGGCGACGGCGCGCGCCTCGGCGAAGCTCTCGAGGTAATCGGCGATCGCCGGCTCGATCGGATCGATCCCGACGGCGCGCGACTTGCCAATCGAGACGCCGACCGGCGCGCCGATCTCTCCCTTCACGCGGGCGATCCGCGCGCACACCCCGCGCGCCCCGTCGTTCGGGAACCCGAGGCGGTTCACCAGCGCGCGGTCGCCCGGCAGACGAAACAGGTTGGGGGCCGGGTTCGGCGCCTGCGGCCGCGCGGTCACGGTGCCGAGCTCGACGTGACCGAAGCCGAGCGACGCGAGGGCGCGCGCGCGGCGCGCGTTCTTGTCGAAGCCCGCGGCGAGCCCCACCGGCGTCGCGAAATCCAGGCCGAGGACGCGCGTCGCGAGGCGCGGATCGCCGACGCGCAGGAGCGCGCGGACCGCCTCGCGGAGCGGCGCGACGTGCTCGAGCGGCCCGAGCACCGCCATCCCGGCCGCGTGCGCCGACGCTGGAGAGAGCGTGAAAGCGAGCGGACGGACGAGCGCGTACATGTCCGGCGTAGGTACCACCGACGCGGCGCGGCGATCCATCGATTGTCAGTGCCAATGGGCTGAGTCGCGATTAGGCTCCGCGCCCCATGAGATATCTACCTTGGATGTGTGTCGCCGCGACGATCGCCTCGTTCACCGTCGTGGCCTGCTCGAGCAGCGACTCCCCGGCGCCGACGTCGGACGCCGGAACCGGCAGCGACTCCGCGACCGATACCGACGGCGGCGCGACCGACTCGTCGACGGTGGCGGACTCCGGCGGCGACACGGGCCCCGCGGCCGTGAACGGCTGCGCGGCGGCCGACTTCGCCGCGAGCGATCACACGGCCGACGCCGACGCCCGGAAGATCACCTTCCCGAGCGGCGAGAGCGCGGGTCCGTACTCGCCGAAGTGCATGACGGTCAAGGCCGGGCAGTCGGTCACGTGGTCGGACGGCAGCTTCGTGAACCACCCGCTCGACGCGATCGGCGGCGACTCGGCGAGCCCCATCGCGAGCACCGAGACGGGCACGACGGTCACGTTCAAGTTCGCGACCGCGGGCACGTTCGGCTACGGCTGCACGATCCACTCGTCGATGCGCGGCGCGATCCTCGTCGTCCCCTGACGCGCACGTCCCGGACGAACCCCACGATGCGCACCGCGCGCTCGGCGCTCGTCGCGTCGATGTGGTCCCGCTCTCTCGTTTCGCTCGTCTCTCTCGTCTCTTTTGTCTCGCTCGCCCCCGTGCTCGCCTCGATCGCGGGGTGCGACTCGCTCGTCCTCCACGAGGGCGACGCGGGGGACGCGGGGGGAGACGGCGGCGACGGCGGCGCGTTGAACGGCTGCACCGCGTCCGACTTCGCGGCGAACGATCACACGGCGGCGGGCGACCTTCGCCTCGTCGCGTTCCCGGAGTCGCCTACGCCCGCGCAGTACCGTCCGCCGTGCATGCGGATCCGGACGGGGCAGACCGTGACGTGGCTCGGCGATCTCGCGAGCCACCCGCTCACGCCGCACGGCGCGACCGGCGGGAGCCCCATCGGATCGGTGTCCTCGGGGACGTCCGCCGCGTTCACGTTCTCCACGCCCGGCGTCTACGGGTTCGCCTGCGCGCACCACCCCGCGCAGATGCTCGGCGCGATCGACGTGGTCCCCTGAGCTCCTCGTCGCGCGGAGATCGTCGCGCGGAGGACGTCTCCGCGCGGGAGACGTCTTTCGCCGACGAGCGCGCTCGTAACGCGACGCGCCGCGGCGTCGCAGACGCCAGCGGCTCCCTGTAGCGGACGCTCCGAATCTCGCGCTACGCTCCGCGACCCCGCACCACGCCGCCGAAAATGCGGCGTCGCCAACAAGGGAGTGAGCCCGTGATCGTCGGAGTACCGAAAGAAATCAAGGTCCGCGAGTACCGCGTTGGAATGACCCCCGCCGGCGTGCGCAGCCTCACGTCGCGCGGCCACAAAGTCCTCGTCGAGAAGGGGGCCGGCGAAGGGAGCGGCATCAGCGACACCGAGTACCTCGCGCAGGGCGCGCAGATCGTGGCGACCGCGGCCGAGGCGTGGGGCGCCGAGATGGTCGTGAAGGTGAAGGAGCCGCTCCCCGCCGAGTACGGCTTCTTCCGCGAGAACCTGGTGCTCTACACGTACCTGCACCTCGCGCCCGAGGCGGAGCTCACCAAGGTGCTCGCCGCGAAGAAGGTCGCGGCGGTCGCGTACGAGACGATCGAGCTCGACGACGGCTCCCTCCCGCTCCTCCGCCCGATGAGCGAGGTCGCGGGGCGCATGGCCGTGCAGGTCGGCGCGACGTGCCTCGAGAAGGAGAAGGGCGGCAAGGGCGTCCTCCTCGGCGGCGTCCCCGGCACGCGCCGCGGGCGCGTCGCGATCCTCGGCGGCGGCGTCGTCGGGCGCAACGCCGCGACCATCGCCATCGGCATGGGCGCGCAGGTCACCGTGCTCGACGTGCGCGCCGACACCATGGCGTACCTCGAGGACGTCTTCGGCGGCGCGATCGAGACGCTCTATTCGAACCCGGTGAACATCGAAGAGGCGTGCATCCGCGCCGATCTCGTCGTGGGCGCGGTCCTCGTCACCGGCGCGCGCGCGCCGAAGCTCGTCACCGAGGCGCTCATCAAGCGGATGTCGCCCGGCAGCGTCGTCGTCGACGTCGCGGTGGATCAGGGCGGCTGCATCGAGACGTGCCGGCCGACCACCCACGACAACCCGACGTACGAGGTGCACGGCGTCGTCCACTACTGCGTCGCCAACATGCCGGGCGCGGTGTCGCAGACGAGCACGTGGGCGCTCACCAACACCACGATGGCGTACGCGGTGAAGATCGCCGAGCACGGGATCGCCGGCGCCGCCAAGGCGGACCGCGCCCTCGCCAAGGGGATCAACGTCTACAACGGGCACGTCACGTGCGAGCCGGTCGCCCAGGCGCACAAGATGGAGTACGTGCCGCTCGCGAAGCTGCTTGGTTGATCGCGGGCTCGTCTCCGGCGTCGATGTGCTCTGCCTCGACGCCGGGAACACCGTCATCTTCCTCGATCACGCGCGCGTCGCGCGGATCGCCGCGGGCCTCGGGCTCGATCTCGACGTCGGCGCGCTGATCCGCGCCGAGGGCGAGGCGAAGCGGCTGCAAGAGCAGGGCAAGCTCCTCCAGATCGAGTGGCCCGGCCGGGCCCTGCCGGGCGCCGCGGGGTGGTCTTCGACCACCGGGACGTTCCTCGTCCTCGCGGGCGCGCCCGAGGCGCGGATCGCCGAGATCCTCGAGGCGTTCTGGCGAGAGCACGTGCGGCGGAACCTGTGGTCGCTCGTCCCGGACGACCTCGCGCCGGCGCTCGCCCGGGTGCGCGCCGCGGGGGTGAAGGTCGCCGTGATCAGCAACTCGGAGGGGATGCTCGCCCGCCTCTTCGAGGAGCTCGGGATCCTCTCGTGCTTCGATCGGATCGTCGACAGCGGGATCGCCGGCGTCGAGAAGCCCGATCCGCGGATCTTCCGGATCGCGCTCGACGAATTCGGCGCCGCGCCGGAGCGCGCGCTCCACCTCGGCGACATCTACGCGACCGACGTGCTCGGCGCGCGCGCGGCGAACATCCGCGTCGCGCTGCTCGATCCGCGCGACCACTTCCGCGGGATGCACCTCGACGTGCCGCGCGTCGCGAGCGTGGCCGAGGTGGCCGACGCCGTCGTCGCGCAGCGGAGCGCGTGACCCGACACGCCGGGCCGCGCGCATCGAACATCCAAGTACGAGCCGAGCGAGAGACCCCGAGCCCAGGAGACACCGACATGCCCGCGCCGAAGCTCATCGCCCTCATCCCCGGAGACGGGATCGGCACCGAGGTGATCGCGCAGGCGCGCCGGATCCTCGAGCATTACCGGGACAAGCGCGGGCTCGATCTCGACCTGTGGCAGCTCGATCTCGGCGCGGATCGGTATCTGAGAGACCGCACCACGTATCCAAAGGAGGTAGCCGACCGGATCGCCTCCGAGGCGAGCGCGGTGCTCCTCGGCGCGCTCGGCGATCCGCGCGTGCCGGGGCTCGAGCACGCGCGCGACATCCTGTTCGGCCTGCGCTTCGGGCTGGATCTCTACGCGAACGTGCGCCCCGTGAAGGCGCTGTCGGACCGGCTCGTGCCGCTCAAGGGGCGCACCGCGAAGGACGTCGATCTCGTCGTGTTCCGCGAGAACACCGAGGGCATCTACGTCGGCATGGGCGGCCAGTTCAAACGCGGCACGCCCGACGAGGTCGCGATCAACGAGGACGTGAACACGCGGAAAGGGGTCGAGTGGTTGATCCGCGCCGGCTTCGAGCACGCGCGCCGTCACGGCAAGAAGACGGTGCACATGGCGGACAAATCGAACGCCATGAAGCACGCGCACGAGCTCTGGTACCGCTGCTTCTTCGAGGTCGCGAAGGAGTACCCCGAGATCGAGCCGCGCCACGTCTACGTCGACGCGCTCTGCCTCTACCTCGTCCAGGATCCGTCGCCGTTCGAGGTGGTCGTCACGTGCAACCTGTTCGGCGACATCGTCACCGACCTCGGCGCGGCGCTCCAGGGCGGCCTCGGCATGGCGTCGAGCGCCAACATCCACGCCGCCGATCCGTCGCGCGTCGCGATGTTCGAGCCGGTGCACGGCTCGGCCCCGCCGCTCGCCGGGAAGGACCTCGCGAACCCGCTCGCGAGCGTCCTCACCGTCGGCATGCTCCTCGCCTACCTCGGCCACCCCGCGGAAGAGGCCCGCCTCGAGGCGCTCGTCGCGCGCGCCATCGAAGAGAAGAAATGCACCCGGGACGTCGGCGGCGACCTCGGGACGCGCGCCGTGGGCGACTGGATCCTCCACGAGCTCGCCCATTCCTGAATTATTGATAAACGTACGGCCGGCGCGATCGCCCGCTGGTGACGCGGCGACCCCCATTCGGTCGAGATCCCGGGCGATTCGGACATCCAAGGTCCTTCATTGGACATCCGGATCGGTCATTCGGACATGAAGGTCCTTCATTCGGACATCCAAGTCAGTCATTCGGACATCCCACATTGGCGCCAACTGTCCGAATGGGCGCGATCCTCGTCCGTTCGGCGCTCCGCCCGGTGCGAATGGCCCGTCGCGCGGTCCGGCGCCGCGTAAAATACTTTGGGAACCTTCGGGCAAACGCGCTGTCTGCTCGAACGCGCGCATTCTTCGGCGCGCTGCCAACCTTTTGCCGCGTCGAACGTCCAATGGATCCCGGTCGGAGGAACTGCATGGGCTTGCGGGCGTGGAATGTGGGGCTCTTGGCGGCAATCGGCGCGCTCTGGCTGGCGAGCGGCACGCAGCGTGAGAAGCCCGTGATCGAGGACGCGCGCGCCACGGCGATCCGCTCCCTCCGCTCCCTCGAAGCGCAGGTCTCGGCGAGCCCGGGGGACGTCGCGCACCGGCAGGAGCTGGCGCAGGCGTACCTCGACGCACGCCTCCCGGGGCTCGCGGTCGCCGTCGTCGAAGCGGCGCCTCCGGCGGTCCGGTCCGAGCCGCGGCTCGATCACGTCTACGCGCGCGCGCTCATCGAGCAGGGGCGATCGGCGGCGGCGCTCGCCGCGGAGGAGAGCGTCCTCGCGTCGTGCGCTCCCGGCGACGACGGCGTGAGCCGCTGCGACACCTGGCTCCTCGCGTCGGCGACGCGCCGCGCCGAGATCTTGCACCACCTGGTCGAGCTCGGCGTGGAGGACGCGCCGGCCCACCCCGAGGCGAGCGCGATCGCGTACCACAACGCGACGCGCGAGGCGAAGCTCGCGGTCCAATGAGCGGGCGGCCGCCAAGGCGCGCCGCGAACCCCTCCGCCTCCGGCCGCGCGCTCGCGTCGCGTCGCGCGCTGCGGTCGGTGCCGGCCGCGGCGCTCGCCCTCGCCCTCGCGGGGATGACCGGCGCGACGGCGGGGTGCGCCCGCGCCGCGCGGCCGAGCGTGCGCCCCGCGGCGAACGCCGACGACGTGAACGCGCCGCCGATCCACTTTTTCCCGTCGGTGTTCGCGCTCGCGGCGCCTGAGGACGCGATCGTGCGCGTCGTCGGGCCGAAGATGAGCTGCTCCGGGACGCTGGTCGACGACGACCTCGTCCTCACCGCCCACCACTGCGTCGTCGATCGCGGCGCGCACGGCGAATACCGCCACGACTCGGTCGCGCCGGGCGCGCTCCGCGTCGAGCTCGGCGGCGACTATCTGGCGTGGGGGGACGTCGGCGTGAGCCACGTCGTCGCCCCGCCGTGCGGCGAGTCGGGCGGCGCGGGCGATGTGGCGATTCTGGTCCTCGAGCGGAAGCTCGTCGGCCTCGGGACGCTCACCCCGCGTCTCGACGCGCCGCCTCGCCTCGGCGAGGTGCTGGATCCGGCGGGGTTCGGGCGATGCGCGCTGTCGGCCGACGGTATTCATCGGTCGGTACGGGTAGGCGGATCGGTCCGGGCCGTGACCGCCTCGACGTTCGACCTCCAGGCCTCGGTCTGCCCGGGCGACTCGGGCGGGCCGGTCATCGCCCGGGGTAGCCATGAGGTGGTCGGCGTCGTCAGCTTGAGCGCGATGGACGCCGACGAGCGCACCCGCGGGACGAGCATCATGTCGCGGATCGACAGCTTCCGCTCCGTCTTCGCCACCGCCCGGCTCATCGCCGACGGTACTCACCAAGCTGAGCTCCCTCCGCTATCCTGCGAGCGCTGATCGCCGGGCGCCCCTCGCGCGATCGTGCTCGCACGGCGGCGCGCCGCCGATCGGTCGATACGGGCGCCGCCGCGTCCGCGTTCACCTTCACGGAAGCTTTGGGAGACAAACCAAGATGTGTGGAATCGTTGGGTACGTCGGCACGCAGGACTGCGCGCCCATTCTGGTCGACGGTCTCCGGAAGCTCGAATATCGCGGGTACGACTCGGCCGGGCTCGCGCTCCAGACCGGCCAGGGCGTCGAGATCGTGCGCGCGGTCGGCAAGCTGACGAACCTGGACGCCGCGCTCCGCAAGACACCGCTCCGCGGCACCACGGGGATCGGGCACACGCGCTGGGCGACCCACGGCCGGCCGAGCGAGGCGAACGCGCACCCGCACGTGGCCGGCTCGGTCGCGGTCGTGCACAACGGGATCATCGAGAACCACGTCGCGCTCCGCCGCGAGCTCGAGGGCAAGGGCGTCCGCTTCTCGAGCGACACCGACACCGAGATCGTCGCGCACCTCATCGACGAGGCCCAGAAGGGCGGCGTGAAGTCGCTGGCGGAGGCGGTGCGGGCGAGCCTCAGGCAGGTGCGCGGCGCCTACGCGATCGCCGTGGTGAGCAAGGCCAGCCCGGACGAGATCGTCGTCGCGAAGGACTCGTCGCCGCTCGTGCTCGGCGTCGGCGACGGCGAGATGCTCGCCGCGAGCGACGTGCCGGCGCTCCTCTCGCACACCCGCGACGTCATCTTCCTGGAGGACGGGGAGGTCGCGTCGCTGAGCAAGGAGGAGATCCGGATCACGAAGCTCGACGGCGCGCCGGTCCAGCGCAAACCGAAGCGGATCGACTGGTCCGCGGCGCAGGCCGAGAAGGGCGGCTACAAGCACTTCATGCTCAAGGAGATCCACGAGCAGCCGCGCGCCATCGAGGACACGCTGCGCGGGCGGATCGATCTCCAGACCGGCGACATCGTGGCCGAGGAGATGGGCGTCTCGCCGGCGCTCGCCCGGTCGATCTCGCGCGTCTACTTCGTCGCGTGCGGCACGAGCGCGCACGCGGCGATGGCGGGGCGCTACTGGATGGAGCAGCTCGCGCGCATCCCGTCGACGGTCGAGATCGGGAGCGAGGTCCGGTACCGCGATCCGGTCTTCTCGAAGACCGATCTCGTGGTCGCGGTGAGCCAGAGCGGCGAGACCGCCGACACGCTCGCCGCGATCAAGGCGGCGAGGGCGCAGGGGGCGCACGTGCTCGCCGTCGCCAACGTGCTCGACAGCGCGATCCCGCGCGCGTCGGACGGCGCGCTCTACACGCACGCCGGCCCGGAGATCGGCGTCGCCTCGACGAAGTGCTTCACGACGCAGCTCGCGGCGCTCCTCATGCTCGCGGTGCACCTCGGCCGGCGGCGCGACGCGCTGTCCGCCGCGGAGTCGCAGCGGATCTGCGACGCGCTCGTGAAGACGCCGCAGTACATGCGCGAGGTGCTCGAGGGCGCGCCCACCATCCAGGCGATCGCGAGGAAGTACGCGCGCGCGCGCGACATGCTGTTCCTCGGCCGCGGCACCGGCTTCCCGATCGCGCTCGAGGGCGCGCTCAAGCTGAAAGAGATCAGCTACATCCACGCCGAGGGGTACGCGGCGGGCGAGATGAAGCACGGGCCGATCGCGCTCATCGACGAGGAGATGCCGGTCGTCGTCCTCTGCCCGCGCGACGCGCACTACGAGAAGACGATCTCGAACCTCCAGGAGGTGCGCGCGCGCGAGGGGCAGGTGATCGCCGTCTGCTCGCGCGGCGACGAGGACGTGTCGAGCCTGCTGGCGCCGCGGTCGGTGCAGCACGCGGGGCGCGTCTCGCCGTTCCAGGCGGGCGCGGGCGCCGAGCCCGACGTCATCGAGATCCCGCAGGCGCCGCCGGAGATCCTCCCGCTCCTCACGGTCCTCCCGCTCCAGCTCCTGTCGTATTACATCGCCGACTTCAAGGGGACCGACGTCGACCAGCCGCGCAACCTCGCGAAGACGGTCACGGTCGAGTAAGTCGAGGAGCGTCGGTCCCGGCACCAGCGATGCGGATCGCGCTGCCGGTGGGCACCGTTCCGGGCCGCTCGGGAACCCGAGTGGACGGAGTCCACGAGGGACCACGAGGGCCCGCAGGGCCCGGAGTGCACTCGGCCGCGGCCTTCGGCCTTCGCCTCGAACACCCCTCGCGCCCTCCACGGCACCCACCGTCAGCGCTCCGGGGACGTATGGGCGGCAGCCGACGCGATGAGGATGGAGGGATCAGCAGCGCGGGCGGCAGTCGCCCGTGGCGGGCAGGGTGGTGCCGTGAAAGCAGCACGACGGCGCGTCGGCGGAGCAGTCCTTGTCGGCGTGGCAGAGGGTGCTCCGCGACGGGTACGGGCAGTCGCCGACGCAGCGCGAGGTGCGGCCCGCGGGCACGCCGTCCAGCGGGGCGGAGCCGCAGCACACGTCGGTGCCGCTACAGTCTTCGTGGCCGTCGCACGCGTACGTGTCCTCGCCCGCGTGGCACGGACCGGTGGTGCAGAACGACGCGGCGTTGTCCGCGTTCACGCAGCAGACGGAGCCCTGGAACGTGTTGCACGAGTCGGCGCCGCATCGGAGCGAGTTCGACGTGACCTCGGTCGGGTCGACGGGGGGGCCCGAGTCGACCGGGTGCGGCGCGTCGGGGGCCGCGTCGACCAGGGCCGCGTCGCTCGCTTCGGCGAGGCCGGCGTCGGCGACTGGTGGCGCCGTCGAGTCGTCGCCGCCGCACGCGCCGCCGGCGAGCGACGCGACCACCAGCAGGGCGCGACCGCGCGTCGTCACGCCGACCTGCGGAGCCGATCGATCGCGGAGCTGAGCATCCTGAGCGACGCCTCCTGGTTGCGCGCGCTCTCTTCCATGCGCGCCGCGGCGCTGAGCACCTGCTCGCTGCCGCGCGACTGGCTCCTGTGTGTCACGTTGAGCTGATTCACCATGTTGGAGATGCTCTCGATCGCGCCCGTGATCTGCCTACCACCGCGCGCCTGCTCCTGCGAGCTCCGCTCGACGTGCTGTGTGATCAGGCGCATCTTCTCGGCGCTCTTCATGATGAGCTCGGAACCGCGCGCCTGCTCCGCCGTGGCGGCGGCGATCTGCTGCACGGTCTCGGCGATGCGGCCGATCGCGTCGGTGACCTGCTTCGACCCCTTCGCCTGCTCGACCGTGGCGCGGGCGATCGCGCGCACCATGTTCGTCGACTTCTGGCTGCTCTCGAGGATCTTCTTGAGCGCGCGCTCCGCCTCGTTCGAGACCTCGACGCCGCGGTCGACGTTGTGCGCGCCGCGCTCGACGGCGGCGATGGCGTTCTTGCTCTCGGCCTGCACCGTCTTGATGAGATCGGTGATCTCGCGCGTGCTCGCGCCGGCCCGCTCGGCGAGGTCCTTGATCTCGTCGGCGACGACGGCGAACCCCTTGCCCTGCTCGCCGGCCTGCGCGGCGATGATCGCGGCGTTCAGCGCGAGCAGGTTCGTCTGCTCGGCGACGTCGTCGATGACGTTCACGATCTGGCCGATCGCCTCGATGCGCGACCCGAGGTTCGAGATGACCGCGACGGCCTCCTGCGAGCTCTCCTTGATGCGGTAGATCTCGCTGATCGTCTTCAAGATCGCCTCGGCGCCCTTCTCGGCGTCGAGCGCGACCTCTTCGGAGAGGCGCGCCGTCTCGTTCGCGTTCGACTGCACCTGGTCGATCGAGACGTCCATCTGGTTCATCGAGGAGCTCGTCTCCTCGGCGGTGAGCGAGAGGGCGTCGACGTTCTTGGCGACCTCCTTGATCGAGTACGCCATCTCCTCGATCGAGCTGACCGTCTCGCGGACGCTGCCGGCGAGCTCGCCGACGTTCTCGGCGACCTCGTCGTTGGTCGCGGTCATCTCGAGGATCGACGAGCTCGACTCCTCGGCGCTCGACGTGAGCTGCTCGACGTGGGTCGCGATCTCGCGGATGGCGCCGGCCATCTCCTTGATGAGGCGCGACGTCTCGTCGGCCGCGCCGAGGCTCGTCGAGATGCCGTCGCTCAGCTTGCGCGACACCTCGTCGATCGCGCGCGACGTCTCGCGGAGCTCGTTGTCGCGGTCGTCGAACGCGGACGTCTCCTTGCGCCGCTTCTGCGCGAACGACTGGAGCTCGTCGTAGAAGCGGGCGAGCTCGCCCGTGGCCTGAGGCGGCGCGTCGACGCGATCGCCGGCCGAGGCGGCGCGGAGCGCGTCGACCAGGCCGGTGACCGGCGCGGCCGCGCCTCCACCGCTCGTGCCGATCGCGATCAACGCGATGACGCCGAGGCCGACGAGCGGCACCGCCGCGTCTTTGAACAGCGCGGCGGCTGCGAGCGCCGCCACCATCACGGCGAGCGCGCCGTACACCTGCTTCAACGAGAAGGTCATGGGGAGCGTTGCACGCGAGGGTACGCCCGGTCGGCCGGGGTCTCAAGTCTGGCTCGGGCGATGCCAATCGCGACATCGCTCGCATCGATTCCTACGAAATACCGGCCGCGCCGGGCGGCCACCGCGAGCGTGGTTCCGCTCCCGGCGTACGGGTCGAGCACCACGTCGCCCGGATCGGTGAGCGCGTCGACGAGCCGCTCGAGGAGCGCCTCGGGCTTCTGCGTCGGGTAGCCGGTGCGCTCGCGCGCGACCGGCGCGAGCACGCCGATCTCCCAGACGTCGCCCATCGGCACGCCGCGCGTCGGCTCGTCGGTGGTCGACGACCGGGCGCGCCGGCCGCTCGCCTCGACGACCGCGCGCTGCTTTCCGGTGCCCCAGGTCGCGAGGGTCGACGGCGCGAGCGGCTCGTAGAGCGGCGTCCAGCGGGGGCGCGCCGCCGCGTCCTTCCGGTAGCGGAGGAGGACGTCGTGGACGCGCTGGAAATTGGGCGTCTTGGAGGGCCAGCGCCGGTAGCGCCAGACGATCTCGCTCGCGAAGCAGTCGTCGCCGAAGATCTCGTCGCAGAGCACTTTCACGTAGTGGCTCGTCTTCGGATCGACGTGCACGACGACCGATCCGTGCGGGGCGAGCAGGTCGCGCACGAGCGCGAGGCGCGGCGCGAGCGCCTCGAGGTACGCCGCCCGATCGCACCACCGGTCGTCGAAGGCGTCGCGCTCTTCGCGCTCGCCGGCGAGCTTGCCGCGATCGACGGCGCGGTGCACCCGCCCGGTGAAAAAAGGCGGATCGAGGTACGCGAGGGTCACGGTCTCGCGGCGATCTTCGGCGAGCGCGCGCAGGACCGCGAGGTTGTCGCCGTGGTGCAGCTCGCCCGCGTCGGTCCGGAGCGCCGTCGGCGGTCGCTCCGCGCCGCTCCGGCCGGCGGGGACCCGCGCGCGCGCCACCGCCGGCCCGCGCTCTTTCCCCGGCCACGACAGGA
>Ga0105247_10001745_pt1 | contig 15318 bp, 16 predicted proteins | sample KBSS24metaG_FD_81519 | JGI IMG/M metagenome (GOLD analysis project Ga0105247, IMG submission 81519) | Switchgrass rhizosphere microbial communities from Kellogg Biological Station, Michigan, USA - KBS S2-4 metaG | ecosystem: Host-associated > Plants > Roots > Rhizosphere > Soil | place...
AGACGTTCTTCGAGCGCCCTGACAGTTTCGCGCTCGGCATCTGCAACGGTTGCCAGATGTTTGCGGCCCTGAAGAGCCTCATTCCCGGCACGCAGCACTGGCCCCGATTCGTCACCAATCGCAGCGAGCAGTACGAGTCCCGGTTTGCGTTGGTGGAAGTACTGGAGTCTCCCTCCGTGGTGTTGCAGGGGATGGCGGGGTCCTTCCTGCCGATCGCCGTGGCGCACGGCGAGGGATATGCTGAATTCGCCTCAGAGGCTGCGGCGAGAGAGTGTGCCTCGAGCGGATTCGTGGGCTTCCGCTACGTTCGACACGACCGTAGCGTTGCTGACCGCTATCCCTATAACCCGAACGGGTCGCCTCATGGCATCGCAGCACTGACCAACACGGATGGTAGGGTGACTATCACCATGCCGCATCCGGAACGGTCGTTCCGCTACGTTCAGAACTCGTGGCACCCGCGTGAGGTTGGCGAATACAGCGGCTGGATGCGGCTGTTCCGCAATGCACGCAAATTCGTGGGGTAGCGGGTTTCAGTGCCGGGCCAAATGAACTACGCGATCAGGTCGAGCAGCATGTGCTTGCCGGGGGCCCACTCGGCCAACATCCGCGCCAACGCGATGATGTTGGCACCGGGCATCTGCTGCAGTACCACACCCGTTTGCGAATTGCGGATCATGGCAATGCTGATGCCGGTCGCCGGGTCCAACCGGTAATCCAACACGCGATTGGAGCTGGACAGGTTGGCATTGGCCGCCGCGATGGCAGAGTCGATTTCCTCCCTGGTGGGCTGCTTTGCGGGCTGCGTGGCGCCAGCCACTGCAGGTTCGCCTACCTGCTGCGCAGGCGTTGCACTCACGTCACGCCGGGCCGTACCGCTTGGCGTATATGACATGGCAGGATCCGCCGAGCTGAGCGCGGTGTATTGACCGGTCGAGCTGACCTCTTCTTCGGTCATGACATGCTTGCTCCTATGGCGGGCTTACTGCGGCATTTACGACAGCAGGAGCCGATACCCGGGGTGCGTTGCGCACTTCCGCGCCGATCGCGAACCAGGCGCCCCGGATCTCATCCAGGAGGCTGGCGGCCTCCAGCACGCCGGCTGAGTCGCTTTGCGAGTTGGCGAGGATCAGCCGGTTGATGATGTACTCGTACAAGTTACTGAGATTCTGAGCCAGCGGGCCGCCTTCACTCATGTTGAGGCTGCCACGCAACTCCCCGATGATCTGCACGCAGCTGTGCAGCAAGCTTGCCTGGCGCGCAATCTCCTTGCGCTCGATGCAGCCACGCGCGATGGACATACGCTCCAGCGCGGCATCCATGAGCATGAGCACCATCGCGTGCGGATCGGCATTGGCTAACCCGCCATGTACCGAAACGCTTTGGTAGGCGGCGAGCTTTGCATTTGGCCCGTAGGGGTTCACAACCGGCTCCATCGTTCCTTTCGATGGATACTATATCGGCCCGCGGCGGTCTCACTTGAGCGCCCGCCGCCTGTGCTACGAGATCTATCCCTTCGTCTGCACTTGCGGCAACGCGGCAAACTGCTGACTCAGGTACGCCGAAGTCGTCTGCAGCGAGGACAACAAGTTGTTAAGTGCCGCGTACTGCTGTGTGAGTGAGGCGCTCAGCGCCGTCATCTGGGTATCCAGGTCGGCGCTCTGCTTCGTGAGCGCATCGGACTGCTTGATCAGGGTCTTACCGCGAGAGTCCACGGCTCCGCCGGATTGCAGTGCCTGTGTGATCCGCGTATTGAGGTTTGCCGCAATGCCATCCGTGCCGGCGAACAGGGAGCTGACAGCGCCCGGTGAGGCGGCCATGGCGGTCGTGAACTTCGTGCTGTCGAAGCTCAGCGTCCCGTCGATATTGGTCGTGACACCGACGCTGGCGAGTGAGTTGTAAGTGGACGAGCCGGTATTGACCACACTGTACAGACTCGAGCGGATCTCGGTCCGGATTCCGGACAGCAGCGGGTCGCCGAGCATGGGGCCGGCCGTGCCGGTCGTGGAGTCATAGCTGCTCAGTGACGAGACCGAGCTCATCATCGTGTTATAGGCCTTGACGAAGGCCTGAACATTCGAGGCGATCGCGGTTGCGTCGTTGGTGACCGTCAAGGTGGCGGTGCTACCTGCGCCAGTGCCACTGGCCGTCGTGCCGACCAGGTTGATCGTAACACCGTTCAGCGCATCACTGACCGAGTTGCTGGCGCTCGTGTGGGCTATGCCGGAAATGCTGAACTGCGCGTCCTGCGCAGCCACTTTCTGTGTGTAGTTCCCGGTATTTCCGGTGCCGTAGGTCAAGGCTGAGAGGGCGTTTCCGCCATCCGTCTCCGTGACCTGAACGGTGTTCGCAGCGCCGGTAAGCGTTGAGGACAGCACGAGGTGAGCGCCGTCAGTGCCGCTGATGACGGTAGCAGAGACGCCGGCATTGCCGCCGGCAGCCGTGTTGATGGCTGTTGCGATATCCGCGAGGGTGTTATTCGTGTTGCCGACGACTATGTTGAAGCTCGTGCCACCGACCGAAACCTTCAACGTGCCAGTACCGACTGCCGCTGAGGCTCCCCCGGCGAACGCGTTGGAGACGACCTGCTGCGCCTGGGCAAGCTGGGTAACCTGCAGGCTGTAGGTGCCGGCCACCGCGCTCGTCCCGACAGTGGCCGTGAAGACCGCTGAGTTGCTCGTGTTGGCCGTCATCGAGCTGAAGCCCGTGTTCGTGGCGAGGGGACCTAGCGCGGTCTGGAACGTCGACAGCGCCCCCTTGAGCGCTCCGAGGGCGGAAATCTGGGTGGTGACCGTCTTGCTCTGGCTCGCAATCATCGAGTCCTTGGGGGCGCGCGAGGCTGCCACCAGCTGTGAGACGAGCGAGCTCACATTGATAACGGAGCCGCCCGCCGATGCAGAGCTGCTGTTGCTGGCAATGGAGACGGGTGAGTTGGTAGGCATTGTCTATCGATTCCTTCGATCCGACATCAAAGCACGCGCAAAGGGCGGGCGCCTTTCGGCGTCCGCCCCTTGGGATCACGAGTTGTGGTGGACCCGTGGGTCATTACATTACGGGAGCTTCTGGAGCAGCGTCAGAATGTTCTGCGGGATGGTGTTGGACTGAGCCACCATCGCCGTGCTGGCCTGCTGCAGGATCTGGGCCTTGGACAGCTGCGAAGTCGCCTGCGCATAGTCCGTATCCTGGATCTGGCTGCGAGCGCTCGACAGGTTGGTCGCGTTGGTCGTCAAGCCCGTGATGGCAGCCTGGAACCGGTTCTGATACGCACCGAGCTGCGCACCCGTGGTGGCGAGCTGCTGCAGGGCAGCGTCGATCTGCACGAGCACCTTGTTCGAGTTGTCGACCGTCGTAACGCTGGCGGTGCTTACGAAGCTTTTCGTTGCCGTGCCGGCGGTGCTAAGGTCGTACGCGGCATTCACGCCCAGCTGAGCGAGAGTCGTTGCCGTTGTCGGAGCGCCACCCGTCGGAGTCGTCTCGCTGACTATGCTGACCGCTGTAGTCGCGGCAGGCTGCGTGGTGGTGCTGACATCGATTCCGGTGCCGGCGGCATTGACGGTGGCGATGAGGCCGCCGTCGGACTGCGCACCCTGGTTGATGGCGGATGCAATGTTCTTGAGATCGACCGCGGCGGTGCCCGTCAGGGTGATCGCGCCGGTGGTGTACGTGCCCACCTTCAACACAACGGAATTGCCTACGTTCGCCGCCGGGACGGCAATCGTGGCCGTGCCGGCAACACTGAACAATTTGCCCAGGTTGTTCGAAGCCGAGCTCGAGACCGAAGCCACCGAGATCGTCTGACCGGCATTGGCACCGACCTGGAAGGTCGCGCCCTGGAAAGTGCCGTCGAGCAGGTTCACGCCGTTGAACTGCGTCTGCGACGAAACCGCGTCGATGTCAGCCTTCAACTGCTGGAACTGCGCGTCGAGGTTTGAGCGGTCCTGTGAACTGTTGGTGGCATTCAATGACTGCACGGCGAGGTTGCGCATCGTCTGCAGGTCATTGACGACCTCCTGCAAGGCGCCCGAGGCGGTCTGAGCGAGCGACACGCCGTCGTTCGCGTTGCGGGCAGCCTGGTTGATGCCGTTGATCTGCGAGGTCATGCCCTGGCTGATCGCGTAACCGGCGGCGTCATCCGCTGCCGTGTTGATGCGCATGCCAGAGGACAACTGCGTCAAGGCCGAAGCCAGCTTGCTGCCCGATGAGGTCAGGCTGTTCTGCGCGACCAGCGAGCTGAGGTTTGTGTTGAGGACTAGTGACATTGTCTTGGACTCCTGATGTTTTCTCAGGCGCCGGACACCAGTCCGTCGCTCTGGATTTGCTCGTGGCCCTTGGCCACTGTCTGTTCAGGGAGGTTATCGGTGCGCCGGTCCGCAACTTGAGTTGCCTGCAATGCGCTCCCAGAAACTGGAAGCCGCGTCACATTGTGACGCACATCCAAATAGCAGGTGACATAACGCACGCGCGACACTCTCGAGCCTCATCACTTCAGGTAGTTGAACAAGGACAGCTTTGCTATGGAGGCGTATGAGGCCTGCGCCGCCTGCAGACTGATTTCCTCGGTGTTGAGCTGGGTGATCGCGGCCGCATAGTCGATGTCCTGGAGCTGGGAGATCGAAGCCGTGAGATTCGTCTGCTCGCTCTGGGCTGAGGTCTGCGAGGAGGTAATGGCATTGATCCGCGCGCCGACCGACGCCGAAACGTCATTGAGATGGGTAATGGCGTTGTCTATCTGCTGCAGCGACCCGCCGATCTGGGTCGCGATCTGCGCGTTGTTGAGCGTGCTGCTGTTCAAGGTCGCAACCAGGTTCGAGACCGTGCTGAAGGCGCTGGCTGTGCCTGCTTTCGCAACCGTGAAGCTGTCGCCGGCGGCGGGGGTGCCGGAGATCGGCACCTTGATTCCACTGATGAGGGAGATCGAATTGGGGTCCGTATATACGCCCGATGCGACGACCGTGCCTGCACCGTTGGTAATCTGATAGTTCGACGGGGTGGTGAACGAGATTGTATAGGTGTCCGGGACCCAGGCGGCGGGCGTCACGACCGTCCCGACACTGATCACACCCGTACCCGTGTTCGTAGCGGCCGCGGATGTCGTGAACGTCCCGTTGCCGGCCGGGATGTTCATGAAGACCGAGGATCCGGTATCGCCCGCCGAGACTCGCTGGTTCGAGGCAATCTGGATCTGGTTGACCGTGCTCGCGCCGGAATAGATGAACGAGTTACCGACCTGGGAGAAGGGCTCGGTCCCGCTCGCCGTGCCGGAGAAAATATAGTTGCCGTTACTGTCCTTGCGATTCCCGATGGCCTGCAGATCCTGCAGCTGCTGCTGCATCTGTACTGCAATGTCCTGGCGCTGCGAGGCGGTCAGCGCCGCGTTGTTTGCCTGCACGGCCAGATCGCGTATGCCTTGCAGAGTATTGGTGGCATCCGCCATGGCCTGCTCTTCGAGCTTCAGGTTGGTGGATGCGCTGTTGCCATTGGTCACGTATTGCGTTGACGCGGACAGCGTGATGTTGAGCTGATTGACCTGGGTCATGGCCGCAGGATCGTCGGCTGCGCTGTGCAGCTTCTTGCTCGTGGCCAGATCGTTCTGAGTCTTCGCCAGGGCCGCCTGCAGCTCCTGCATCTGGCTCATGGCGTTCTGCTGGAAGGTGATGGTTGCTATTCTCATGATTAGCCGTGTATGGCGGACAGGAGAGATTGGAACATCGTGCCGGAGGTCTGGATCAGCTGGGCGCACGCCGAGTAGGCCTGCTGGTACTGGACCATCTTGGCCGCCTCCTCATCGAGATTGACACCCGAGAGGTTGTTGCGTGTGTCGTTCGCCGATTGGTTGACAGACTTCTGGGCCGAGGCGTTTGCCTGTGCCTGCTGGGTCAAAACGCCGACCTGGCTTACGAGATTGTTGGCGACATTGCTGAGTGAGGTCGTGCCGCCGTTGAATTTCAAGGCGCCCAGGGAGTCGACCAACGCAAACGCATTGCTGTTGTCACCGATGTTCGAGGAACTCGCCGCACCCACGCTGAACGTATCGCCATTGACGGGCGAGCCGGTCAGGGTTACCGAGGCGCCATTGAAGCTGATTGGGGTGCCGCTCGTGTAGTTACCGCTGCCGATCACCGCATTGGTGCTGTCAGTGACCTGGTACTGGGTCGCGCTCGTGAATGTAATCTTGTAAGTACCCGGCACCCAGGTGCTCGGGTTGCTTACGACGGTCGAGGTGACTGCCCCAGTGCCGGTATTGGCAGCCGCTGCCGTGGTCTGTATCGAGGAGGCAGCCGCTATCTGCGTCGGGCTCGTCAGTAGAACCGACAAGCCTGCCGCTGCACCTGCGGTCGGCTGAATCAAGAAGCTGTCACCGTTGGCGGGCGCCCCGCCTCCCACGACGATCGAGACACCACCCGCTACAAACGGGTTCGCCGCTGTTCCGGCACCTGTCATCGTTACGGCTTGGCCGGTGGCCCTGTTCGTGAGCTGCCATGCTCCGCCTGTCTGACGAAGAACATAGTCATCTGCGGTTAGTGAACTAAGACTGGTGCGCGTCACCGTAACGGTGGCGGCTCCCGTGTTGTTCGCTGCGGCGTTGCTTACTACCGCTCCAACGGCGAACATGGGCTGTCCTGCGGCGCCAGTCAGGTCCATGCCGGCCTGTTGCGCCTGATTCACCAGAGTCGCCAGTCCCACGCTGAATTGGCCCAGCGTGTTCTGCACGGGTTGCAGGACTTGGCTGCGTACGGCCAGCAGGCCGCCCAATGATCCACCGCTGATCTCAGAAGTGACATCGGCGACGCTGCCGCCGGTCACGATGCCGATATTGTGCTGGGTAGCGTTGTAAGGATCCTGGATCGCGCTGAGTGCTTGCGAGGTGCTGCCGATGACGAGCGGCTGGCCTGAACCGATGTAGACGTTCATCGAGCCGTCGGCCTGTGTCGCGGTGCTGACCGACACGTACTGACTCAACTGGTCGATCATTTGATCGCGCTGGTCCATCAGGCTGTTCGGCGTCTGTCCCGTCGAAGCCAGGCCCGCGGAAATCTGTCCGTTGAGGGTTGCGATGCCGGCCGACAAGGTGTTGATCTGGGAAACAGAGGAGCTGAGCTGCGACTCGACACCCGCGCTGTAGGTGGACAGCTGCGAGCTGTAGTTCTGCATCTGCTGAGCGAGTGCCTGGGCCTGGCTCAGAAGACCCTGGCGCTGTGCGGTCGACGACGGCGAGTTCGCGACCGTGTGCAGGGCGTTGACGAACGCCTGCAGGCTGGCCGTGAGACCCGTGGTCGTGTTGCTCAACATATTGTCGATCTGACCGGCCTGGGTGGCGTAGGTATTGAAGCTCGAGTAGCCGCTCTGCGACGAGCGGACCTGCCCGGCGAGCAGCTCATCGTATGAGCGGGTGACGCTTTCGATCGTGACGCCGCTGCCGAAGTAGCCGGCTGCGGTGGCCTGGCCCGGCTGCGGGGTGAAATGGGCGTTCTGTACGCTGTAACCGGGGGTCGCAACGTTGGCGATGTTATTGCTGGTGACGTCCAGCGCCCGCTGGAAGGCAAGCAGGCCGGAGACGCTGGTAGAAAGAATGTCACTCATCCGTCAAGCCTCTAAAGCGCTCCGGTATTCGCGGATATCGGCAGGGTGCCGGCCAACTTGAGCTCGCTCACACTCGCGCTCGCGGCACGGGTGTCATTGACCTTATGTGCAACCGCGTTCGCGACCGCGGCTATCTTGCTTGCGTAATCTGGATCGGTCGCGTAACCACCGCGCTGCAGGCCGGTCGCAAACGCGCGGACGTCGCCGCCAGTGTTCAGAGCGCTGGAGTAGCGGGGGTTATCGCGCAGCAGCGCGACATAATCCTGAAAACTCTGGGCCGGCGTAGCGTAGGCCTTGAACTGGGCCGAGATGTTGGTCGCAGTGCCTTCCTGATATTCCAGGGTATCGCTGGTCACGGTCGAGCCGGACCAGCCGGCCGACGCTTTGATGCCGAACAGGTTGTTGCTGCAGCGGCCGGTGGCGTCCTGGGGCATGTTCCGGCCCCAGTTGGTCTCGAGCGCGGCCTGGGCGATGAGGTGGCGCGGATCGACGCCGAGCAGTTGTCCGGCTTGCTGGGCCTGGGGCCAGAGGTCCTGGACGAAGTTGGTTTCGGCCGCCTCGGAAGTGGGCGATGCGGTGGGCGAGGCGGTAGAGGAGGTGGCGGAGGCGCGCTCCGTGGCGGAGTAGGCGGCTGCTGCCTTGGCGCCCGCGCCGGTGGCCGGTGTGCCGTTGCCGTTGGCGCCGCTGCTGCCGTTGGTGGCGCCGGTGGCCGGAGTGCCCCGCCGGGCGGCAGTGCCCGTGCTGGCTTCTGCGGCCTCGTCGGCTCCCTTCACTCCCATCTTCTGCAGCTGCCGAACCAGCATGTCGGCAAGCCCAAACCCCTTGCCTTTGGACAACTGAACCGACAACTGATCATCGGCCATGCCCTGGTACATCTGCTCCTGGTCGCTGCCGAACATCGGGTCGGGGCCGATGGCATCGCGCATGCTCTTCAACATCATCCGTGTGAACATGCTCTCGAACTGCTGCGCAACCGTGCGGATCGCCGCGGGATCGTTGTTCCCGGCGGCACGCTTCAACTTACTCAGACCGGAGAGGTCTGTGTAAACGGGAGCCTGCTGCCCGCGCGGATCTGTCTTCGAGATGGCCACGTTGTGTCCCAGTCAGATGACTACCAGCTCGGCGCGAAGGGCGCCGGCTTGTCTCAGTGCTTCGAGAATCGCGACGAGGTCGCCCGGAGCGGCGCCGACCTGGTTCACTGCGCGGACAATCTCATCCAGGTTCACTCCGGCCTGAAACAGGAACATCCGCGCGTCAGCCTGCTGCACATCGATCGTGCTACGCGGCGTCACTGTCGCGGCCGTCCCATTGGTAAATGAATTGGGTTGGCTTACATCAGATCGTTCAGTAATCGTCACCGACAGCGAGCCATGGGCGACTGCCGCCGATGTGACCCGTACGTGCGAACTGATCACCACCGTGCCCGTCCGAGAATTGACGATCACCCGCGCTGGGGCATCGCCGGGTTCGATTTCGAGCGCCTCGAGCGTTGCCAGATACGCAATGCGTTGATCGGCATTGATAGGCGCGGCTACCCGGATCGAGACGGCATCCAGCGCATCGGCCGTGCCCTCTCCCAATGTCTTGTTGATGCCGGCCGCAACCCGGGCCGCGGTGGTGAAATCCGGCGTGTTGAGATTGAGGATGAGGTGCGCATCGGAGGCGAACTTCATCGGTACCTCGCGCTCGACACCCGCGCCGTTCGGAATTCGTCCGCTGCTGGGCACATTGAGGGAGATCTTGGAGCCATCCTTGCCCGAAATGCCGAAGCCGCTGACTAGCACACTGCCTTGTGCGAAGGCGTACACCTGGCCGTCAACGCCGCGCAGGGGCGCCATCAAAAGATTACCGCCGCGCAAGCTGGAAGCGTTGCCGATGGACGCCACGGTCACGTCGATCGTCTGTCCCGGCTTGGAAAAAGGAGGCAGGTCCGCGGTGACGGTCACAGCCGCAACGTTCTTGAGCTGCGGGTTTGCGTTGGCCGGGATCGTAATGCCGAACTTCGCGAGCATGTTGGTGATGCTCTGAATCGTGAACGGCGCCTGGCTGGTCTGGTCGCCCGTACCGTCGAGGCCCACGACCAGGCCATAGCCGACGAGCTGGTTCGTGCGCACGCCATTGACAGTGGCTATGTCTTTGATCCGCTCCGCATGCGCAGGCGTACTGATTCCCGCAGAGACTGCGAAACAGAAGGCGAGCGCGCTCAAAGCAACGCAGCGGCGAGCTCGGGCGAGTGATGACATCAGAACGGTGTCCAGGGTGAGTTGAAGAATCGTGACAACCAACCCGGCGCATTGGCATCGGCCACGGCGCCCTTGCCACCGTAGGAGATCCTTGCGGCGCCTACCTTCAGGGATGGAATGCTGTTGTCGGGCGCAAGGTCGATCGGGCGGATTACTCCGCTCACCCGTACGTACTCAGAGCCTTGATTGATCCAGATCTGCTTCTCGCCCTTGATGAGCAAGTTGCCGTTGGGAAGCACCCGCACCACAGTGGCGGTGATGTAGCCCGTCAGACTGTTGCTCTGAGCACTGTCGCCTGCGCCGTTGAACTTGCTTGCATCGTTGATGTTGTTGCTGAGGACTGGTGTGCCGTGGACCGTGACAGGGGATCCAAGCAGGGTCATGCCCGGCAGAGTTTGGTTCGTAGTCTTCGCCGTTGTCGTGGTCGCACTTTTCTTGGCGGCGGTCGACTCGTTCAGCACGATCGTGACGATGTCACCCACGTGGCGGGCGATCGGATTTTCGAACAGAGCAACGTCGCGGCCAACCTGGTAGATGGCCCCGTTGCTGGCGGGTGGTACCGACTCCTGGGCCCAGCTGAGCTGCTCGTCGTCTTCCTTGAGCGGCTTTTTTGCTGTCTGGCAGCCAGACAAGGCTGCCACGATCAGCATCGCGCACAGGACGACGCAGAATGAGAGATAGACTTTTCGCATGGTATTTACGTCGGCTCTCTAGGGCTACAGGTTCTGACTGAGGTACTGCAGCATCTGGTCCGTCGTCTGGATCGCCTTCGAGTTCATTTCGTAGGCGCGCTGTGTCTGGATCATGTCCACCATTTCCTGGACGACGTTCACGTTGGAGGCTTCGACTGATCCCTGCACGAGGGTACCGAGACCCGTGAGACCGGGATTGCCCGTGGTCGGCGATCCGCTGGCAGCGGACTCGACCAGCAGGTTGCCACCGACGGTCTGCAATCCTGCCGGATTGATGAAATCGGCCAGCTGTACGGTGCCCACTTGTGTCGGAGCGCTTTGCCCTGCGATCTGCACGCTCACGACGCCGTCGGTGCCAATCGTGATGCTCTGTGCGCCAGTGGGAATCGTGATGGCGGGTTGAATCTGGTAGCCGCTCGAATTGACGAGCTGCCCTTGGGCGTTGGTCTGGAAATTGCCGTCGCGGGTGTACGCGAGTGTCCCGTCAGGCTGCAACACCTGGAAGAATCCGCGGCCCTGAATCGCGAGATCGAGTGAGTTTCCCGTGTTGTCGAGGCTTCCCTGGGTATAGCTGCGTTCCGTCGCGACTACCCGAACACCGGTACCGAGCTGCAGGCCCGTCGGGGAATAGGTGTTCTGTGAGGTGGCAGCGCCGACCTGCGAGACGTTCTGGTAGAGCAGGTCATCAAACACTGCGCGGCTTCGCTTGAAGCCGTTGGTGGCGACGTTGGCCAGGTTGTTCGCCGTGACCGTCATCTGCGTCTGCTGTGCGTCGAGTCCGGTTTTGGCGGCCCAGAGTGCTGGTTCCATTTCGTTACCTGTTTAGTGTGGTGGCTTGTGGGATCAGCCCGAGGTCTGCAGCAATTTGGAGGACGCTGCGCCATCTTCTTCCGCCGTGTGCAACGCTTTGACCTGCAGGTCGTAGCGTCGAGCGAGCTCGATCATGTTGACCATGCACGATGCAAGGTCCACGTTGCTCGATTCGAGCGAACCGGAGCTGACGGTCGTGGCGGCATCCGCGACGGCGGGGGTGCCGTCGTTCGTCCGGAACAAGCCGTCTGGACTGCGCTGAATGGTGTCGGGTGGCGGATTGACCAGCTTGATGCGGGCGACGTTGGCCGCTGTCTGCGGCGATTGACCCAGTGGCACGATCGAGATCGTGCCGTCGGCGCCCACCGTGATCGAGGTGGAGGGTGGGATACTGATGGGGCCGTTATCCCCGAGTACCGGCAGGCCCGTTGCTGTAAGCAATTGGCCCGTAGGGTCTACGTGAAGGTCCCCGGCGCGGGTGTAGGCCTCTTTGCCGCTGCCGTCCTGCACGGCAAGAAAACCCTGACCACGGATGGCCAGATCGAGCGGGTTGCCGGTCTGTTGCACCGATCCTATCCCGTGATCCCAGCCCACCGTCTGGTCCGTGGCATACACTCGCGAGGCGTATCCGGGTCCCGTAACCGCGCGGCTTTGAAACGCGCTGAGGTCCGCCTTGAACCCCGTAGTGCTGGAGTTCGCGAGGTTGTGAGTGTTGGCGGCCTGGGCGCGCAGGGTTTCCTTCGCACCAGACATCGCAACATACAGCAACTTATCCATGCCGGGTTTGCCTCAGTTCCTGATCAACCGCGGATATTGATGATGGTCTGGGTGATTTGATTGTCGGTCTGGATCATCTGCGCGTTGGCCTGGAAGTTGCGCTGCGCCTTGATCATGCTGACCAGTGCCGAGGTCGTATCCACGTTCGACTCTTCGATCGAGCCGGACTGGATGTCACCGAAACCGGAGTTTCCGGCTACTCCATTGACGGCCTGGCCGGAGGCGTTCGTCTGTGCCCACGTGGCGTTGCCGAGCTGCTGCAGACCCTGCGAGTTGGCGAAGTTGGCCATTGCGATCTGACCGAGGTTGACCGACCGGCCGTTGGTGAAGCGGGCCTGTACCACGCCGCTCCTGTCAATGCTGATGCCGGTGAGCTTGCCGGTCGTGAAGCCATCCTGGGTTACGGCCGTGACGCCGAAGTTGTCGCCGAACTGTGTGGTCTTGCTGAAATCAAAGGTCATGTTCATTGCCGCGGCGCCGGTAGCGGGCGTGTAGGCGGGGAATGTGACCATGCCGTTGGCCGGTGCCGTAAGGGCGCCAGTGTTCGAGTAGGTAAGTGCCTGCTGAGCACCAACGGCGTTGCCGTCCACGTACAGCTGGCTGGTCCAGGCGTTGGCGGCTGCGCCCTTGATGAAGTAAAGAGTCGCTGTGTGAGCCGCGCCCAGCGAGTCGTAGGTCGTCAGCGAGGTCGTATTGGTGTAGCTGTTCGGATCGGTCGGGTTAAATACTGCGCTGGTGGGCGTTTTGGCCGATGCGGGTAGGTTCGCTGTGATCTGGGCAGTCGTGGTCGCATTCGGAGCGCTCTGGTTCGTCGTTAGCGACAGATTAGCCAGACCGCCTGTGTTGAAGCCGCCGGAGGCCAGCGGCGGATACACTTGAAGGTTCGCGCCCTGGGCGGTGATGACGTTGCCAAACTGATCGAGCTGGAACTGGCCGTCGCGCGTGTAGCTCAGTGCGCCACCGTTGCTCAGCGTGAAGAACCCGTTGCCACTGATTGCAAGATCCAGGTTGTTGCCGGTGGTCTCGATGTTGCCCTGGGTAAATTGCTGAGCCACTTCCGAGACCGACACACCGTTACCGATGGCGGTTGCGCTGACGCCGCTCTGCGTGGAGGCGAACAAGTCGCCAAATTCCGCCCGCGAGCCTTTGAAACCCGCCGTCGAGACGTTGGCGAGGTTGTTTGCCGTCACGGACAGATCCTGGTTCGCAGCATTGAGTCCGGTCAGGGCAATATTGAATGACATCGAAATCTCCTGGGATATGTATTCGGGTGCAGTGCCGCTACAGGCGAGCTCACATGACCGAGACGATCGAGGTTAGCGGGACGGTGCCGTTGTCGGTCTCGACGTCTACCGCATTCGTCGTGGGATCAAGGAGGACGCTGTCGACCTTGTTGACTACCATCGGATCGAGTACCTGCGTCTTGCCGTTCACCGTGGCGGTCACGCCGATGGTGTAGGTCCCGGCGGCGGCCGTGGCGCCCGTGGTCGTCGCGCCTTTCCAAATGAACGAAGTCAGGCCCGTGTCCGCGGGTGTCACGTTGAATGTGTCCACCGTTGCGCCCGTCGAATCCTGCACCGATACGGTGAGTTTCGACGTGCCAGCCGGTGCTTCGACCGCGCCGCCTATGGCGCCGCCGGTGGCGAGGGTCGCCTGGGTTCCCGGAGCGAGGATCGACCGCCCGATCAACGTCGTGCCGCTCATGATCGCCGAGGCCTGCATGGAGTTCTGCATGCTCTGCATGGCGGAGACCTGGCTCATGCCCTCAAGCTGGGTGACGAACTGGGTCGGGTCCGACGGTGACAGCGGGTTCTGATCCTTCATCTGCGCCGTAATGAGCTGCAGAAAATCCTTCTGGTTGATCTGCATGTTGGCCGGGGTGTTGCTCAAGCCGGCGGCTGGAATGTTGGACCCGTTGACCGAACTGGTGGTGGACATGCTGGTGTTCCGTTATTTAGTGAGTGCTTAGGACCCAAGCTTCAGGGTGGCGAGCATCAGATCCTTGGAGGTATTGAGAACCTCCACGTTGTCCTGGTATGCGCGCGAGGCCGAGATCATGTCCGTCATCTCTTCCACGACGTTGACGTTCGGCGCGTAGACGTTGCCATGTTCGTCCGCGAGCGGGTTGCCGGGGTCGTACCGCTCGGTCGGTGCAGCGTTGCTCTGTACGATACCCGTGACTCGCACCGTTGCGCCGCTGGCACGATCTGTGGCGTTGGCGCTCTGCCCAACTGCCGCTTGCACTGCCTGGAAGACCGGATGGCGGGCCTTATAGACAGTGTTGGGGTCCCCACTGACGCTGTCGGCGTTGGCTAGATTGCTCGCTACGGTGTTCAGCCGCACGGACTGTGCGCTGAGCCCCGAACCAACGATGTCGAATATCTTGAAGGATGACATTTTGGACCTACTGACCTGTTATCGCCGTCATCAGGCTTCTGAAGCGTGACGACAGAAAGGTGAGGGTGGCCTGGTACCGGACGGTGTTGTCGGCGAAGGCGGCCTGTTCCTGCTGCGCATCCACGGTGTTGCCGTCGAGCGCGGGCGCAAGTGGAACGCGATACTTCAGATTGGCGTTGGCCTCGGTCGTCGGATCCGTGCCCAGGTGGCCGGGATTGGTTGTCGCAAGCTTTACTGACGCGTCAGCGCCGCCGGCACTGGCCATCGCAGCACGAAAGTCGATATCGCGCGCCTTGTAGCCGGGCGTATCAGAGTTCGCGAGATTGTCGGCGATGACTTCCATGCGCTTGGACTGCAACTTCAGTGCGTCCGCATGTACGCCGAGGTATGTATCCAGGTTGAGCGCCATGATGCCTTCGATCCGTCAAAAGAATGACCTGACGGATGAAGTGCAATTGGTATGCCATGGGCTCGATCCGGGCGTCCAGGCCGCCCACGAGCGAACTTGGGCAGTGAAGAGCGTGAGGGGAGTCACGCGGGCGGCAATGGATTGCCGCTGGGGTGGGGCGCGGATGGCGGCAGTCTTGCCACCTTCTCATGCGCTGCGCGCAACTTTCCTGCGGGTCGAAGCGACCCGCACCATGTGGCCGGCGCTGCGCGCCGGGTCAGATGTTAACGGCAGCGCGGTTGGTGACTTAAGGGCGTGCCTGCTGGCGCGGCACTTGCAAGCTAACCGCCATTATGAAGAGAACGACGGAATATCGACGGACCGCGACCGGGCTGCTCATTGCGGTGGTGATGATGTTGTTCGGCCTGCA
>Ga0105247_10001746_pt1 | contig 15309 bp, 16 predicted proteins | sample KBSS24metaG_FD_81519 | JGI IMG/M metagenome (GOLD analysis project Ga0105247, IMG submission 81519) | Switchgrass rhizosphere microbial communities from Kellogg Biological Station, Michigan, USA - KBS S2-4 metaG | ecosystem: Host-associated > Plants > Roots > Rhizosphere > Soil | place...
ACGGCCACCCGGGTCGCACCCTCGCCGATGACCTCCCGCCAAACCAGGTTGGACAGCCCGCTATAGACGGCGCCGAGCAGCACGCGCAGGTCGTCGCGGCCGCGGAACACCATACGGCCGGACAGCGGCGACAGCAGCTCCGCACCGGGCGCGAGCGTGCTGACGATCCGGTCGATGTCGCGGACCCTGGTCGCTTCGCAGAAGACCGCAACCGCATCCCTTGTCCCCGTCGTGCCCATGCAACCCAACTTATCCAGCTCCGTTGCAAAAAACAATGGACTATTGTCGTGATGTGCCGAAGCAGCAGTTCACGGACATCTCGTGCTCGATCGCCCGCGCAGTCGACGTGATCGGGCAGCGGTGGACGCCGCTGATCGTGCGGGATCTCTTCGCGGGTATGACGAAGTTCGAGGACATCCGCCGCGACCTCGGTATCGCGTCCAACATCCTGGCAGCGCGACTGGACGATCTCGAGCGCCACGGCGTCGTCGAAAGACGCCAATACCAGAGCACCCCCGCGCGCCATGAATATGTGCTCACTGAAAAGGGTCGCGACCTCTATCCGGTGATCGCGACGTTGCTCGCCTGGGGCGACAAATGGTTGTCCGGACCCGACGGGCCACCGGCGCTGATCGTGCACACCGACTGCGCCCTTGTCACGACCGCGACGACAGTTTGCGGCGAATGCGGTGGAGAGCTCAACGCCGGCAACACAATCCACGCCCCAGGACCAGGTGCCAAGACGGGCCCGGGCACGGCCCTCATCGGCGACTACATCAACCGTTAGCCCACCGAGATCCACGTTTTGGCGCGAGTCACTCGACCTTTGGCGCCGATACGTCCGTTTGGGCGTTACGTCAGCGAGGTGCGATTGTGTTTCAGTCGATTGCGTGGCCCGCTCGTGTCAATGTCAGGCGGGCGGCAACGGCGACGGCCTAGCCTTCTCAGACATTTCCGAAAGCGCCCTGCACATCCAAGGGCGCCGTCGCTGGAGCCAGCCGGAGCCTGGCCCTTGCGCTCGCTGCCGACGGCATCACAGTGAACTGCATAGCGCCCGGGTTCATCGAAACACCGATGTCGAATTCACTGCCCGACAACATTCTTGAGCGCGTGCGTCGCTCAATACCCGTCGGTCGGGTGGGGCAGCCGGCGGACGTCGCACGCACAGTGGCGTTCCTTGCCGCCGCCGAGGCTGGCTATGTCACCGGCCAGACCATCACCGTGTGCGGCGGCCGCAGCATCAGCGGCTCAATACATTGACACGATTCTCGCCCGTTAACGGGATTGGAAATCGGATGTCGGAGGGCGCAGCACCCCGTGACCAGGCCTTCTCTCGCCACTATTGCTCCGGGCGGCGGCCCCAGGTATTTTGCTGATACGTCACCAATTCCGGGTGTGGTTGCGAAAGGTCAGCTTTGTGAAGATCGTCGTGATCGGTAGAGGTCATGTGGGGGGCGGGTTGGCCCGCTTGTGGAGCCGCCACGGCCACAACGTGATCGCGCTCGGGCGCGACGGCGGCGACGCGACCGACGCCGGGGTAGTCGTCGTTGCCGTTGCGGCAGCGCGGATCCCGGATGCGCTCGGCGCCGTCGTGGGCCTGGCCGGCCAACCCACCATCGATGCGTGCAACATCTACACCGACCGCCGCAATGAGTTTCCGTCGTTGTCGCATCAGATTCAGTCGATCATCGGCGGCCCGACTGCCAAGGCCTTCTCGACCAACTTCGCCAGTGCTTACGACCGGATCGGTGAACAGCGGGTGGCACCGAGCAATCTGTACGCCGCCGACGACGACGCCCGACGATACGCCGAACAGCTCAGCGTCGATGCCGGCTACGAACCGGTCTTCGTGGGCCCACTGGACCCGGGTGCGCGTCTGCTCGAAGACAGTTCCGCACTGACCCGGGCGCTGGGCGCCCGGTTGGGGCCGTTCTTCTATCGCTACGCAGCGCCCGGGCAGCTGTGATGAGGGCGGTGAAGTTCACCCGGTACGGCGGACCGGATGTCCTCGACGTCGTCGAGGTCCCCCGCCCTACCGCTGGTCCCCGGCAGGTCGTGGTGGCCGTGGTGGCCGCGGCGACGAATCCAGGTGAGATCGGTATTCGCGAGGGGCATTTCGCCGACATCTGGCCTGCACACTTCCCCGAGGGACAGGGCAACGACTTCGCCGGGTACGTCGCCGAGATTGGTTCCGGCACAAACGAATACGCGGTCGGAGACGAGGTCATCGGGTTCGCGCCGCGAGCAGCGCAGGCCGAATACGTCGCGCTGCACCTCGATCGGGTCGCGGCCAAACCCCCGGGCCTGTCGTGGGACGCGGCCGCGACGATCGCGGGAGCCGGGGCCACTGCGTGGGCGTCGGTCGCCGCGATCAACCCACAACCCGGTGAAACGATTGTGGTGTCTGCCGCCGCGGGCGGCGTCGGGATCTACGCAGCTCAGCTGGCCCGGCTGCACGGCGCCGATGTCATCGGCACCTGCGGCGAAACCAACGTCGAGCTGCTGACATCACTGGACATCCGACCGGCGCAGTACGGGCCGGGATTGTCACGCCAGCTCCGCGACCTCGCCCCCAACGGCATCGACGGCTACATCGACACCTACGGGTCGGGCAACGTCTCGCTCGCGGTCAGCCTCGGCGTTGAACCAGACCGCATCAATACCCTCGTCGACCAGGAAGCGGTGCGGCGCTTCGGTGTGCACTCCGAAGCCCAGGAACAGGCCGACACACCACGCATCTGGGCCGAACTCGCAGAACTGGTAGCCCGCGGCGACATCACGGTCCCGGTCGCGGCGGTCTACGACTTCACCACTGAGCAAGTTCGCAAGGCCTACCGCGATGTGGGCACCCGCCACGTCAGTGGCAAACGGGTTCTGCGAATCATGCCGGGAAACAATCAAATCCGTCACGCATGACGTCCGTCCGGGTGTTGTTCGGTCGTGTATCGGCGGATCGCTGCCAGCATCCGGTCCAGCACCACGCCCAACTCGTCAAGCTCATCGTCGGACAGCGGGTCAAAGAACAGTTTGCGAACCAGCGCCACGTGGTTGGGGGCAGCCTTGTCGATGGCCGCTCTGCCAGCAGGCGTGAGGCCAACCACCGAACCGCGAGCATCATCTTCGCAGAACTCGCGAACGACCAAGCCCCGTTTGACCATTCGGGTGACTTGATGCGAAGTGCGGCTGCGATCCCACCCCAGTGCGACACCGAGATCCTTGGTCCGCAACTGCCCGTTCGGGGCCTCCGACAGCGGCACCATGACCGCATAGTCAGCCGCGGACACGCCTTCCTCACGGGACAGCTGGAGATGGAACGCCCCTTGCAGCTCTCGCCGCACATCTCGGTAGGACTGCCAAATCCGCGCTTCCCGTTTAGTGAGCCATCCAGACCTTCTCACCACAGCACCCAAGCTAGCAGGGTGTGGTCCCGATCGGTGTCGACAGAAAGGCAGGCAAGAAGTGACCCATCCAGATACCCCCGACGTGACGACGTCGCCCCGCAGTGAAGGGGAGGCCCTCAAGGCGATCGTCCGCCGCAACACCGAACAAGTCCAGGGCCAAGGCGATTTCGCCCTTTTTGATGAATTGTTCGCCGACGACATCGTCGACCACACCCCCCAGCCCGGCACCACGCCCGACAAAGCCGGTGTTCGCGTCCTCTACAACCGGCTACGCGACGCGTTTCCCGACTTCGGACCCGAGATCCATTGGCAGACCGTCGACGGCGACATCGTCACCACGTACAAGACCTACCACGGCACTCACCGTGGCGACTTCCTCGGGGTCGCCCCGACTGGCAAGGCCATCCAATTCGAAACCGTTGACGCCATGCGAGTTCGCGACGGGAAGATCACCGACCACTGGGGGGTGGCCAATCTGTACTCGGTCCTACAGCAACTCGGACAACTACCGCCCACCTGACCCGAACAGCGGGTCAGGATCGGGTGTCGATGGTCGCGTGCTGCCGTTCACCCTCGTGCCAGTTCGCCAGCAGCCGCAGCGACGTTTCGTCGTCCGATCCCGGCTCGGTGGTGTACACGATGAGGACCTGATCGGGGTCACCCGTTGGGTTGAGCGCCTGGTATTTGACGGTGAGGTCGCCCACGAGTGGATGGTGGTAGGCCTTGGTTCCGGTGGTTCGGCGTTGCACTTTGTGGTCGGACCACCAGGACCGAAACTCCACCGACCGGATCGACAATTCGCCGACCAGTGCCGACAGCTTCTCGTCGTCAGGGTAGCGACCCGCATCCAGGCGCAGCATCGCGACGGTGTCGGCGGCCACCTCGTTCCAGTCCGCGTAGAGCTCACGGGCGTGCGGATCGAAGAAAACGAACCGAGCCTGATTGCGCAGCGGCGCAGGAAGTTCACGGAACTCGGTGATCAGCGCGCCCGCCAACCGGTTGTGCGCCAGCACGTCGAGGCGCCGGCCGAGCACGAAGGCCGGCGACCACACCTGATCGAAAAGCTCCAGCAGTCGCAGCGTCGCCATATCCACCGATTGGGGGCGTGTTCGCCGTTTCCGTTGCGCCGGTTGCGGCTTGGCCAGCAGGTGCAGGTGCTGGCGTTCGGCGTCGTTGAGTTGCAGCGCGGCGGCCAGCGCGTCGAGCACATCGGCAGACGCGCTGCGGCTGCGGCCCTGCTCGAGCCGCGTGTAGTAGTCGACACTGACTCCGGCCAGCCTTGCCAGCTCCTCACGCCGCAGTCCCGGCACCCGCCGTCGCGGCGCCTGCCCTTCCAGTCCCACGTCCTGAGGGGTGAGCCGCGCGCGCCGCACGCTGAGGAATTCGGCCAGCTCAGTTGGCTTCCGCTCGCTCATATCAGACAGTCTGCCGCGCCGCGGCCGCGCCATCGGCGCTTAGGGTGGCCCATCTTGTCCCCCGATACGCCGGGCCATCTTGACCCCGCAATAGCGCCACTTGGAGCTGTTGTCTCGAATGCACAGAACAAACACCCTCGAAGGGAGAAACCACATGTCCACAATCATCACCGCCAGCCCGTTGGCGGGGCGCGTCGCCATCGTCACCGGAGCCTCCAGTGGGATCGGTGAAGCGACCGCATTCCGATTGGCGACTCTCGGCGCCAAGGTCGCCGTCGCAGCCCGCCGCACCGACAACCTCGACGCTCTGGCGGCGCGCATCACCGCCGCCGGCGGCAGCGCGCTGGCCCTACCGCTCGATGTCACCGACCGCACGGCCGTCAATGCGGCCGCCGAAGAGGTCGCCGACGGGCTCGGACCGGTCGACTTGGTCTTCAACAACGCTGGTGTGCAACTGATCTCACCGATCGAAGACGTCAGGTTCGACGACTGGCAGCGCCAAATCGACCTCAACATCACCGGCGTGATGAACGTCATCGGTGCGTTCGTCCCGCAGCTGATCACCTCGGCCGCGCAGGGTAAACCCGCCGACCTCATCACCACCTCCTCGATCGCGGCCACCCGGGTGCTGGAGAAGTTCTCGGTGTACTCCGGAACCAAGGCCTACATCAGCCAGCTGACCAGGCTGCTGCGTGTCGAACTCGGCCGAAAAATGGTGCGCGTGTCGACGATCGAGCCGGGGATGGTGGATACCGAACTGCCGGATCATGTCACCGACCCCGACGCCACCCGTTTGATGGCGGACCTCATCAACGACATCGATGTGCTCGCCGCGGCCGACGTCGCCGAGACAGTCGCCTTCATCGCTTCGGTGCCGCGCCACGTCAACCTCACCGAAATCACCATCCTGCCCACCCAGCAAGCCGTTTAACGGAAGGCAACCCCACCATGAGCACGATCCCGAAGACAGTGCTGATCACCGGCGCCAGCAGTGGAATCGGCGAAGCCGCCGCACTCCGGCTCGCCGACGACGGTCACCGGCTCCTCCTCGGCGCCCGACGCACCGAACGGCTCGAAGCGTTAGTCGGGCGGATCGAGGCCGCCGGCGGGACCGCGTCGTTTCGCCGTCTGGATGTCACCGACGCCGCCGACGTCCAACAATTCGTCGCCGACGCCACGAAGACCTACGGTGGGGTGGACGTCATGATCAACAACGCTGGTGTTATGCCGCTGTCCGCCCTGGCCGAGGACAAGGTCGACGAATGGGACCGGATGATCGACGTGAACATCCGAGGTGTGCTTCACGGCATCAGCGCCGCCCTTCCGGTGATGCGGGCCCAAGGCAGCGGGCACGTTATCAATCTGGCCTCCATCGGCGCCCACGAGGTGGAACCGACCGCGGCCGTGTACTGCGCCACCAAGTTCGCGGTCTGGGCCATTTCGGAGGGGCTGCGCAAAGAACAATCCGGCGACATCAGGGTCAGCGTCATCTCGCCGGGAGTCACCGAATCCGAACTCGCCGAATCGATCTCAGATGAACATGCCCGCGACGCCATGCGCGAATACCGGGCCCTTGCCATACCCGCGTCGGCGATCGCCGATGCCATCGCGTTCGCCATCGGGCAGCCCCCCGAGGTCGACGTCAACGAGATCATCGTGCGGCCGGCCGCCAGCACGCACTAGTCAGGCACATTCGGAACCGACATCCAAAAGTGCTGATACGTAACCGTACCCACACTCTCTCGCCTGGAGGGCACCCGTGAGCAACATCCCTCTCGGCGGGCGAGCGGCCCTGCGCCGGGACACCGAACAAGGCAGCGAGTTTACGGACCGTCAAAGAGCAGGTGCTCACTTTCGCTCGCATCCTTGTCAGTGCGGCGTCCCGGGGTCGCCTCACAGCGTTGTCGACTACTTCGAGGCATCCCATGAACACGACCGCGAACATGGGATCTGCACGCAAGCGGGCCGCCCATCCCCACCGACTGTGCCGCACGCTGTTGAACGTCGGCGAGGCGAACAAGCACATCCCCGAAGACGCAGCGTTGGCCGACGATGTCGATCTCGATGCGATCCGGCGGCTGGTGTCGACGCTTGTCAGAAGTTCAGTCTTGCCGTCAGTGCAGCCTCGACGTGATTCATCGCGTGCGCTACCAACGGAAAACACATCAGGAATTTGTTGTGTAGGCGGGCTTCGACGGCCAGTTTCGACACAGCTTCCGGGTCCCGCCACCATGTGCGCCATTGCCCGAGCAGGCTCTCGGCGACCTCAACGAACTGAGCTTCGGAGCGCGTTAAATCGTCGGCGTACTTCGCCTCCAACGCTGCCAGCTTCTGCTGAGCTTCTTCCGACGAGTCACTCACTGACCCTGCACCCCCGGCCCGTCATCCCGCAGTCTTCTCGCTCACAGGGCGATCGAATTCCCCTCGGCGCGGGCAGTTCTGACTCAAATCATCTTCTTCTCGAGCATTCGTCATCGTCGCGCACAGTTGTCAATGACATGCCGCGGATTGCTTGCCGGTTCCTCCCTGGCCCCGATCGGCGCGCATGTGAAGAGGTGGACTCCTCCGGGCACCAATGGACGAGGACTCGAGAATTCTCATCTGACATGTCCAATTGGCCAAGCGCTGGCCATGTCACTTGAGAAATGGACATCCAATTTGAGAACCTACGTCGACGTCGGCGCCTCGCGAACAACACTATTGGGCGACCACCGCCGCCGATCGCTGCCTCCCCTGTCAACATCCGGCCCGCTGGCACTGGCTCCCGCTACTTCGCCGTTTTGCGACGTTGTCGTGCCGGCGCAGAGCGCGGCCGCGTTCACCCTCCGGCGGATACACGACTTCCGACGGCATACCTTTACACAGGGCTGAGTCTTGCCACTGTGGTGACCGCCGTCAGAGCTGACGCTGGGTCGGCAACCAGACTCGCGCATATCCTGTGCATGGTTCGACAATGAGTTGAGGTCAACCCACCACCGAGCCGCTGCTGTGGTGCGGTGCGCGTAGCCGCGAGAAGTGTCCAAGGTCCAGGCTTCTGTCAATCTGCGGAAGGTGGAATCGCAGAGGGTCGATGTCATGGTCGCGGCCCTCATCGCTGGCGGCAATCAGCGCGGACATGATGGGGCCGATCATCGGAGCATTCTTAAATTGGTTGCCGCTGGTGCCAATTGCCAGATAGAACCCCGGTCGCGAGGTCTTGTCGTAGATCGGTGTCCAATCGTCAGTGACGTCGTAGGCCGATGCGAGACCGCGTGGCGAAGACGGAACGCGCAGCCCGGGCATGCGGCGGGCAGCACGGTAGACGTTGGACTCGTAGCCGTGCACGGACGCCGTTGTCGAATAGGAGTCTGGGTCATCGATCCATTCCAGCTCGTCGCACGCGGGTTCCAGCCCTCCGATGAGCAGAGTGCCGCCGAGATGTGGTCGGAAGTAGGTCCCGAGGTCAGCGTCGGTCACACACATACCGCCTGTCTCGACAGTGAATCCGTCGGGCGCGTCGACTACATGTACCTCTTGGCGCAATGGTCGTGTGCGCACACCCATTTCATCGGCGACGCCGGCCATCTCGACAATCTGTGACGACCACGGGCCTGCGCAATTGACGACGATCTCGGCTGCCACCCGTTCCCCTGACGCCAGAATGACTTCGCTTACGCGCCCGTCCCCGGGGATGCCGACGACCTTCTGACGGAAACGGAAAGCCGCACCGAGACGGCGTGCGGCATTGGCGAGGTTCACCGCGGCGAGTTGTGGATCGTCGACGAAGCCGCCCTGCGGAGTCCATAGGCATGCCAGCTCGCCATCGGGGTCAGCGAAGAAGGCTGGCGACTCGACCGGTGCCGGCGGGCCGAACCGTCGGGGATCCAGTTCTGCGCAGCGTTGCCGCGCTGTCTCGGCGTCCCAAAGTTCCCACGCCACACCGGCCGTATCGAAGAGTGACTGCAGGCGCTCCAAGGAGAGCAACGGGGTCTCGTAGACCACCGCGCCCACCTGGTAGAAGCGCGCGAGCGGTTCGGTCTCGCCTGTCACATCGGACCACTGCGACCACATGTGCGCCGATTCGAGGGCGAGAGTCACGGCATCGATGTAGGAGTAGTGGAATCTGATGACGGCGGAGGAGGAACTTGTGGTTCCGGCGGCGACGCCTGGACCTGAATCCAGAACGGTTACTTTGTAGCCGCGCTGGGCTAGCGCAAAGGCGACCGAGCAGCCGACTATTCCTGCGCCGATGACGACGGCGTCTGACCGACCTGTCATGCCCTTAGGCTCCGGAGGGCTCGGCGACTGGTCGACCCATTCGGGTGCGCTTTGAGCTACGCGGTGCTTCGCGGCTGGTCCGGTTCTCCATCCGGCGCGCGAGAATTGTCAGCGGGTAGCAGATGACGAAGAAGAATAGGAGCACGCCCGCAAAGATCGGCGCCGCATGGCCGTCGCCGGCCGACAGCTGGTAGTACTCGACCGCTTGGCGGGACCGTTGGAGAACCTCGACCACGCCGATCAGCGAGGCCAGTGTGGTGGCTTGGATGAGATCCACGATGAGATTGACGACGGGCGGGATCATTCGCCGGCTGGCTTGCGGAAGCACTACGAGGCGCATGACGGCTGCCCACTTGAATCCGAGAGCCGTGGCGGCCTCGAATTGGGCGGTGGGTATTGAGCGCACCGCGCCGCGCACGACCTCCATGACGTTCGCGCTTCCCCACAGGGAGAGTCCGGCGATGGCTGCTGGAGTCGACGCCAGATCAAGTCCCAGTGATGGGGAGACGAAGAAAACGATGAAAAGCGTTACCAGTACCGGAAGTCCACGGAACAACTGAAGGTAGAGCGTAAGACCCCATCGGACTGCGTTGTTCCGGCGTCCCGCGGGCAAGCAGAGCAGCACGCCCAGGAGGACCCCGAGGACGCCCGCGATCACGACAGAGGCCACGGCGATGATGATGGTTTCAAGGGCGCCCGAGGCAACGAGCTTGAGCGTGGGGCCGATCCACGAGAAGTCGTTCATCAAACACCTGCTCCCAGTGTGTAGCGACGGCCGATAAGGTGCATGACTGAGCTGAGAACCAGAACCAGGGCGAGATACACGATGCCCAGCACCACGAATAGTTCCACGGTTCGGAAGGTTTCGGCCGATAGCCGTTGTACGGTGAACGTCAACTCGGCGAGGCCAATACCGAGCATGAGTGCCGAGTTCTTGAGGATCGAGATCATCGTGTTGGTTAGCCCGGGTAAAGATAGCCGCGCGCCGATTGGCACAGTGATGTTGAGAAACGCTCGCGTGCGCGAAAAGCCCAGCGCCCAAGCGCCTTCCAGATACCGGTGCGACACTGCGCCGAGCCCCGCGCGAAAGTTCTCGACGTTGTAGGCACCGCCCCATGCCACCAGGGCGATGCATCCGACGATGAATGGGCTGAGCGTGATGCCCAGTGGGGGCAGGACGAAGAACAACGTAAAGACCTGGACCAGCAGCGGTGTATTGCGGATCGCTTCGACGTAGACGCGTACCGCCTGCCGCAGCACTGGGATGCGAAGTTCGCCGATGGCGGCACCTACCAGCCCGACGAACAATGACCCGACGATGCCGATGGCGCTGATCTTGATGGTCATCAAGAATCCGGCCCAAAGCACGTCTGCATACTCGATGACAACGAAATCAGGTAGCGCGGCCGCCGGGATCATGAGCAGTCCGTAAGCGTGTCTTCGTCGGTGTAGACGATGTTCTGGCCGGGCCGTGGCATGTTCTTGGCGAACGCTTCGCGAGCTTTTGCGTCGGTCACCACGCTGCCAAAGATCTCCCAGAATGTATCCTTCGCCTGAAGGTCGGCCAGGACCGCATCGACGTACTGTTTGGCTGCTTGATTGCCTTGCTTGATGCCTATGCCCCATGGAGTTTCCGCTTTATCGTCGCCGACGACCTTGAGGCTCGGGTCTTTCAGCGTGAGGCCGAGCAGTAGCGTGCTGTCTTCGGCGAAGGCCACTCCCCGGTTGGCTTTCAGGGCTGCGACCGCATCGCTTGTCGAGTCGAGCAGCAACTGCTGAGAGTCGGCGTAGCAGTTCTTCAAGAACGTGCTTGACGTGGTGCCAGTCTTGGTAATGACGGGTTTACCCTTGATGTCCTGCCATCCGTTGATAGGCGAGGAATCGGTGACGAGAAGCTTTGCCCCGCTGGTGAAATACGGTGTGGAGTAGTCGATCGTCTCATCGCGCTCCTTGGTGTAGCCGAGAGTGGAGATGATGAGGTCGATCTTGCCGGTATCGAGAAACGGGATGCGGTTCTGTGGAGTGACACAGGTGAACGACACTTTCGATTCGTCGCCGAACGCGTACGCGGCCAGAGTGCGCGCAACCTCGGCGTCGTACCCCGCGTTCTTCCCCTCGATGTCGGTGTATCCGAACGGCGGGTAGTCACAAGCGATTCCAACCCGAACTGAGCCGTTCTCTACCCACGGTGCGGGCGCGGCAGCGGCCAGTTTGACCGGTTCACTGGGCTTGGCGGGTGTATTGGCATCATTCGAGGCACCGCATGCGGCGACCGAGAATGTCATGCCGATTCCGGCGATCGCGACGATGGCGCGCTTTAGGTTCACGATTCAAGTCCTCTGCTTCGTTGTAGGAGATTGGCGGTGTTGCTCGTTCAGGCAAGAACTTTTTGCAGGAAGCGGCGCGCTCTGTCGCTGGATGGATTGGTGAGCACCACTTGGGGCGGACCGTCCTCGACAATCTCGCCACCATCGATGAAGATCACGCGGTTGCCGACTTCTCGGGCAAAGCCCATTTCGTGGGTTACGGCGAGCATGGTCATGCCGCTGTCGGCCAGCTCGCGCATGACATCGAGGACCTCGCCAACGAGTTCGGGGTCCAGCGCCGACGTCACCTCGTCGAAGAGCATGACGTGCGGCTTCATCATCAACGACCTGGCGATGGCCACCCGCTGCTGCTGGCCTCCGGATAATTGGTGGGGCATGCTGGTTTCCTTGCCTTTCAGGCCCACCCGATCCAGCAGCATCTCGGCCTCATGCTCGGCGGCGCTGCGCGGCGTCTTGAGCAGCTTGCGGCAGGCGAGCGTGAGGTTGTCCATGACGGTGAGGTGGGGGAAGAGATTGAACTGCTGGAAGACCATCCCCACGCGCTGACGGATTCTGTTGAGATCCGTGGATCGATCGGTGATGTCATGCCCTTCGATCACCACGTGCCCGGCGGTGGGGCGTTCCAACAAGTTGATACAGCGCAGTAGTGTGCTCTTCCCGCCGCCCGAGGGGCCGATGACGGCGACGACGTCGCCGCGGCTAACGGCCAGATCCACGCCACGCAGGACAACGTTGTCTCCGTAGGACTTCTCAACGCCGCGCAGCTCGATCATTGGCCCCGCGTCGAGCGAGCGGGGTTCGGCATCGCTGTTGTTTTGCTTGTCTGCCATCAGTTGCTCACCCGATCTTCTGTGGTCCGTGTCACTTCTGGGTGGGCTCAGGTTAGAAGCACTCGCGACCCCCGCAATACACATGTTGCTTCTAGAGCAACGCTAATCTGCGGAGATCCTTGGCTCCGTTGGATGGCTGCGAGGCGTCTATGCTGCGGCGTTGTGCACTGACAACCGGCATCACGCTTGATGAGGCCGGCGATGTGAGCGCCCCGGTGTTGTCGATCCAGCAGCCAGAGGCTGGCCGATTGTTGACATTCAGCGCGCGAGTCGAGAGTCCTTCGCCTCTGCGTGCGCCGTGAGGAATCCTGGGCGGTCTCCGGTGGTTCGGGGTTGGTCGAACATGGCGAATGCGCGCTCGCGTGCGCCCGCGTCGGCTTCGGTGGTCAGCAACAGTTGAAGGAGCAGCCGGGACTTCAAACTGTCGAGTAAACCGCTGGGAATAATGCCCATTCGGCGCAGATCGAGTTCGCCGCCGGTGCTGCCGTACGTGGATCTCAAGGTAGGCCCGGCGAACGTTCGTGGGCTGTAGACCACGGGTACGGCGCGGACAAGCTGCTTCAGCCCCGCAACCCACGCTGACGGGACGGACCCACCCCCCAGCGCCTCGATAACCAGACCGCGGTAGCCGGCCGCGGTGGTCAGCGAAAGAATCCGCCCATCGTCGCCGAGTGCTGATTGCACCAGCGCGACAGGTGCGGTGGCTGTCGGCGGGCTCAGCTTGAACAGTGGACGATCGATGACAGACATTGATGTCATCCGCACGGTGTCTTTCTGCACCGATCCGGCGGGTCCGGAAACCGCTGAATTGAAGGCTGCCAATGCGCCAGAGTGGGACTTACGGACCTGCCAGGCGTAATGGATCTCTCCGCCCATAGCCACCAAGACACCCTGGCCACGCGCATGGGGGTGCGCAGCCACGCGTAGTCCATCGCGGAGATTCGCCGGTCCGTCACTACCTGGAAGGGCGCCGTGTCGCATCGCTCCCACAACGATGAGGGGCTCGTCGCGATCCCAGAGGAGATCTAGCACGAAGGCAACCTCTTCGAGCGCATCTGTGCCGGTCGTCACGACGACCCCAGAGGCACCCGCATCGATGTGTCCGCCTAACTGCTCGAGCAGGGCCGCCAGGCGAGGAATGTCGAGTTCGGCGGAAGAGACGCCTTCCGACAACAGCAACTCGGCCTCCGGCAGGTCGTCGATGGGCCGCAGGGACAAGTCGAGCACACCACGCATGAATGTAGGGTCGGGTCGGGCGATGGCCTGACTCCGCCCCCAGCAGTTGGCACACACGCGATGGTGCCACCCAGAGGTGCCACGACTACCCGGTGGAAATTGTTCAACCGCTTCACGGCATGCCGGACCTGCCAAGCGATTTGGTGATGGCCGTGCTGGCCGCCGTCAGCAGCCGGCCATAGTTGTCCACCGAGCCGATGACGCGCGGCGTCGGCCCGGAGATGTTCACGACAGCCATGATGTGCCGGTCAACACCGCGCACGGGTGCGGCCACCGAAGTAAGACCTACCTCAACCTCTTCAGAGGCAACCGCGTAACCCTGTTGGCGCTCCCGCCGAAGCCGCTCCGTCAAGGTGTGCAGATCGCGCGGCGCGTTGGGAGCGGCCCTCAGGTTGGAAACGATGTCGTCACTAGTCAACGCCTCGATGACGTCGTCGTCGGCGTCGAACATCAAGGCCCGGCCCGACGCCGTGTAATGCATTGCCGAACGTCGGCCGACCCATCCCCCTCCCCGCAGTGAATTCTGCGACTCCTCACGCATGACCGTCAGCGAACGATTGGCCTCCTGCACCGACAGCAAGGCGACCTCACCTGTGCGTGCAACCAGAGTCTGCAACACGGGCCGTGCCGCTCGAATCAGCACTTGGTCACCCGCGCCGGCGGCCATGACCCTAACCCGCCAACCGAGCCGATACCGGCGCGTTTCGGGGTCTTGCTCGAGTACATGTGCACGACTCAGGGACCGCAGCATTCGCGAGACTTGACTGCGCTCGCGCCCAACGAGCCGCGCGAGTTCACTCACGGAACGTTCGACGCTTCTGCCGGAGCTGTCGACCTCGAAGGCGAGCAGCAGCTGCGCGACCCGCTCGGCGGTCGACATCAGACCCTGCTGGCTCGGTTCGTTACGTGCACTCACAACAACACACCACCTTAACGAGTCCAACACCTAGCCGACTAGAGATATACCTCTGTTGCTGTTAGAGCAACAAGAGGCCTATCACTGCGATCCACGTATCTAGGGTGTGAATGCCCCAACACTTCCCGGAAGGACGCTGACACGATGTCGGAAGACGCCACTGCTGCACCGAAGCTCAACAGAGTGCTCTACGGAAAGCAGACTCAGCTATCCCTCCAATCGTTCACCCAAAGAGCGAGGCGCCTTCGCGACATCCCCGCCTTCGTCCGCAATTACGCGTTGGTGAAACGAGCTGCCGCGCAAGCCAATTTGACCCTGGGGCGATTGGATGAGCAACGAGCATTGGCGATCATAGACGCTTGCGATGAGATTGCCGATGGTTCGCACCTAGAGCAGTTCCCCACCGCGCTGGTGCTGGGCGGCGGCGGGACAACTTCGAACATGAACCTGAACGAAGTGATCGCTAGTCGCGCCTCCCAGATCGGCCAGATCGCGGTGCATCCGAACGATCATGCGAATGCGTCGCAGTCCACCAATGACACGTTTCCTACGGCGATGGCTTTGACGCTGATGGATCTCGCACAAGCACCGCTGGACGCACTCCATGAACTCACCGAATCGCTGTGCACGAAGGCGCAAGAGTACGCAGATACGCCCTATCTCGGCCGGACCTGTCTGCAAGATGCAGTTACCGTTTACGCGGGTCAAACTCTGCGGGGCCAGGCACGGGCGGTGCGCCGGGCCACAGAACAATTGCGGGATGCCGTCAGCGACCTGGCCGCGGTGCCACTTGGGGCAACCGTGGTGGGTACCGGAATAGGCGCGCCAGAGGGCTTCGCTGACAGGTGCGTCCAAGAACTCAGACGGCTGACGTCGCGCAACGTCACGGTTTCAGTCGACTTTTTCGACACTCTTGCTCACCTCGAC
>Ga0105247_10001747_pt1 | contig 15305 bp, 15 predicted proteins | sample KBSS24metaG_FD_81519 | JGI IMG/M metagenome (GOLD analysis project Ga0105247, IMG submission 81519) | Switchgrass rhizosphere microbial communities from Kellogg Biological Station, Michigan, USA - KBS S2-4 metaG | ecosystem: Host-associated > Plants > Roots > Rhizosphere > Soil | place...
GAGCCCGTGGAGTTCGTCCCGACGTACGAAACGCTGATCGAGCACGGCCGCGCGGGCGGCTGGGTGACGGCGGTCCTGCGGGACGAGGGGACGGTGCGATTGCTCGGGATGCGCCCGGCCTGAACCCTCACGTCGGGCCCGCGTGGGAGGTCGCCAAGGGTGCTTTTGGAAAGCGGGCGGGGCGTCCCCTATGCTGTACGACGGCCCCGGGAAGCTAGCTAGCCCTCATCGTCTAGAGGCCCAGGACGCCGCCCTTTCAAGGCGGTAGCACGGGTTCGAATCCCGTTGGGGGTACGTACGACAACTGCATAGATTCACCTTTATGGCCCCGTAGCTCAGTTGGTTAGAGTGCTTCCCTGTCACGGAAGAAGTCGCCGGTTCAAGTCCGGTCGGGGTCGCCAGCCTTCGACTGTCCGTGCGGGTGGGTGCCGACGGCTGTCGTGGCCCGTCCGAGCATCGCCAGCAGGTAGCCTCCGTTGCGCCTCCCACCGATCGTCGACTGGGGATCGATGTCGGCCTTGAACTGGCCGGGATCCGCCTCGACCAGCGCAGTGACCTCGGAGAACGACCCACCTGATTGAGACGGCATGCAGTCATCCAACCCGACGCTGCTAATCGCGGCGCACGGCACGGTCTCTGCTGAGGGCTCCGCCACGACCGCCGCGATCGCCGCGGCGGTGGCGGCCGCGCGACCGTCCGTCCAGGTGTCGTTGTGCTTCCTGGACGTGGCGTCGCCCTCGCTGACTTCGGCACTGGACTCGCTGGCACCTGGTCCGGTGGTCGTCGTGCCGCTGTTGCTGTCGTCCGGGTATCACGTGCTGACGGACATCCCGGCGATCGTCGCGGGGCGGCCGTCCGTGGCGATGGCGCCGCACCTCGGACCGGCGCCGGTCCTGGCGGACGTGCTGGCTGAACGCCTCGCGGCGCTGCCCGGTGCGGCGGCCTCGACCGCGCTGGTCGCGATCGGGTCCACGCGGGGCGAGGCGCGGGCGGAGGTCGCCACGATGGCGGCGTTGCTGGGAGCGCGGATCGGGAGGCCGGTGACGGTGGTGCCGTTGTTCGGCGACGTGCGATCCGCACTGGCCGCGCTGCCCCTGCCCGTCGCGGTCGCGACCTACTTGATCGCAGAGGGGGCGTTCCTCTCCGGACTGCGCGCAGCCGTTGCGGAGCTGGGCGTCATGACTGAACCGTTCGGCCCGGACCCTGGCCTGATCGACCTGGTGCTGCAGCGGTACGACGAGGCAGCCGCCGGACGCTGACCGTTCTGCGAAGCTCATTAGCCGACCACCAGGGCAACGTCATCGAACAACCCGCGATCTCGCGCTGGGCTCGACGTACGGACTGGATCCGGCCGTCGCCGTTTCGCTCCATTCCCGGCTGGCAGGAGCAGATGCCCTGGTCGGTCGCCTGGATGACCTGGTCGGTCGGGTTCGCGACGTCCGGTAGACTCTTCGAGGTTTGTACTGCGGATGTAGTACAACGGCCAGGTAGCTCAGCTGGTACGAGCGACCGCCTGAAAAGCGGTAGGTCGGCGGTTCGATCCCGCCCCTGGCCACACCAGAACCCCCGGAATTCCGGCCTGACTCTGGCGACGTAACAGTCCGGCCGCTGGGGCCGCTCGACGGCGGGACCACGGCTCCGCGAAGCCGGGTCGCGTTGAAATCGCGAGGCGGCCAGCAACCGCTCCGTGACAGCATCAAGCGGTGACCACCCTGCCCATCGTGATCGACGGTGACCACAGCCTGCCGCCCGGCTACCGGCATCCCCACGCCTCCGAGCAGGCTCGACAGATCGCCAAGGACGGGATGATCCTGCGCGTCCAGGTCGGGTCGGGCGTGCACGGCATCTCAATCGATGGTGGCAACGACGACCGCGACGAGATGGGGCTGTGTCTGGAGCCGTCGCAGTTTGTCACCGGGCTGGCTCGTGTCCCGAACGGCACCGCGGGCGATCGCCGCGTCGCCTTCGAGCAGTACGAGCGGCACACGGCATGGGACCGCGAAGGCGGAGTCACCGAGCGATCAGGCGCTGGTGATCTGGACGTGATCATCTACTCCGCGCGGAAATGGGCGCGCCTGGCGCTCGCCGGCAACCCGACCGTGCTCGTCCCGCTGTTCGTGCCGGACAGCGAGACGATGGTTCGTACTGCGGTAGCCTGCGAGCTGGTCGCCAACGCGCACCGGTTCGTCTCCAAGCTGGCCGCCGACCGCTTTCTCGGCTACCTGCAATCGCAGCGCGGCGGCATGACCGGCGAGAAGGGTGCCCACACCAACCGGCCCGAGCTGGTCGCCACCCACGGCTTCGACACCAAGTACGCCGCGCACGCGCTGCGGCTTGGCATCCAGGGCATCGAACTGCTGACAACCGGCCTGATGAACCTGCCGATGCTGGACGGGCACCGCACCTACCTGAAGTCGGTCCGCCGCGGCGAGGTCCGGCTGGGTGACGTGCTGGCACACCTCGACAGCTACGAGAGCCAGCTCGTGGACCTGCGCGAGTCCGGGTCCGTGCCCGATCAGCCCGACCGCGAGTGGGTCGACAGGTGGCTGCACCGCAGCTACACCGCCTACTGGGCAAGCTAGCAGCGGAAGAGGACCAAGCGTTCATCGACTCCATCGCTGACTGACCTGACGACTGACCGCCGAGGGGAGGCATGGCCGGCAAGTCTCGCGGCGCGCACGGCCGGTCGGCTCTGGCCGAGCAGTCGCAACGGGCCTACGCTGCACCCGATGGGCCTCTACTCCGACCATGTGCTCCCGCGGATCATCGACAAGACATGCGGGATGAAGAGCCTGCGCCCGCTGCGCGAACGGGTGTGCCGCGGTCTGTCCGGGCGAGTGCTCGAGGTCGGCTTCGGCTCCGGCTCGAGCGTCCCGTTCTACCCGGCCGCGGTCACCGGCGTCAGCGCGGTCGAACCATCCGACACCGCCTGGAGGATGGCCGGCGGCAGGCTGGCCGCGGCAAAGATCCCCGTCGACCGTTCGGGTCTGGACGGGGAGTCGCTGCCGTTCGAGGACGCATCCTTCGACAGCGCACTCTCCACGTGGACACTCTGCACGATCCCCGACGTCGGGGCAGCGCTCGCCGAGATCCGCAGAGTGCTCAAACCGGGCGGCACGCTGCACTTCGTCGAGCACGGCCTGGCGCCGGACGCCTCGGTCCAGAAGTGGCAGTTCCGGCTGGACGGGCTGCAGCAGCGCCTGTTCGGCGGATGTCACCTCACCCGGCAGGTCGACTCCCTGATCACCGGCGCGGGGTTCACGCTTACCGAGCTGGATTCCTGGTACGAGCCGAAGGCCCCGCGGTTCGCAGCCGCCTTCTCGCTCGGCGTCGCTACCGCCTGAGTGAGCCTCACCAGGTGACCGCGAAGTTCTGCCAGCCGGGTGGCCAGTCGTCGGGGTGCTCGGTCACGTCGAGCCGATGCCAGAGGCGCAGGTAGAGCTCGACGGGGTCGCCGCGCACGATCCAGTCGCCCGCGGGCGCGTCGCCGTCATGGCGAGTGGTGACGACCGGATCGGGTCCGATCACGATCTGCCACCACGCGTCCGGTGTCGCTACGGCCAACGTCGCGACCTCGGGAAGGTGGACTTTCGCCTTACGGCGCGGGAGGAATCCGGTCAGCAGCTCGTCGATCCCGTCCAGAGCGAGCACCGGATCGATGCTTACCTCCTGCACGGACGGAGCGCGGCCGAGCAGCGCCGCGCGCGCGTCCACACCGTGGATCACCGTCTCGTGGCATTGGCGCCGAGCCCAGAACGCGCGCGGCGCCGGCGGGTCCTTCAGGAACACCGGTGCGTCGACGTCGGTCGGCACAGTTCGCAGCGTGGTCAGCAGTTCCTCCGCGCCCGACTCGAGCCACCTGTCCGGATCGTCTGACGCCAGGCCCTCCGCCTCCAAGGGCTCGGCCGGCAGGTCCTGACCCCGTAGCGCGCCGGTAGCCCATCGATGCACCATGCCCTGGTGCGCCACGAGGTCGCGCACCGTCCAGCCCGGACAGGTCGGAACGGGCGCCGAGGGGTCAGCCGTCCGGACGTCCGCGGCGAAGTCCCGCACGGCCGCCGCCAGACCGCGCAGGTGCTGGTCCTCATGCACTCTGGTCGCCATGCCGACATCGTGGCAGTCCGCCCCAGCGAATTGGACTACGCCCGGGCTGTGATCATGAAACGGTGCAGAGGCCGGGTCGGTGGGGACTGCCGCAGATCTGCCTCGCCGGGGTTCTCTGGGGGACGGGCGGACTGGGTGTCCAACTGATCCGGGAGCAGGTACCGATGCACCCGTTGGTCATCAGCGCCTACCGCATGCTCATCGCGGCCGTCCTCCTGCTGGCCTGCCTTGCGATCACCCACAGCCTGATCGGCCTGCGTCGCCTGCTGACCAGGCATCCCGTCCGTGCGGCACTCGTCGGTGTCGGGACCGCCGCCTACCAGGGCCTCTACTTCAGTTCGGTGGTGTGGGTGGGCGTCAGCGTCTCGACCGTCGTGAGCCTAGGTGTCGCACCCCTACTGCTCACCGCCTGGGAGTCGATCACCACGGGCTCCCGTCCCACTGCGACCAGACTGCTGGTTCTCACCGTTGCCCTGACCGGGCTCGTCCTCGTCTCGGCGTTCGGCGGCGATGGTGGCCCGACCGGACCGCACCCCACGTGGGGCGTGCTCGCGGCGGTCGGCTCCGGCACGTCCTACGCCGCCACCACCGCGCTCAGCCGCACGCTGCTGCGGACGGCAAGCGGGGTCACGCCACTGGTGCTCACCACGGCGATGACCACCGTCGGGGCCGTGGCACTCGTCCCGTTCGTCGCCCTCGGCGGGCCGCTTCTCACCGGGGACATCAAGGTCGATCTGCTGCTGGTATACCTCGGCACCCTCACCATGGCGCTGGCATACGGCCTGCTGTACTCGGGGCTCCGGACGACCTCCGAGAGCACGGCGGTCATCGCAACCCTCGTCGAACCGGTGACCGCGGCCCTGGCCGCCGCCCTGTTCCTGGACGAGCGACTCGGGCCCGCAGGCATCGTCGGAACCGCTCTCGTCATCGCGGCTGTGCTCGGGCTCGAACGCTCCCCGGCCATCCGACCGGAGCCGGCCGGGATGTGACATGCCACTTCCCTGTTGCGTCCTGGAAATGGAGGCGCACACTAGACGGGTGGGGATGGTGGGTGTGGGGCACCATGGCAGCAAGATTCTTGTTGCCTCGATCCTTGCCGCCCTGTCGCTGAACTGGCTCAGCCGCAGCCACCCGACGCTGGTGCCACCGCTCGGCCTCTCCCTGATGATCATCCTCGTCGGCACTTGGATCGCGATGCGCCGCCACGACCGATCGCTCTGCGAGCACTGCGCCGCGGGCATGCCGCTCGCGCCGTCCAAGGACGCGGAACGCTACGCGAACCGCCTCAAGGTCGTCCACATACTCTCTCGCCCGACGATGGGCATCGCCTACCTGGCGGTCGTGGTGGCGTCGAACTTCCTCATCGGCAGCACGATCGGCACCTTCGTCTGGGCCCTGGTGCAGTCGACGATGGCTTACCTTGTCCTGTCACACACGACGCACCGCCGGCTGCAGCCGTGGTGTCCGGAGTGCGGCGAGGGTGGGCCCGGCCTGATCGAGCACAGCCCGACCACGCCGTTCGCCCCCGCGTCGTAGGAGTCAGCCGCCGGCCATGGCGCCGATGACGAGCAGCGGTTCACGTCCCTCGGCCACTGCGGCCGGCAACGGCGCGTCCATCGGATCCAGCGACAGATCCTCCTCGCAGGCGAAGAACCGGACGAAGTCGCGGCGCTTGCCGGTACGCCGGTCGCGGATCGTGCCGCCGAGCATCGGATAGCTGTGCTCGAGCGCGTCCAGCACCGCCGCGACGGTCGGCGCCGCGGCCTCGACCCGCACCTCACGTCCGTCACACTGGGCCAGCGAACGCAGATGCCCCGGCAGGACGACCCTGATGCTGCTCATGGCAGCGTCTGCACCTCCACCGACAGGACAGCAGGAAGGTCTCGGACGATCGCGTTCCACGTGTCGCCGGAGTCGGACGAGGCGTAGACCTGCCCACCAGTCGTCCCGACGTAGACACCGCACGAGTCCAGCGAGTCGATCGCCAGGCAGTCGCGCAGCACGTCCACGTAGCAGTTCTCCTGCGGCAGTCCCGCGGTCAGCGGCTCCCAGGTCGTGCCCCCGGTGCGGCTGCGATAGACCCGCAGCCGCCCGTCCATCACGAAGTGGTGCTCGTCGCTGGTGATCGGCACGACGTAGACCGTCTCGGGTTCGTGCGCGTGCACGCCGATGACGAAGCCGAAGTCGGTGGGCAGGTCGCCGCTGACCTCCGTCCAGCTACCGGCGCCGTCGTCGCTGCGCATCACGTCCCAGTGCTTCTGCATGAAGATCGTCTCGGGACGGGACGGGTGCAGCGCCAACTTGTGCACGCAGTGCCCGACCTCGGCAGCGGGCGAGGGGATGCCGTCGGACAGCAGCCCGCCGTTCGCCGGCTGCCACGTCGCGCCACCGTCGAAGGTGCGGAAGACCCCGGCAGCCGAGATCGCGACGTACATTCGGTCGGCGTCGCTCGGATCGAACAGGATCGTGTGCAGGCACATGCCGCCCGCACCCGGCTGCCACTTGGGGCCGTCCGCATCACGCAGGCCGGGCAGTTCGGTCCACGTCACACCGGCGTCGGTCGACTTGAACAGCGCCGCGTCCTGGATACCGGCATACACCGTGTCGGCGTCGAAGGGGGACGGCGCCAGGTGCCAGACGCGGCTGAACTCCCACGGTTTCTGGGAGCCGTCATACCACTGGTGCGTGCCCGGATCGCCGCTGGGACCGGGTGTGTAGCCGAAGTCGTTGCCGACCGGCGTCCACGTCGCCCCTCCGTCGTCCGAGCGCTGGATCAACTGCCCGAACCACCCGCCCGAGGGCGCCGCATAGATCCGGTTCGGATCCACCGGCGACCCCTGGACGTGGTACACCTCCCAGCCTGGGAAGTGCGGCCCGTCGACCTTCCAGTCCGTGCGTGCCTCGTCCGAGGTCAGGACGAAGGCGCCTTTGCGGGTACCCACCAGAACTCGCACACCGGTCATGGTCTCGACCGTAGGACCAGGTGCCGACAACGGGAAGGGGCGGCCCCGGACCGGCGCGGGAAGTTCAGGCCCCAGGACCGGGTTCGGACGGACCCGAGGCGCGCGCGCCCACGACCTCCGCCCCAGATTCCTCAGGTGCGCCCGCGAGACCCTCGGCCGCGATGATCTCGGCCTGCTTGCGGTCCGCAGCCTCCTTCGCCGCGCGCGCCGCCTGGATGCCGGACTGCGTACGCAGCGGGGTCTCCTTCATCATCAGCGCCAGGACGATGCCGATCAGCGTGACGAGCCCAGCCACGAGGAAGACCGTGTCCATCGAGTTCGAGAAGCCGACGAGCACCGGGTGCCGGACATGTTCGGGCAGCGAGGCGATCTTGCTCGTGTCGTCGAGGGAGACCCCCGCCGACCCGGGCGCGACGCCGGCCTTCGCCAACTCCTTCGGGATGTTCGTCGCCGCCTGCGAAAAGAGGATCGAGAGGAAGACCGCCGTGCCGAGCGACCCGCCGACGGACCGGAAGAACGTGTTGGCCGCCGTCGCGACGCCCATGTCCCTCGGCTCCACGGCGTTCTGCATCGCCAGGACCAGCGAGGTCATGTTCAACCCGATGCCGATGCCGAAGAGCGCCATCAGGATGTCGACGGTGACCAGGGACGTGTCGGCCCCGACGGTCGTCAGCGAGAACAGCGTCACGACGAGCAGGACCGTGCCGACCACCGGCATCGCCTTGTAGCGGCCGGTGCGCATCGTGATCTGGCCGGACGTCATGGTGGCGAACAGCAGGCCGGCCACCAGCGGGAGCAGCAGCAGGCCCGACTTGGTCGGGGACGCGCCCTTGACGATCTGCAGGTACAGCGGGATCGACGCCATGCCGCCGAACATGGCCATGCCCATCACGGTCGCCTGGGCGGACGCGACGGAGAAGGTTCCGCCACGGAACAGGCGCAGGGGCAGCAGCGCCTCGTTGCCCGCCTTCGACTCGATGCGGAGGAAGGCGGTGATACCGACGACGCCCAGGACGTAGCAGGTGAACGCCGCGGCAGAGGCCCAGCCCCAGGTGCGGCCCTGCTCGGCGACGATCAGCAGCGGGACGAGCGCCACGACGAGCGCCCCCGCGCCGGCCCAGTCGATGCGGTGGTCGTGACGGACGTGACGGGTACGCAGCACCCGCTCGACCACGACGAGTGCGACCATGCCGACCGGGACGTTGATGTAGAAGATCCAGCGCCAGCCGGTGATACCCAGGATCGAGTCCTGCCCGGCGAAGAAGCCGCCGACCACTGGGCCGAGGACGGCCGAGACGCCGAACGTGGCCATGAAGTAGCCCTGGTACTTGGCGCGCTCCCGCGGCGGGATGATGTCACCCACGATGGCCATCGCGAGCGGCATGATGCCGCCGGCGCCGATGCCCTGCAGCGCTCTGAATCCCGCGAGCATGTACATCGAGGTGGCCAGGCCGCAGAGGGCCGAGCCGATGATGAAGATGACGATCGCGCCCATGTAAAACTGCTTGCGGCCGTAGATGTCCGACAGCTTGCCGAACAGCGGGGTCGAGATCGTCGAGGTGATCAGGAAGCTCGTGGTGACCCACGCCTGGGCCGACAGACCGTGCAGGTCATCACCGATAGTGCGGATCGCGGTGGACACGATCGTCTGGTCCAGCGCGGCCAGGAACAGGCCGATCAGCAAGCCGGACAGGATCGTCATGATCTGCCGGTGCGACAGTTCCCCGTTGGGGGCCTTCGCGGCGCTCATGCCCGCACCTCCGCGGTCTGGCGGCTGGCGAGCCAACGACTGGCGGCGGCCTGGTAGTCCCCCTGGAGTCGTCCGAGCAGGACGGCCAAGGTGTGCAGATCGCCCGGGCTCCACTGCGACAGCATGTCGGCGAAGCGCTCATCACGGGCCGCGGCCTTGCTGCGCAGGAGGTCGTCACCAGCAGGGGTGGGGACGAGTAGGCTCGCCCGGCCGTCCTCCTGGTCGGAGCGACGCTCCAGCAGTCCGTCCCGTACGAGTGTGGCGACCTGCCGGCTGATCGTGGAGGGGTCGGCATTCAAGTGCTCGGCGAGAACGCTCGCCCGCAGCGGACCCTCGGTCGCGAGCGTCTTGAGCAGGATGTGGTCGGACCACTCGCCCTGCTTGGCCAGGGCGTGCGTCCGGTTGCGGTTCGACGTGCGAACCAGGTCGCCGATCGCGTCGGCGATCGCACTGACGTCTCTCGAGACGTCGCGCGTGGTGTCGGTCATCATTACCTCAGCAGGTTGCTTGTAGCACTCAACTAGTTGCTTACTACAAGTATCTACCGCTGTCGGTTATTCCGCCAGTTGCTGCGACCAGAAACACGTCCGCCCCGGAGCCAGAGGCTGCCGGGGCGGACGGTGCTTGTGGAGATCAGGCGTCGACAGTCGCCTGGGTGTTGCCCTCGAGGAGGGAACGAACTTCCGACTCGCGGTAGCGGCGGTGGCCACCGAGGGTGCGGATCGACGCCAGCTTGCCGGCCTTGGCCCACCGGGTGACGGTCTTGGGGTCGACACGGAAGAGCGTGGCGACCTCGGAGGGCGTCAGCAGCGGCTCAGAGTCCGTGCGCTGGCGAGGTGCAGTCATGAAGGAACCCCTTTCTGGGGTGGTACATCCGCAGCGTCCTGTTTCTGCGGTAAACGCACCGCGGGTCCTGTTCCGCGGGGCCTGCCCAGTATGCACAGCACAAATCGGACTGCCCATCTGATCTAACAAGGCTGTCCACTGCCTGCCACAAGAAGTCCGACCTGTCCGAATAGTTCTGGCAGCTTTTTGCCTTGAATGACCATTTAATCTGCCGAATCGGGCGCCTCCGGACACGCTGAGGGGCTCGGCGGGGCTGGGTGTGCGGCACGTACCTACCGCGAGGTAGGCTGGTGCCACGTCGATAACCAACATTCCCGGCCGGGTCCGCTTCACCGCAACCAGCCGGATGACCTGTGAGCGAGGGGGTCGGTCCATATGGGGCGCGGCCGTGCAAAGGCAAAGCAGCAGAAGGTGGCCCGGGAGCTCAAGTACAACTCCCACGGAACCGATCTGGATGCCCTTCAACGAGAGCTCTCGGGGGGGGCTTACTCGTCCCCCGGCGTCGACAACGACACCGATGAGGTGGACGAGGACGACTACGACGATTGGGCGCAGGCGAAGTAGTCCGCGCCTGGTGGTTCACGGCCAGGTAGTTCAGGCCCAGGATCCCGCCGGACCGGCGTAGCGGCCGGTCATCTGGACTGTGCCGGTGCCTTCGCGCACATCGCCGAGGCGCCAGGCCGCGGCACCCCGGGCGGCCGCCAGCGCCAGCGCATCCTGCTCCCGCTCCGCCGGGACCACGGCGATCATGCCGACACCCAGGTTGAATGTCAGTTCCAGCTGCTCGCGTGCCACCTGACCGGTCTGCGCGATCAGCTCGAAGATGGCCTGCGGTGCCCAGGTGGAGCGATCCACGTGCGCGTCCAGGTGCGCGGGGATGATCCGCACGAGGTTCCCGGCCAGCCCTCCCCCGGTGATGTGTGAGAACGCGACCGCACCGGCATCGGCGGCGAGCGCCAGGCAGTCCAGCGCGTAGACCTTGGTCGGCGTCAGCAGTTCGTCCGCCAGCGTCCGTCCGCCCAGCAGGTCGGGAGTGGCAGACAGCGGGAACGCGCCACTGTCGAGCAGGACGTGCCGCACGAGCGAGTAACCGTTGCTGTGGACGCCGGAGCTGGCCAGGCCGATCAGTACGTCGCCGGCGCTGATCCGGTCGGCGCCGAGCACGCGGTCCGCATTGACGACACCGACGCCCGTCCCGCTGATGTCGTACTCGTCCGGGCGCATGACACCCGGGTGCTCGGCCGTTTCGCCGCCCACGAGGGCGCAGCCGGCCTGGACGCAGCCCTCGGCCACACCCGACACGATCGCGGCGATCTTCTCCGGGACCACCTTGCCGGTCGCGATGTAGTCGGTGAGGAACAGCGGCTCGGCGCCGACCACGACCAGGTCGTCGACGACCATGGCGACCAGGTCGATGCCGATGGTGTCGTGGCGGTCGACAGCCTGGGCGATCGCGAGCTTCGTGCCGACACCATCTGTCGAACTGGCCAGGACGGGCCGCGGGTACTTGGTGAGGTCGAGGTTGAACAGTCCCGCGAAGCCACCGAGGCCACCGAGCACCTCGGGCCGGTTCGTCCGCTTCACGGACGCCTTCATCAGCTCGACCGCGCGGTCGCCCGCCTCGATGTCGACACCGGCCGCCGCGTAGGAAGTCACCGCAGGAGCCTACTTTCCGTCCGTCACGGACGAGACAGCGCGTCCGTCGCTCCGGCACCCTGCGGCTCGACAACGGGGCTGCCGCAGACCTTCGCGTTGATGCCCTCGAGAACGTGCTTGCCGCCCATCGCGGCGGGCAGCTCGATTGGGTAGATGCCGTCGAAGCAGGCCCGGCACAGCCGGGTCTTGGGCTGCTCGCTGGCGGCGATCAGCCCGTCCAGGCTGACGTAGCCGAGAGTGTCGGCACCGATGGAGTGCCGGATGCCGTCGATCTCCAGGCCGTTGGCGACCAACTCCGCCTTCGATGCGAAATCGATGCCGTAGAAGCACGGCCACTTCACCGGGGGGCTGGAGATGCGCACGTGCACCTCGATCGCGCCGGCCTCGCGCAGCATCCGGACGAGCGCGCGCTGAGTGTTACCGCGCACGATCGAGTCGTCGACGACCACCAGGCGCTTGCCGCGGATGACGTCGCGCAGCGGGTTCAGCTTCAGCCTGATGCCGAGCTGGCGGATCGTCTGGCTGGGCTGGATGAACGTCCGTCCGACGTAGCTGTTCTTGACCAGGCCCAGGCCGTACGGAATCCCGGAGGCTTCGGCGTAGCCGATCGCGGCGGGCGTGCCGGACTCGGGCACCGGGATGACCAGATCGGCCTCGACCGGGTGTTCCTTCGCGAGCCGACGGCCGACCTCGACGCGGGTGGAGTGCACGTTGCGCCCGCTGATGGTGGTGTCGGGACGGGCCAGGTAGACGTACTCGAACAGGCAGCCCTTGCGGTCGGGGACTGCGAAGTGCTGGCTGCGCAGGCCGTCCTCGTCCACCGCGATGAGCTCACCGGGCTCGATCTCGCGGACGAAGCTCGCGCCGACGATGTCCAGCGCGGCGGTCTCGCTCGCGATCACCCAACCGCGCTCGAGGCGGCCGAGCACGAGCGGGCGGACGCCCTGCGGGTCGCGCGCGGCGTAGAGCGTGTGCTCGTCCATGAAGACCAGGCTGAAGGCGCCTCGGAGCTTCGGGAGCACGTCCATGGCGGCCTGTTCGACGCTGACGTCGGGACGGGCGGCCAGCAGGCTGGTGAGCACGTCGGAGTCGGTGGTGGCACCGAGGCGGTCGGGGTTGACCCCCGCCTCCTTCGCGTACTGGGCCAGTTAGGCGGTGTTGACCAGGTTGCCGTTGTGACCCAGGGCCAGGCCGGTTCCGGCAGGGGTGGTGCGGAAGGACGGCTGCGCGTTCTCCCACGTGGTGGAGCCGGTGGTCGAGTAGCGGGTGTGGCCGACGGCGATGTGCCCCTGCAGGGTGTCCAGGGTGGCGTCGTCGAAGACCTGCGAGACCAGGCCGAGGTCCTTGTAGACCAGCAGCGAACTGCCGTCGCTGACCGCGATGCCGGCGGCCTCCTGGCCGCGGTGCTGCAAGGCGTAGATGCCGAAGTAGGTGAGCTTGGCCACCTGTTCGCCCGGCGCCCAGACACCGAAGACGCCGCAGGCGTCCTGGGGACCTTTGTCGACGCCTTCGGCGTCGAGATCGTGGTTGAGCCTGCCGTCTCCGCGCATCGCCACACTCCGAGGGTACCTGCGGAAAGCCCCCGGCCCGACCACCGCGCTCAGATCGTCGTCACGACAGGACGGGCAGGTATCCGCTCAGATCGGATCGAGGGCCGGTCGCGCGGATCGTGCCGGCGCCGACCTCGTCCGCGAAGTCGGTGCGGCCGGTCGCGACGCGCAACCACGTGATCGCCTCGGTCTCGACGACGTTCGGTGGGGTGCCGCGCTTGTGCGCCGGCCCCTCGACCGCCTGTACCGCGACGAACGGCGGCACGCGCAGCTCGACCGACCGCCCGGGGTGTTGCGCCGCGAATGCCTTGGCCAACTGTCGCACCGCGGCAGCGAGTTCCGCGCGGGGCACGTCCTCTCCCGCCTCGATACGGGCCAGCAGCGCTGCCACATCGTCCGAACCGGTCGACCCTGTACGCGCCATGGCGTTCATACTGTCGAACGGTCGCGGGCGCCTGCGGATCCGTTCGACCTGACGCACGCCATGGCGCTCGGAATGTCGAACGGATCGGTCAGCTGAACCGCTTGGGGAGGGTCTCGGTCCAGGCGGACCGAAGTTCCCGCAGCGAGACCTCGAACTGGCCCTGCACGTCCAGCGACGACGACAGCACGTCCAGTACTCCGATCCGGACGGCCGGTAGGCCGCGGGCGGCGCAGAGGTCCTGGAAGCGGATCTCCTCCGAGCGGGGCAGCGAGACGATGGCCCGTCCGGTTGACTCGCTGAAGAGCGTGACGAACGGGTCGACACCCTCGGGCAGGACGACCCGTAAGCCGGTGTTGCCGCGCAGCGCGGACTCGACCAACGCCTGGACGAGGCCGCCCTCGGAGAGGTCGTGCGCGGAGTCGACCAGTCCGTCCCGGGAGGAGGCGATCAGGACGTCGGCCAGCAGCTTCTCCCGTGCCAGATCGACCGCCGGCGGCTTGCCGCCGAGGAAGCCGTGGATGACGTGCGCCCACTCCGACCCGCCGAACTCGTCCTTCGTGTCGCCGAGCAGGTACACCAGCGAGCCATCGCCGGTAAAGCCCTGCGGGATGCGGGCCGCAACGTCGTCGATCACACCGAGCACGCCGATGACCGGCGTCGGCAGGATCGGCGTGTGGCCGGTCTGGTTGTAGAACGAGACGTTGCCGCCGGTGACCGGGGTGCCGAGGGTGAGGCAGCCGTCGGCCAGACCGCGGACGGCCTCGGTGAACTGCCACATGACCGCGGGATCCTCGGGCGAGCCGAAGTTCAGGCAGTTGGTGACCGCGAGCGGACGGGCGCCGGTGGTGGCGACGTTGCGGTAGGCCTCGGCCAGGGCCAACTGCGCCCCGGTGTACGGGTCAAGCCGCGTGTAGCGGCCGTTGCCGTCGACGCTGAGGGCGATGCCGCGGGTGGTCGAGTCGTCCAGCCGCACCATGCCGGAGTCCTCGGGCTGGGCCAGCACTGTGTTGCCGAGGACGAACCGGTCGTACTGATCGGTGACCCACGACTTGTCGGCCAGGTTCGGCGACCCGATCAGGCGCAGCAGCGTGGCACGCAGTTCGGCGCCGGTGCGCGGCCGCGGCAGGTCACGCCCGTCGTGCTGGACGAGGATGTCCTGGTCCGGCGGGCGCTCGACCGGACGTGTGTACAGCGGCCCGTCGTGGGCGGCCGTCTTCGGTGGCAGATCGACGATCAGCTCGCCGTGCCAGTACATCCGCAGCCGGCCGCTGTCGGTGACCGTGCCGATGACAGTCGCCAGCACGTCCCATTTCTTGCAGATCGCGAGGAACGCCTCCAGGTTCTGCGGCGTCACCACCGCCATCATGCGTTCCTGCGACTCGCTCATCAGGATCTCTTCGGGCACCAGCGTCTCGTCGCGCAGCGGCACCTCGTTGAGCCCCACGTCCATCCCGCCGATGCCGGCCGCGGCCAGTTCGGTGGTGGCGCAGGAGATGCCGGCAGCGCCGAGGTCCTGGATGCCGGTGACCAGGTCGGCCTCGAAAATCTCCAGGCAGCACTCGATGAGCACCTTCTCGGCGAACGGGTCGCCGACCTGGACGGACGGGCGCTTGGTCTTGCCCTCCTGTTCGAAGGTGGCGGATGCCAGGACGGACGCGCCGCCGATGCCGTCGCCGCCGGTGCGGGCGCCGAACAGCACCACGAGCGAGCCGGGGCCGTCGGCCTTGGCCAGCTTGATCCCGTCCGTCCGCATGACGCCGACGCAGAGCGCGTTGACCAGCGGGTTGCCGCCGTAGCTGTCGTCGAAGTAGACCTCGCCGCCGATGTTCGGCAGGCCCAGGCAGTTGCCGTAGCCGCCGATACCGCTGACCACGCCGGGCAGGACGCGCTGGGTGTCGGGAGCGTCGAACCGGCCGAAGCGCAGCGAGTCCATGACGGCGATTGGACGGGCGCCCATGGTGAGGATGTCGCGCACGATGCCGCCGACGCCGGTTGCCGCGCCCTGGTACGGC
>Ga0105247_10001749_pt1 | contig 15303 bp, 9 predicted proteins | sample KBSS24metaG_FD_81519 | JGI IMG/M metagenome (GOLD analysis project Ga0105247, IMG submission 81519) | Switchgrass rhizosphere microbial communities from Kellogg Biological Station, Michigan, USA - KBS S2-4 metaG | ecosystem: Host-associated > Plants > Roots > Rhizosphere > Soil | place...
GTGACGTTGTCCGTCGTGGCGCCGGCTGCCGCCGAAGAGGAGATCGCGATCGGCGCCGCAGAGGCCGTCGAGGGCGCTGTTGTCGCGAGGGGGCCCGCTGCAACACTCGAACTTGCCCAGCAGGTGGCCAAGGCCGGAGGAGGCGGATGGTGGAGAACGGTTTCGGTGATGGAAACGGCGGAGGGGCCGACGCTCGTTGGCGGCGGCGCGAGCGACCTGAGCGTCGCACAGAAAGCTTTCGCAGAGCGGCTCGGGCTGACAGTTGCGGAAGATATGGCGGGAGCGCACGCTGAAGCGACCGTGCTTCAATCCGCCGCGAACCGCGGCCTTACCCCTGTGAGGGGCGTATCCACAAACATCGTGTGCTCAGGGACCTGCGCACCGATGATCCAGAGCATGGGTGGATGGGTGAAGGGCCGTCTCTTTGGCTTCTAGGAGAGAGCGATGACGGAAGACGAACTGCTCAGCGCCATCCGCAAACGGATCGCAGATCCGAAGTTGCGAATCGATATGACGACCGTAGATGCCCCGCCGTTGTACGGCGTGGCGGCACCAGAGGTGCTGGATCGTGCGGAAGCGCAGTGCGGGGTTCGACTGCCCGCGCTCCTTCGGCGTCTCTACGCGGAGGTGGAGAACGGAGGGTTCGGACCAGGCGCAGGGCTCGTCGGCGTCGATGGTGGCCACACGGACGTGGACGGCCGGACGAGCAGCGCTCTCTACGCGGAGCTTCGATCGCAAGGGTGGCCCGAGGGGCTCGTGCCGCTTTGCGATTGGGGGGGTGGCGCCTGGTCAGCCATCGACTGTCAGGATGAACGCATCGTGACGATGGATGCGTCGGGACCGACACGAACGAGGTTCACGCTCGCTTCGTGGCTGGAGGCGTGGGTGTCGGGCATCGACCTGTCAGCGGAGACATTCGAAGTCGAGGACGGCATCATGACGAACCCGTTCACGAAGAAAGCCACAGCAGTGAAGCGTCGCGGTCGCGCAAAAGGCATTGCATGACGAGCCACAGCGGCCCGCCTCGTTAGACATGCGCAGCGAGGCGAGGCGCGCCGCCCCCCCGAGCATGGAGGGCGGTTCCCGCCACGAGAAGCGGCGCCACGTGTCGCCGACGCTGCATCGCTCGTTTGCGGAGTACACGCAGGCGTGCGGCGTCTTCGTCGACCCGAAGCCCCCCGCGGACTCGTCCGCGTCCGCACCGCCCTGCGCGCGCTCCGGTCGGCCGCTCAGCGGTTCGGAGGGGACGAGCCGGCGTCGGCGATGCTCGAGGCGAGCGGCGACCAGGCGAGGAGGCGCGCGCCGCCGAGCGCGAGGACGATCGGCGCGGCGTCGACGTGGAGCGCGCGGCAGAGCGCGAAGACCGTGCTCGCGAGGTCGGCGCGGACCGACGGCTGGACGAAGCGGGCGAGGAGCGACCGGCGCCCGTGGAAGAGCACCGGCTCGAGGCGCCGCCCGCCGGGGCCGGCGAGGGCGCGCGCCTCGGCCAGCGCGACGTCGAAGCCGCCGAGCTTGTCGACGAGGCCGCGCGTGAGCGCGTCCTTGCCGGTCCAGACGCGCCCCTCGGCGACGGGGCGGATCTCGTCGGCGGTCTTCTTCCGACCCGCGGCGACGACGTCGACGAACGCGTCGTAGATGCCGCCGATCTCCCGGTCGATGGCCCGCTTCTCGTCGTCGGTGAGCGGGCCGGCGGGGTGGAGGAGGCCGGCGTTGGCGCCACGGCGGAGGCCGTCGGTGCTCACGCCGATCCGCTCGAGGAGCGGGTGCGGCGAGACGCGCGTGGCGATCACGCCGATCGAGCCGGTGATCGTCGTCGGCTCGGCGACGATCGTGTGGGCGCACGCCGAGACGTAGTAGCCCCCGCTCGCGGCGACGTTCGCCATGCACGCGACGAGCGGCTTGTCGGCGGCGAGGCGCGCGAGCTCGTGGTGGATCCGATCGGACGCGAGCGCGCTGCCGCCGGGCGAGTCGACGTGGAGGATCACGGCGCGGACGCGCCGGCTCTCCCGCGCGGCGCGGATCTGGCGGATGAGCGGCTCGTCGAGCGCGAACGGGAGCGGCACCGGGCTCGCGCTCGCGATGGGCCCGTGGACGCGCAGGACGCCGATCACGTCGGGAGCGCGCAGGCGGATCACGTGCGCGGCGCGGCGCGCGGCCACGTAGCGCGCCGCCGGGACGATCTTCGGCTCGACGGCGCCGTCGAGCCGGAGGACCTTCGGCAGCTCGTCCTCGTACGCCTGCGCGTCCGCGAGCCCTTCGCGCACGGCGTCCGACGCGAGGTACGGCGCGCCGTCGACGAGCGCCCGCGATCGTTCGACGTCGACGTGACGACCCTCGGCGATCGCGTCGACCAGCTCGTCGTAGAACGTCGTCAGGATCGCGTCGCTCTGCTCGCGCTCGGCGTCGCTCATCGCGTCGCGCGTCAGCACCTCGCCGGCGCTCTTGTACGTGCCGCGCGAATACACCTCGGGGCTCAGGCCGATCTTCTCGAGCGCGCCGCGGAGGTAGTGGCCGTGGATGGCGAAGCCGACCGGCGCGATCGTCGTCTGCGGGCCGAGGATCACCTTCGTCCCGGCCGAGGCGACGTAGAGCTCCTTGGTCGCCCCGCCGAGCGGGAGGTGGACGACCACCTCGCGCCCGGCCGCGCGCAGGCGCGCGAGCTGCGTGCGGATCGACGTCGCGGTGGCCATCCCGCCCCGGAACGCCCGGATCGTGAGGAGGAGGCCGCGCGGCCGAGCGTCGTCCAGGATCTCGTCGATGACGACGGCGATCCCGCGCACCGTCGTGACGTGGGGGCGCCGGAGCCACGAGCGGACCGGCGACGCGACGTCGGCCACCGCGCCGTCGATCTCGATCTCGACGAACGCGCCGGGGGGCGCGGCCTTGCTCCTCTGGAGCAGGTTCCACGGGAGGACGAGGAGCTTGATGACGTTGGCCAGCAAGCGGACGAGATACCGCATCGCCGGAGTATGCATCTCGCGAGCGCCCCGCGCTCGAGAAGCGCCCGCGGACGAGCGCGCCCGCGGCGTCAGAGGTTCGACACCACCTGATCCTGGGGGACGAGGATGCGCGTGCTCTGCGCGGGGACGGTGACGAGGAGCGCGCCCGCGGCGTCGGAGAGGAACGTCGGCTGGAGCGGATCGAGGACGTCGACGAACGTCTCGTTGGTGAGCGACACGGTCATGACGCTCCCGCCGTCGTGGGTCCCGCTCGTCTTCTTCGCGTTCGTGTTCACGACGACGAGCGCGTAGCGATCCTGCGCGTCGCCGCCGGCGCGCTCGAACGCGAAGACGCCCGCGTCGTCCTCGCCGCCGGTGTGCGTCGTCGACCAGCGCACCTTCGTGTCGCCGCGCCGGAGCGCGAGGTAGCCCTGGCGCAGGCGCGCGAGCTTCGCGAAGTGGCGGAAGGTGTCGCCGGTGGTCGCGTACCCGGTCGGCCAGAGGACCTCGCGGTTCGCCGGGTCGTTGCCGCCGGCGAAGTCCTGCTCGGTCCCGTAGTACATGCACGGGATCCCCTGCTCGGTCATGAGGAGGGACAGCGCGTTGCGGAGCGCGTCCTTGTCCCCCTTGCCGTCGAAGAGGAAGCGCGACACGTCGTGGTTGTCGAGGAAGTTCACGAGCGCCTTCGTGGGCGGGACGCCGATCCCGTTCTCCTGCGGCGCCTGCGAGTAGTTCTTCTCGCGCGCCGCCCAGAGGTCCTCGATCTGCTTCGTGCCGCGCTGCCGCGACGGGTCGTGCGCGTTCTTGAAGATGTCGTCGAAGACCTGAAAGTGCTGCGAGAAGTAGAAGACGCTGTCGAGCTCCCCGGGCACCGTGTAGCTGCCGAGCAGCCCGTCGTTCCCGTCGAACGCCTCGCCGAACATGAGGAAGTTGTCCTTCCCCTCTGCCGCGAGCCGCTTGCGCACGCCCTGGGTGAACTCCTGCCAGAACTCGTGCTCGACGTGCTTCACCGTGTCGATGCGGAAGCCGTCGAAGTCGGCGAGCTCGACCCACCGCGCGTACGAGTCGATCATCGTCGCGCGCACTTCGGGGTTCTCGGTCGCGACGTCCTTGAGGCCGCCCGGGAAATCGCCGAGGAGGCGCTGCTCGGGGATGTCGTAGTTCAAGACCCGCCCGAGGCCGTGGTACGCGGCCGCCGTGCCGAGGACGCCGGGCTGCGGCGGCACGCGGTTGATCGTCGGGTCGTTGATGAAGATGATCGGCGCGCGGCCGTCGAGGCCGAGCGACGTCGACGCCTGGACGCCGCGCGGATCGAAGTCGGGGTCGTACTCGGAGACGCGGGTGATGGACGAGCTCGAGCCGGTCCCGCCGATGTAGATGTCGGGGTGCCCGTTGAGGTTCATGTCGTAAAAGAAGATCTGCCCCATGTGGTTCGTGACGATGTCGAGCACGACCTTGATGTTGCGATTGTGCGCGGCCGCGATCATCGAGCGAAGGCTCGCGAGATCGCCGAAATGGGGGTTCACCTGCGTGAGGTCTTGCGCCCAATAGCCGTGGTAGGAGTCGACGTCGGCGTCGGTCTCGATGTTCTTCACGACCGGCGAGATCCACAGCGTGGTGACGCCGAGATCGGTGATGTAGTCGAGGTGGTCCTCGATCCCCTTCCAGTCGCCCCCCTGGAACCGCGCGAGCGCGCCGGGGCGCACCGCGTAGTCGTTGTTGACGTCGCCGTTCGCGAACCGATCGACGAGCACCTGGTAGATCACCTCGTCGCGCCAGTCGGCCACGTGCGTCGCGAGGACGGGCTGCTTCTCCGTCGACGGGATCGACACGCAGCCGACCTCGGGCGCGAGCGCCGCGGCGGACACGCACGCCGCGAGCGCCGCGCGCGCGAGCGCGCCGGATTTCCGAGAGTCGCTTCGACCAGAGGACGTCCGTTTCATCGCTGGCCTCACGGGTACGAGCTCGAGTTGAACCACCACTCCGCGCCCAGGCCGATGAAGTGCTCGGTCTTGCGCGACGCGAAGACGTCCTCGGCGGGGTAGAGGGCGCGGGCGCCGTCGTTGCGCGCCGTGACGGCGTAGATGATCCGGAGCTGCGGCCGCTTGTACGTGCCGCGCCCGGACGGCGAGAAATACGGCATGATCCCGCCGCGCAGCGCGGACGCGGCGAGCGGCGCGTTGGTCTTCGGATCGAGGACCGCGAGGCGGCGCTCCTGGAAGCTCCCCTCGACCGCGACGCCGAAGTACTCGCCGATGTACACCTGCGGCCGCACGACCAGCGTCCCCTCGTCGTATTTCTGCGTCGACGTCGGCGACGGGTCGCCGTCGCGGAACGCGCGCAGGTACCCGCCGACGACCACGCCGAGCATGTCGCGCTCGTAGTTGGCGCCGATCGCCACGAGCGTCTCGGTCGATCCGCTGGTCGTCTTGTCGCTCGCGAACGTGGTCGGGACGGAGAGCGGGTCGTACGCCGCGACGCCGCGCGCGTGACGGAGGAAGAGGTTCACGTGCGTGTCGCGCTCGCCCGTCCAGAAGCCGAGCTGCGTCCCGACGAGCCACCCCGAGTCGCTCGGCACGGGGCGATCGGCGTTGTTCGTGATCGTGTCGCGCACGGTGCCGGCGGCGAGCTCGTGCGCCTCGCCGTAGAGGATCGCCTTGAAGCCGGCCTTGGGCATCCCGCGCACCCGGACCCGGCGGAAGAAGTGCGTCGCCTTCAGCGTCTCGACGAGGCGCGGCCTGTCGAGCTTCGTGACGGTCGCCGGGCCGACGCCGAACGGCGCGACCACCTGGATGTCCTGGTGCTGGTAGGCGTTGTCGAGGCGCTGCATCCCCACGTGCGCCTGGAGGATCGTGTCGTCGTCGGGCAGCGTGACGCCCGCGCCGCCGCCGACGGTGTTCTGGTTGTCGAGCGGCCACCAGTCGAGCAGGTAGATGTCGTCGCCGCGGTACATGCGCGAGCCGACCCACATCGTCCAGCGCTTGTACGACCCCTGCGCGAACAGGTTCCGCACCGCGAGCTGCTGCGTCGCGTCGCCGCTGAAGTGGAAGAACGGCGGGAAGAGCGCCAGGGTCGCGACGACCTTGCTCCGCACGTCGGGCGTGAACGTGTCCTCGCGCCGGAGCTCGAGCTCCGCGTAGCTCTCCTCGTCGATGCGCGTGCCGTGCGCGACGACGTTGGCCTGACGGCCCGTGCCGCCGTGCCCGTCGCTCGCGATCCGCACGCGCCCGTACGAGCCGAACTCGAAGTGCCCGGACGGCGCGAACGGCGGCGGCGGCGCGTCGGCCGCGGCGCCGGGCGGCGCGTTCGGCGGCGCGTCCCCGTTCGCCGGGGCGCTCGGCTGCGGAGCGCCGGCCTGCGACGCGGCCGACTGTGGCGACGCCGTCGACGGCGGCGCCGGGACGACGACGACCGGCGTCGCCTCGGCAGGCGCGGGCGGGGGCGGCGCGTCCGGCGCGCTCGGCCGCGGCTCGTCCTGCGCGCGAGCGATCGACGGTGCGGCGAGGAGGATCGCCAACGACAAAAAGAGCGTCTTGTGGGCCATGCGGTGGGGCGTGCCTGGGCGAAGAGCGGGGGAAGGCGGGTCGAGGCGCCGAGTAGCACGGCCACGCGGTCGCGCCACGAAAAAAAGTGACTCAGGTCCGAGTGACGCTCCGTCGGCTGCCGCGCGCCGGCTCGCGCGGACGCGGGCGCGGGGCCGCGGGCGCGCCGGCGACGGATCGGGCGTCTTCGGTAGGTCTCGGGCGCCCTTGATGGTATCAGGTGCCGACTGGAGACGAGCCCGTGCCCCTCCGCATTTACAACACGCTCTCGCGGCAGATCGAACCCTTCGTCCCCGCCCACCCCAAGGTGGTGCGCATCTACACGTGCGGCCTCACGACGTACGCGCCGATGCACGCCGGCCACGCGCGGACGTACTGCTTCTGGGATCTCTTCCGGCGATACCTCGAATACCGCGGATATCACCTGATCAGCGTCCTCAATTACACCGACATCGACGACCGGATCATGCAGAAGGCCGGCGGCGACAAGGGGTGCGTCGACGTCGCCGAGGCGATGATCGCCGCGTTCCGCAGCGACTGCCGCCTCCTCCACATCAAGGACTACGCGGCATACACCCGCGCGACCGACTTCGTCGACGAGCAGGTCGAGATGGTCGCGGAGCTCCTCGCGAAGGGGAACGCGTACGTGACCGGGGGCGAGGCGTTCTACGAGGTGAGCACGTTCCCGCGCTACGGCGCGCTGTCGGGGCGGAACCTCGAAGAGCAGCTCGTGGGCGCGTCGGATCGCGTCGACGAGGACTTCGCGCGCAAGCGAAACCCGGCCGATTTCACGCTGTGGAAGCCGTCCGACGCGAACCAGCCGGCGTGGACGACCGGGCACGCCGAGTGGCCGCAGGGGCGCCCCGGGTGGCACATCGAGTGCTCCGCGATGAGCACGACGCTCCTCGGCAATCACTTCGACGTGCACGGGGGCGGCGTCGACAACCTCTTTCCGCACCACGAGAACGAGGTCGCGCAGAGCGAGCCGATCTGCGGCCACCCGTGGGTGCGGTACTGGCTCCACCCCGAGCACCTCGACCTCCGCGGCGAGAAGATGAGCAAGAGCCTCGGCAACGTGATCCACGTCCCCGAGCTGTGCGCGCGCCACGGGTACGACGCGCTCCGCTGGTTCTTCTCGACGCACCATTACCGGACGAAGCTGCCATTCAGCTGGGACCTGCTCGATCAGAGCTTCGCCGGATATCGCAGGATCCGGCGGCTCGTCGAGGTGATCGCGGAGAAGCTGACGGCGGCCGCCGCGGCGGGCCCGCTCCCGCCCCTCGGCGTCGCCGGCACGTACGCGAGCCAGAGGTCGCCCGAGGAGCGCGTCCCGAGGATGCGGCACACGTACACCGTCGGCGCGTTCGGCGAGCAGAGCGCGCGCTTCATGGACGCGTTCATCGCCGCGATGGACGACGACCTGAACACGCCGATCGCGATCGCCGCGGTCTTCGAGTACGCGAACGCGCTCTACGCCGCCGGCGTCGAGGCGAGCACGGATCTCGTGTCGCTCCTGTCCGCGTACCGCTGCCTCACCGCGCACCTCGCGGTCCTCGGCGTGGAGCTCGCGCGCCCAGAGCTCCACCCCGAGCTGTGCGCCGAGTCCGCCGCCGAGCCGCCCAGCGCCGCGGCGGCGTCGCGCGGCGGCGACGACGCGCTCGACCGCCTCGTCGCCCTCCGCGGTCAGGCGAGGGCGCAGCGGGACTTCGCCAAATCCGACGCGATCCGAAAGCTCCTCACGGAGATCGGCGTCGACGTCGAGGACAAGCCGGATGGGTCCATCTGGCGGGTGAAATAGCGCCCGATCGTCTCCGCCCGCTCACCTCGCCCGCTCACCTTCGATCATCTCTCCCGGGTCATTTCCTGAGGAGCTTGAACGCGTGATTGAAGGACTGGGTGCGCATGCCGTAGGCGACCCAGAGGATGCACATCGGCTCGGTGAGGCGCGACGCGTCGATGCCGCCCGCGTCCACGACGCCCCAGCCGAGCTTCTTGCAAATGCCGGAGACGGTCGCCTTGGCCGCCTCGTCGTCGCCGCAAAGGAACATGTCCGGCGGGCCGCTCGGGAAATCGGGGTTCACCATGTGCGCGTGGCCGACGGTGTTGAACGCCTTCACCACCTTCGCGGTGGGGAGCCAGCGCTGCACCTGCTCGCCGCCGGAGTCGGTCAGCCCGATCGCCAGGCGCGGCGCGCCGGTGCTGAAATCGAGCGGGTTCGTGACGTCGACGACCACCTTGCCGTCGAAGCTCGGACCGGCGAGATCGAGCGCGTTCTTTGTGCCGCTCCACAGCGTGCACAAGAAGACGATGTCGCCGAACGCCGCGGCGTCGGCGAACGTGCCGGCCGACGCGCGCGCGCCGCGCTCCTTCGCCCACGCGTTCGTCTTCTCGTTGGTCGCCTCGCGCGCGCCGAGCTTCACCTCGTGCCCGAGCGCGACGAGGCCGCGCCCGAGCGCCTGCGCCACGTCGCCGCTGCCGAGGATCCCGATCTTCGATTGGCTCATGGCGACGAAGTGGACCACGTCGCCGTGCCCCGCTCAACCCTCGTAGGCCGCGCGCGGAGGTCTACCGATTGGCGAAGATCCGCGTCTGCCGCGCCGGGATGGTCGCGCTCGGACCGGTCACGTCCGCACCGGCGACGAGCTCCGCGAGCGGCGCGCGCGGGAGCGTCGCGACGGGCTGATCGACGTCGCCGCGGTTGATCGCGACCGTCACGACGTCGCTCCCCGACCTCATCGAGTAGACCCACACGTCGCTGGTGGCGGCGAGGGTCGTGCGGTGGCCGCGGCGGAGCGCGGGGTGCGCGGCGCGGATGGCCGTGAGCGTGCGGACGCGATCGCGGAGGAAGGTCTGATCGGCGGTGAGGCCGGTCCACGGCATCGCGCGCCGGTTGTCGGGATCGCCCGCGCCGGGCAGGCCGATCTCGTCTCCGTAATAGAGGAGCGGCGCCCCCTTGTTCGTGAGGAGGAGCGCGAACGCGTTGGCCACCCGCTCGAACGGGGCGCGCGTCGCGGGGAGCGACGGCTGGGACGACCACGCCATCCCCTTCCCGTCGTCGTCTTGCGAGGCCCAGAGCGGCGTATCCGCCGCCTCGTGGATGATCCGCGGCAGGTCGTGATTACCGATGAACGTGCTCATCACGGCGTCGACGCCGTAATACCACTCGTTCGAATCCATGAACGCGGCGAGGTCGTTCATCCCCGCGCCCCGCCGCATGACGATCGACTCGACGATCCGCTTGCGGAGCGGGAAATCGAACTGGCCGTCGAGCTTCTTCGAAGGATCGACGAACGATTTGATGAAGTCGCGGTCTTCGAAGTCGTACGTCTCGCCGACCATGTAGAACCGCTGCGGGATCGGCTGCTTCGCGATCACCTTCGACTGCACGTCCGCGCGGAGCTGCGTGAGCCACGACGGATCGACGTGCTTGATCGCGTCGAGGCGGAAGCCGTCGACGCCCATCTGCGAGGCCCAGCTCACCGCGTTCGCCACCGAGTAGGCGCGCGCGGCGGCGTTCGCGTAGTTCCAGTGCGGGAGGTAGTCGGCGAACCAGCACTTGGCGTAGTCGGTTTGCCAGCTGCACCCCTGCCCGCAGATGCAGTCGCCGCCGCCCGGCTTCGTCGCCGGGAAGAACCAGTCGGCGTGGTCCTTGTAGACGGGGCTGTCCTTCTGCACGTGCACCATCGCGTAGTCGAAGAGGACCTTGAGCCCCTTGCCGTGCGCGGCGGCCACGAGCGCGGTCAAATCGCTCATCGAGCCGAAGCACGGCTCCGGCTGGATCGGCTGGCTCGGTCCGGGATCGAGCGGCCAGTACCCGTGATATGCCGCGTACCGGTGCGCGTCGCCGGAGACGCCCGCGCCGGCGAACGCGTCGGCGTTCTTGAACGGGACGGTGATCCACAGCGTGTTGACGCCGAGGCTCGTGAAGTACCCCTCGTCGATCTTCTGTTTGACGCCGATCCAGTCGCCGCCTTCGTAGTTGCCCGACGCGGTGCCCGACGCGTCGGCGCCGGCGACCGCGCAGTCGTTCGCCGTGTCGCCGTTGAAGAAGCGGTCGACGAAGACGAAGTACATGACCGCGTCGCGCCAGTCGTAGACGCCGGGGGGCGGCGGCGGCGGATCGGCGTAGGTCGAAGTGCCCGACCCGCCGGCGCCGCTCCCGCCCGACCCGTATCCGCCGCCCGCCGGCGCGCCCGATCCCGGGTCGAACCCCGGCCCGTCGGGGGGCGATCCGAAGTCCTTGTTGTGCACCTCGTCGTCGCCGCACGCGGCGGCGCTCAGGGGCGCGAGGAGCGCGAGGAGCGCGGCGAACGGGAAAGCTCGGCGGATCATGACGGGCTCATCACGGGCCTCGTAGGGCGCAGGGGCTGCCGGAGGGGACGAAGATCTGCACGGAGAATGGCGCGACCGTGAAATTTGTCAACGCAGGCGAGAGTGACGCCTTCGCCCCGCTCAGCACGTCGACGTAGTCGCCCGCCGGGAAGGCGGGGACCGCGACGGCGAGCGGCGCCGACGACTGCCGCGACAGGACGACCACCGCGCGGTCGCCGGCGCTCTCGCGCGCGAAGACGAGGCGCTCGTCGTCGCCGTAGAGGAGCCGGTAGGACCCGCGCCGGAGCGCGCCGACGCACGCGCGCGCCCGGCCGAGATCGAAGACCAGGGAGCGCACCGCGATCTGCTCCGGCGAGAGCGCCTCCTCGGCCGGCATGACGCGCCGCGAGTCGGGATCGTAGCGGCCGGGGAGCGCGACCTCGTCGCCGTAGTAGACGACCGGCATCCCGGGGAGCGCGTAGATCGCGCCGAGCGCGAGGCGCTGCCGCGCGTACACCGTCGGATCGGCCGGCGTGGGGGCCGGGCTCCACCCGTCGCCGCCGTCGTCGCCGCTGCTCACCGACGCGAAGCGCGCGACGTCGTGGTTGCCGATCATGAGCGCCATGACCGCGCCCGAACCTTGCCACGCCTTCTCGCCGGCGCGGATCGCGCCGTCGATGTCGGTCATCGGCGACGAGCCGGACGCCACCGCCGAGCGCAGGGCCCACATGAGGGGGAAGTGGAACTCGCTGTCGAGCCCGTACGGACCGAGCTGGTAGCGGAGGAGGCTGTACCCGTCGGGGCCGGTGAAGTTCTCGCCGAGGACGAGCGACCGGTGCCCGTCGTGATCGTGGCGCGCGCGGATCTGCGCGCTGATCCGGCGCGACGCGGCGCGCGGCATCATCGGCACGGCGTCGACGCGCACGCCGTCCGCGTCGAAGCGGTCCATCCACCAGCCGACGTCGGCGGTCATCCGCGCGGCCGCCGCGTCGTTCTTCCAGTCGATGTCCGGGAGGTACGGCTCGAACCAGCAGTCCTGGATGTGGTTCGCCCAGTCGCAGCTCCCGACGCCGCAGACGCAGGCGCCGCCCTTGCCGTCGAACCAGCCGTCGACCATGTGCTCGCGCGCGTACGGGTGCTCGCTGTGCACGTGGTTCGGCACGACGTCGAACAGGATCCGCACCCCGCGGGCGTGCGCCGCGGCGACGAGCGCGTCGACGTCGGCCTCGGTGGCGACGGCGGGCTCGAGCGCGCGCGGCGCGATGGGCCAGTACCCGTGGTAGCTCGAGTACTGCCGGCCGTCGTTCCCCGCGTACGTGCCGGACGGGTTCTTGTAGAGGGGGCTCAACCAGATCGTGTTGAAGCCGAGCTTCACGATCGCGTCGAGCTCGCGGAGGACGCCGCGCACGCTCCCTCCGGCGCGCGCGGCCGGCGACGCGGGCGGCGCGAGCGGGCCGTCCGCGCCGCGGAACCGGTCCACCATCACCTGGTAGATGACGCTGTCTTCGAGCTCGAACGGGCGCGGCTCGATCCACGCCGTCGCGAGCGCCGCGTCGGCGTCGCGCCCCTCCTGGTCCTTCGCGCGCACGGTGAGCGTGTGCTTGCCCGGCGCGAGGCCGCGCGCCGCGAAGGTGAACGTGCCGCGCCGCGGGTCGCCCTGCGCCGCGCCCGCGACGGGCGACCCATCGCGCTCGACGATCCGGACGGCGGACGGATCGAGGAGCGCGCCGTTCACGCGCGTGAAGAACGTGCCCTCGATCGTCGCGGCGCCGTCGGCGCTCCCCGCCGCGCGATCGACGCGGACCCCGGGCGCGCCGCAGTCCGGCACCTCGACCCACGCGACCTCGTGGCCGTCGTGGAACGCGGTGGTGGGCACGAACGGGTCGACCACCCACGCGCCGTCTTCGACGACGCCGTACGAGTAGGCGCCGGGGCGCGCGGCGAACGCGGTCACGCGGTACCCGTCGGCGCGGTCGGCGGGGAGGATCCGCCCCGGGCGCTTCCACCCGTCCCAGCTCCCGACCACCTCGACCACCGCGCGCGCGCTCGAGGCGCGGTGCCACACGGTCACGTCGCACGTGCGCGACGGCGCGCCGCCCGGCGCGTCGGACGAGGAGCAGCCGTGGAGCGGGGCGAGCGCCGTCGAGAGGGCGAACCACGGTGCGAGGCGGCTCCGGCGCATGTCCCGACCGTGTGTAGCAAGAACGCGGCGGCGCAAGAAGACGCGCCCGCGCGCTCACCTGGCCGTCCGCGCGCGGTCGAGACGTGGCATCATGGGGTCCTCGGGGGTCACGCACACCGATGGGTCAGAGAAAGTCTCGCATCGCACGCGGGGCAGCGGCGGCGAAGGCGGCCCTCCCCCCGCTCGGCGTCGCGCTGCGCCGCAGCATCGCGCAGGGGTACACGTGGGGGCGCCTCCGCGACGACGTCATGGCGGGCGTCGTGGTCGGGATCGTCGCGCTGCCGCTGTCGATGGCGCTCGCGATCGCGGTGGGCGCGCCGCCGCAGCACGGGCTGTACACGACCATCGTCGCGGGCGCGGCCGTCGCGCTCACGGGCGGCTCGAAGCACCAGGTGACCGGGCCGACCGCGGCGTTCGTCGTCATCCTCGCGCCGATCGTCACGCAGCACGGCCTCTCCGGCCTGCTCACCGCCGGGATGATGGCCGGCGTGCTCCTGACGATCATGGGCGGGATGCGGTTCGGGCGCTTCATGCAGTTCATCCCGCACCCCGTCACCACCGGCTTCACGACCGGCATCGCGACGGTCATCGCCACCCTCCAGATCAAGGACGTCCTCGGCCTGCCGATCGCGAAGATGCCCGACAGCTACGTCGAGAAGTGGATCGCGATCGCGTCGGCGCGCCACGCGGTGAGCCTGCCCGATTTCGCGGTGGCCGCGACCACGCTGGCCCTCCTCGTCGTCCTCCCGCGGTTCACGCGGAAATGGCCGCCGCAGCTCGTCGCGATCGTCGCGGTGTCAGGCGCCGTGGCGCTGGTCCATCGCGCGTACCCGGCGTTCCAGGTGGCGACGATCGGGACGCGCTTCCACTCGACGGTGAACGGCGCGGTCGTCGCGGGGATCCCGCCGCTGCCGCCGCTCCCCATGCTCCCCTGGGGCGGCGGCGACCTGTCGCTCGCGCAGGTGCGCGACCTCGTCGGGCCCGCGTTCGCCATCGCGATGCTCGGCGCGATCGAGTCGCTCCTCTCCGCGGTCATCGCCGACGGCATGACCGGCAAGCGCCACGATCCGGACGCCGAGCTCGTGGGGCTCGGCATCGGCAACGTCCTCGCCCCGTTCTTCGGCGGGATCGCGGCCACCGGCGCGCTCGCCCGCACCGCGACCAACGTGCGCGCGGGCGCGACCTCGCCCGTCGCCTCGGTCGTGCACTCGGTGTTCGTGCTCGCCGCGATCCTGCTGGCCGCGCCGCTCGTCGCCTACGTGCCGATGGCGGCGCTCGCGGCGCTGCTCCTCCTCGTCGCGTGGAACATGTCGGAGGTCCGGCACTTCGTCCACACCGCGCAGGTGGCGCCGCGCAGCGACGTGTTCGTGCTCTTCACGTGCTTCTTCCTCACGGTCGTCTTCGACATGGTCATGGCGGTCGGGGTGGGCGTGGTCCTCGCGGCGCTGCTCTTCATGAGCCGCATGTCGGAGCTGACCAGCGCGCGCATCGTCGTGGTGGACGACCTCGACACGGCCGGCCCGGTGCCGAAGGGGATCGCGGTGTACGAGATCGCCGGGCCGCTCTTCTTCGGCGCGGCGGCGCAGGCGATGCGCATCTTCGACACGGTCGGCAACACGGCGCGGATCGTCGTGCTCGCGCTGGGCAGCGTGCCGGTGATCGACGCGACCGGGCTCGTCGCGCTCGAGAGCGCGCTCCGGCGGCTCCACGCCGCGAAGAAGCTCGTGATCATCGCCGGGCCGCTCCCCAAGCCGCAGCGCGTGTTCGACAAGATCGCGCTCGAGGAGCACCACGAGAACGTCTTCGTCGCCGGCTCGCTCAGCGAGGCGTTCCAGCTCGGAAAGGACCTCCTCTTGCTCACCCCCGAGGCGGCGCCGACGTCGTCCGACGCGCGGGCGGGCGGGCGCCCGGCGTCGGTCTGACGCGCCGGCGCGGCGGGCGCGAGGCGGCGCGCGCTCTTCGAGCCGGCAGGACGCCCGCGTCCGGTACGATGCCCCTCGATGCTCTCGACGCCGTGCCCCCGCTGCGGTCGGCCCGCGCCGCTCTCGATCGCGTCGCCCGCCGTCCTCGCGTGCCCGGCGTGCGGCTACGCCGGCGCCACGCCGCCGAAGGTCGCGGCCGATCTCCACGCCGCGGGGCGCGTCCTCGCGCAGGCGAACGTCCGCGAGCGGCAGCTCACGGTCGCGCAGCAGCGCGCCCTCGCGCGATCGAGCTCGCAGGACACGACGTTCTTCCTGGTGCTCGGGCTGTCGCTGCTCCCCGCCGGGTGCGCGGCGATCGCGGGCACGGGGCTCGTCGTCGAGGAGGACGCGCCGGACTCGGCGGCGAA
>Ga0105247_10001751_pt1 | contig 15297 bp, 20 predicted proteins | sample KBSS24metaG_FD_81519 | JGI IMG/M metagenome (GOLD analysis project Ga0105247, IMG submission 81519) | Switchgrass rhizosphere microbial communities from Kellogg Biological Station, Michigan, USA - KBS S2-4 metaG | ecosystem: Host-associated > Plants > Roots > Rhizosphere > Soil | place...
CCAGACTGATAAATTGGAAACGGTGAACTTTGAATCGGGCTGTTCATTAGAACGTGTAAGTCGTCACCGTGCGCCGGAAATAGACCACGCCCGACGTGTCCACTAGATATGGGTCGTTATCCACCGCGATAGTCGTTGCGCCCGTGGGGCGGGTTGAGGGGGTGGAACTGCCAAGCGTTTGTTCATAAGTAAGGCAGAATACCCCGTTAAAGAAGGCGTTACTCCCCGAGGTGCCAGAAGCAGACGCTAGATACCCGCCAAGGCTCTCAGTTGTCCCAACGGGAGGTCCGGTGGTCGTATCAGCGGGAGGGCTGCCGGGGGTGGGAGATGCACCCGGATTCGTATAGGGAATCCATTGGGTATTCAGGGTGGCATACGCTGAAACGGTAAATGGAGTCGTGGTAACTTGGCTGGTGCTGTAATCCACCGTGACCGTCGCCAGAATATCCATAGTGATAGGCGGAGAGAGGGTATATTTGACGGGCGCACCCGAGATGGACGCCAAGCCCGGCATCCAAAACTTATACATTTTCCTGAAGCCCTGACTGGCGGGAAGTTTGTGGTAAACGGCGGTGTTCGTGAAAAACCCGTCGCCCCTGACGCTCTCGATCTTCACGAGCGGGGCGGTTCCCGTTCCGCCATAAGCCGGAGTCGAGGCCGTCAGCGCCTTAGCCTGATAGGTGTAAATCAGGGAGCCGTCAGCCTGCCCCTGAAGGTCAACAAGGACGTTGAAACCCCCGCCAAAGCCATAGGTGACAGTCCACACACGGTATCCGTCCCGGTCCTCAATATCCGCCCCAATACGCACAAAGGAAGTTGGGCCGGTCGTCGGATCGCTCGTCGTGCTGGCCGGTGTCAGATAGGTAATGATGCACCGAACCTCACCCGTGGCGCTGTTGGGCGAAGCAGGGTTAAACGCCACATCGCCCCCCTGAGAGTTGACGTAACGGGTATTAATCACCCCGCCCGCTCCCGCCGTAGCCGAAGCAGAGTAATAGGTATAGGTGTAAATCGGGTAGCCGTTTGGATTCTGAACGGGCGAACCAACCAGCGCGAAACCTGCCGGCGTAGAAGGAACCGTGTGAAAACTGGTAATCGTTTTCTTGAGCAGTTTTCCCCCATTCAAAGACTCGTCATCCGTGGCCACTATGCCCGGCTGCATATACACCCGCTTGATGTTGATTAGGGTGCCGTCGTTGTCCGTCTCTTGGGAGAACAGATAGCACGTTACCCCCGAATCAGTCGAAGCCGTATCGACATTGATCGTTTGGGGGACGAACGGATTTAAAGAAAATTGAACAGCCGTTTTGGTGACGCGCCAAAGACCATTATCCGGCTGTAACTCGTCATCGCCGCCCGTGGTCGTTTCCCCCGTAGCGGCTATCTCCTCATAGACTAGCTGGCAAATCGGTTTATCATCCTCTCCCCCCTGCGGAAATCCCCTCTCCGAATCCCTGAATTGCTTATAGGTCAGTAGGCACGCATCCCATCCGGCAGGAGCATCAGCCTTCCACGGGTCAACCGAGGCTACAGCATAATCCAACTCTGGCGGAACAACACCCGTCGCCTGAACTTTAAAATATCTCGTGTAACGCTTACGACCATCCGGCAAAACCTCGGCAAAAGGTTTTCTGGCTTGTGAGGGAGGATTTCCTAAAAAAGACATTTAAAACTTGTAAGCCAAGCTATAGGACCCCTTAATCATGTAATGAAAACCGAAACATGGAAACCCGTCATTGGTTTTGAGGGCCGCTATGAGATTTCCGATCATGGGAATCTTCGTGGGCTCACATACACGAATCAGTTTGGAACATTTGGTGGAACCCATGAAGTAAGGGGATGGATTACTCGTTTTGGATATGCCAGAACCACGCTTAGCAAGCCTCCGATATTTAAAGAATACGCCATACACCGCTTGGTGGCAGAAGCTTTCATTCCCAACCCCGAGAATAAACCGCAGGTGAATCATAAGAATGGAATTAAGAGCGATAATCGGGTTGAAAATCTAGAATGGGTTACGCGGAAAGAAAATATGCGTCATGCGGTTAATTTTGGTCTTATGAATCCGAGGAAGGGAGAAACGCATAAAAGCGCCAAGCTAACCGTGGAGGACGTTATTGAGATAAGGAAAAGAAAGCATGGCACCCGAAAACTGGCTCAGATATATGGCGTTGGCAGAAACAACATCGTTGATATAATTAAGCGCCGGAAATGGAAGCACGTCGCTTGATTCGGAGGGCCGCCAAGAAACGACATGCCTTAACCACCGTTCAGCGGCGAAGCAAAAATCGTGGCGTCTTGGGTCGCGCTGGTATCCCGAATGAATTTAGCGGCGTTATACATTGATGCCTGCCAAGTATAGGACGAACCGGCTTGCAGGTAATGACCCACGGTAGCAGTCGGGTCGGTGCCATCCCAGCGCACGCGAACGTCGGCACCCTGAACGTCAAAAGTTACCAATTGAACGTGAGTCGTGCCACCCGGAGTGGCGGTGTAGCCAGTGGCGGCGACGGCAGCGGTGGAAACGGCGGTGGATTGCGAAGCAACGGGCGTGCCGGTGTTATCAACCGCACGCTGCGGAAAAAGAGGGTTCAATACATTATAGGCCATGACTAGTTTTGGTTGAGGTTAAGTTCTGAAATATCCACGAGGGCTCTGTGTCATATGGGTGGCGACATGCATCGGCAGAACGTGCCCTTGCTGGCGCTCTTGTTTGTCACTTTCCATATCAAGATATTGCTGGGCCAACGCCTCCCCTCCCTGCGCCTTCTCCATCTGGGCATCCATCCGAAGATAATCAGCAAAGGATTTATAGAGGACGTAGTTGAAAAGGAATTGGGGGAGTTCGATTAATTCCCAGCTATTCGGGTTCGTGTCAGGCGATTGGCCGGCAGTCGTGGCAATGACGCACTTCCAGAAGTTCATTACGCTCGCGCTATTCGTGAACAGGATTTGATCGTCCACGGAATAGGTCGCCATTGCGCTGTAGTCCGTGCCGGTGAAAGAAGGGCAGGCCGTGCGATAGAACAGATAGACCGGATACCCCGCCGTGAACCATGCCGGATACGTCCACAGCCAGCCATTCCAGACCCAGTTAGTGACGCCGATAACTTGCACACCATCGGGCAAGATTTCGTATTGGATGGGACACGGATAGCCAGCGCCCACCGGACTTGTCTGCCACACTTGAAAAGTCGCATCAATGAACGATTCGCCCAACTGATTGTTCGGAATTAGGGTGATTGACGGGGTGGCGAACGCCGTTTGCGTGAGCACATTTCCCCATACATAAAGCCCCTTTGACGTATCGCCCGCATAGGAAATAGTCGTGCCGTCCGAGGAAATGCCCGGCCCATAGTTTCCCGCCCCAGCGGTAGAAGCTGCGGTGAAGAAGATGTTGCAAATCCAGAAGCCATTGGCCGTTTGCTGAATGGTGGAAGTGGCGGATAGGTTATTGCTGGAAGTCCCCGCCGTCCCCGCGGCCAGATTGAAAATCGTGGAATAGGTGTTCACCCCGTCATTGGCAGAAAGATAGAGATACCGCCCACCCAAAGCCCGCGCATAGCAAGTAACCTGATACGTTGCGTTGGGAATGTAGGTGAATGATTGCAGGGCGTTGTGCGCCCCATTCGTGACCGTCTCCGCTAGTTTGCTTGCCGTCACCCGACCATCAGCCGGGTTCGCTAGATTATTCGCCGTTACTGTTACATTCGTGGCCGTCCAATAGGACGTTTTGCTTAGATCGTTTGGGTAGAACCCCTGATTTCCTACAAATCGCGCTTCCCCATTCGGGCAGACCGGCAGCCAGTTGTTTTGAATCCAGCCATACTGGGCGTTGTTGTTGTAGTAATTCCTGATGCCAGTTTTCTGTGCAGCAGGGAAATCCGCCCAAGCGATATTCAGGAGTCCGATAAGGGAATCCACGAATTGCTGGAAGGAGGTATATTTCGTATTACTAGAGAGCGCCATTGATGAAATTGGTTACTCCGATTGCGGCACAAATTAACGCAACGCGTTCCTTATAATCAAAAGGAAGTCTATCGTGTTTTCTGATGTTCTCTGTTGCCGTCAGAAGCCTCAGATTCCTCCAATTAAAGCACACCTTCTGTTGGTCTAAATTGCTCAAATCGAAAAAAGAAACAGGAACATAGTGGTCAACGTGCATCCCCCGTGGAATTTCACATCCGCCATTCGTTAGATAATACACAGCCTGACGGGGACGACACCCAAGCAAGTCTGAATACTTATTGGTCTTTTTCAGACCATTCTTCAACGCATGACGTATCCGATCTCTGAGGTTTTTTTCAGAACGAAATTTTAAATCATTATTCCACTTGTATCTGTCTATTGCCCTTCTGCGCTCTTTAAATTGAGGCGTGTGCTTAACGCGGTTATACCGCTCCATAGATTTCTTATTACAACGCTCTTTATTGTTTCTGTAATTGATTCTGGATTTAGCCGCCGCGCATTTACGACAATAAGAATGAATACCATCGGTATTTTGATGGCTTACTGAAAAATCAGGCTCCTCCTTAATCTCACCACAAGTAATACACCGCTTGGTGGAATAATAGATAATAACCCTGTCGGATTCTGCGTTATATTCGGAGATCATTAGATTACATCCCCGCGCTTCACGGCTTCATTGATTTCAGCCCACACCTTGTTCTTCTTCTCCCAATACAGATTCCCGCCGTGGTTTATTTTTGCCGATTGGCTCATGTTAAAATAGATAGGCTTCGCCTTTGGCTTATAGCCCGGATAGCACAAGTCTGGGTTATCGGAGAAAAACTCGTCCTTGAATTGCTGGTCCGTCCAACAACCGGGATAAGCATGATTCCATCGGTGATAAATGATCGGAGGTAGGGAGCCCATAGGCATACCCACGCCCTGCCCCATTGTGACGGGAGCGAGGCCAGCTTTGATTTCCTTGGCCGTAGCGGCCATTTCCCGCAACGCACGGGCCTTTTCTTGGGGCAGTTGGGCGTTTACCTCGTCGGTGATTTCCGCCGCTGTCTGCGCTTGGTCTTTGAACGCTTCGATGCTCATAAAGTAGAAGGGGCGAAGCAGGGTTTGCCTACCTCGCCCCAGTGTTTCTACATCATACTGCCGTTACTGGTTCGGCTGGTAGATGCTGGCGCTAACGTCCTGAACATCCAGAAGGATGGTGCAGGAGAACGCCGTGGTAGCGGACAGGGAGCCCGCAGCCGCGTTGGTGAACGTCGCCAGCAGACCGAGCGAACTCGTGCCGGTGGCGTTCGTGAGCTGGCCCAGAGTTGAAGCCGCACCAAGCGAGGCCACCGTAAGGATGGACTGCGCCGTGATAAAGGCCGCGATGCTGGACGTGGTGCCGACCTGAATCGTGCAGGTCTGCGTGCCGGTGACACTGAGCGCCGTAGTCACAACGACACGGGCGCGGTTGACAACCCAGTTGGCCGGGGTGTTGCCGAGGGCAACCGTCACAACGTCCGTCGCCGTGGTCGCACTGGCTTGTGCCAGATACGTGTAGGGGATGACGAACTTGCGGTTCCAGCCATTGATATTCTCAATGTCCGTAAGCGCGGAAGTGTAGGTTGACGTGAGGGTGGTGGTATAAGTAGCCATTGTAAGTTCCTCCTTGTGTTAGCTGGACGCGGCGAACTTGCCGAGGCCGAGCGGATTCTTGAGCATGAGGGTTACAGCCGTGCGGACATAGCCGTTGGGGCCGCCGCCGAAGTCCGGGTTGTCCACGGACTCCATGCCGAACTGATAGCCGATGCCAACCAGCTCGGGGTCGATGACGTAGCCACGGGCCTTCTGCTGGCTCGTGGTGGTCGAGGGGGCCGCACCATCAAGCAGGCCGTTGAACAGGTCAGGAATGACCGTAACGGTGTGGAAATCGCCCTCGTAGATGGTCACGTTGAGGTCAATCTGGTGCTGGGTGGCATCCTGCGTGACCATGTAGGTCTTGGTCGTGCCGGAAGTGCCCGTAACGCGCTGGAAGTTGCTGATCGCCCGCTTGAGGGATGGACCGGCATAGAGCGTGTAGGAGCGCCGCCCACCGACCTGCTGGAAGATCGACTGGAACACGTCATTGAACGCCGATTCCGTGAGGGAGGCGGTCGCAGTCGTGTCAATCGAGGCGGTCGGGGTGGTGTAGGCAGCCGGAACATCCGAACCCGGAGAAGTGGAAATCCACTTGCCCAGAGCGCGAAGTTTCGAGGGGGCGACACCGGAACCGGCCTGAAGGTCGTTATCGGAGCCGATGCAGGCTTCGATGGAACGCTTCACATTGCGGGCGGCCTTGGTCTTGGAGTTGGCCATTTCATTGGCCACACCCGCGACTTCAGCCGCAAGCTGGTTACGGGACACCGCCCAAGTGGCACCAAAGTTCTGAACCCGGTTTCCCACACGGGCACGGGCAGCAACTTGGTCAGTGAAAGAGCTGAAATCAGCGCCTTCAATGTTGCCGGTGAAGTTTACAGGAAGCAGACCGTCCATCTGCCATTCCTGATACATGTTAAAGGGAACAGAGGACTTCGGGAAGGTGGACATCTTCGGGCAGTCCTCGGGAGTGAGGATAGTCAGGGCGTTCGTGAGGTCTTCACGGTCGCCTGACGTATTGTAAGTAGCTGCAAAAGGCATGGAATTAACGAGTTAACCGAATGAGTTGTTTGGCTGCGAGGGCCGCGCTAAAATCCTTCTCCGATACGCCCTTCTTCGCCGTCAACTTATTCGTCTCGTTATCCAAAGCCTGCTGTCTGAGAGTGCCCACCGGGATGCGGCTGGCGCTGCTGTCTGATGCTACTTCCGTCTGCCCGCCTGTGGGCTTCGGTTTGGGCTTGGCGGGGGCTTTCGCCTCCGGCTTCGCTTCCTCCGCCTTCATGGCCAACTGTCCCTTTACGATCATCCCGACGAGGTATTCCGAGTTAGGATAGCTCCGTAACACGGGATTTTCTCGCAGGGCTTGCTTCGCCATCTTGTAGCCTTCACTGGCAGGGTCTTTCAAGAAGGGGAACTTCTCTACAGCCGTCTGGGTGGCTTGGGCTCGGGTGTTTAGGAACCTCTCGCGGGCGGGGATTGCCACTCGCTCATCTTTCTTCGCTTGGGTAAGCGCCGAAATCAGAGCGGGTTTGGTCATGCGCCCCCACTTGGTATCAATTCCCTCGGGGGGAATATCCGCGTGGAGTAGCATTTCCGCCTCAATAATGTCATTGGAGAGGTTTTCCCGGTAGGTGTTCAGTTGGTCAATCGTGGTGATTTCAGGGAGTGGGACGTTCGCCGGGACGGGGATATACTCGGGGGCTTCGGGCTTTTCAGCCAGTTTAGCCTCCAATTCCGCCAGCTTCGTCTCAGCCGCCACCCGCGCTTCAATTTCGCGCTTGGTCTTGGCCACTTCCTTACCGATACGACGGTTGACAGCAGCTTGTGCTTTGGGGTCGAGAGAATGAGTCTCGGGTGAAAGAACTTCGTCGGCTTCCTCCTTGGGCTCCTCGGGGGTGTCGGATTTCTCCTCCTCCTTGGTTTCCTCGGGCTTGGCCTCGGATGAGGTTTCTTGCGTTACCTCTGCGGGTGGTGCGCTTTCTTGGGCTTGTTCCGCTGGAGCTTCTTGAGTGAGCATGGCGAGCTGTTTAGCAGCTAACCCTCTCGCAAAAGCGGACTCCTCAACATTGCCCGCGCCTTTCTTTGCATCGCTGTTTTCTGCCACTTGCAGGGGGTGCGAAGGAACCTCATCGCTAACTGTATTTTCTGGCATGGTTTTGTGGCCCCAAGAGGCCGATTGCAGAGCCGGTTGGCTCAGTAAGCGCAGGATAAGGACAACTACTGACTAATTGTAAAGAACCAATTTTAGGTTGAACGGAGCGTTCCATGTGGAACAATGCTCGCATGGTTGCCAAAGCTAAACCCAAGATGGGTCGTCCTCCCCTTCCTGCCGATCAGCGGAAGATTAAGACTAGCGTTTATCTAACCAAGAACGCGCACCAAGTTTTACGAGAACATGCCAAATTGGTCGGACAAAGCGACGGACAAATAATCTCGCAAGTGCTCGTTGATTCACTGTGATACATTTGCACGGACATTATTTGCTTGACCACGGGCTACGAATCTAGCCCCATCCTGCTTTCTTTACCGTTTCTTTTTCTTTTTTTCACGCTGACTCCGCTTGCTGTGAACGCAGGCGATCAACGGAAGCCAAGTGAATCCTACTGATGCTGGGCCTGCTCGTTCTGCTGGGCGGTCAGGGCATCGAACGCCTCCCGCTGTGAGTCCGCCACGGTCAAGATATTCAAGTAACAGAGCACTTCGCCCTTAGCCACGAGGGAATTTCGCTCGTTCGCCACGGTGTCAAAAGCAACGGAGTTCGCCACGGCTTCCTCTTTCAAATCGCGGAGCACTTGGACAAAGGCATCCCACTGGGGCAAACCGACAAGGGGCTGAATCGCCGCCTGAATCCTGTCCAACTTTAGTTGCTCTGCGGCAACGGATGATTTACGAGGCATAAATTACTGTGCAGCGGAAGCAGAGGGGCCGATAACGGGGGTGGGCTGGACTGCTCCCAAACGACCAACCACGGCGTTCTGCTGTTGATCGAGTGCCATCTGGATTTGCCCCTGATAGGCGTCCACGCGCTTTTTAAATGCTTCGTCGGCCTGATAACGCGCCACCACATCGGGCGACTGCGCCCAATTCTGCATCGTCTGCATGGCAATCTGTGGGGGCGTGTTGGGTTTCAGATTCACCGAAACGCCCGAGTAAATCTTGGTCAGATCGTCCTGAACGTCCATAATGACCTTCTCCGTTCCAACATTGGCTGGGCGAAGCACACGAGAGGCGATATTCGGGTCCACAGCCTCAAAAGCCACCTGCAAGAACTCCGTCCAATCCACGGCCCCAGTTCTGTCCATTGAGGCGGCCAGCTCCATCATCTTCTGAATCTTCTCTAGGGAATAATCAGAATCAGCATCCTTGATAGAGTAGCGAACCTCAAAATAGAAATCCTCATCCTCTGGCCCACGCTCAAACTTGGTCGCTTCCTCGTCCTGAATACCTGTCACGCGATAATAGGTAATCTCGTTACCGTATTTCTTGAAAAGGTTCCAGACTTGGTGAAGGGAGGCGGCGAGGGAGGCGAACAGCTTGTTAATCTCGGCCTGATTCTTCGTCTGATTTACCGGCTCATCTCCATCGGATTTAGCCATGCCGACATACTCTTTTGCGTCCGCGTTCAGGGTGGCTAGGCTCGCCTCCGTCGTCTCATCAAAGGGAATCGGCTGGCCATAGTGATATTCATTCGGGCGGCGTTCGGGGACACGCGCCCCCGCGCCATGCTTTAACGGAGGGCGCCCAATCGGATAATACAGCGTCGGCATGATGTTGTAGCTTGCCGTGTCAATCCGTGCGTCCTTGTGGGCCTTGATGGTGTCTTGGAGGGGCTTCAGCGGTTCGGGAAGGCCACGGGAATCATGCAGCTTGCGCGAAAGGAACTCGCGCCGATAAAGAACAAACGGGTATTTCCCATCCGAATCCCCATAAAGTGAGAAATACGCATAACCCGGTTGCATCCCATCGGGGGGCAAATCGGGATTGAAAATAGTCAGATAGATTCCCGGATAACCCTCCTCGTCGCTCAAACGCTGATAGGCGTAAACCACACCCACCTTATCCGTGAATCTTTGCTGGGTGTAGATGAACGAACGATTCATCGGCTGCTGATATTCCGAGGGAGTGACCGAAATCATCTTCCCCTTGCAGCGTTCAATGGCCTGTTCCACCCACGCGCTATTCCAGCCGTCAGTATTCACCATACTCCGAAGTTTCTCCGGGGTGAAATACTGCACACGGTAAATCCCTGTCGCCTGTTCAATATCGGTGGTATCGGGTGGAATAAAAAGATCGTTGTCGAGGTTGAACGCCCGCATCACAGGGTAACTCCGCATCTTTCCGACCACGGCCACGGTTGTCTTGCCGTTCTTCGTCAACTCACGAAGCATCTTTCCAGATTTCGCCTTGGTCACTCCGTAGATTTCTTGGAAAAGGGATTTCAGGTAATCGTCGGCATCCCCCGAATCCAAAAGTTGCTGAATGTCTATATCAGGAAACTGCGCTTGGAGGTCGGTCAGGTGAATTGAGGTCAGAACTTTCTCCTGACAACTTTCCCAGAACTGCCCCATGACCGCCGCCCCCTTCTCCTCCAAATACTGAGCCAAAAGCTCAACTTCCCTATCAAAGTCCGGCATCTGAGTTTTAATCATCCACTTCATAAAAGTGGAAACCTGCTTCGCCCGCTTAATATCATTTCCTTCGACCGGCTGGGCCACGAGAGAGGCTTTGTTCACCGCCTCCAAGATCATCGCTACTTTGTCGTTGATTAAATTGTCCGCGAGGTAAACCCGAAGGTCGCTCGCCCCATCCCACGGCGTAGGTTCTGAAACTCCATTCACTCCCCGAGCGTGCTTTTTGCCATCTGCTGATTGCCCACCCCAGAGGGCGAACCGACATGCGTAGTTCATCGCACATTGTGCAACGTAGGGAGAAAGATCAGTGGCGCACCGCTGGAACGAATCCTTTAAGTGGGTAAACGACGGCCCATCCTCCCCTAAGGGGGCAAGTTGATTTCCGGTGCCTGTTACGGCGTCGTCTGCGGTGAATGAGGACAAGGTTTAGTTATCAGTTTCTCTACTGACCTTGTGCCAATTGTAAAGACACTAATAGGTGCCTGTCTTTTGAAGCGTAACTGGGCAAAGCTGATTCACGAACTTCACATGGTTAAACTTGGCCGTGGTGACGCGCAAGTTATCGGGATGATGCAGGCCGCCCCGTGAAATGGGTTTGATATGATCGACCTCAAACATGACGCATCCATGAACGTGATTCAAGATGTCTCTGAATTTGTAGAACTCTAGGACGATTTTATTTTGTTCGGGCGTTAATTCCGCCACATGGCCGCGAACTTTAGCGCGTCGTTTCGCCATGTAATTCTCCATGTGAACCTTGTTTGCCTTATTCCATCTGCGTTTGGCTGCACGTTGACGCTCCGAGGTGTTTTGTTGACGCTCCTTTTCTCTATATTCAGGGTCGTTATGATAGCGCCAGCGCATACGATCTCTCTGCGCTTTCTTCTTCGCCTCAAATTGCTCCCGCGTTACCCACCACTCTTGAAATCTCCCATCTGGCTTTTTCCTTTTAGACATGAAAACTAATCCATCGGCGCGAACGTCTCCCTGTTTCCAATCAGATTTATCGACAAGGCCGCCAACAAACGTGCTTCTTGTTTTACCTCGAATCGCCAGCTTTCGCTCATAGTTCTTCATACTATATGCGTGGTCACAAACCTTGCATAACTGCTTACGCTTCTTCCCCGCCGTGGGATGCCGGCTGAATGAATCTAGAGGTTTCTCAACCAGACAATGCGTGCAAATCTTCGTGTCTGGATTCTTGTTATATGTATCTGCTCCGATGATTGCCATTTCAATACGAAGATGTGCGCCCGTATGTTTGGGTCAAACTAAATTGATTCTGGTCGATATATTGTATGTCGCTGACTGCTAGGTACCTGAGTACGTCTACGCAATCTTTTGTTGCTTCGCGGTTTCCGCCCTGTCCCGTGTATTCGCTGAGGGCGAAAATGATGTTCTGGCAGCGGTCGGAAATATAGATTTTGGGGCCGTTCAGACTGTCGCGGGGTTTACTTTCATCCCACGCAAGAAGGTTATTTATGAGCTGGATTCCGTTTTCAATATCCACGCCGGGGGCGGGAATAACCGACATGCCCGCATCGTCTAGGTCTGAAATGATCGTGGTCGCCCCATCCTCAGACTGCCTCTCAGCCGCACCCATGCGCGGGTCTATGTATCGCTCAAAAATCTCCGCGTCATCCTCTTTTTCGATACCCTGAAACAATTCAACATATCCCTTAATTCCGAGTTTTTGACCCTTTTGCGCCGGCCCCGGTTTTCCTTCCACGGTGTTCCCCGGAAGTGCCCAATCGTCATGGTCGGGATGTTCCCGGTAAACCCACCACGTTCCCATTGCATCAATAGCCACCCACGCGGCGAACCACGCCTTTGAGCCTGCTGGGTCTATTGCCATGTAACGAGTGACCTTATAGGGCACAGGATTGCCCTTCTTGTCGGTTTTAAGGTTGGCGGGGAGCCACGGAAGCTTTTCGTGCGGGATTACGTTCACTTCCTTATTAAAGCCCGGGAAAACGCCCGCCACACTCTTGGTGGGGATACCATAGGCACGAGCTAAAATCTCATCCTTGGGTCGCCCCGCCAGCGTATCGAGGAAGGATTTTGAATCAATGAAACTGTTCCCCGATGTGTGGAAGTAGTAAATGGCCGTCTCTTTGCGGGAAAGGCTTTCTTGGAAAACGGGAACCTGACGCCCGCCTAGCAATTCAGCCGGCGCTGATTCTAGCGTCTTAGTCTTTCCAAGGATGTCTTGGATTAGCGGGGTCCAGCCTTGGATTGTCGTAAAGGTCAGGAAAATCTTCCCATCGTAGTCTATGGTTCGGAAAAGAAGCGTATCGAAAAGTTTCTGCGGGCACTCCTCGTCACAAAAGATTGCATGACATTTGAATCCCTCGGCCACTTGTTCATCCTGTTGGAACTGGCGATAGTTTCCGAAAATGATCGATCCGCCCTTACGATAACCCGGGAGTGGCGGGAGGATGCAGATTGAATCGGTGAAGCCGTTTTTCTGGCTAAATTGTAAAGAATGATTCATTCCTTTCTTGGCCGGTAGATTCTTAATTCCAACTGGCAGAGAGTCATATACCATTTGCTGCTGTTCTATGGACCGCTCGGAATTGACGTGATACATGCGGACCTGTGATTCAGGAACAGTGGCCGCACACCAAACTGCCATACGGGCCGCAAACGTGCTCTTGCTGGACCTGTTGCCACCGAGGATGCAGTGAACCCGATAGCGGTTGAAATTCTCCATGACCTTATTCCAGCCGGGGAGCGTCCAGCCTTGCCCAACGGGGTTATCAATTGCCCCCTTTTCTACCTGTTTCCGCAGGGCGATGTATTTTGCCAGCCGCTCATTGTCCCAATCCTTTACAAATTCTCGGGTAAGGACTGGCCGCCAAGGCAGACCCCACGAAGGGGAAAATTCGCTCATCCGGTGTTCTCTAGCCATCTGGCACCTCATTAGCTCGTCTTCTAGCTATCTGTCCAGCCCCATTACGTATTGAAGTGGGGAGGGTGGGGCGTTTTCGTGGGGCGAATGGCTAAAAAGAAAACGCCCGCACAAGACCCGTTCGACGGTTCAAGATTCGTGAACACGGCGGAATTGGGTTATCAGCAAATCACGCGCATGGTTCAAACCATCGCTTTTGAGCAAAGAATCAGTCAGCACGAGATGGGTATGCTTATTGAGACGCGTGAATTTCAAGACCACGCCGCGCAATATATGGTTCGTCAGTTGCTCGCCAAGGTCGCTAGCAAGAAATTAGATGTTAAGACAGTGAAGTTCCCTGATGGGCCGTGGCAATTCCTGAAGTTTAATCTCATTGGTTCGCCCGCATATGGCCTTAAAATCGTGCGCTGGTTCCTCAAGAAATATCCCGTTCGCTATATCGAAATCACGATGGAGGCCAACGCCTATCACCCCGACATTGCCATTCCAGACCGGGCGACTTTCGTTGAGATTATGGTGAATTCTCGCCGTGATAGATACTGACCCCATGACTGACAAATACCGCGTGACCCAAACCCGCTACTTGGGAGACTCACTTATGGCTGCGGCGGGCGAAGTGGTTTACCTTTATGGGGCGAACGACGAGGGGGTGGCCCAGAAGGAAAGCGAGAAAACTGGCAGACTGCATGTTTCCGTGACGAAAAAGATTTCGGGCGAACCGCCCCACTTCACAATTCCCCAAGCCCACCTGCTCAAGATCGAGAAACCCCAATGGCCATGACCGAACAAGAATATATCAATGTGCGCGATTTGAGCCATGTTCTTTCCGCCGAGCATACGCTTAGGCAAATCTGCATCGCCAACCAACCTAACATTCCCAAGGAAGAATATAAAAAAGTGGTGGCGCTGGTTTCTGGGTGGACAGAAAAAATGTTCAAGCAGATTGAAACACGCGACTAGCCCAATGACGCGCCTAATCCCTCTCAAGGACTGGAACAAGCAGGTGGGCGAATCAGTTCACGATTGGCTGAATAACGAACCCCGCCCGAACGGTATTGCCTGCGAGAAATGCGGCGGTGAACTTTCCGACACCACCCCCAACATGGTTTGTGCCTCCCTCCCTCCTCAAAAGAACGTGCATTGCCCCAAGTGTGGTTGGCATGGTTTCCGTCTCGCTTAAATTTTATGAACCAAAAAACCGAATCATTCGTTAACATCGAAGTGGTCGCAAATGGCTACATCGTTCGCCCCACCGTCGCCAATGGTTTTGCGTGCGAAACAACTAGGTGTATTCATGTTTTCCAGACTTTCCCGGCCCTCACTGCTTGGCTGAAGGCGAATCTCCAAACGCCCCCTGAAAATAAAACCGAGAAGTGATAGACTGGATAATCCACATTTTGGGCGGTTACACTTCTGCCGAGATGAACTCGGAGAAGATCAAGAACCTCATGGCCCAAGCCGAACTGATAGACGCCCACCAAAAAGAACTGAACGAGGTTAAGCGGGTGCTGCTGTCGGGGCATCCGGTCTTGTATGGGCGAACCAAACCTTATGAAAAACTGGCTGATTAAACTGTTGGGCGGAACGCCGGTTTCGGATGTGCGGGTTACAGTCGTTCACGAGATTCCGTCCATGCGGCCAATTATCAGTGAGGCCGTGCGGGGGATTTTCGAGGAGATTGACAAACGCAATCCGAAGAAACGTCCTAAGTCCAAAGCGGCCAACATGACCGAAAAGCAATACGAGAAATTCCTTCTGACCAACCCAAAGAAAAAACGCGAATGACACCTGAACGCATCTTGCTTTTAACGCCGCTTAAGGGTGGCCTCGACCCGGAATATGTCGTCAACCTGATTGCCGTGCTGCGCTCCAATTCCAAGGGGCGGTATCTCTGGGAGTGGCAGGTTCGCACAGGAACATCTGTTGCACTCGCTCGTAATGAACTTGTCGTTCCGGTAGCTAACAAGAAATTTGACCGGGCGTTATTCTGGGATGCCGATGTGGGCGATGCGAACCCTAACATGATGATGGCTATGTTCTATCGGCTGTTGTCCCATGACGTTGATGTGGTGGCCGGGGCGTATGTCTCGCGCACCCTGAAGTCTTATTTCCACGGGGGGAAAGTCGAAGGAGCCATGCCTGGGGAAAACGGTTTGATGGCCATGCAGCAAA
>Ga0105247_10001757_pt1 | contig 15259 bp, 16 predicted proteins | sample KBSS24metaG_FD_81519 | JGI IMG/M metagenome (GOLD analysis project Ga0105247, IMG submission 81519) | Switchgrass rhizosphere microbial communities from Kellogg Biological Station, Michigan, USA - KBS S2-4 metaG | ecosystem: Host-associated > Plants > Roots > Rhizosphere > Soil | place...
CATCTCGTTTATCGAGGTCTACCAGAACTGCAACATCTTCAACGATCACGCGTTTGATTACTTCGCTGAACGCACGGTGCGCTCCGATCGCGTGCTTTATCTCGAACACGGCAAGCCGATGGTCTTCGGGAAGAATCGCGAGAAGGGTATTCGCATGAACGGCGCGTTACCGGAAGTCGTGACGATTGGCGAGAACGGCATCACCGAGAACGATCTGCTGGTGCACGACATCAACCTTAACGATCCGTCGGTGGCGTTCATGTTGGCGCGGATGGAACAGCCGGAATTTCCGCAGCCTGTCGGCATCTTCCGCGCGATTGAGCGAGCGACTTACGAAGACATGATGGTCGACCAGATCGAGGCTTCAGTGGCGAAGGCCGGACCGGGCAGTCTCGAGAAGTTGATTAACAGCGGCGACACCTGGATCGTCGAGTAAGACGTTAGACAGGATTTACAAGATTTTTCAGGATTTACATGTTCATCTTGAAAAATCTTGTTAATCCTGTCTAAAACTTTGTCTGCTCTCACACGTACTATCCCCATGAAACAGCTTACCCGTCTGCTCGCACTTGTACTCAGTCTCGCTCTTTCTCTAGCTGTCGTCCCAACAGCGCTGGTGGCCCAACAGCCGAAACCCGCAGCGACGGCCACGGATTACGCCAGCGCGCTCGCCGCGATCGAGAAGTCGCTCGAAGAAAAGCGCAAAGAATTAGGCATTCCCGGCATGTCGCTGGTGATCGTCAAAGACGACAAAGTCATTTATCTCAAAGGCCTCGGCGTCAAAGACTTCGAGCGAAAGATCCCCGTCACGCCCGACACACGCTTCGCCATCGGCTCGTCGACGAAAGCATTCACCGCGATGCTGGCAGTGATGAGTGCTGACGAAGGTAAGCTCTCGCTTGACGACTCGCCAAAGAAGTTTCTCCCGTACTTCACGCTGCGCGATGAAGAAGCTGCCGCAAAGATCACGATGCGCGATCTGCTGTCGCATCGCTCCGGCTTGAATCGCACCGATCTCGCGATGGTCACCGGCATGCTCAACCGCGAAGAGCTGATCAGGGTCGCAGGCATGGCGAAACCAACAGCCAAGCTCGGTGAGAAGTTTCAGTATCAAAACATAATGTACGCAGCCGCCGGCGAAGCAGTCGCCAAAGCGCAAAACTCCACCTGGGACGCGCTGATCGCGAAGCGAATCTTCAAGCCGCTCGGAATGAACAACAGCGACACGCGCATAGAAGACATGCAGAAGTCGCGCGACTACTCATTCGGCTACGACTACAACGCAACGACGAAAGTAACTCGTCGACTGCCGCAACGCGCGATTCCCGCAGCCGCTCCAGCCGGAGCTATTAATTCCAGCGCGCGCGACATGGCCCAATGGGTGCGCCTGATGCTGAACAACGGCGTTATCAATGGCAAGCGGCTCGTCTCCGAAAAAGGCATCGACGAGCTGACTCGCAAGCAGATCAACATCGCTGGACCGCTTGATTACGGTCTCGGCTGGTTCCTGCGACAGTGGAACGGTCACAAGGTCGTCGAGCACGGCGGCAACATCGACGGTTTCAACGCACAAGTCGCTTTCATGCCGGATCAGAAACTCGGTTTCGTGTTGCTGACGAACGTGACCGCGTCGTCAATCGGCGCGACTGCGATGAGCACGATCTGGAAGGAACTCGTCGGCGTCCCACCAACGACGGCAACCGCGCCTGCCTCGGATCCGAAGAAAGAAGTCGGCAAATACCTGATGCCCGCGGGCGTGGGCTTTGACGTGAGTTTAAAGGACGAGAAGCTAGTGCTCACTGTTCCAGGACAGCCGCCGTATCCGCTCGAGAACCTCGGCGGCCGTCGTTACAGGCTCGGCGATCCAGCACCCGGAGGATTCTTCGCAACCTTCAGACCAGTCAAAGACAAAGAGTCGGAAACAGAGCTCTTCCTCGAGCAGCCACAAGGCAACGTCGTGTTGAAGAAAGTTTCCGGCGACGGCGCGAAACCAACTGTCGACGCTGGTGCAACAGCAGACAACTCGCTGATCAGTGTCGATGAGCTACTGGCGAAGATGATCGCTGCATACGGTGGTGAAGAGAACCTGCGCAAGCACAAATCTTCAGTGATGATGGTCGACGTCGATTTCGAGAACCAGGGCGTGCAGGCCAAAGGCTCGGTCAGTGCGCGAGCGCCGAACCTCGCCGCCATGGACATGACCTTCACCGCTCTCGGCAAGAAGATCGGAACGATCGTGAGCTTCTTCGACGGCGCTGCCGGTGGCGAAGTGATGAGCTTCGCTCCAGAGGAAACTTACTCGGGCAAGCGCCTCGAAGACATCAAGGCCGGCTCCGATTTCTACGACGTGCTGAACTGGAAAGCCAATTACAAGACGCTCACCGTCAAGCGAATGGGCAAAGTCGGCGGTGAAGACGTCTACATCCTCGAAAAACGCAGCGAGAAAGGCACGCCAGTACTCGATTACATCTCGACAAAATCGTTCCTCGTGTTGCGCCGCGACTCAGTCGTCGTTAGCGAAACGGCTGGCTTCGAGTTGCCGCAGACGCAGTCGTTCAGCGATTACCGGAATGTCGACGGCGTGATGGTTCCTTTCAAGACGGTGGCAAACAGTCTCGTTCAGGGCGACGTAGTGACGCGGATCACAGACGTTAAATGGGACATCGACATTCCCGATAACGCGTTCAAAAAACCGGCCACGGATAAGCACAGATAAAAAATTACCGATCAGAAGCGGAACCCGACGCTCGTCATGAATTGAAAGTTGTGTAACGTGCGTGCCGGTACCGGGATTATCCCGGGTGTGACTGCATTCGTTTGCGGATCGAAGAAGATGGTGTTCATAGTTCGACGCTTGAAGTGGATGATCGTGTCGCCAACATCGAAGCGCGTCACGATCCGCTTAGTAGGATAAAACTCGACTACGCCGCCGACGTCCATCGCAAATGTGGTTACCCGGCTGAACTCGAACTGAATCGGGATCAATGGTAACCCTACGACAGGCGGAACTATGTCAAACGTGCCCTCGCTGAAGCTCATCACGCCCGGCCGAGCCTTCGCGAAGACGCCCCACTTCTCAAATCGCTTCCCGACTTTCACCCCCGCGAGTCCTTCCGTGATAGTTCCTGCGTTGCGACACTGAAAACATCGCTTCGGAAAAAAGTAGCCGGCGCCTTCAATGGCGAACATCTCGTTGAGATTGTTGGTGAAGCGCCCGCCGAATCCGGGCTCTGTTCTGCGTGCTGAAAAAGCCTCGCGCTCGAGCGTGGTAAACTCGCCGGCAACCTCAAACTTCGGCAACTCCTCCGACTGGGCCAACGCTTGCAATTGAACTAGACAGATCACGACAACAACGAAAATAGTTCGTTTCATTCTATGACTCCTTGTTTGGGAGACTGTAGGGGCGGCTCTCCGTGGCCGCCCGTGGGTTGAGTTGTTCGACAACGGGTGGCCACGGAGGGCCACCCCTACAGTTGTATGTTAGGGACTACCCTTAGGGAGAAGATTTTCCATCGAGTCAGCGCCTCCAACCATCACACGCTGCGGTGCGACAGGCGTGCTTTTGTTTGAGCCCGACCGTCCGGGCAGATTGAACGTGACTTCTGCGCCACGATTCGCCAACGCGCCCTCGATCTTCTCAAACACGTTTGGACCTTTCTGCGTCGAGCGAGGAGGTGAGATTTCAGGACCACCAAACATCGGCGTGTAATCGGTGTCGTGCAACACCCAAAGGTTCCACGTGCCGCCATTCGGCAGGATGGACGTGCTTGAAAGCCACTCGTAACGTTCGCCATCCACCGTAAACTCGATCCGGTTCTCATCGAGCACGGCGACCTTCGCGAAGTTGTAACCCTCGCGCGGCACGAGTGAGAAAATAAAGCGACCACGTTCCGGTATGTAGAACCACAGCAGCGCGCCCTCGCAGCCGATGCTCGATTTACTCTTGCCGATGAGTTGGCCGTTGATCGTCAGGCTGTAGTTCTTTACGGAGAGCGCGACCGCGTCGAGCGTGAAGTCTTTCGGCGCCGAATCGATGTAGCCTTCGCGCAGTGTCGAGCGATCGAAAGTCACCCGGACCACGTCAACTATCTTCACGCCCGATTCATTATTGACGAGCAGATCGAGCGACACGGCGTCGCCATCATCCAGCGTTTGCGGTGTTGTTGATTTCGGGAAAGTGGCAAATGAACCGTTGGGTTTCAAAAACGTCCGACGAAACGCTTCATCAGCGGGCAAAACAGCGACGCTAAATTTTTTACTGATCGGATCGGCGTTGATCCAGAGGTCGTAGCCGAAGACGACGTTGTTCTGCGCGTCCGTCAGAACGCGATGAATGATGCGATTGTTTCCGGCGAACGCCTGCGAGAAGAGCAGCGCCGCGAGCGAGTTGCTGTCAGGCGTGCTCTTCGTGCCGGGTGTCTCGCTTCTAAACGCGACGAAGCCGCCGTTGGAAACCTGCATCACGAGCTGGCGCTTCGCCGGATTTTGCGCCGTTGCCGCGACGCCCAAACAATGTATGAGGAGCAGGAGGATCCAGAGCTTATTTCTCATACGGAGTTCCTCCTTTGATCACGGTGAGTTTGATCTCGTCTGTTGGTTTGAAGCCGTTGAGACCTGATTTGGCAAACGTGCTTTCAGTGGGCGCGTCGTTGATTGCGCGTCGCGGATTTTTTGATGATGAGCGGCGGTCGCGGTAAACGACGCGCGTCACGACTTTTTCCTGGACCACCGGAACTTCAACCGGCACTCGGACGAGCAACGGAGGCTGAGCTGCCGGTTGAGTTGGAGGTGTTTCAGCACGGCGGATCGCGAATACACCTAAGGCGAGGCAGGTAACGATCACGGCGAGTGCGAGCGGGAGGGGAACGCGGATCTGTGTTCTCACGCAGAGTCGCATAGTCTCAAAGAGAGGCCCGAGTTTTTCTTTGCGTCTTTGCGTCTCTGCGTGAGAAGGGTTGGGAGTGGTCGCGAGTTTCTGGCGGAGTCTCGCGTGATAACCACTCCAGTAACTTTCAGCGGGCGCGGCGGTCTCGCTTAGTCTCGACGTCAGGCGCAGAGTCATATTCAGCGCCTCAAACTCCGCGCGACACTCAGCACACTCGTTTAAGTCTGCCGCCGATCGACCATCCAACACGAGCTCGATCAAACGCTCTTTTGTTTCCGTGCAGTTATGCATTCCAAAACTCCAGTCAATATTCACTTGCAAGATCGATCAAGGGCTCGGGCTCGTCGTGAGAGTCGGGCGAAAGCCGGGCGCGCAGTTTTGCAATTGCGCGCCACACGCCTTTCTTCGCCGTTCCGGTTGAACAGTTCATTGCGTTCGCGATCTCGTCGTAAGACATGCCTTCGTAGTGGCGCAGCAAAAAAGCGAGCCGTTGCGAAGGCGTCAACTCAGCCAGCGCGTTAACCACATTTTCAAAAAGCAGTTTGTTATAAATATTTTCCGGCGACGCGGATCTCGATCCGACCAGCTCCCCCGAGTCGTCAGAATCGATTTGCAGCAGTTGCACGACTGTTGTATTTCCGCGCCACCGGAAAAAGTTAGACCGGCGATGATTCAGAAACGTGTTGATGGTGATGCGGCGTAACCAGGTGTAGAAAGAAGAATCGAAGCGAAACGTTTGCACAGCCTGGTAGGCTTTGAGCCAGACCTCTTGCGAGAGATCCTCCGCGTCTGGTGCGTTCTGGCAGTAATGCGAGGCGAGCAGATGGATGCGGCGCGCGTACCGCTCGGCAAGCAGGCAGAACGCATCCAGGTCCTGCGCCTGAGCACGTTTGATCAGCTCCGTATCACTGTCAGCCATCGATGATACAGACACGAATCCCCGCTATTTGGTTGGCACGGATCAGTCTTAATCCGCGAAAATCTGTGGCCCACTATTGCTTCATTCCGGGCGTCGACGGTGAATTAGTGCTCGGCGTCACCGCGCTGCTGCCGGTGTGCTGTTCCGAGGCGTCGCTGAACATTCGATTTTTCTTTTTCATCCGTCCACGCAACGCAGGCGTCTTCTTCATTTCCTCGCGATTCTGATCCGGATTACCGGCGAAACCAGTCTGTTGCCCTCGTGGTTTTGATGGAATGCCGGCCTTGTGCTGGTCCTTTTTTGCCATTTCAACCCTCCCGTTTGCGCGCTCGTTTTCTTCCCAGCGACCACTTCAAAGTGATCGGTGTGATCAATGTCGTGATGATGACCATGATAACAACTGCACCGAAAATCGCCGAGCTAATCACCGGCTCACTCGCGCCGCTCGCCGTCGGCAACATCAGCGTGGCGCCGATGCCGGCGAATATCAGACCAACCTCACCGCGCGGGATCATTCCCAGCCCGACCGCCAGACGATTGACGCCGCGCTCGAGAACTCCAAACGCGCAGATCTGTTTACCAACGATGGCCGCAACAGTCAGTGCGAATGCCAGTCCAAGAATGTCGACGCGAATGAACAGTCGCAAATCAACTTTCAATCCCATCAACACGAAAAAAATCGGGACCAAAACTGTGCTCACCGGCTGCAACAAGTCATTAAGGTCGCGCTTCTTTCGGTCGCCGGCAGGGTTGTAGTGAACTTCGTCGAGAATGAGTCCAGCCGCAAATGCGCCGACGATCGGAGCGAGACCGACTTTCGCCGCCGCCCAGGCTAAAAAGAGACAACAGGAAATCGCGAGAGTCAGCAAAACACCTCGCGTTTCGAAGCGCCCCGCGCCGCGAAGCATTCTCGGAAATAAGAAGTGCCCGATCACGATCGCTCCGATCAGAAATGCCAGTGCCTTGAGCGTAATGAATGCGATGTCGAAGAACGACAGCGCGCCGCCAGTTCCGGCAGCTTTGATCGCACCTGCAACTACCGCCAGAATCAGCAAACCGAGCACATCATCGAGCACAGCCGCGCCGAGAATGATCCGTGCCTCGCGGGTCGCCAGTTTGCCGAGATCTTTAAAGACGCGCGCCGTGATGCCGACACTCGTTGCGCATAGAGTCGCGCCGATGAAGATGTGAGCTAAACGCGCTTCGCCAGGTATGAAATAAGCCGAGACCGCCCAGCCCAGAAAGAACGGCGCAATCACGCCGAGCACAGCGACCAGCAACGACGACCATCCAACCTCCACCATCTCCTTCAGGTCTGACTCGAGCCCGACTTCAAACAGCAGAATGATCACGCCGAACTCAGCGAGCGCCGCAATCGTCTCGTTCGTCTTCAGCGGCTCTGCATAGTTGAAACCAAAAATCACCAGATTCCCGAGCACGATCCCCGCGCACAGTTCGCCCAACACTGACGACTGTCCGGCGCGCTCGAAGATCTCGCCGCCGACTTTCGCCAACACCAGCATGATGGCAACGCCGATGAGAACCGCGGGATCCAAACCGTGTGACTCGGTGCCGGTTGCGCCTTCTCCAGCCGCCATAGCAGGACGGCAGGCGAAAATAAAAAACAGCCCGACAATGAGGGCCGTCAAAAACGCGAAGGCGACTCGTTTCATTAGGTTTTCGGTAAATATGGGTCGATTATTGCATATCTCGCAGAATCGAGAGCACATTTCGGACAACACTGCAGGGTTGCGCCCGGAGGGTGAGGTATCTATAATGCGCCCCACTTACAAGGCGCCTGCCCGGCAGGTGGCGCCAACCAAGCAAAAAAATATGGCGACTCCCATCAGATGGAACCAGCGTAGGCGTGTCGCGCCTTATGGCAGTTCCAACCGCCCAGACACACCGTTGAAGTCGCTCGCCGTCAGCCTGACGCACGTCGCCCGAGCCGCGCTGACCGAGCCCTACATGCTCAGTATCGAGCATGAGCGCATCCAGTTAAGCCGCTTGCCGAAAGCGTTCGATGGTTTTCGCGTCGTGCAGCTCTCGGACATTCATCACGGCCCTTTTTCCAGCCCTGAACAGATCGAGCGTGCGGTCGAGACGGCAAACCGCCTCCAGCCTGACATCATCGCGCTGACGGGCGATTACATTTCGAAAGAGCGACATTACGCCGCACCCTGCGCAGAGATGATGGGCCGTTTGAAAGCGAAATATGGCGTTTACGCTGTTCTCGGGAATCACGATCACTGGGTCGACGCAGCTTTGATTACGGACCTTTTCCGCGCGGAGGGAATCACGGTCCTGATCAACGAGGGGATGCGTTTCGAAAAGGACGGCGCGGCTTTTTGGCTCGCGGGTGTGGACGACACGATGGTCGGACTCGAAGATATCTCGCTCGCGCTCGCCGGATCTCGTGCTGACGAGATGAAACTCCTGCTCGCACACAATCCGATTGTTTTGCGACGCGCGGCGCGAGCGTCAGTTGACCTCGTGCTCAGCGGGCACACGCACGGCGGTCAGGTCGCAATCCGGGGTGAGCGCAACGGTTTGCGCGGCGCACGGAAGCGTATGCTCAAGGGCCACGGTCGCCTCGGAAATACACAGATTTACGTTAATCGTGGCTTGGGAACCGTGGTTTTGCCCATCAGGTATGGATGCCCTCCTGAGATTTCTTTGCTGGAACTTAGAAGTGAGACAGGATGACAGGATTTTCAGGATTAACATGACATTCTGAATCCATTATCCTGCTAGTCCTGAAAATCCTGTCATCCTGTCGCCTAAATGTCCTCCCGTATTATCACCGTCCCAAATCTTTTGACCGTTTTCCGGATGGTTTTGATTCCGGTCTTCGTCTCCCTGCTTTTCTATCAACGCTTCATACTCGCGCTCGCGATTTTCGTTCTCGCCGGAGTCACTGACGGTTTAGACGGACTGCTTGCGCGCCGTTTCAACCAAAAATCACAACTCGGCACGATTCTCGACCCTATTGCCGACAAGCTGATGCTCGTCACCTCGTTCGTCGTCTTGTCGATGCGCTCCGTCTTCCCGCAGCCGCTGCCATCGCATCTTCCCGTACCTTTCTGGGTAACAGTCGCTGTGATCAGTCGCGACGTCTTTATTTTGGTCGGCGCGGCGGCAATCAACATCGTCACCGGCTTCCGCGGTTTCAGGCCCTCGATGCTTGGGAAGATAAACACGACCGTCCAAATCTTCGCGATCGCCGCAATCATCTTCGCCGCCAGCGTTCCATACGGCTCCGGCTGGTACCTCCCGACCATCTACACCACAGTTTTCGCCTTCTCCGTCCTTTCCGGCGCTCATTACGTCTTTTTCGTCTCCAAACTCGTCAACGAAGACCGCCGTTCCGAAGCAGACACACTCAAATAAAGTGGTAATTATCTACTTGACGCGGTAGGGTAATTGAGGGCAGGATGATAACCACTAAAGTTAACAGTATTTTACCTGAATTTGATCTTGATCTCAGGCGAGTTGCTGTTAGTGTAAGTGGAACATCCGATCCTCCATCCTTGCCGAAAGTGGGTATTACCAGATGCCGCTTAAACCCAAACCTATCGATAGGTGGTTAACGTTGCTAACTGCTGCTATGGCGGGTCTGACTTATCTGTTCGCTAAAACGCCGATAGCGGTAGTGCTCTGCGCTATAGCTATGTTCCTGTTACTCGCTCACCCACTTTGGAATTTATGGTGGATTGAAGACAGAACATGGCGAAGGCTGACCGCTCTTAGTGTTCTTGCGATTGGCTTAGCGTTCATGGCGTTCGCGGCGTGGCCTGATATGCCGACTGCTCCAGCTCCTGTTGGCCCTTCTCGGGTTTCTTTATTATCGGGGAAAGTGCTAGTTGGGCTCTCCTATGTTGTCGGCTGGCCGTGGCGATGGATGCTTGCCAGTTTGGTGGTTGGGTTTGTTTTGGCCTCTATGCTGCACGTATTGAGAAGTCCAGCCCAACGGAAAGACGACATAGCCACAAGCCCAGATGCTCATGGATGCCAAGATGAATGGCTACATGAGAAACTCAAGGAGGACAAATCTTGGATAAAAGACTTGGTGCGGTTTCCCGGAATTATCTATAACCCCGACTTTCAAAAAGCCCAGATCGATTTTGGTTTCAGTGTATTTAACAATTCGCTGTGTGACGTTGTGATCGAAAACTCTGTTAGCGGGGAGATCCATTACGGAGAGGATAACGACACATTTTACTACCCGCCCAAATTCTTTAGCGACACGCCAATTAAATGCGCTAGCAGGAGTGGGGCGTATTTCGTTATCCGCCAAGCGCTCAGACAAGAAGAGATTTCTAGGTTCCGAGACGTAGAGAGTGTGCTGATTTGGTTCTACGCATTACAAATAAACTTTCAAGGAACAGAGCGGTTTCCTGATATAGGCATAACGCCATTCAACACAAATCATCACGTAGAAACTAGAAAGCGCTTCTGGCGTGATTGGGATCGGTTGGAGTTCATTTTCGGCTACACAGAAGAACAATGGACCGAGATCCGTTCTGGGAGCGTCGAGAATGCGGCAGAGGTGAAGAGACTAAGAACGGAACTCAATTCGCTCAGAGAGGTAATAGAATCTAAGACGTTAACTGAGCAAAAACCAGCTCTGGGCCTGGTATTTCTAAACATGGATCGGGTGCTCGTCTATTACTGCGAAATTTCAAAGAAAATAGTTAAATACGAAAACAAGCCGCGAACGGCTACTTGGCGGATGCAACACCCATCGTTCTGGGTAATCGTTGCTTATTATCGTAATGAACCGCAAACGGGCAAGCCGCCCGCCCCTATTAAAAACGTTACGGCTGAACTTACTTATAACGGAACCGATGAATCTTACGTTGTGCCTCGTGGCATATGGTTCCCGGAGAATACGTCCGCGATTGATATTCCTTACAACGATTCTAGGGGAGTGATCATAGCGAAAGACCACGGCACGGAAATGGTTTATGGCCATGCTCAGGATTCTGCTGTTGAGCTAGGGCCGAAAGCGACGGTTAACGTCCGTTTGTTTTCAGGCACTGATGGCGCAATGGTTGAAGGGGGCAAATTCGAGATAAGGACGGTTAAAACCGACGGGAATCAGTTTGACGTTCAAGCAACTAAGATTGAGTAGGGCCGCAAAACCAAAAAGGCCGGACTCTGGGAGGTTCCGGCCTATCGGTTCTCTTGCCCAACTACGGCGCGGAGCAAGACTAAGTGAATCCTAGATCAATGCCACAGTTCAATAATCCGCAAAATGTCGGCTTGCCGTTCCGGCGACAAGTCTCTGAATCGCGCGAGCAGTCTCACTTCGGCAGCATCTTCATTACCTTGTATAAGTCCTACCGAGCGCGCGAGCAGTTCATCTGCTGGAATGTCCAGACCATCGGCCAAAGCTTTGAGTCTGTCTGCCGATGGCCTGAGCTTTGGATCATTCTCAATACGGTTGACGTAAGAGCCCGCTATGGGTTTCCCGAAACGGAGGCTTCGCCGGGAGACATCCGCACAGGACAGATTCTTCTCTGTGCGGATGCGGCGAATGAATTCTCCGAGGCGCTCTGTCTTCATGGTTATTCGCTTTCCTCGATAGCCGCTATTTCTTTGGCGAGCGCATCACGAAAGCGGGTTAAGATATTGAGCAACAGATCGATCTTTGCCAGTGCCCCGCGCCGGGCGCGTTTAGTACCAAGAAAGAATTCAAGTTGTACCGAGCGGTGACAATCGGCAATCGTGAGAATGTTCGTGCCCCACGGGTTCCCACCGTCGCGGGAGGATTCGACAACGGCATGGATATATGAGGTCTGATCGGTTGAGATAGAATTCAGAAACGAGCGTTTGCGAAACGAGATTAGTTTAAGCGCCATGTTTGTAACCTCGGAGGATTCAGTTACGTGATACCCGCCCAGCATTTCTGGGCGGAACGACAACATAATCAAACAAGCTTCTTAATGCTACCACTAGGTAGCGCGTCGCACAAGTTTATAACGGGAGGGAACTCCCGATGAACAGGCGAGCGATGCCTAAGAAGCTGGGCAAGAAGCTGAAACAGATCAGGGAAGGGTTAGGAATGAGTCAACGGGAGATCGTGAAGGCGTTGAACTACAAAGACACTCCATTGCGAGCGTCTCAAATTTCGCAGTACGAGAACGGGCAACGTGAGCCCACGATGATGTTAGTTCTAGCTTATGCGCGACTGGCTAACGTGCCGATGGAATGTTTGGTAGATGATAAGATGAAGCTTTAGCAGTCAAAAAAACTAAAGCGACGAGTCCCGCGAAGAATCTCGTCGCCCAAAATTTTGGCGCAGTGTGGTTGCCGATTTGATTCTACTACGAGAGGAATCTATCAGCAATGCCTATTTCTCTGCCAAGAACTGCAAATATTGAATTCCCAAGCTTGATGGAAAGGGAGTGGCGTGGCATGAAGAGGAAAGAAGCCTTGCAGCAACTAAAGGTTGGTGAAACTGTCGCTGAGTTTGATAAAGACCTCAAGAATTACTTCGTAGAAACGCAAACATTCCGTTCACTTATTCACGGCCAGAAAGATGTTGTCGCCGGAGATAAGGGAACTGGCAAGACTGCTATTTTCCAAATCCTGGCGCAGCGTTATACCGAATTTCCAGAATTGCAAAACGTCGAGGTGGTTCCTGCATTTAATACCTCTGGCGATCCCACTTTTCAGCAACTTGCGATCGGCGGTTTGGTGCTCAACGAAGGGCAATACCGAACCGTGTGGAAGACGTATGTTCTGTCGCTCGGCGGTAATTGGCTATTGAGGCTCTACGAAGGCGAGTGGACACCAAGCATGAAGAGGCTTGACGTGCTATTGAAAAGAATTGGTGTTCGTGAGCCCGATGACTCTCCCGCCACTATTTTTACGCATCTAGTTGACGCTGTGAGGCGCATTATCAAACCCAAGTCTGTCGGAGTCGCCCTTTCATTTGACGAGAGCGGGATGCCGGTAACGACTCCTAAAGTTGAATTCGGCGAGCATACTGAAGTTGCAAACGAAGTTATAAAACACGGCGAGTCGCTGAGGTTGTTAAATGACGCCCTGCATGAAGCAAATCTTTCGTTGTGGCTTGTATTTGATCGTCTTGATGAAGCTTTTATTGGATACCCTGACGCTGAGATCCCTGCGCTCCGAGCCCTGTTCAGGTCATATCTCGATCTCCTTGAGTTTGACCGTATCAGTGTGAAGCTATTTGTGCGAAGAGACTTATTTCGTCGTATTACTCAGGCAGAAGGTGGCTTTGTAAATCTCACTCACATTGATGCGAAGAAAGTTGAAATAGTCTGGGACGATAAAGACCTGCTGAATTTATTAATTAGGCGCGTCAAGAGCAACCATGAGTTTGTTGATACAGCGGACCTGCAAGGTAAGAGCGATCAGGAAATCTTTGATTCACTTTTTCCTGAAAAGGTGCAAGAAGGCGCCAAGAGGCCGAACACGCTCAAGTGGATGCTCACTCGGATTAGAGACGGTCAAAACGTAAAACCGCCGAGAAACTTAATCGAGCTTGTAAAGAAGGCACAAGAAGAGCAGTTACGAAAAGAGGATCGCGATCTTGAACCAAAAGATTATTCACCGGGAGAAGTTCTGATTGAAGGGGAAGCGATCAGAAGTGCGCTGCGACGCCTTAGCACTGAGCGGGTCGTAAACCAATTAATGGCAGAATCCGGAGAATATCGGAAATTTATTGAAAAATTTCGTGATGGCAAGGCTGAGCATAATCAAGATTCACTGAAAAGAGTTTTGGATCTCAGTCCGAACGAAACGCGGGAAGCTACGCGCGTGCTGTTGGACATGGGGTTCTTAGAGCGGATCGGTGAAACCTTCAAAATACCGATGCTATACCGCGATGGGCTGAATATTTCACAGGGGAAAGCATTTCAATCCGACGATACATCCGAAACCGATAGCGAAGATGAAGACTAGGCCGCATCTTCATCCTCTGCGATCAGGTTTTTGTATTCGAGGTTCGTTGAGCTCAAGAGTCTGAGCAAGGTATCGCGAAACAGGAATGAGTTTTCGCGATTGTTAAATCGAAACTCGAATTCGTCTAAGTAGCGGTCGAGATGTTTGACAGAGATTTGATGGTAGCTGCCAACGATCGAGCGCTTGAACAGCGACCACACGCCCTCTAATCCGTTTGTGTGAACAATGCCGCGCACCCATTCCTTTTTAGTGTGGCTGACAGTCTCATGGCGCGTGTTCTGATCGGCAATACCTTCGTACTGATTGTTCTCGTCCGTGGCGATCAGCATGGTGTCTTCCGCGAGTTTGGCGCGGATGAAAGCATGTAGCTCTTCGCGGGTTGGTTGCTTGACGTTGCAGACTTCCAAACGCACGTCGCCGTTGCGTTGCAGGGCTCCCAGCACGGTTGTTTTGTGATCGAAGCGTTGCGTGCCGGGAACGCGGCCTAACTTCTCTTTGCGGGACTTGTGCATGTTCTTTGGATTGCCGCCGATATAGGACTCGTCGCACTCGACAATGCCGTTCAGCAAGGTTTCATGGCCCACGTCTTTAACGGCTTCGCGGATGCGATGGCAGAGATACCACGCGGTCTTGTAGGCAACGCCGAGCGTGCGCTTTAGCTGGAGCGCCGAGACGCCTTTCTTGGACTCGCAGATCAGATAGGTGGCGATGAACCATTTACGGAGCGGCAGATGCGTATCGTGGAAGATCGTCCCGGTAGTAACAGAGAAGTGATAGCCGCACGGCGCACACTCGAACTGATTGCGCTTCTTGGCGCGATACACCTTTTCGGAGTTACAACGGATGCAGCGAACGCCTAACGGCCAACGGAGCTTCTCAAGCGTAAGGCGGCATTTATCGTCCGAGTCGTACCGCTCGATCAGCTTGAGCAGGTTCATATCGTTGGCGCGGTTAATTGGTCTAGGCATGGTTAGGAGTCCTTATGCGAATTAAAGGGAAAGACGACGACAAACAGGCTCAGAACCTGAGAGAGAAAGAACCGATCGAGATGACATCGGATGAATTGCTTGATTTCGCTCTTGAGCCGGAACTAGCAGAAAACGTGAAGCGCCAAGCGAAGCCACCAGAAGAGAGCGCCGATTCAGAGCAGGATTGTTAACGTGTGCGACCACGGAGACATACTACTCCGAATCCTTACCCGCGTCAAGTAGATAATTACCAATAAAGTTGACAAGGACGCACTCAAGTATTATATTGTCCGAGCGTTCAAGGGTAAGTGTCGTTGCTGGGGATATCAAACCGTTCAAGCCCGCGGCAATCGCTTCCAATTTTTCCATGAACAGCGAGTCTGGAATGTTTTACTCAAGGAAGGTTTTTGGAGACTAAAAGATGAGCAAGATTATTGGCATTGACCTAGGAACAACCAACTCGGTCGTGGCGGTGATGGAAGGGGGCGAGCCAACCGTAATCACTAACTCCGAAGGTGGTCGCACCACCCCATCGGTCGTGGCTTTCAC
>Ga0105247_10001761_pt1 | contig 15233 bp, 15 predicted proteins | sample KBSS24metaG_FD_81519 | JGI IMG/M metagenome (GOLD analysis project Ga0105247, IMG submission 81519) | Switchgrass rhizosphere microbial communities from Kellogg Biological Station, Michigan, USA - KBS S2-4 metaG | ecosystem: Host-associated > Plants > Roots > Rhizosphere > Soil | place...
CACGACATGCGCTTCGTGTTTCTGGATAACGACACGAAGTTGCTCTTCGCAACTGCCTACGACGGAGATTGGGACGCCTATATCGACGACTTCGTGACGAAGATTCCTAACGCTCTCGATTTGCTGTTCTGCAATATCGAAGGGTGGCCGGGGATTCACGACCCGAATGTGAAAGATTGGCTCGTCAAAAACCAAATCACAGCGGAGGCCTGGTACGTCGCCAGTCCCAATATGACCGTCGCGAAAGCATGGCGGCTCGAGCGCGTCGGAAAGGCGCTTGACGAGTTCCTCGACAAGATCAGCGAATAACTATGGCGCGCATTATTTAACTTGATCGAAAGGAGAAAAATGTTCATGGCTAACCAGACACAGATAGGAACCGCACCTGCAGCCGAATTGACTGGCGAGCAAAAGATTCAGCAGCTACGCGAGTTGTTCGCGGACGCTACGGAAGTGGGGAAAACGGCGCTGGAGAACGTGATCAAAGAGTTGTCATCGCAGGTTTCGGAACCGCCGCCGCCAATCGAAAGCGCCGGGCGGGTTGGCGCTCGTCTCGGCAAACGCTCGGAGTTGACCATCATCGTTCCCTTAGTGCCTGGCGGCGCGGCGCGACTGCGCACGTTTCTGCAATTGCTCGGCGGCAACCTTTCACCCGGTGCGACCAAGGTCGGTACCCTCCACGACATGCGCTTCGTGTTCTTTGACAACGATACGAGGCTGCTCTTCGCCACTTCGTTCGACGGCGACTGGGACACCTATATCGATGACTTCATCGCGCTGATTCCAGACTATCTGGACCTCATGGACTCGGCCTGGGAAGGCTGGCCGGGAATTCGTGATCCCGGAGCGAAGGATTACCTCATTAAGCACCAGATAACAGCAGAAGGCTGGTTCGTGGCCGAGCCTGATCTGACTCTGGCTGAGATCCAGCGACTGAAACGCATCGGCAAGGCAACTGACGAATTCCTCGATAAGGTTCAATAGCCTCTGCGCCCATGCTCGATTTGCACGAAATCCAGGCGACCGTACTTAGGCCGAGACCCGCGCCATATTTCGGCACTCACGTGCTTTTGCGTATCGACGATGCGCAATCCGGCCGCGAGCTTTTTCGGCGGCTGACGCCTCACATCGATTCCGCCGACAGTTGGTGGCGGGCGGTCAATCCCTGGCTTTCAGTGGGGATCAGCTATGCCGGTCTAAAGGCACTCGGCGTTCCCGATAATTCACTGCAAAGCTTTCCCGAAGCTTTTCGCGAAGGGATGGCGGCGCGCGCGCGGCAGCTCGGAGATGTAGGCATCAACGATCCGAAGAACTGGGATGCAGCGTACGGTAAAGGTGAAGTCCACATCGGAGTGCAGGCATTTAGCGATTCAGAAGAAGATCGGCGTCGCATCCTTGGCATCGCTCGCGAGCAGATCAATGGTTTGTCAGTCAGCATTCTAGCGATGCAGGATTTCGGGGCGCAGCCCGGCGATCTCAACTCACTCGGTTACAAAGACGGCATCGACCAACCCGCGATCGAAGGCAGTGGTGTCGACCCGCTTCCTGGTCAGGGAGAACCGATCAAAGCTGGAGAGTTCATTCTTGGCTATCCGGGCGAGTCAGGCTTTCCGCTGCCGATGCCGCAGCCCGAGATACTCGGCCGCAATGGCACTTATGTAGGCTTTCGCAAATACCAGTCGCGCGTTGGAGCGTTCAATCGATTTCTCCAGACGCACGGCAACACCGAAGCAGAAAGGGAACTGCTCGCCGCGAAGCTGGTTGGTCGTTGGCGCAGCGGTGCGCCATTGGTGCTGGCGCCCGACGTCGACGACCCTACGCTCGGTGCTGATCCGCAACGGAACAATGACTTCAACTACGCAAACGATTTGCGTGGCCGCCACGCACCGTTTGGATGCCATATACGGCGGATGAATCCGCGCGACACGAAACTCACGCGGTTGACTGACGTCAAGTTGCATCGACTCATCAGGCGCGGCACTACCTATGGACCACCATACGATCCGAATGCACTCTCTGAAGCAGACGACGAAGTGCCACGCGGCGCCTACTTTCTGTTCATCAGCGCGAAGGCCATGTCCACTATCGAATTCCTGCAACAGGAATGGATCAACGACGGCAATTTCATAGGCATTGGTGATGAGCGCGATCCAATCATTGGGCTGCAGGAAGAAGGCGCCACCTTCACCATTCCTAAAGATCCAGTCAGACGGCTCGTGCGGGGAATCGAAACATTCAACGTGCTACGCGGTGGCGAGTATTTCTTCATGCCGAGCATCTCTGCTTTGAAATGGCTCGCAGATTCGCAGCGATAGAAGTCTGAACCCGAATGACACAAGGAGCACATACATGTCCGTAATTCACTTCAAACTGACAACTACCGCGACGCCCGAGCAGTTCATCGCCGGACTCACCGACTTCGGTCCGGGCCGCAAGGAGCTCTTTGGCAATAGCACTGACGAGTACCTGAAAGTGCATAAGAAGGACACAAACTACGCCGACGTCACCGAGGGTTCGGGCGGCATCTGGGAACGATTGGACTACAACTGGTCCGATCCCACACACATTGTCCTCACCACCACTGATTCGAACTTGTGGGGAGGCCGGTCGGGTCACACCTATACGTTAACGCGGCAGCCCAACGGAACGACCGACGTCGACGTCGTGATTGTGCGCGAGGGTAAGAACCTCAAGGGGCGATTGCTCGGTGCATTCCTTGGGATCGCCGGCAAGGGACAGTTGCAGAAGTGGTTTGCAAAGACTCTGAAAGCCATCGAGGCACGCAATTACGGAGTTGCAGCGGCGGCAAAAGCGTAGCTACGCTCGCTATTCAGCGGAGAAGATACTTTATGGATATGGTTGATGGGGGCTATCAAAAAGATCGCACGGCGCTGCTGATCATCGATCCATACAATGACTTCATTTCCGAAGGCGGCAAGATATGGAGTCGTATTAAGGATGTAGCCGCGGCTAATAATTGTGTTCCAAACATGCTGTATGTCGTGAATGCAGCGCGACAGGCAGGGCTTCGGATTTTCTATGCGCTACATCATCGATATCTTCCCGGCGATTATGAAACCTGGGAATACGTTGCACCCATCCAGAGAGCAGCCTGGCAGAGTAAAGTCTTCGAACACGGCGCCTGGGGTGGCGAGATTCGCAGCGAGTTCGCGCCACAACCGGGCGACGTTGTGGCCCAGGAGCATTGGTGTTCGAGTGGCTTTGCCAATACGGATCTTGATTTGCAGCTCAAGAAGCACGGCATCCATCGGCTTATTGTCACCGGACTCATCGCACACACGTGCGTCGAGGCAACTGTTCGTTACGCGGCTGAGCTTGGCTACGACGTCACGATGGTAAAGGACGCGACCGCAGATTATTCAGATGTAGAAATGCACGCCGCACTCGACGTAAACATTCCGAACTATGCTAGTGCGATCGTGACCACAACTGAGATTGTTGATTCGATATCTTCGGCGCTCAAGTAGGCTCGCTTGATTCCAATCGTCTGCCATGGTCGAGGTTGTCGACGCTCAGGTAGGTCATGCCGCTCATGTCAAGGAGCATGCGATCGCGAGCATGTACAAGACGAAAGATTACCTGCTGACAAGCGGGGCACCGCGCGACAAAGCCGGGACATTGGGTGTACAAATGCGCCTCGGCAAAGTGCTCGGTCGTGCCGCAGTGCGCACACTCTACATTTGCAGCCGTAATGTCCCTCGAGAAGATGTTGCTCAATTCACCCGCAGCAGCGTTACCGTCAAGATAGTCGTCCGTATATGAACTCATTTCCGTTCTCCCGTAGGACCAAAGCGCTCCGTCCTGATCTTGTCAGGACTGTTTCCTAAGGTGGTGAGAAGGTCAGTAGCGTTTTCGACAAACGATGTGGGGCCGCAAACGTAACAGGTGGGAAAAAGCTTTGCGGGCCAACTAGTGTTTGAAATCAGAGCTGCATCGATCCGGCCGGGTGGTCGGGGCCAATTCTTAGGAACAACTCGCGTGTATGCGCGGGTAAGTTTCAGAGAATGGTCCTGAGCTGATAGTGCCTGCAATTCATCGGCGTACCAAACGGCTTCCGGTTCGCGGACGGAATATAACAATCGAAACGGCGCATCGCTGGCCGCGGCCACACGCGAGCGAATCATTGCCATCAAAGGCACGATGCCAGAGCCACCGGCTACTAGTTGAATCGCTTCAGTTTGTTGCGTGCGCCACACGAACCATCCTCCGAGCGGACCTCTCAACTCCAGTCGGTCGCCGAGTGCGAGTTCTTGCGTGAGATAAGGGGAGACTTCGCCGTTAGGCAGTCGTTCGACGGTTAGTTGAATGTGTCTTTCGGAGTTTGGCGCGGAAGCGATTGAGTATGACCTGACAGCGGAATATCCATCAGAGGCAGTCAGTCGCACATCAACGTGCTGCCCTGCGAGGTGTCCCGGCCAATCTGGAACTTCGAGCGTGATTGTCCGCGCCGTTGGCGTTTCATCGTGAAGAGCAATGACAGTTCCCACACGCCACATTAGTCACCCCAATAACGCTGCTCTCGCCATGGATCCCCGTAATTATGGTAACCGAGTCTTTCCCAAAAACCAGGTTCATCATGTTCCATCAGCGTAATGCCCCTTACCCACTTAGCGCTCTTCCACAAATAAAGATGGGGGACAAGAAGGCGCGCAGGGCCGCCGTGTTCAGGCGCAAGATCTTTATCGCCGAAACGGAAGGCGATCCACGCTTGCTTGTGCATGAGATCTTTCAAGGGCAGATTTGTGGTGTAGTCACCGTACGAACGCACGAGAGCATAGGAAGCACTGGTTTTTAAGTCTGCGAGGATCGTATCCAGTGAAACACCTTCCCAGGATGTGCCGAGTTTTGACCATCGGGTGACGCAGTGCAAATCGACGGTGAAATTATCGGTTGGCAAATTACGAAACGATTTCCAATCCCATCGTCGCAAAACGTTAGTGCCATCGGTGATCGTCAATTCCCACTGGTCAAGTGACACGCGTGGCGTTGGTCCGGCAGACAAAACGGGAAAGTCAGTAGTGAGGTATTGTCCCGGCGGGAGCTTTACATCCGCCTCGCTGCGTCGACCGGAAAAGCCTCTTGAAATGAGAGCCATTGCAATTCTTTCTCGAGAGCAAACCATGCCAGGCAAATGCAACCGGCGAGTTAGAGCCGGCGAGCATTCGTTGGTGCATTACTAATGCAGCCACTCGATTTCAAGCACTATACGCCGCGAGTCACCTCGTGCCAATAAACCAAGGTTTATAGCTGAGTAGCTGAGAGTGTATTCGCTATGCGGCAGCGTGATAAAAATTTGCTAGATTTGGAATTTATTCACACAAAAATGAGTTTAGTTTTCCTCCAAATCGCTCGACAGTGCTTGAAACTTTGCAATTCGCCCGACAGGACACCAGAAGGTGTGCGTGCCCAGATGACACACCCGGATGTTTATCGGATCATTCATGTATCTGACGATCCGTTGCTGCTCGGCAACCAGCAAAACGAGCAACGATGGCGAAGTGCATTCGAGAACTCAGCCATTGGCATAATGATGGCTGACTTCACGGGTCGCATCTTTGCTGCGAACAGGGCGTTCTGCAACCTGTTGGGCTATACAGAGTCAGAGTTGTACAAGTTGACCTTCCTGGACGTTACCTACGAAGAAGATCGAAAAACAAATCTGGAGTTGGTAAGGGAACTGGTGGAAGGCAGGCGGCAGCATTTTCAATTTGAGAAGCGCTACTATCGCAAGAGTGGAGCGGTATTTTGGGCTCGCGCCAATGTTGCAGTCGTTCCGGGAACGAACGAAGCAGCGCCATTTTGGTTCAATGTCGTCGAGGACATTACGGCCCATAAAGAAGCGGAAGAAGCTCTGCGGAAGACAGAAGCGGAACTTGCGCGCTTTTCGAGGCTAACAACCATGGGCAAGCTGGCAGTGTCCATCGCGCATGAGATCAGCCAACCTTTGACTGCTATCACGAATAACAGTAATGCGTGTCTGAGACTGCTCGCCCATCATAATCTCCAACCAGATGTTTTGCATCGAGTGCTCAAAGAAATAGTTACGGAAGTGACTCGCGCCAGCGCCATTGTAGCTCGATTCCGCGCTGTCATAATGAAGGAACCAACCGAAAAGATCGAACTAGACATAAACGAAGTGATCGAGGAGGTGCTTGCTCTGACAAGCCCTGAACTCGAGGAGAAGCGGGTTTTGGTCGAGTTGCAATTGACGAAAGCTCTACCGCCAGTTACAGGCGACCGCGTTCAGTTGCAGCAGGTGTTGCTAAATTTGATCGTAAACAGCATTGAAGCGATGAGTCGGGTTGCTGGTAGGACCCGCTTGCTCTGCGTGCAATCCCGGATGAGCGAAACTGGAAAGGTAATGGTTGCAATACGCGACTCGGGCCCTGGCCTTAGTTCAGAAGCGGATAGCGTCTTCGCTCCATTCTTTACTACAAAGGCAAATGGTATGGGCATGGGTTTGTCCATTAGTCGTTCCCTTGTGGAAGGTCTGGGTGGCAGGATCTGGGTTAGACCCAATTTCCCCCGCGGCGCTGTGTTTTCTTTCACCCTGCCCATAGCGGTGCAGAGGTTTGCATGAGTGTCCAGTCTGTTGTCTTTGTCGTCGATGACGATCCATCGGTACGCTCTACGCTGAAGTTTCTCCTCAGCAGCGTGGGCCTACTGGTTGAAAGCTTTGACTCGGCTGACAGTTTTCTGCAGAGAAACCTGCCGGATGTGCCAAGTTGTCTGGTGCTGGATGTCAGACTACCGGGATTGAGCGGACTCGATTTTCAGCGCGAACTTGCGGCGAGAAACATTCACACCCCAATCATCTTTCTGACAGGTCACGGCGACATCCCAATGAGTGTGCGCGCCATGAAGAACGGAGCAGTGGAATTCCTTACCAAGCCGTGCCGCGACCAGGATCTGCTGGATGCGATTCGCATCGCATTGGAGCTGGATCGTTCCCAGCGCGAAGCAGAGAAGGAAATAACCGAACTGCGCAAGTGCTTCGAGTCACTGACTCCTCGTGAGCGGGATGTGACCTCCATGGTTGTCTCGGGCATGCTTAATAAGCAGATTGCTGTTCAACTCGGAAATGCGGAGAATACGGTAAAGGTTCATCGCAGCCGAGCAATGGATAAGATGCACGCGCAATCTCTTGCCGACCTTGTGAGAATGATCGAGAAGCTGACGCACTTCTCAGACGAAAAATAATAAACGAAAGCATTACTCGCATTCTCCTTTTTTAGGACGCCACGTCCACCAACGCCCAATAGAATCGTTCTCCCTCTGGGGTTAACATTCAAATCAAATTTCAAACTTAGAACACCGAGGAGTTTGATCTCTGTAGTTGATGACTATGGTCCATTACCGGACTGGCAACTACTCATCGAATGTTTGATGGCTGACTGGCAGGCTGAAAAAGGAGGAAAGTAATGATCGGACGCATTTCAATTGTCATCCTCGCACTCATCGTGCTGGCTTCTTACCATTCAGTCAACTCTCAAAAGGCTGACACTTTCAACGGCTTTGAGCTAGTCGACAAAGCAGGAAACATTCGCAAGCCGACGGACTTCCGAGATCGTTACCCAACACTAGGAACCTATTTCGTGCTCGATCCGAAAGGGAACCAAATGCACGCCACCCACGCCTCACCTGGTGCGGCGGAGTACTACCGCAAGAATGGAAAGTTTGCCGATGGCACGGTGTTGGTGAAGGAAATATTTGCAACGAATCATGCTCAAATGACTACTGGTGATTCGCATTGGGCCACAGCAACGCAGATCTGGTTCATTATGGTCAAAGATGAAAAAGGCCGATACCCTGGCAATCCGCTGTGGGGCGATGGATGGGGATGGGCTCTCTACAAGTCGGATGCACCCGACAAGCAGGTTGCAACTGACTACAAGAAGGACTGCCTCGGCTGTCATGTCCCTGCAAAGACGACAGATTGGATCTACGTTCAAGGCTATCCGGTTCTCTCGTCGTCAAAGTGAGCAGCGGCGAGTTGATTTTCGAAAAACGGATCAAAGGAGTTTTGGGGTGATGAAGAAGTATGTGACGAAAAGGTGTCTGTTGGGACTCGGCCTCGTTGCTCTTTGCATGGTCTATGCCAGCTTAACGCTAATTAAAACGAGACCCGTTGAGGCTCAAACACCGCAGACGAGTGTAGTATTCGATTCTCAGGGCAGGATGAAGGTTCCAACTGGCTTTCGTAAGTGGGTTTTTGTGGGCGCTCCCCTAACTCCCGAGGGCCTCAATGATGGTAAGTACAACTGCGACGCGGCCGGAAAGAACTGCACCAGGTCCAACTTCCCCGAATATCATCACGTATACATCGAGCAGAAAAACGTCGATGTGTATCTGAAGACAGGCGACTTTCCAGAAGGAACAGTCATAGTAAAAGAACTGACTCGGGTCCTCAAACCGGCTTTTCCAGACGGCTCTCGCAACGAACCTTCCGGACGTGGATACTTCAACGGCGAGTACAACGGTATCGACTTATCAATAAAAGACAGTAAGAAGTATGCCAACTCCAACGGCTGGGGTTTCTACACATTCGGCCATCATCCGATGCCGTATAACGAGACTTCTGAGGAAAGGCCCATCAGCGAATGTGCGGGATGTCATATCGCCAACGTGGCGAAGACCGACATGACGTACATTCAATTCTATCCGTTGCTTCGTGACAAAAAAGGATATTAGCACCGGCTTGTATTAGGTCGCGTTGGAGCCGAGCTTCACAACACAGGGAGGCGGACGATGAAGGCGATCGTGGTGACGGACCGGGCTGCGGGAACGGCCGGGATGAAGCTGGTGGACCGGCCCGAGCCGCAGGCAGCGATAAACGACGTCGTCGTTCAGGTCCATGCGTCGGGATTTGTCGGGACTGAGTTGGCGTGGCCTTCGACCTGGACCGATCGGCTCGACCGTGACCGAACACCGTCGATCCCCGGGCACGAGTTGGCCGGAGTGGTCACCGCCCTCGGCTATGGCACGAGGGGGCTGTCGGTCGGACAGCGGGTGTTCGGCCTCACGGACTGGACTCGCGACGGCACCCTGGCGGAGTACGCGGCGGTCGAGGCGCGCAACCTCGCGCCGCTGCCGGGCGACGTCGACTTCACGGTGGGCGCGAGCCTGCCGATCTCGGGCCTAACCGCATGGCAGGGACTGTTCGAGCACGGCCGCCTTCGGGCAGGGCAGAGCGTCCTCGCGCACGGCGCGGCCGGCGCAGTTGGTTCGATGGTAACGCAGCTCGCACGTGAGTTTGGCGCCTATGTCATCGGTACCGGACGCGCCGCCGACCGTCAGAAGGCGCTCGACTTTGGCGCGCAGGAGTTCGTCGACCTCGAGCACGACGCCCTGGAAGACGTCGGCGGCGTCGATCTAGTGTTCGATCTCATCGGCGGCGACATCGGAAAGCGGTCCGCGCGCCTGGTTCGAGCCGGAGGAACGCTGGTGTCCATCGTCGGGCCGAGCGAGGCACGGCCCGCCGACGGTCTGGCGGTCGACTTCGTTGTCGAGTCTGATCGTGCCCAACTGAGCGAGATCGTCCAGCGGGTGCGGGACGGACGACTGCGGACAAACATCGGCAACGTGGCTGCCCTTGACGATGCGGTTGCCGCCTTCAACCCAACCGAGCCGATCAAGGGAAAGACGATCATCCGCGTTCATCCGTGAGGACTCGGGGATGCCTAACGCCCACGAAGCTGCAATCACGGACGAAGGAGAGTTTAGATGTCGAACACGATTAGGCTGACCGTTTTCTATCGCACGCTTAACGTGGAGGGGCTGGAAATCTTCTATCGCGAAGCCGGTCCCCGAGATGCTCCCGCCGTTCTCCTCTTGCACGGCTTTCCGTCATCTTCCCATATGTTCCGCAATCTGATTCCCATGCTTGCGGATAAATATCATGTCGTTGCCCCAGACTTCCCTGGATATGGGGAAAGCTCAGCACCGTCGGCCAACGATTTCGACTATTCCTACGAACGGTTAGCGACTGTGACCGAAAAGTTCACCGAAAAGCTGAATCTTTCTTCATATGCGCTATACCTCTCGGACATAGGTGCATCGGTTGGCTTCCGGTTAGCTGTCATGCATCCCGAGCGAGTGACCGCTATAATCGTCCAAAACGGCGACGCCCATGTTGAAGCCATAAATAAGGAGTTCTCAAAGGGATTATTTGACTATTGGGAAGATCGGAGCGAGAAGAATGCTCAAGTTCTACTCGACTGGCTTCTTACGATTGAAGGAACCAAATGGCATTATCTTCATGGTGTCAGTGATCCTTCGAAGATCAGCCCTGACAATTGGGTGATCGACCAGGCTTATCAGGACCGGCCGGGGCACAAGGAAATCCAACTTTCAATCCTCTACAACGCAAAAAGAAATCTGGATGTCTATGCCGATTGGCAGGAGTATTTCCGTAAACAACAGCCCCCCATGCTGATCACTTGGGGCAAAAACGATGGAATCTTTACGGTGGAGGGTGCTGAACTCTTTAAAAGAGATATTCCCAGTGCAGAGCTCCATCTTCTCGACACGGGCCATTTTGCGTTGGAAGAAGAAGTGGATCGGATTGGGTCGTTGATGCATGAGTTTCTCGACCGAACAATAAACCCAACGCATGCCCAGGAAGTGAAAACGCTCTTTACGAAACAGCTTCCGGAAGCACCGGGTAAAGAGATCGAAGTCGTTACTGTCAATTACGCCCCAGGAGCGGGGGACACGATCCACCGGCATGATGCGCATGCGGTTGTCTATGTTCTCGAAGGGGAAGTTGAGGTGCAGGTTCGCGGAGGCACGCTTCAGCGGCTTAGTCCCGGGCAGATATTTTACGAATCACCTGAAGACGTTCATACCGTAAGCCGTAACGCGAGTAAGACGAAACCAGCGAAGTTCGTCGCATTTTTTATCAAAAATGAAGGAGCACCGATTCTCACTCCCGTTCACTAGCTTCGGACGCGAGCATTGAATTTCTGCGATGAAACCATTTTGCCTGAAGCAATATGCCCTATGTGGAGGCACGTATGAATTCAAAAGCCGTGCAACTCAGAGAGAATGGGACAGAGATTGTCCGCCTGTTCGCACGGTTTGCGCTAGGAGCTTCCTTTCTATCCGCTGTGGCTGATCGTTTTGGCTTATGGGGGCCATATGGAGTAAAGAACGTATCCTGGGGAACTTTCGCTCGTTTCGTGGAGTACACGGGCACGGTGACGTCTCTCTTCCCCAGCTCATTGACGGTGTTGTTTGCATGGGCAGCTACCGTCGCGGAGACACTCTTTGGGATATTACTTATCGCCGGCTTCAAAATACGAATAGTCTCCGTCCTCTCCGGTCTTCTCCTTTTGTCATTTGCTATAGGCATGGCCACAGGTCTTGGCATCAAGACGCCATTCGACTATTCGGTCTTCTCGGCAGCCGCTGCAGCATTCTTACTGGCGTTCTGGGAGCCTGACCGATTCACGTTGGACAAGCTTCTGAATCGATTACGAAACCGAGCGGGTGCGCAAGTGCCTGATTGAAGGCGCGGCACTGTTTGGCTGGGAGAAGCGAACGACGCTGCTCGCGGATTATTCCTTTTTTGATCTCCATGCGCAGAATGGATCCACATGCTTGACGTGCAAAGTTGCATTAGTTGAGAATCTGAGACGCAAGAGACAGCTCGCTTCGTGATCCCGCAAACCTTGTGAAACAGTTCGTTCTCCTATCAATCCTTTTACTCTCATTGGTACTGGGTGCGTCGCTGGGCCTGGGCCAGATGCAGCCTCCCGCGCAATCTCAGGACGCCATCGGCCTCCCCGACTTTTCGGGTTTTGGTCTAATCGACAGCTTTGCGACGTTACCAGCCGAACGATCCAAGCTCGAAAGCCTCTGCGAAATTCGGCGTGCCTCCCTTGATGACGCTTCGCGCACTATCGAGATGGCATTGCAAAGAGTCAGTGAATCAGACGATCCACCGAAGGCGATTCGTCTTCACAATGCCGCGGCAACTGTTTATCTCTACAAAGGCGATACTACAAACGCGATTGCACAATTTGAAGAGGCGTTGCGTATCGCGGAGGCGCATTCGACTGAGAGTGCAAACCTGGCCACGATGAAGAACATAGTTCTTGCTGCCCTCGGCATAGCCCACATGCGACGTGGCGAGGTCGAGAACTGTGTTACTAATCGCAATGCTGATGTCTGCATCTTTCCGCTGACCGCCGCGGCGCGACATAGGCTGCGAGCTGGTTCGGAGCGCGCCATCGAGTATTTCAAGCGTTATCTTGAAAAGGAACCATCGAGTTTGGAGGTGCGCTGGCTTCTTAACGTGACATACCAGACGCTTGGCGAATATCCCGACAAAGTTCCAAAGGACTATCTGATCCCTCCGGCAGCTTTCGACTCAAAAGAGAATATCGGAAGGTTTGTGGACATCGCTCCCTCGCTCGGGCTCGACACGACGGGCGCGGCCGGAGGTTCGATTGTCGACGACTTCGATAATGATGGATTCCTCGATGTCGTAGAGACCAGCTTTGATCCATGCCAGCCGATGCGCGCCTTCCGTAACAATGGAGATGGTACGTTCTCGGATGTGTCCACGCGCTGGCACCTGGCTGAGCAACTCGGCGGAATAAACTCCGTGCAAACCGACTACAACAACGATGGTTGGCTCGACATCTTTGTGATGCGTGGTGGCTGGGAGTGGCCCATGCGCAACTCACTGTTGCGCAACAATGGGAACGGCACCTTCTCGGATGTAACGCTCGAGGCGGGACTCTTGAGCATCGATCATCCAACTCATTCCGCCGCATGGGCCGACTTCGATAATGACGGGTGGCTGGATCTTTTCATCGGACACGAGCACACACCCAGCCAGCTTTTCCGAAACAAGGGTGACGGCACCTTTGAAGATGTCTCCGCGCGCGCGGGTGTAAACCGGGCCGCGTTCACGAAAGGGGTCGCGTGGGGAGATTACGACGACGATGGATACCCGGACCTCTACGTCTCTAATTACGGCGAAGCGAACTTCCTCTATCACAACAAACGTGACGGCACGTTCGAAGAGATTGCTGCGCAGCTTGGGGTTGAGCAACCGCGCTGGAGCTTTCCAACCTGGTTTTGGGATTACGACAATGACGGGAAACTCGACTTGTTTGTAGCCAGCTATTTCTTTGCAAACGGGGAGTGGGTAAGGCCCTATCTTGGACTGGCACGACAGGGCGATTCAATGAAACTCTACCGCAATTTGGGGAATGGCAAGTTTGCGGATGTGACGCGGGAGACGGGTCTTGATCGCAGCGTGGCAGCAATGGGAGCGAACTTCGGTGATCTCGACAATGACGGTTTTCTCGATTTCTATCTCGGCACCGGCGCACCAACGTACACTGCTCTAATGCCAAACCTTTTGTTCCGTAATCAAGGCGGCAGATCTTTCGTGGAGATAAGTTCGTCGAGTGGAACCGGCCATCTACAGAAAGGCCACGGCGTATCGTTTGCCGATCTCGACAACGATGGAGACGAAGACATATTCGAGAACCTTGGTGGAGCTGTACCCGGCGACAAATACAATAGTGTCCTTTTTGCAAATCCAGGGCAGGCTAATAACAATTGGATTGCGATCAAACTCGTCGGATTCAAGAGCAGCCGCTCCGCCATCGGAGCTAAGATCAAATTAACGCTCAAGGGGCCTGGCGCGGAAACTGGAATCAGGTATCGTGAAGTCTCGAGTGGAGGATCGTTTGGTGCGTCGCCGTTGATGCAGCACATTGGTATTGGCAAGGCGACACGAATTGCTTCGATAGAGGTAACGTGGCCCGCGAGCGGCACGCGGCAGGAGTTCAAGAACGTGCTGCCGAATCAGTTTATTGAGATAAAAGAGTTCGATAAGGTTTATGAAAAGCGGCGTATTCGGCGAATCATCTGGAAGCCCACCGGCGGTACTAATCGACACATGCATCCCAAGCCTTGAAGAAAGAACAAGTCAGGAAGAGGGGCTTGCCCCCGCTGCTGCTTGGATTGGACAAGCGGGGGCAAGCCCCTCTTCCTGACTTGTTCTTTCCCCATTAGTTCTTACTCTACTAACCCTTTGCCTTCTTTAACTGTCACGACCTTGTTTGCCGTTACGTTGGTTAAAGTATCGACGGCGCCGCTGGGCCAGCGCACCTGAATGAGGTCCACGCTCGTACGTTTCTCCAGCCCGAAATGCAGCCTTAAATCATTCTGCGAAATATAACTGCCGCCGCTGCGCACTTCATCAAGCTCAGTGAGATCTCCGGAGACGACCTTCACCTTCGCGCCAATACCGTTGCGGTTGCTCTTCGTGCCGATCGTTTTAACTATGATCCAGTTGTTCTTGTTTCCGCCGTCATTCCGCAATAGCTGCGGAGCACTGTCGAGGTCGTTTACGACGATATCAATATCGCCGTCGTTGTCGATGTCACCGAACGCCGTTCCGCGGCTCGCACGCTCTTCCATCAACGCGCTGCCAAACTGAGCAGCAACCTCTGAAAAGGTTCCGTCACGGTTGTTTCGATACAAAAGCTTGCGCTGGCGATAGCGGTCTCGTTGTGGGTAGGCATGTCCATTAGCAACGAAGAGATCAACCCAGCCATCATTATCGTAGTCGAAAAACTTTGTCCCCCAACCTACGTAAGGCAGACTACTCATCGCCACTCCGGCTTCGTAGGAAACATCAACGAAGGAACCTCGCCCGGCGTTGCGGTAGAGTACGTTGTATTCATCGTCAAAGTTGGTGATGAACATATCGAGCAGCCCGTCGTGATTGTAGTCACCTAACGTGACTCCCATGCATCCCTGCTCGTTGCCATTTTTGTCGAGTGCAGTGCCCGACTCAAATCCGATTTCGCTGAAGGTGCCGTTGCCATTATTGTGGTAGAGGAAATTGGGTGTAGAGTCGTTGGCCACGAAGATATCGATCCATCCATCACCGTCGAAGTCACTGCCCACCACGTCCAATCCGTAATAACCGCGCGCGTCCGCGACGCCGGCCTTTTTCGAAACGTCGGTGAAAGTTCCGTCACCGTTGTTGTGAAAGAGGGAATCACCCGCGCCGGGTAATCCTCGTGGTCCACACTGGACGGGAACGCCTTTGAATTGACAGGTCGGACCCACGCCAAAAGTAGGCAGGTAATTCATATCGAAGCCCACGTAGTTTGTGACGAAAAGGTCGAGTTTGCCGTCATTGTCGTAATCGAGAAAAGCCGCTCCCGTGGAGAAGCGCG
>Ga0105247_10001762_pt1 | contig 15232 bp, 15 predicted proteins | sample KBSS24metaG_FD_81519 | JGI IMG/M metagenome (GOLD analysis project Ga0105247, IMG submission 81519) | Switchgrass rhizosphere microbial communities from Kellogg Biological Station, Michigan, USA - KBS S2-4 metaG | ecosystem: Host-associated > Plants > Roots > Rhizosphere > Soil | place...
AGTTTCAGCCGCAGCCACACCCATTTCTCCTCGCCCGGCCAGCCGGTCCCGTGCTGGCGCGGCGCGCGGTTGGTGGAGGTCTTGTAGGTCAGGTTGCCGCGGCCGCCGTCGCCGCCCTTGAGGAAGATCTCGCGCTGGCCGACTTTGGTGAAGTCGAGCAGCACATGCTCCTTGTCTTCGGAGATCACCTGCGTGCCCACCGGCACGCGGATGACGAGGTCCTTGCCGCCGGCGCCGGTGCGGTTCGATCCGGCGCCGCCCTTGCCGCGCGGCGCGCGGAAATGCTGGGTGTAGCGGAAGTCGATCAGCGTGTTCAGGCCGGCGACGGCTTCGAAGATCACGTCGCCGCCCTTGCCGCCATTGCCGCCGTCGGGGCCGCCATATTCGATATATTTTTCACGCCGGAAGCTCACGGCCCCCGGGCCGCCCGCGCCGGAGCGGGCGAAAATCTTGGCTTGGTCTAGGAAATGCATGGGCGTGCCCTTAGGGCTTTTGTGCGCCGAGTTGAAGGTGCGCGCGCATTTATCCCCTCTACCGCTTGCGGGAGAGGGAAAGCCGCCGCAGGCGGCGAGGGTGAGGGCCTGAAGGGCGAGACCCGCTCACAGGCCCTCACCCTGGCCCGCTGCGCGTGCCTGTCCCTCTCCCGCAAGCGGTAGAGGGGTGATCAAAGATATGAGTTACGCCGGTTGCTTCTTCAGCAACCCCGACCATTCGATCAGCTGGCGCAGCGCGATGTCGCGCGCGGTCTCGCGTTTCAGCCCCAGCGCGCGCGCCATCGGCTCGCCCAGCAGCGCGTCGCCCAGCGCCATCAGCACCAGCGACAAAGTGTGCTGGTGGACCGGCTGATCCTCATGGCCTTCGCCGAGATCGTCGACCAGCCGATGGATCGCGTCGAGGATCGGATCGAGCGCATCGCGATTGCCCGACAAGATCATCCAGCTCGCGAGCGCGCCGGCGCCCTGCTTGCCGAATGCGTCGAAGGTGAGATCGACGATCGCGCGCGGATCGCCCTCGCCGGCGCGGGTGCGCACCACCGCTTCGCCGATCGTCGCGGTCACGCTGTCGGCGATGTCCTGCGCCAGCGCCTTCTGCAGGCCGGCGGCGGAACCGAAATGGTGGAGCAGATTGGCATGGGTGCGGCCGATGCGGTCGCCGACCGCCTTCAGGGTCACCGCCTGCGGTCCGAGTTCGATCAGGATCGCCCGCGCCGCCTCGAGTGCGGCGAAGCGGCTCGCTTCGGGGGTCAGACGCTTCTTCACTATTGACATTGATGTAAGTAACCACGATGAAAGCGATTATGGATATGGAGCCATAGCATGACCGCCGCCAAGACACCCCACGACCTGACGATCACCCCGCGCGACCGGCGATTCGGCCGCGACGTCGAGCGTCCCCGCTGGTGGCTCGGCAATGATCCGGTCGCAACCGCCTTCTACAACGCGCTGTCGGTGACCTTTCCCAAGGGCGAGGCCTATTTCGTCGACAGCGTGCGCATGCACCGCGAGGGCACGCCGCCCAAGCTGGAGCAGGAAATCAACGCCTTCATCAAGCAGGAGGTGATGCACAGCCGCGAACATGTCGCGTTCAATCGCCACGTCGTCGACCAGGGCTACAAGATCGGCCTGCTCGAGCAGCATGTCGACGACGCGCTGGCGCTGACCAAGGGGCGTCCGGCGATCTCCAACCTCGCCGCGACGATGGCGCTCGAACATTTCACCGCGATCAGCGCGCACGAACTGATCGCCAATCCGCGCCATCTCGAAGGTGCGGAGAGCGAGGCTGCGCGGCTGTGGCGCTGGCACGCGATGGAGGAGATCGAACATAAGGGCGTCGCCTACGACACCTGGCTCCATGCGACGCGCCATTGGACGCGGCGCAAGCGCTGGACGGTCAAATCGCTGGTGATGCTGCGCGCCACCAAGCGCTTCTTCACCGATCGCACCCGCGGCACGCTCGAACTGCTGCGGCAGGACGGCCTGACCGGCCCGCGCATCTGGTGGCGGCTGGCCCGCTTCGCGCTCGGCCGGCCGGGCATGGTCCGCAAGATCGCCGGGGCCTGGCTGTCCTACTTCATGCCGGGCTTCCACCCGTGGAATCATGACGACCGCGCCCTGATCGCATTGGCCGAGAGCGAATTCTCCGACGCGGTGATCGCGCGCGCGGCGTGAGTCTGTCGCTCTTTCTTCCCCCTTGATGGGGGAAGGATGTGGAGACTTAGGTCCGCCTCTTGGCGGGCCTTAGTCGGAGCTGGATGGGGGTGATGTTTGGCATAGGACGCCCTACGCCAAACATCACCCCCATCCAACTGCGGCTAGGCGGCAAAGCCGCCAAGCCTCCGTATCCTTCCCCCATCAAGGGGGAAGGGTTGCAGGATGGACATTCCAGTCTCGCAACGAGGGTCCGCACTGTGGCCCATCCGCCACAGGCCCGACATGAACGCCACCCGCGGCGCACATTCACGGGCTGTTCAACGGATTGGCCCTATGCCAATGCCCGTGATGACGATGACCAGAACCTTTTTGCTGCCGGCATTTCTTGCGCTCGGCCTGGCCACCGCGCCGGGATTCGCCGGCGTTCCCAAGAATCGCGGCGATCAGGACGGGGCCTATGCCGCGCGCCAGAAGGGCGAAGTCCGTTCGCTGCGCGAGATCGAGGGCCGGGTCGTGCCGCGCATGCCGGGCTCCGACTATCTCGGGCCGGAGTTCGATTCGCGCTCGGGCGTCTATCGGCTCAAATTCATGCGCAACGGTTCGGTGATCTGGGTGGATGTCGACGGACGCACCGGTGCCGTGATAGGCCAGTCCGGCCGCTGACGGGCGGCGACATTGCCGGCCGCGACTCAACCAGGGGACTTTTATGCGCGTATTGATCGTCGAGGACGAGCCTAGCCTGGGAACGCAATTGCGCAACACGCTCGAGCGCGAAGGCTATGCGATCGATCTGGCGACCGATGGCGAGGAAGGCCATTTCCTCGGCAGCACCGAGAATTATGACGCGATCATCCTCGATCTCGGCCTGCCCGAGATCGACGGACTGACTGTGCTCGATCGCTGGCGCAAGGAAGGCAAGGTCATGCCGGTGCTGGTGCTGACCGCGCGCGACAGCTGGTCGGACAAGGTCGCCGGACTCGACGCCGGCGCCGACGATTATCTCGCCAAGCCGTTCCAGTCCGAGGAACTGATCGCGCGGCTGCGCGCCCTGATCCGCCGTGCATCGGGCAACGCCTCGTCGGAACTCAACGCCGGCGCGGTCCGGCTCGATACGCGCTCGGGCAAGGTCACGCTGGCCGGCGAACCGGTGAAGCTGACCGCGCAGGAATATAAATTGCTGAGCTATCTGCTCCATCACAAGGGCAAGGTCGTCAGCCGCACCGAACTGATCGAGCATATCTACGATCAGGATTTCGATCGTGATTCGAACACGATCGAGGTGTTCGTCACCCGCATCCGCAAGAAACTGGGCCAGGACGTCATCACGACGATCCGCGGTCTCGGCTACAGCCTCGACGATCCGGATGCCTGATCACGCCGGCGCCTGACATGAGCGAGATGCCGTCGGCCGGGGGAGGGGATTCGCCGGACGCGATCCCGGCGCCCCCGCCTGCGGTGCCGCCGCATCGCCGCCCGCGCAAACCGACCACCGGGTCGCTCAGCCGGCGGATGATCGGCATCGCCGCCGGCTGGATCCTCGTGTTGCTGGTCGGCGGCGGCGTCGCGCTCGATCGCGTGCTCGCCACCGCGATCACACGCAATTTCGACGATGGCCTCGATTATGTGCTGACCGCGATGATCGCGTCGGCCGAGATCGGTCCCGACGGCGAGGTGCTGTTCAATCGTCCGCTCGCCGACCAGCGCTTCCTCGAACCCAATAGCGGACTTTATTGGCAGATCAGCGGCACCGGCCATGATCATTGGCGCTCGCGCTCGCTGTGGGACCGCGCGCTGGTGGTCAAGCCGGCGAGCGCCGCGGCCGCCCCGCACGTCTATGACAGCAAGGAATTCTCCGATCAGGATCTGCGCATCATGGAGCGCGACGTCCGCCTGCCAGGTTCGAAGGTGCAATGGCGTTTCCAGGTCGCCGCCAGCCGCGAGACGCTCGACGCGCAGATCGGCACCTTGCGCCGGACGATGGTCCGCAGCTTTGCGCTGCTCGGGCTGGGGCTGATCATGCTCGCGGCGCTGCAGACACTCTACGGGCTGTGGCCGCTGCGCAAGGTGCGGCTCGCGATCGCCTCGATGCGCGCCGGGCAGGCGCAACGCATCGACGAGCCGCTGCCCGACGAGGTGACGCCGCTGGTCGAGGAACTCAACGCGCTGCTCGAACATAATGAGCGTCAGGCCGAGGAGGCGCGGCGTCACGCCGGCAATCTCGCTCACGCGCTCAAGACGCCGCTGACCGTGATCATGAACGCCGCCACCGCCAATGCCCCCGATCTCGGCGATACGGTGGTGCGCGAGGCGACGACGATGCGGCGGCAGGTCGACCATCATCTCGCCCGCGCGCGCGCCGTCGGCCGCCGCGGCAGCGCACACAGCCGCGCCGATGTCTGGCCCAGCCTCGAAGCGGTCGAACGCGCGGTCGGCCGGCTCTATCGTCATGTCCGGCTCGACATGGACGGGCCGAAGACGCTGGCGGTCCACGTCGAGCGCCAGGATCTCGACGAGATGCTCGGCAATCTGATCGAGAACGCCGCCAAATATGGCGGCGGCAGCGTGTTCGTGACAGTGCGCGCCGAGGCGGGCTTCGTCGAATTCCTGATCGAAGACGACGGCCGCGGCATCCCCGAGGAGCAACGCAGCCGGATCTTCGATCGCGGCGTGCGGCTCGATACGTCGAAGCCGGGGACGGGGCTGGGCATGGCGATCGTCCGCGATGTCGCGGAGATCTACGAGGGCACGGTGAGCCTTGAGGAGAGCGAGGATCTGGGCGGTTTGATGGTGCGGCTGAGACTGCCGGCAGCGGCCTGAACCCCCTCCCGCTTTTGCGAGTGCCACCGGCTGGCTGGCCGGGGGCGCCCCCGGCAGTACCTCAACCATGCCGGGGCATGATTGACCCGGCAAGCGGGTGGCACTGGGCTGGGGGAGGGCATGTCTCCGCCTGCACGCGCTGCCGGAAACATTCCCTCCCCAACCCCTCCCGTAAACGCGAGGGGGGAAATCGGTCACCGCCGGTTTAATGTGACGTTCGGAGCTTCGATGTCGAACTGAAGCATAGGAGTCAGCTCAGCATCGACAATCGTCCACCCATCGCTGTTCTTGATGAGCCTGTCGATGTGCGAAACTCTCTTATATCCATATCTGACAGTGAAGCTGCAATGTACGCTGCCTTCGGAGAGGCCGCCGCAACTGACATCTTCCAGACGCGTAATTTTTTGCGGGGCCGGCGTCAGAAGGATTGTCGCAGGATCGCCGTCATCGTCTCCGTTCATGACGTTCAATGCCAGTTGGTCCTCGTAGTTTCTGACGGCCGCGATCAGGTCCTCGTTTGATGGACAGAATGCCGGATCAGCACAGCGGCTGAGGCTTGCCATGAGCAACAGGAAAAGCATACCGCCTCGATACCCCCGACATTCCGAGCACGCCATCTTCCTTTTCGTGTGACGTTAACTCGTGCAAGAACCTCTATCCAGGTCTTGGCGCCGACCCGCGTTTGCGTGGGTCGATCCGACCGGACGGCCGACGCACTCGGCCCTGCACAAGGCCGCATAGGTCATCGCCGCGTCGAAAGGCGCGCCGACCCACTCGCCGGCGCGATCGATAGCTTTGCGTTTGGTAGTATTTTATACTACTCTATCCGCAAGGAGGCCATGCCATGCAAACAGCCGAAAAGCTCTCAATCACCCTTCCCGCTGAAATGGTGCGGGTGATCCGTGCCAAGGTCGAAAGCGGGAGGTATAGCTCGAATAGTGAAGTGATCCGCGAGGCCATGCGCGGATGGCTTGACCGTGAACGGCATTTTGCCACCCTCAACGCCACGATCGAGCGTGGCATAGCCGATGCTGATACGGGCCGGGTTGCGGATTCCGACCAAGTGCGGAAATCGCTTCTGGATCGTGCCAGTGGCGGCCAGCAGCCGATTCCATGAAGCTTGTCTGGACGCTGGCGGCACAAGCCGATCTTGAAGAGATCAGCGACTATATCAAAGCCGACAACCCCGAGCGGGCGGTTTCCTTCATCAATGAGATCGTGGATGCCGGGGAGGCAATTTCGGACATGCCCCGCGCGTTCCCGCTGGTTCCGCGACTCGAGCAACGCGGCATCCGGCGACGCTCCTTCGGCCGCTACCTGATTTTTTACCGGATCGAAGCGAAGAGCGTTCAAATTCTACATGTGGCGCATGGTGCCCGCGACTACATCCGGTCGCTGTTCCCCGACGAATGAACATATTCTTCGGTTCGCCCCGCCCGGCGAGGGCCAATAGCCGGGGGCGCCGCGCGGTCCGCCTGCTCAGGCCGGTCGATTGCCCATCGGTTCGCCGAGGCGCACCGGCCGTTCCGGCGCCCAGTCCCGGTTGAAGACGATGCTGCCCTGCCCGAACAGCATCACGATCGTCGAGCCGAGCAGGAAGCGACCCATTTCCTCGCCCTTTTTCAACAGGATGTCCCCGTCGGCATAGGTCCATTCGGAGACTTTGCCGGTGCGCTTCGGATTGACCACGCCGTGCCAGACCGTTGCCATGCTGCCGACGATGGTGGCACCGACCAGCACCATCACGAATGGACCATGGTCCGGCGACGCAAACACGCAGACGACCCGCTCGTTGCGCGCGAACAGGTTCGGCACGCCGCGCGCGGTGGTGGGGTTCACCGAGAACAGCGCACCCGGCACGTAGATCATTCGCGTGAGCGTGCCGTCGCAGGGCATGTGCAGGCGGTGATAATCCCTGGGCGACAAATATAGATTGGCAAAGCTGCCGTGCCGGAACCGGGCCGCCAGCGCCTCGTCGCCGCCGACCAGATCCGTGGTGCTGAAACGGTGCCCCTTGGCCTGCAGGATCTGGTCGTCATCGATGGCGCCGAACTGGCTGATCGCGCCATCCACCGGGCAGATGAAATCGGCGGCGGCCAAAGGGCGCACGCCGGTTTTCAGCGGACGGGTGAAGAAATCATTGAAGGTCTTGTAGCTGGCAATGTCCGGATTCTCGGCTTCGTTCATGTCGACGCCGTATTTGCGCACGAACCAGCGGATCAGCCTGGTCGTCATCCTGCCGCGGGGCGTTCCGGCGACGCGGCCGGCGAACATGGTCAGTCGCTGCTTGGGAAGCAGGTGCTGAAGCAGGATCTTCAGGCGATCGGACATCATGACCCTCGAAATACAGACACCGCCGTGTCGCACGGCGGGCCGTCCCTACCATGATGTATGGTCTACGCCATGTCCTGGCGCCGAAGTCAGTGGTTGGGCAGATGGGTCCCGAGATGACGCCCGGCGATGTAGCCGAAGGTCATGCCCGGGCCCAGCGTCCCGCCGGCGCCGCCATAGGCTTCGCCCAGCACTGCGGCCATGGCGTTGCCCACCGCGTAAAGGCCCGGGATCGGGTTGCCGTTCCAGTCCAGCACCTGCGCGTCGCCGTTGGTCTTCGGACCGCCGGACGTGCCGAGCGCGCCGGACTCCATCTTGACGGCGTAATAGGGACCCTGATCGATCACGCCCAGCGTGCGGTACGGCGGCTCGAAGGCGGCATCGCCCCACATGTAGAAATTGTCGTAATTATTGTCGCCACGATTGAAGTCGTCGTCATGCCCCTTGCGGACCATGTCGTTGAACCGCGCCACGGTGGCCGTCAGGCCTTGCGGGTCGATCCCCGCTTTCTCGGCCAGCGCTTCCAGCGTTTCGGCCTGCATCATGTAGGACGGGATCGGTCCACCCGGCGGGGAACTGAACGTCGGATATTTGTCCTTGTAGCGCTGATCGATGATCAGCCAGTAGGGCAAATTGGCATAAGCGTGGGTGCCGGCGTCGAAGGCGTGCAGCGCCTTGCCCATCGCGTTGTAATTGGCCGCCTCGTTGACGAACCTCCTGCCGGTGCGGTTGACCAGGATCGCGCCAGGACGCGCCCGCTCGTCCGAACCCAGCAGATAATTGGGCTTGGCGTTGCGGTGCTGCGGCGTGAATTCGAGCACGCTTTGCTGCCAGAAGGCGTTCTGCATATTGCCGAGCTGGGCGCCGGCCTCGATCGCCATCAGCAGGCCGTCGCCTTCATTTTCCGGCACGCTGACCGGGCCGGTGAGCGGTCCGCGCAGGAAGGTCCTGACCAGCATCTCGTTCCATTCGAAGCCGCCGGTGGCGATGACGACGCCGCGGCGGGCCCTCACCCGAAAGTCGCGGCCGTCGGCGTCCTCGGCGACCACGCCGATCACCCGCCCACCGTCTTTGGCGCCGTCCTTGACCAGCTTGCGGGCACGCTTTTCGAATTCCACCGGGATGCCGCGATCGAGCACCGCCTTGAACAGCGACCCGGCCAGCGCCTGCCCCAGCCCCCGATAATCATGCGCCTCGCGCTCGGCGAGGGTGGCTTCGTCGAGCGTGCCGTTGATCGCCTCCATCAGGCTGCCGCGGACCGGATAGGCCATCTTGGTGGGGTTCACCCGAGTGGCCCATTTTTCGAGCAGCTCGAACGAGAAGGCCTCATTGTCCAGCGAGCGCCCGCCGTCGGCCTTGGCGCCCGGCATATAGGGCTGATAATCGGGGAAGTCGGCATAAGCATGGAAGCGGACGGGGGTCTTGTCGGTGAAATAGCGGATCATCTCCGGACCGCTTTCCATGAACGCGCCCAGCGTATCGGGATCGAGTTGGCCAGGAGCAAGCGCGTCGAGATAGGCGACGATGTCGTCGTCGGAGTCCGCGATGCCGGCTTCGATCTGGTAAGGATTGTTGGGAATCCAGAGCATGCCGCCGGACATGGCGGTCGTCCCGCCGACCATCCCGCTCCTTTCCAGAATGACCACATCGCTGGCGCCGAAATCATGGGCGGAGATCGCCGCCGTCATCGCCGCCCCGCCGGAGCCCAGCACGACGACGTCCGCCTCCAGATCCCATTTGACGTCTTCAGTCACCCATCGTCTCCCCGGTCGCTCGATCCTGTTGACGCACCGGGCGAACGCCATCGCCCCGTGTCGATTCGGTCGCGGGCAGTGTAGGTTTCGGGCGGGACAGCCAGCCACTCCACAATGTCCTAGGGCGGACGGGCTTGTACCAAAGGGCTGGCCGGCAACCCGGCGGTATGAATGTCGATTTCTACGTGTCCGCGCCCGCCGCGCATTGGCGAACGGCGGCTGCCGTACAACGATGCCTGGCGGACACGTTTCCCCCGAAGGCGAGTTGGCGACGGATCTTCTAATACCAGGCTCGGTAATTGCCGCCGGGTAATTCGTTCGGAATTAGGGAACGGTCACGGGGCAGCAGGGACCATTACTGGGCATTGATCGCGAACGTCGTCCTGTTCAACTTGATCGAATGCTCCCGACCATCGGGCCTGATCTTGAACTCGCCGCCCCAGCCGTAGCTTTGCAGAATCCCGCTCGCCCAGCTTACCCGGCCGCCTGCAAAACCGTAGCGGCCCTCGCCCAGGAGGGTTCCGCCATTGTTATAGAAGCGATATTTCTGCCCACCCAGCAGACTGATCCGGCCGAGGTGGAGGGGATTGGCCGGATTGCCGTAAGACCGGATGAGGTAGTCGCCGGTTCGGGGCGGCGCGGCCAGCGCCGCCGCGGCGACGGCGCGAGGCCGGGCCTCGACGCTGGAGGACCAGACGGCCCGGGCATAGGCGTCCGGCTTGACCAGATAGGATCCCGCTTTCTCGCCCGTTCCGATCTCGATTACGGTCGCGTCGTACCAGCCCGGAGCATAATATCGCACCTTGTCGCCGACGTTGAAAGTCTTCGCGAGAGAAGGCGTCGCGAATGCGGCGACGAACATCGCCACGACGATCAGCCCAGTTGTGCTGCGCATATCATTTATGTACCTCGGACTCTACCATGTCAGTTCAGCGTCGGGAGAGCAAGCGCTGGCCAAAATATTTACGTCCAGTTCCGGCGTCATGTGCAAGAACACTGGAACTCCGAAACTATGGCGCTCATGAGAGGGCCGGACCCATCGACATGTCGTGCCGGCATGCGTGCCGATCCGGGAATCACGGGTGAATCGGAGGTGACAGCTTCGAGGACGCCCCTACTTGCCGGCGGCGTCCGGTTCCAGATGCGCGGCATTCACAACCTGGTGTTCGGCTAGGCGGCTGCTCTCGACAGGTTCGCGACCGCCGCCAAATCTTCGGCCGAAGTTGCGTGGGCGAAATGGAAGCCTTGGCCTTGAAGGCAGCCGGCGGCTTTCAGATACTCGACGACAGATGCTTCTTCAATGCCTTCAGCGGTTACGGCCATTCCGAGGCTGGCGCCGAGGCTGATGATCGCGCCAACGATCGCCTGCGATTTAGGCCGCAGGTCGAGCTCGGAGACGAAGGAGCGGTCGATCTTGATCTTGCTGAATGGAAAGCTGAGGAGATAGCTAAGCGAACTATAGCCCGTGCCAAAATCGTCCATGGCAATGCCAACGCCGAGAGCGCGGAGACCATTCAAGGTCGCCATGACTCCCCCGTTCTTCTGCATCAGCACCGCTTCGGTAATTTCCAGCTCGAGACGCGACGGACGGAGACCCGAGCTGGCAAGCGCTTGGGCAGTCATTTGAAGTACCCGTGAGTCCCTGAACTGAATCGGTGAAATATTGACCGCGACCTTGATTTCATCTGGCCATTGAGCCGCCTGGCGGCACGCGGTCTGCAACACATGCTGACCGATCACGTCTATCAATCCGATCTCTTCCGCGAGGGGAATGAAAATCGTTGGCGGGATGAGGCCGCGCTCCGGATGATGCCAGCGCAACAGGGCCTCGTAGCCATCGGTGATGCCCGATTGCAGGTCGACCAGTGGTTGGTAATGAACAACGAGTTCACCCTCTCGAATCGCGCGTCGAAGGTCGAGCTCGAGCCTGCGGCGCTCCTGGGCGGTCACATCCATCTCGGCCGTGAATCGGCGCCAATCGCTGCGCCCTTCCTGCTTGGCGGCATAAAGCGCCATATCGGCATATTTGACCAGGGATTCCGGGTCGGCCGAGTCGATCGGCGCCAGAGCGATGCCTACGGTTGCCCCTATGGTGAGGCCATGCCCATCGACCTTGAATGGCTTGCCGATTTCCTCGATCAGCGCTTCCGCAAGGTCAGTGGCACGTCGGCTATCGCAACCAAAGGGGACGATCATCGCGAACTCGTCGCCGCCAACGCGGGCTACCATCACGTCTTCCGCCGCGAGCGATCGCATCCGCCCCGCCGCCGCCACGAGCAGCGCATCGCCGATCGAATGACCCAGCGAGTCATTGACTTCCTTGAAGTGGTCGAGGTCGATCATCAGCACGGCGACGCTGCCACCTTTGGCTTCGAGCTCGGCCATTATTCTTGAAAGCGCTTCACGGTGATGGGCGCGGTTGGGAAGCCCGGTCAGTTCGTCGTGGCGCGCCATGTGCTGGACCCGCGCCTCGGCGCGGCGCCGCTCCGTGACATCGAAAACGCTCACCAGGATCGCCGCCTGGCCCTCATGCTGGATCTCACGCGTAAAGAGTATGGATTCCAGCTGCATGCCGTCACTGCGCCGCTGACGCCAGATGCGATCGGACGGGACACAATCGCCTGCAATCGAACGCCTCGCGTCGTGCCAGTCCTCGGCGTGAAAGAGCTCTTCCATATATTCAAGCGGATCGCCAGGTGTCGAGTAACCGTAATGGTGCAACGCAGACTCGTTGGCCGAGAGGATCTTGTCACCGTGGCAGATCAACAATGGGACTGGATTATGCTCGAAAAGAAGGCGGAAGCCTTCTTCACGCTTCTTCATCTGGGTTATGTCGACGCGCAGCCCGATCGTGCAGCCATCTGCGGTACGGCGCTCCTCCACCATGATGCATCGGCCGCTCGACAGCCACTGCTCATGCCGCGTGCCTGGATTTTCGAGCAGCGCCATGCGCTCACTCAGCCACGCATCTTCACGGCCAATGGCATCGGGATAATCACCGCGCGCAATCCCGATCTCGAGCGTATCCCTGAGCTTGACGCCGGGAGCGAACAGGTCCGACGATCGGTGGTAGATTTCCGCGTATTTTTGGTTCCAGAGGATGTAACGCCCGTCCGGGTCCAGAAAGACGATGCCCTCGGGGAATGCATCGATGGCGCTGCGCAGCCGTTCCTGGGCGAGGCTTGCTTTCACTTCGGCCGCTTTGAGCAGAGGCTTGAGGGCCAGCGCCAGCAAAGTCTTTGTCATCGCGGAAATCAAGCGCTTCACGAGCACACTCCATCTGGATCGACCCATATTGCCAATGGGCGGTTAACGATCATTGGAGCCGGTGCGTGCAAAGACGGGCGCCGTGATTGCTCTATTTGCATGAGGGCGCGGACCTCGTTCGAGCAAAGCTTCCCGCTTCCCGGGTTCGGGTTACGGTGACATGTACACGAACCCCCTAATCAGATTTTGACGCCGGCCCAATTTGCTTGGGGCGAGGGTCAGGCCAGAACGTGTCTCCATATCCTCCCGCCAGTCTTTCGATCCGACCGGTCGGCCGACACTCTCGTCCTTGCGCAAGGCCGCATAGGTCATCGCCTCGTCGAAGGCCTCGCTCGATTATGCGGCGAAACCGCTGACCCGCTCGACTGCCGGCGCGACATTGACGAAGTGATTGCTTTGCCCTGCGATAAGCGCGCCGGCGCTCGACCGGGGCGCAACCGCTGGCCTGGCCGGTCAGCCGGGCACGAACCGGATTGAGGGCGACATGGTGTAATGGGCTTACCAAATGCGCCTCATCCATTGCGACCGGGCTGAAGCGCCCCTGCCGCAAATGCCCGGTTACCCGCAGGCGTGTGTTGACGTAACCCGTGTGATGGCGATGGACGTGACGGAACGTCCGCCGCAGGCCGCCCTCATCGCCGGGGAAGGCGATGATGTGGACGTGGTTCGGCACCAGGCACCAGTCCCGGATCTCGACGCTCGCCCGCAGGGAGGCTTCGGCCAGCAGATCGAGATAGAGCGCACGGTCGCCATCCGCGAAGAAAATGGGCTCGCGCCGATCGCCACGCTGCGTGGTGTGGTGGGGAATGCCGGGAAGCACGATGCGGGGGAGGTGGGCGATACAAGGAGCTTGTGCATTCGCCGCAGCGCCGCCACGTGCAGGCTGCAAGGTGCCGCCCAAGTTGGCCGAAGCACAGTGGGCTTGTGATGCGCGCTTTGCCGATTCTGCTGTCGCTCACAGCTTGTGGCCAGACCATCTCGCTTGGCATCGAGGTGCAGACCAGTGAGGTCGTACGCGAGGTGCACGGGCGCGGCTGGTCGCCAAGCCAGTGCAGCCCGCGCCACTCGCCCCACCGCTGCTGGCAGATGGCATTGCGCTGGCCGCGGCGCTCGGCGCCAAGCCCCTCGATTGGGCCGCCCCCGGGGGCTATGGTCAACGCGCGGACGCCGCGTTAGGGTTTCCACCACCTACCGAATGAGCAGGCTACCGCTGTTTTCGGCGCGACGTGGCGGCCGATTTTCGGCGATGCGCTCGATTAGGCTTTCCCCTATCTGGAGACAGCAAAGCGTCCATCGGCAGCGGTATCCCGTACCGCGCGGCCTCTTCTGGATGCTCTGCGAAATAATGCCGGCGATTGGCCTCCATCCCCGCATCCCAAGCCTCTTGATCTGCTTTAGCGGCTCTATCGTAAACCCCTAAATCGAAACTGCTCATGTCAAGGTCATTGGGAGCCAACGTTAGGTCGACGAGAGAACCAGTCCCACGAGGAATCTCAACCCATGTCTGCTCAATCTTCTCCGGAACCCACAGCATCCGAGCCTCAACCTGCCAAGAATCTGCCGAGCTCTTCAGGCAGTGGTGACGATCGTGCCCGTTTGTGTATCCGATCACCCTCAACTCGCCCTTCGAACTCAGTTGGTGGCTGATATGATCGAGCAAGGCGATGGGGTCTGTGACCTTCACAGCGATCGTTTTGTTCAGCCGCCTGCAAAGATTGCGTGAAAGTCCGCGTGCAAAACAGAGCACTAAGGCATCTCGCATCTCTCCCGTCATCCAAGTCGTGACACCGGTGTGAAGCTTCGTCCCGTCATGTACGTCGCAGTTATCGAACATGAGGTGGCCATCGCTCATGGCAGCCATCATCTGCTGAATGTCTGGGTCAGTTCCTTCGCGAAAACTGCGGTGCAGTTGCTCGTCTGGCGTGTAGATTCCCGATCGCTCGGCAGCCCGATACATGCTTACCGGATTAAGCGGGATGCGTCCGCCATTTATCCAAGTGTCTCCATATTCGGGTCTCTCCAAATAGACAAACAAATCGGATGAATCGTTTGCCCACCTGAATACGCGCTCTCGATCATGTCCATCCAGTCTAAGCGGCCGCCGCATCATCGCTTCCCCGTAACCCCCGGTCGAGATGGATAGATGGCGGCGAGAGCAAGCGTTTCCAAGTGCAGCTGTTCCGCGAGGCATCAGGCCCGGCGGCGATCAGTTCGGGTTACCGTGACACGTGCGATAACCCCTATACAGATTTTGGCGCCGGCCCACGTTTGCTTGGGGCGAGGGTCAAGCCAAAACATGCCTCCATATCCTCCAGCCAGTCGTTCGATCCGACCGGCCGACCGGCCGACCGACGCTCTCGGCCTCGCGCAAGGCTGCATAGCTCACCGCCTCGTCGAAAGGCTCGCTCAGTTATGCGGCGAAATCGCCGACCGGCCCGAGTGCCGGCGTGACATTGACGAAGCGGTTGCCTTGCGCAGCGATATGCGCGCCGGTGCTCGATCAGGGTTAATTGCTGGCCTGGCCGGTCAGCCGGGAACGAACCGGATTGAGGGCGACATGGCGCAATGCGCTGACCAGATGTGCCTCATCCATCGCGACCGGGCAGAAGCGCCCTGCGACAAATGCCCGGTTACCCGCATGCGTTCGTTGATGTGACCCGTGTCATGGCGATGGACGTAACGGAACGTCCGTCGCAGGCCGTCCTCATCGCCGGGGACGGCGATGATGTGGACGTGGTTCGGCACCAGCACCAGTCCCGGATCTCGACGCTCGCTCGCAGGGAGGCTTCGGCCAGCAGATCGAGATAGAGCGCATAGTTGCCATCTTCGAAGAAGGTGGACGCGCTGGTTGCCGCGCTGCGTGATGTGGTGTGGAATTCCGGGAGACACGATGCGGGGGGGCCAAACAGAGAG
>Ga0105247_10001764_pt1 | contig 15213 bp, 11 predicted proteins | sample KBSS24metaG_FD_81519 | JGI IMG/M metagenome (GOLD analysis project Ga0105247, IMG submission 81519) | Switchgrass rhizosphere microbial communities from Kellogg Biological Station, Michigan, USA - KBS S2-4 metaG | ecosystem: Host-associated > Plants > Roots > Rhizosphere > Soil | place...
CGCCGAGGGCGCGGACGTGCTGAACGACGCCTGGGGCGGGCACGACCCGCGATTGGTCGAGATCGCCGGCAAGCACGGCGCCGCGATCGTCTGCACGCACGTCGGCGGACTGGCCCCGCGCACCCGTCCGCACCGCATCGCCTACGACGACGTGATGGCCGACGTGCTGGATCACACGCTGCACCTGGCCGAGCGCGCCGAGCGTGCCGGTGTCGACCCGCGCAGTGTGATTATCGATCCTGCGCACGACTTCGGGAAGAATACGCACCATTCCCTCGAAGTGACCCGCCGGCTCGGCGAGATGGTGGCCACCGGCCGTCCCGTGCTCGTCTCGCTGTCCAACAAGGACTTCGTCGGCGAGGCGCTGGGCGGCCTGCCCGTCGACCAGCGCCTGACCGGCACACTGGCCACCACCGCCGTCTGCGCATGGCTGGGCGCGCAGATCTATCGGGTGCACAACGTGGTCGAGACGCGGCAGACGCTGGAGATGGTGGCGACAATCAAGGGCACCAGGCGCCCTGGACGGACTATCCGCGGCCTGGCCTGAACGGACGTCCGACACGCCCGGGCGCGGGGAAGGCTCCTCCCCGAGCTCGGCCGGTACGCCTAGGGTGCGAACAGCCCTTTCGTCACCAAGGAGTCACCCGATGTTCACCTCACGCGCCAGGACCGGCCTCGCCGGTGCGCTGACCGCCGCACTCTGTCTGCCCATCGCGCTCGTCGGCCCCGCGGACGCCGCCGCCGGCGGAAGCCGCGGCCCGGCGCTCGCCCCGAAGGTCCATTTCACGATGGCGGCGGACGGGTCGAGCGGGCTGACCGTCGGCGGCGCGGAGATCCCGAACATCGACTCGGTCAAGAAAACGATCCGCACCTACTACAACGCCACACCTTCCGGCATCGCCGACAAGGTCTCCTCGCCCTACATCTCCGAACTGACCGCGATCGAGGCGAAGACACTCGCCTCCCTGCCGAAGGTCGACCCCGCGGCCAAGAAGGCACTGGTCTTCGATGCGGACGACACCACGTTGTGGAACTACGACTTCGAGGACAGCGTCATCCACTTCAACTTTGACGTGGCCAAGAACAGCGACTGGGTGAACCGCGAACTGTTCCCGGCCGTACCGGGCATGCCCGCGTTCGTCGCAGCGGTGCAGGCGAAGGGCTACTCGATCTTCGGCATCACCGGACGCGGCGAGGCCCAGGAGGACCACACGGTCTCAAACCTGATCAACGACGGCTTCACCGCCTTCAACAACGACAACTTCTACACCAAGCCGGCGGTGATCCCGGACTACCTGAGCTCGTTCTGCATCGCTACCGCTGGCAAGTGCAACACGGTCGAGTACAAGGCCGGCACCCGGGCGCACATCGAGTCGCAGGGCTACGACATCGTCCTGAACGTCGGCGACCAGTGGTCTGACCTGCAGGGTGGCTACGCCGACAAGGCGCTCAAGCTGCCGAACCCCACCTACTACCTGCCGAGCCCGAACCTGCCCGGCGTGTCCGAGCCCGCCCTGGCGCCGCGCACCGAGTTCACGATGGCGCCGGACGGGTCGAGTGGCAAGACGGTCGGCGGCGCGGGCATCCCCAACATCGACTCGGTCAAGTCCACGATCCGCGCCTACTACGGCGCCACCTCTGCCGGCATCGCGAACAAGTCCACCTCGCCGTACATCAGCGAACTCGCCGGCATCGAGGCCGACAACACCAGCCGGCTCGTCAACCAGTGCAAGCGCCTGGTCCGCAAGGGCGGCAGGCCGGCGATTGTCTTCGACGCCGACGACACCACCCTCTGGACGTACGACATGGAGGACGGGGCGATGAGGTTCAACTTCGACCCGACCCTGCAGAACACGTGGGTGACCAACGGCCTGTTCCTCGCGACCCCGGGCATGCCCGCCCTGGTGAACGCGGTCGGCGCTGCCGGCTGCACGGTGTTCGGCCTGACCGGGCGCAACGACGGACAGAAGGCGGCGACCCTGGCGAACCTCGCGGCCGTCGGCTATACCGCGTTCACGCCGGAGAACTACTACACCAAGTGGATCAGCGGCTCGACGCCGCCGGCGTACGTGGACCCGAACCTCGACGGGAACCCGGCCACGTACTCGACGATCGACTACAAGGCCTCGACCCGGGCACACATCGAGTCGCAGGGCTACGACATCGTCGCGAACTTCGGCGACCAGTACTCCGACCTGATCGGCGGCAGCGCCGACCGCTCGGTGAAGCTGCCGAACCCGACGTACTACCTGCCATAGCAAGTTCACCCACCGTCCACGTCGGGATTGCCGAAGACCCACCGACAATCCCGACCGTGGAGGTGTGAAGATCGCTCTGGTGGCAGAGACCTTCCTGCCGGCGACCAACGGTGTCGTCAACTCCGTGCTCCGCGTGACGGACGAGCTGGTCGAACTCGGCCACACGCCCGTGATCATGGCCCCGGCCGGAGCCCCGGACTCGGTCACCTCACGCTCCGGTGCGCAGGTCGAGGTCCGCGGCGTCCCGTCCCTGGATCTTCCCGGCTACAAGGGGCTGCGCATCTGCCGCCCGCTGGTGGACCTCACCCCGCTGCTCGCCGAGGTCGAGCCGGACGTCGTGCACCTCGCCTCCCCGCTGCTGCTGGGACGGGCGGGCGCCATCGCCGCCGACGCGCTGGGTATCCCGAGCGTCGCCGTCTTTCAGACCGACCTCTCCGGCTTCCTGCGCCGCTACCGGCTCGGCTTCGCCGCACCCCTGATGTGGGGCGCGTTGCGGCACGTGCACAACCTGGCCGCGCTGACCCTCGCGCCCTCGACCGCGACCGCCGCACAGCTCGGGGCGAACGGCATCGGCCCGGTCGCGTTGTGGGGCCGCGGCGTGGATGGCGAGCGCTTCCACCCCCGCCGCCGCTCGAGCCAACTGCGCCGGCTGTTCACGGGCGGGCGCGACGACCTGCTGGTCGGCTTCGTCGGGCGGCTGGCGCCCGAGAAGCGCTGCGAGATGCTGGCCGAGGTCAGCCGGCTGGACGGTGTGCAACTGGTCGTGATCGGCGACGGACCCCGCCGCGCGGCTCTGCAGCGGCTGATGCCACGGGCGATCTTCACCGGCATGCTCGGTGGCAACGAGCTCGGCAAGCACGTCGCAAGCCTCGACCTTCTGGTCAACACCGGCGCGGACGAGACCTTCTGCCAGGTCGTGCAGGAGGCCCACGCTGCCGGCGTCCCGGTCATCGCGGCCGCGTCCGGCGGCCCGCTGGACCTGGTCCGGCACCGCGACAACGGCTGGCTCTGGGCGGGGAACGACCCGAGGATCCTCGCGGCGATGGTGGCCGCCCGCCGTGACGACCGCGCCGAACTACGCGCGATGGCCCGCCGCGCCCGTGCGTCCGTCCACGGCCGGACGTGGGCCGAGCTGACCTACGAACTGGTCGGGCACTACCACCACGTGCTCGGCCAGGACTACCCGCTGCCCCAGCGTGTTGCCTAGCCAGATCCCCTTACGGCTACGCCTGGGCCTCGACCGACGGCTGGCCGGCTTCTGCCTGATCAACGGCGTCACCTTCGCCGTGGACGTGGCTCTGCTGAGCCTGCTGCACGGCGTCCTGCACTGGCCGCTACCGGCCTCGGTCACCCTCGCGTACGCGGTCGCGTTCGCGCTCAGCTACGTGCTCAACCGGCAGTTCAACTTCCACAGTCACGGCGACGTCGGCGGGCAACTGCGTCTCTACGTCCCCGTGGTGATGGCGAACTACCTGCTGTTCCTGCTCGGGCTGACCGAACTGCTGGCCGCCGCGGGCCTGGACTATCGTCTGGCGCGCCTGCTGGCCGGCGGCGGCGAGGGCGTCTTCATGTACGCGGCGCTGCGCTGGATGGTCTTCCGCGACGCGCAACCGGTGCGCCGCTAGCAGTTTGCCTGCGATTCAATCCGTCCTCACAGACTTCACACGACAAAAACCCACCCAGCACTGGAGTCGTGTACATGTCCGTCTCACGTCGTTCCATCCTCGTCGGCGGCGCCGCCGGCGTCGGCTCTGTCGCGGCATTGGCTGTCGCCGGCACCATCCCGAGCCTGTCTGAGGCATCGGCCAGCCCGTCCCACAGCCCAGGCCACGGCCACGGCAAGCCGAAGCACCCGAAGCCCACCACCGGCGGCCGTCCCTTCCCGCCGCTGCAGGACGACCCCAACGGCATTCTGGCCCTGCCCGCCGGCTTCTCGTACACGATCGTCACCAACGCGGTCGACCTTGCCCTCGCGAGCGGCACCAAGGCCCGCACCGCCCTCTCCGGCAGCCAGGGCCTCACGCCGAGCAACGCGGACGGCACCGCCGTCGTCGCCTCCGGCTGGGACGGCTACACCCTGATCCAGAACCATGAGTTGCGCAAGGACGCCCCAGCGGGCGTCCCGAACGTGACCGGCACCGTGTACGACGCCCTCGTCGTCAACGGCGGCGGCTGCACCGTGATCAACACCGACCGCGACGGCAACCTGATCTCCGAGAGCGTCGGGATCTCCGGCACGTTGAGCAACTGCGCCGGCGGCCCGACCCCGTGGGGCACCTGGCTGACCTGCGAGGAGACCGACCAGAAGGCGGCCGCCGGCTCGTACGAGAAGGACCACGGCTACGTCTTCGAAGTCTTCGCCGACGGCAAGCCGAACCCGACACCGCTCAAGGCCCTGGGCCGCTTCGCCCACGAGGCCGTCGCGGTCGAGCCGAAGCGCAACCGGATCTTCCTCACCGAGGACGCCAGCGGCCCCACCGGACTGGTCTACCGCTGGACCGCCCCGAAGGGCGTCAAGCTGGGTAAGGGCCTGGCCAAGAAGGGCCTGGCGGACGCCGGCTTCGGCACCTTCGAGGCCATGCAGATCCTGCTGGACGACGGCTCCGTGCTCTCCGACGTCGCCTACATCACCTCGGCCCAGCTCGGCCGACCCTTCAAGGTCACCTGGACGCCCGTCCAGGACCGCGACGCGACGACCACCTCGGTGCGGAAGCAGTTCGCCGACGGAACCGTGACCCACGGCAAGAAGTTCGAGGGCATCTGGAGCGACGGCGACAAGGGCGCCTACATCGTCAACTCTTATGCGTTCGGCTCGTCCGACCTGCCGGCGGACGCCACCAAGCACGACGGGATGGTCTGGTTCTACGACTTCGACGAGGAGACCATCACACTGGTCACCTACTTTCCGCACAACCCACAGTCGGAGGACGAGGGTGTCCCTCCGAAGTTCCAGGACCTGGTGTTCGACGGCCCGGACAACGTGTCGGTCACCCCGTGGGGCACCCTGATCCTGGCCGAGGACGGCGCGCGCGCCTCGCACGTGCTCAGCGCAGTGCCCGGCGGTCCGGCCTACGCGATCGCCCGGAACATGCTCGCGAACGGCGACGCGCCGGACGGGAGCCCGACCTACTCCGAGTTCACCGGGCCGACGTTCTCGCCGGACGGCAAGGTCCTGTTCGTCAACATCCAGGTCCCCGGCATCACCCTGGCCATCACCGGCCCCTGGCAGGAGTACCTCGACTGATCTTGCCGATCCACGTTGACGGCCCCGGCGGCGATCCCGCCGGGGCCGTCCCGTCACTGCTTAGTAGGTTGTCCTGCGTGACCAAGACGAACGCAGGCAACTTCTTCGAGGACTTCACCCTCGGCCAGGTGATCGAGCACGCGACACCCCGCACCGTCACCGAGGGCGACCGTGCCGTCTACGGCTCGCTCTACCCCACCCGGTTCGCCGTCCCGTCCTCCGCGGCCTTCGCCGCCTCGGTCGGGCTCACACCTGCCCCGGTCGAGGAACTGATCGCCTTCCACATCGCCTTCGGCAAGACCGTCCCGGACGTGTCGCTGAACGCGATCGCGAACCTGGGCTACGCGGAACTGCGCTTCCACCGGCCGGTCCTGCCCGGCGACACGCTGCGCACCCGCAGCGAGGTCATCGGCCTGAAGCAGAACAGCAACGGCAAGAGCGGCGTGGTGTACGTCCGGTCGACCGCGACCGACCAGCACGACCAGGTGGTGCTCGACTGGGCGCGCTGGGTCATGGTGCACAAGCGCGACGCCGAGGCGCCGACGCCGGAGACCGTCCTGCCCGACCTCGCGCCCGTCGTTGCCCCGTCCGACCTCGTCGTCCCGGCAGGGCTCGACTTCACGCACTACGACTTCGCGCTGGCCGGATCCCCTTACCGCTACGGCGATTACCAGGTCGGCGAGAAGATCGACCACGTCGACGGCGTGACTCTCACCGAGTCCGAGCACCAGCAGGCGACGCGGCTGTGGCAGAACACCGCGAAGGTGCACTTCAACACCGAGGCGCGGCCGGACGGGCGGCAGTTGATCTACGGGGGCCACATCATCTCGATGGCGCGCGCCCTGTCGTTCAACGGTCTGGCGAACGCGCAGCTGATCTCGGCGATCAACGCGGGCGCGCACGCCAATCCCGCGTTCGCCGGCGACACCGTCTACGCCTGGTCCGAGGTACTCGATCGCGCAGAGACGACCGCACCGGGAGTCGGCGCGCTGCGCCTGCGGCTGGTGGCGACCAAGGGGCGGGACGAGTCGCTGACGCTCAAGGGCGAGGACGGCAAGCACGCACCGCACGTCCTGCTCGACCTGGACTACTGGGCCCTCATCCCGGTCTGAAGCTGCTTGACCGGCCGACGAAGACGCGCCTCCCCGGCGTGCAGCTGGCGGGGGCAGACACCTCCTCGAATGACTGATGCACGGCCTGCACCACCCCGTCGGCAACCACGCCCGCACGCACAGACCGATCTGGCCAGCAGCATGGACGTGGTGCCCCTCGCGATCTGCCAGCGGATCAAGACGCTCACCGACGATGAGCTGGACGAGGCCGACAAAGCTGACCGCGCGCATGACGCTGCGGATGAGCGATGCCCAGTGGGTCCAGGACAACCGGACACTGCATGCGCTGCTGGACGGGACGCCGACCCGGAGCGGCGCAGGCGGGCAGAGACGACCAGCCTCAATTCGTGCGTCTGCCTGCCGATTGACCGTGGGTGGACATGGACGGGTTCTAGCGGCGGCCTGGCCACCTGCATCCATTCGAACGAGCTGCTGTGGGTGGATTGGTGGATGCGCAGGCCGCCATCAGCAGCGAGTCGTAGCGTCCCGTCCGTAACGGACGATGTGGAGGGGTGGGACGCTACGACTGGCGCTGGGCGGCGGACGGATCCAGGCGGAGTTCATTCCCGTCGGCCGCAGGCACGATGATCCCGATCGCCGCGCCGATCAGCCGCGACGCTGTCTACGCCGCCCCGAAGACACAAGTGTTGTGACGAAGGCCGCCGCAGAGGGAGGCACTGCGGCGGCCCCGCCAGAGGATCTGGACACCCGCCATCCCCCACGGTGGCGAGCCCTTTTCCCCCGCAAGGTCAAGCCACGCGGCAGGGGGGCCTGACCGCGATCATGCTTGACCCAACCTGGACGGTAGAGCGCACGGCTGAGCATCGCAACGGGAACACTGTGGCGCCCCGAACGCAAGAGACGGTCCGCCGAAGCGAGACCGTCTGAAACCTCCCCAAACTGGCGCGGACGACAGTCCAGGTTCACAATGGTTTTTGGTAGGGGTTCGCTTGCTCCGTCAGACACCCCCCGACGTCTGCACGGAACAAGCGATCCGTTCCCCCACTGGATGGCCGTCCCTTGGCTTTGCGGATGATCCCCCGATTCCCGCTGCCAGGGACGGCCCCTGTGACACCAATCTAACACGAGATACCTTCCATGGAAGCAATCTCTCGGCACGTTCTCAGGACTCACTCGAATCCTGGACTACGGGCCGCTCATCCCGGTCTGACAGGCGGGGCACCACCAGGTCGACCGTTCGGTGCCAGCTCCGCCGAGCTCGCGGTGGCGGATCGGTGTGCCGCACCGCAGGCAGGGCCCGCGGCGGCGGTACACCCACGTGTCCGCCCCCCGACGCCGCAGCCCGGTCGTGTCACGGACAGTGCGGTCCTTGTTCGCCTCCAGCAGCCGGTGCGCCAGTTCCACGACCCGATCGAGCTTGTCGGTGATCTCTCCGATCGGCGTGGCCGGGTCGACGCCGGCGAGGAAGCAGACTTCGTTCGCGTAGATGTTGCCGACGCCGGCCAGGTTCCGCTGGTCGAGCAGGGCGACTGCGACGGGAATCTCGGGCCTGGAGCGCAACAGCCGCACGGCAACGGCCGGATCCCAGTCCGGGCCGAGCAGGTCGGGACCGAGATGACCGACCAGCCTGTCTTCCTCGGCGGTCCTGACCAGATCGCACCGGAGCTGGAACCCCACCGCCTCCAACTCGCAGGTCGTGAGGACGACACGGGCGGTGAAGGCGGGCCGGCGCCAGCGGCTGCCCGCCGACTGGACCGCCCAGGTCCCGTCCATCCCGAGGTGGGTGTGGAGCGTGACGCCGCTGTCGAACCTGGTGAGCAGATGCTTGCCCCGCGAGACCGTGGTCAGGATCACCGCTCCGGAGAGGTCGGCGGTCGCATGTTGCGGAACCCGGAAGTCGGTTCGGGTCAGAAGGTGCCCGTCCAGGGACTGGAGCCGACGCGCCGTGCGCCAGACCGCGTCACCTTCGGGCATGCCACCACGTTAGACACGGTGAAGCTCTGCGAGCAGGTAGCGGTAGTCAGGCGCGTGCTACCGATTAAGCCGCGCTGGGTCCGTTGTCGTGACTCTGAGCGTCGAGCCAGGTCAGTACGTTACTGCGCCAGTAGTGGACGTTGCGGCCGATCTTGAAGCTGGCGGGGCCGGTGCCGAGGTGCCTCCAGTAGCGCAGGTGAATCCGTGAGCGGTATCCGTGCGTTCGCGTATCTGAATGCCGTCCCGGTTGGCGCAGTGGTTGATCTCGCGTAGAAGGGCACGTATCTCCCTGGCTCGCGTGGCGTTACCCGCGATGTCGATGACGACGAGAGTGATGCTCCACGCGGGCTTTCCGGTTGAGGCGCGGGGGACGAACCACAGGCTGGCTGGCATCTGCATCGTCGCTGCAGGGCAGCGGCTGTCGCAGTCGTGGCCGGCCCAGGCTAGGGCGCTGGCCACGGTGAACGTGACTGTCCTGGCCGAGGGTGCTGACGTAGTGACTGTGTCCGTCATGGTGGTTCCTCGGGGTGAGGTCACCGGCGGGTTCGGCGGGGGGCTGTTGCCCTGTGGGCGGCGGCGGACGGCCGACCCTGTCCCGAACTGACTGCACGATCCAGTGCTTTTGACTGTACCGCGTGCTACGCGGCTTCGGGATCGGGCGGGGTGAGGGCGGCGAGGATCAGCGTTGCCGCGGCGAGCGGGTCGATACCGGCTTTGACGGCGCGTTCGTGGAGGTCGCGTTCGGCTTCTTCGGGGGTTGCTCCGCGTCCGATCAGCACGCCGATCGCCTGGTTGATGATGGACTTCGCCGCCAACGTGGCTGGATCGGCGTTGCGGGAGGCAAGGGCGCGGTGTTCGTCGAGGAGGAAGTCGGCTGAGGCACGGCCGGTGATCCAAGCCAGGTCGGCAGCGAGGTCGACGAACGCCCCCGGCGTGCCGGCGTACAGGATGAGCGCGACCGATGCCGTGGCGGTGTTCTCGTCGGCGGCGGGTGTCAGCGGTATCAGCAGTGAGGTTCGGATGTGCTCAGGTCGGACGCCCTCATCCAGGACGGTGAAACCGAAGCGTGACTGGCTGGCGGTGATGGCGACACTCAGACCCAGATAGGAGTCGACGGCGGCTTGGGCGTCGGCGGTCAGACGCGTGAGGGTGTCGGCGACGTTCGTGTCTGGTAGGTCCAGCGCCTGGGTCAGTAGGGCCAGCTCGGCGGCCAGACCTGGAGTGATCGTCACGGGCAGTCAGCTTCGGTGGACAATTCCCCGCGCCTGCCGAGGAGCCCGGACCGCGTGCCGCGGAGTGCGGCGCGAGGCGTGAGTGCGGATTCACGAATTGGTGTGACGGGTGCGGGCACGACGCACCGCCTCGTCGACGATGTGTTGGGCGACGTCGGCGAGTTTGGTGTGTTCGGCCTGGCTGATGGCCCGCAGGCTATTGAACGCTTCTTCGGCCGTTCCGCCGGTACGGCCGCGGAGCAGTCCGATGGCCTGGTCGATAACCGGCCGGGTGGACAGCGCGGCCTGTAGCTGGGTGGTGAGGGCGAGGGCTTGGGTGAGGATCTGGGCGTTGTGGACGGCGACCGCGGCTGGCGCGGCGAACAGTTCGCCAAGTTCTGCGGCGTGGTCGTCGAAGACGTCCTTGCCGTGGGCGTAGACGTTGATCGCCCCAACAACTTGGCCGGGAACCAGCAGCGGTAGTGACAGCGCGCTGTGGATGCCCAGTCGCCCGACGCGAGGCCCGAACCGTGGCCACATCTTCTCGCCACCGAGTGATCCGGACCGGACGGTCCGGCCCTCCAGGGCTGCGGTGATGCAGGGTCCTTCGTTGAGGGTGACGTACTGGATCTGGTCGATCTCAGATACGAAAGGGTGGCTCGCCGCGAGCGCCTCGACACGGTTGTCCGGCCGATCCACCCGTAGCAACGTCACGCCGGCGCCGTCAGCGCCGGGAATGGCGTGCGCCGCGAACGTCGCCACCTTTTCCAGGAGTTCGGGTAGGCCAAGGCTTCCAGTGACCAGGCCGGCCAAGTTACCGAGGCTGTTCTGCAGGTCTGCGGTGTCCGCGCTGGCCCGTTCGGAGCTCAGGGGCCGGCGAGCCACTCCGTGTGGTGTGCTGTTGTCGGACTCGGACATCGCAGGGACTCCGCTCTGCTATTGCTGGGGCCGGCGACGAGCCCGTACAGCTAGGTGCCCGCGGCGCGCTCGTCACGAGGTGAAGCTAGATGCCACGCTAGTCCTATGCGACGTGCCGGTCCTGGGTCCGGCGACTCGGCTGCGCCAGGCTGCTCTTGACGAGCGAGAAATCATCCACCGGTGCGGGCGTTCGGGATGCGGCATTCGTTGGCTGCGGCGATGTGCTGCAGAGCGGCGCTGGCAGCGAACGAGGCGCCGTGCTCGGCGGCTAGGGGTTCTACTGGGCACCTGTGCCGCTCTCTGCGAGGCAGCGGAGACACGTGGTCCGCTACCCCTCGATGGGGGATTCGAGAGGTAGCGGACGCTCGGTGCTGGTGCTCGTTCAGCATCACGCTGCCGCTGTGGTGGGTCTATAGACGAACCAACCTGAGTTGTTCCTGCCGGCTGTCGGTACGCGTGTCGCGGGCGCATCGCTACGCCGCCCGGAGGAGGTCGACTAGCTGCTGCTGGGAGGCGACACCGAGCTTGGCGTAGACCGATCCGAGGTGGTTGCGGATGGTGCTCTGGCTGAGGAACAGCGCGCGGGCGATGGCGGGCGGACGTTGCCCGTCCAGCAGGCGGGTAACGATCTCGATCTCGCGGGTGGTGAGCTGGTTGAAGCCATCAGGCACCGCGTGGGCGCGGCCGCTGAATGCGATCTGGGTGAGGTGGGCGATTTCGGCGCTGCGCCGTAGTCGCGTCAGCGTCGTGGAAAGACTCGTCAGGTCGTGCTCGCCAACCGGGTGACCCGATATGGGCATGAAGACGAAGACGCAACCGGGTGGGGGCTGCAGCGGAAGGATCAATAGTTCGCACCGGGTCTCCGGCTGGCGGGTGCCGGTCCGGATGTATAGGTGCAGTGTGACGCCGTTCTGGGTGGCGCTCGACGTGCCAAGGGCGGACCGGCACCTGTCCACGTCATGCGCGGCAACGAGCCCCAGTAGTGACGTGTGGAGCAGATCAGTGACGGGTTGGTGAAACAGCGCCTCGGCATCGCTGCTGATCCGCTCGATCAGCAGGCCGCCGTCGGCCACGCCGATGACGGCCGTTGTGTCCGGCTGATCTGTGTCCGCCGCCGGATCATCCGGGACCTCGACGGGCTCCTCGGCGATGATGACCGCCATGACAGCCGACGAAGGCGGTTCGCGGTCGAAAGAGCGGATCCACATCCTGATCTTGAGATCGCTGCCGTCGGTACGTCGCACGACACGTATCGTTTCGACGCCGTCGAGTCTGGCTCCGCCGTACAGGTCGTGGCCGGTGAGCGGCAGATCCGTCGTGAATTCCTCGAGCAGATGACCGATGACAGCTCCCTCGGCGGGGTCGAGTAGGCAGGTGGCGGCGGGGCTTGCTGCCGCGATTCGCCCTGACGGCACTTGCAGGACCAGCGCTGGGAATGGGATCGCGCCAAGCACGTCCACCGCGAGGTGGGCGAGCTCGCCGAGGCTTGGGCCGCTGCTGGCGTCTACCGTTTCTGCCCGCGCCATCCTGTCACCCCCCTCCGGGGCCATTCCCGTAGTGTTGTCCGGGCCGCCCGTGTGGTCTGCCCCCGTGCAGACCACACGGGCGGCGCCGTATCGGCCCCAGCTCCGACACGTCGCCCCTCGTCCGCGCACCCCCGCAGAGGCGCGGCCGACGAGGCCCGTTCATGACCGAGCGCGCCGCATCGGCAGGCTCGGAAGATTCGGTACCGGTCGGATCGACAGGTTCCGGGCGCGGTGCTGACCACCGGTCGACAGCTGGCGGGGCGTCAGCAGCAGGCAGCGAAGGCGATACGCAGGCAGCGACTTCTCACCGATCAGCTCGGCGATCTCGTCGGTGAAAGATTCCCGGCACGCATGCGCGATGTCCGAGAACGGGCGGCCGGGGGCGGTCACGATATTGCACCTTGGGTGCGGGCCGAGACTGATAGGTGTCCCGGCGGCGGCGTTACGGCGACGACATGTATGGTCGCGGTGCGCGGTCCCAGGCCAGGCTGTCTTCCCAGCGATGCTAAGTAAAGTCCGCGTGCACTTCGGCTGTCAAGCGTGTCGCGAGTCACTCACTGTGACTTGCCGAGCAGCCCCACGTTTCTCGACTGACATCGGGGGTCAGGACTTCTTGGCCTATTATCCGGACTTTGGAGCGATCTGCGATGTTGGTGGTGCGCCTCGACTCTGGCAATGTCCACCGACATGACAAGAGCCCCGGAAACCGGGGCCGTTGGCTCCCCCATCTGGACTCGAACCAGAAACCTGCCGATTAACAGTCGGCTGCTCTGCCAATTGAGCTATGGGGGAATGCTGGTGTACTGGCGCCGTCAGGCGGGTAGGCGCTCCCAAAACAACCGTGCCAGCTTAGCGCATGCGACCAACATCCCTGACACACCCCGGAGAACACCATGAACATCAACTTCATCGTCGGCGGAGCGGTCGGCTACGTGCTCGGAACCAAGGCGGGGCACGAGCGGTACGAGCAGATCGTCAGCCTTGCCCGCCGCATCATGGGCAGCCAGACCGTCCAGTCGGCCGCCGGCGTCATCGGCGGGCAGCTCGACAGCCTCGGCCAGCACGCGAAGCAACTGGTGGGCGCCAAGGCCGGCGGCCTCCCCCACGGCCCGTCCGCCAACGGGACGGGCAACTAGCCGCGGGTTCGCGCGACCAACTCGGCGTCGAGGCGCGCGAGCCGGGCGCGGATCGCGCTGCGCACCTCGTCGGTGTCGACCGCGCCCTCGAGGCGGGCCCACCAGCGCAGTCCGTCCTGCCCGGGGATCCTCCGTCCCACCAGGCGGGCGACTCCTCCACCGACGGCGACCTGCTCGGTATGCGCGATGTTCTGCTCAACCCGCCGACGGACGACCGGGGGCAGGTCGCGTGCGAAGGTCAGCATCGTCCGCACGGGCGTGCGATCGACGAGCAACAGGTCATCGACCACGTCCGCCTCGGTGACCGTCAGCAGCTCGTCCTGCCAGGTTGCCTTGGTGATCGACTGCCAGCCGATTAGGCGGTGCCCTTCGTGGGTGGGCCACCAGAGGCCCCGGGTCGTGGCTACGACCGGGCCGGCCGGCGCGTCGGCCCAGGAGACCACCCGGTCATCGCCGGTGACGAGCGACAGGACGTCCGCCGGAACCTTCTCACGCTTGCCGAAGATCTTCACTAGACCGCTCCCCCGATGGCCCGCTCGCGCAGGTCGCGGCGGTAGGCCTCCAGCGCGACCAGTTCGCCGAAGAGTCGGTCGTACTCGCGGGCGTTCTCCTGCGGGTTGATGCGCTGCAGCTTGCCCTTCAGGTCCGCCACGTGCCGGCTTGCGACGATCTCGTGCAGCCGGGCGAGCATCGAGTCGCCGTACCGCTGCCAGCCGGCTTCCGGTGCCTTGAGCGGTTCGACGGCCAGGCGGGTCATCCCACCGCGCAGCGCGGGATCGAGGTGTTCGGCGACGGCATCGGCCCAGCCCGGCCCGGTGAGCCCGGCACGCGCGGCGGCCTCGGTGCCACCCGCGGCGGCGACGGCCCTGCGGACGGCCTGGTGCCCGGGATGCGTGAATGCCTCGTCGGCGAGGTAGTCGAACTGGGGCCCGGCGATCTCGGGGAACTGCAACGCGACCTTGAGCACCTCGCGCTCGACGTGCACGACGCCCTCGTCCAGCTTCGGGACGGCCGGGCCAGCCGGCGCGGCGGCGTCGGCCGCCGGGCCTCCCGCCGCCCGTTTGTCGTTGGCCTTCTCCAGACCACGGACCCGCTGGAGCACCTGGTCCTCGAGACCGAAGCCGACCAGTCCGGCCAGGCGGCGTGCGTACTCGTCCCGCAGCGAGCGGTCCTTGATCTGCGCGACGTAAGGGATGCCGCGGTCCAGCGCCGCCACCCGCCCCTCGGCGGTGTCGAGGTCGAACTTGGCCACCGTCATGCGCAGGACGAACTCGACGAGCGGCAGCCGGCTGGCGACCAGATCGAGCACCGACTTGTCACCGGAGTGCATCCGCAACTCGCACGGGTCCATGCCGTTGGCGGCGACGGCGACGAACGTGTTGGCCATGAACTTCTGGTCGTGCGTGAAGGCCCGTTCGGCCGCCTTCATGCCGGCGTTGTCGCCGTCGAACGTGAAGATCACCTCGCCGCGTTCGGTGTCGCTGTCGAGCAGCAGGCGGCGCAGCAGCTTGACGTGCTCGTCCCCGAAGGCGGTGCCGTTGGTGGCGACAGCGGTGGTGACGCCGGCCAGGTGGCAGGCCATCACGTCCGTATAGCCCTCCACGATGACCGCGCGATGCTGCTTGGCGATGTCGCGGCGGGCCAGGTGTATACCGAAGAGCGTCTCGCCCTTCTTGAAGATCGGCGTCTCGGAGGTGTTGAGGTACTTCGCCTCGATCCGGTCGTCGTCGAACAGCCGCCGGGCGCCGAACCCGACGACGTCGCCGGAGACGTCCTTGATCGGCCACAGCAGGCGGCGGTGGAACCGGTCGTTCAGGTTCCCCCGCTCCGAACGCTTCGACAGGCCACCGATCGTCAGTTCCGCCTCGGTGTA
>Ga0105247_10001765_pt1 | contig 15212 bp, 15 predicted proteins | sample KBSS24metaG_FD_81519 | JGI IMG/M metagenome (GOLD analysis project Ga0105247, IMG submission 81519) | Switchgrass rhizosphere microbial communities from Kellogg Biological Station, Michigan, USA - KBS S2-4 metaG | ecosystem: Host-associated > Plants > Roots > Rhizosphere > Soil | place...
CCCGATCCGGCCCTCCTCGACCCCGAGCGAGATCAGCGAGCGATCCGCCGCCGGGCTCGGCGAGAGGACGAAACCGGCGGGCCCGTAGAAACTGGCGAGCGCCGTGCGGGCGATCGCCTCGACGCCCCCGTCGCCGCTGCGCAGGCCGGCGTAGGCGGCCAGCTCGGTGTGGTGGCTGGCTAGCAGCGGCACGCCGGTGACGCGGCTGAGCAGCGTCGCGGCGATCCCGGCCGGGCCGGGGGCGGTGACGTGGACGAGGTCGTAGCGGCCTTCGGCGAGCGTCTCGACCAGGTCCGGCAGGCCCGGGACGCCGAGTCGCAGGCCGGCGTAGAACGGCAGCTCCAGCTCGGCGGCGACGGGCAGGCGGCGATCGACGCCGGCGTCGGTGCCGATCACATCGACCTCGAAGCCGGGGACGCCGCGCTCGCGCAACTGCTCGATCGTGTGGGTGACCCCGTGCATCGAGCCGATCCCGTCGGCGATCAGGGCGACCCGGCGCGGCTCGCCCTCACGAGTGGAGAGCTTGGCCTTCTCGGCGCCGAGGAAGGCGGTCGCGGGCGCGTAGGGCACCGCCGGCACCAGCGCCTCGAAGAGGCCGCCGACGGCGCTCGGCAGGTCCCCGTCGCGCACCGCCGCGGCGCCGTTCTCGACCGCCACCCGCAGGCGGCGATCGTGGATGCGGCGGGCGCGCCGGTAGAGGTCGGCGTGGGAGAAGCCGTCGGACTGCAGGTAGGCGAGCAGCTCGCGTCCGCGCAGGTCGAGGCCCATGCCCCCGAGCCAGGCCTCGAGCAGGCAGCGGGCGTCGTCGGGACCGAGGTCGGTCGCGACCTTGCCCTCGCGGGCGGCGCCCTCGCGGATCACCCGTTCGGCCATCTTCAGCACCGCCGCCGGGTCCGGCCTGGCGCTCTCGCCAGCGCCGTCGCCATCGCCGAGCGCCCGGGTCGCCAGCGCCATCGCCGCGTGGGTCCACTTGGCGGCGCTGCCCTGCTCGCCGCCCGCGGCGGCGTCGCCGCTGCGCAGGTGGAGGAGAAACTCTTCCGGCGTGGCAGCGGCGGGCACCTCGGTGAAGGTGCGGCCGATGTCGACGCCGGCGTGGTCGTCGGAACCACCGATGCCGGTGCCGCCCTGGGTGTCGACGTAGAGGGCGGCGGGCATGTTCAGCTCCGGCGCGCGCGAGCCGTTGCGGACCTCCCAGATCGGGAAGAGCTCGGCGAGCCGGCGCCGGTGGCGCCGTGTCAACGGCGCCGCGACGTTGAAGAAGGGATGCGCGAGCGCGCAGGCGATCCCGTTCTCGTGCAGGTATGCGGCGCAGGCCTCTACATCGCCGGAATGTGCCTGCAGCCACTCGTGGTCTCCGGAAGTGATCCCGTAGCAGAGGACGTGAACCGCCTGGGGCTCGCCGGCGAAGCGGGCGGTCAGCTCCTCGGAGACGAAGCAGTCGGGACGGTCCGCCAACTCGAGGCAGCCGTCGATCGTGTCGTGGTCGGTGATCGTCACGAAGTCCATGCCACGACGCTTGGCGAGGTCGTAGACCTCCTGCGGCGGCGTCGCGCACTCGGGCAGGCCGAGCGAACGCTGGACGCCCAGCTTCGAGAGCTGGGATGCCGTGGAGTGGCAGTGCATGTCAACACGGGAAGTCATCGGTGTCTCCCTATTTCGAGATCGTCTGTCCCCTGCAGATTTCCGACTGAGCAGGGAAAAAACGTGAAGATCCGGTGACCGAGCGAGATCGGTCAGGCAGCGAGGGCGCGCTCGAGGCCGAGCCAGGTCGCCTCGGCTCCCTGGCGCCAGAGCTCGACGAACTCCTTGAAGAGCAGCTCGCGGCGGGTCCTCAGGAGGATCTCCAGCGAGGCGATGCCAGCCGCCGAGGGCAGCATCACGTCGCAGTCGCGCAGGTCGCCGAGGACGGTCTGCAGCTGCTTGGTGAAGCGGCGGGCGTCGGCGGCCTCGGGGCCGAAGCAGGACTCGGTCAGCTCGAGCACGTAGCGGAGGCGCTTGGCGGCGATCCGCAGGTCGTGCTGAGCCTGCGAGGCGCCCGGCTCGAGCGCCGGCTCGGCGAGGTCGCGCAGCTCGGCGAGCCGGGTGGCGACGATGCGGACCGCGTTGGCGCGCAGCGGCGCCGCCGGGTCGAGCCCCTCCACCGCCCGTGCCTTCACGACTCCGCCGCCCGGGCCAGCTTGCGCAGGCGGCGCCGCAGCTTGCGCAAGCGCTTCGGCTTCAGGCGCGGCGCCAGCGCCTCGTTCGCCCGCCGCTGCTCCTCGCGCAGGACCTCGATCCGGGCAGCGAGCGCGGCGCGGTCCCGATCCGGGGCATCGCCGGCGAATGACTCCAGGAAGGCGATCTCGACGTCGCGATCGCGGCGCTCGCCGAGGGCGTCGGCGAGCCGCTTGACCCGCTTCAGCGCCTTGCGGTGGCGCTTGGGTGGAAAACAGGGCTCGCAGATCTCCAGCGCCGCCCGCAGCCGTCGCGTCGCCACCCGCATGTCGTGCAGCCGCTCCGGATCCTCGACGTCGAGCACCCCGTCCGCGTGGGCGAACACCTCCTCAGCCCGCACCGCGACGATCCGCGCCGCGGCGGCGCCGAACGCCTCGCCGCAATCGAACCCCGGCACCTCGCGCGCGCGAGCCACGGGATCAGGCTAGTCGAATCAGGCGGCCAGCCGAGCCGGTGAGGAGCCGTTGGCGTTGCCGTTGAGGAGGTCGAGGATGACCCCCTCGCGAAGACCGCCCTTGCCGATCTGCAGCGGCTGCCCGAGCAGCTCCGAGACCTTCTCCAGCAGCAGCACCCCGGTGGCCAGGATGCGAACCCGCTGGGGGTCGAGCTCGAAGCGCCGCGCCACCTCGGCGGCAGGGTCGCCGCAGAGGACGCGGATGCCCCGCTCCAGCGTCTCGTACTCGAGCACGGCGCCGACCAGGCGCCGCAGCGAGGTGGCGCTGCCGCCGACCGCCACCGCCTGCGCCGGGTGCTCGATCTCGACGTCGGCGAAGATGTCGTCGATGCGGTCGCGGACCTTGCGGATCTCGGCCGCGGAAGGTGGGTCGGAGGCGATCAGCTCGTCGGCGAGCGCGCCCGAGCCGACGCGCCAGGAGCGCACCTCCTCGGCGCCGCCGGGGACGGTGCCGAGGATCACCTCGGTCGAGCCGCCGCCGACGTCGACGACGCCGACCCGACCTGAGACCGGGTGGCCGAGCGTCTTCGTCGCGCCGATGAAGGAGAGCCGTCCCTCCTCCTCGTCGCTCAGCACCTCGACCGGGACGCCGGCGGCACCGCCGACCGCGGCCGCCACCTCGCTGCCGTTGCCGGCCTCGCGCACCGCCGCCGTGGCGACAGCGCGGATCTCGACCGCCCCGAGCTCCCGGGCCAGCCTCACCTGAGTCGCGACGACCTCGGCGATCTCCTCGATCTTCACCTTCGGGATCCCCCCGTCGGGGCCGATCGACTTGCCGATCCGGGTGTAGGCGCGCTGCTCCATCACCTTTTTCAGCTGACCGTCGATCGGCTCCGCGACGAGCACGCGGGTCGTGTTGGAGCCGATATCTATGGCAGCGCAGAGCATCAGGGCGTTCTCTTTGATGTTCCCAGACGACCCGGATCTCAACCCCGCGAGGGGGCTAGCCGCCGGGGTGCGAGGCGTCCTCGAACTCGCGGAAGAGCCCGGTGACGACGTAGGCGACCTGCTCGCCGATGTCGACCGCGTTGTCGCCGATCCGCTCGATCGCCCGCGCCGCCAGCAGCATCGTCATCGCCCATTCGCGGCGGTCGGCGTCGTCGCCGATTTCCAGCGCCAGCCGGAAGCATTCGCGGTTGAGGTTGTCGACGACGTCGTCCTGGCGGACCAGGTCGCGGGCCATCTCGACGTCCCGCCCGCTGAACGCGCGCTGCGCCTGGGTGAGCAGCGTCCGGGTCTGCTTGCCCATCGTCAGGATCAGCCGCACCATCTCCTCGTCCGCCGGCGGCTCGTTGCCGGAGAGCGGGATCATCTTGCAGATGTTCACGCACTGGTCGCCCATCCGCTCGATGTTCTTGAGCACGTGCAGGAGGGCCGAGATCAGCCGCAGGTCGGTCGCCACCGGCGACTGCGTAGCCAGCAGCGTGATCAGCGCCTGGTGGACCTCCAGGTAGCGGCCGTCGATGCGGTCGTCGTCGGCGACGACCAGCTGCGCCAGCTCGACGTCGGTGTGCTCGATCGCCTCCAGGGTGCGGCCAAGGGCGGCGTCGACCAGGTCGAGGCCGCCCAGCGCGCTCGCCTCGAGGCGCTCCAGTTCCTCCCGGTATTGGCTGCGCGTTTCCACCGCCATCAGCCGAACTTGCCGGTCACGTACTGCTCGGTGCGGTCGTCGTCGGGCGTCGTGAAGAGCTTTTCGGTCGGGCCGACCTCGACCAGCTCGCCGTCGAGCATGAAGACGGTGGTGTCGGCGACCCGCGCCGCCTGCTGCATGTTGTGGGTGACGATGACGATCGTCACCCGCTGCTTCAGCTCGGCGATCAGCTCCTCGATTTTCAGCGTCGCCACCGGGTCGAGGGCCGAGCAGGGCTCGTCCATCAGCAGCACCTCGGGCTCCACCGCCAGCGCCCGGGCGATGCAGAGCCGCTGCTGCTGACCGCCGGAGAGGCCGACGCCGGGGGACTTGAGGCGGTTCTTGACCTCCTCCCAGAGGCCGGCGCCGACCAGGGCCTGCCGCGCCCTGTCGTCCATCTCGCCGCGCGAGGCTCCGGTCAGGCGCAATCCGGCGGTGACGTTGTCGAGCACCGACATGGTCGGGAACGGGTTCGGTTTCTGGAAGACCATGCCGACGGCGCGCCGCACCGCGACGATGTCGATCCGCGAGTCGTAGAGGTCGAGCCCGTCGAGCAGCACTTCGCCCTCGGCGCGGGCGCCGGCGATCTCTTCGTGCATGCGGTTGATGCAGCGCACCATCGTCGACTTGCCGCAGCCGGAGGGGCCGATGATCGCGGTCACGTCGTTGGCCTTGAAGGGCAGGTCGATCCCCTTCACCGCTTCGTTGCCGCCGTAGAAGGCGCGGAGTCCACGCAGCTCGAGCTCGCCGACGTCGCGGTCGCGCCGAGGCGCGGGCGGCTGCTCGGCCGCAGCCGCGAGCGGCGCCGGAGCGCCGGCTTCCTGGCGGCTCTGCTGCTCTGGGTTGGGCTCGGTCATGGCGGTGGCCTCGGTCGGGTTCTGGTTGTGCATGCTAGGGCTCCTCGAGTGGGCGGGCGGGCGGCAGGTCAGGCCCCCATGCGCTTGCGGGAGCGGGCGTAGAAGGCTCGGGCGACGACGTTGAGCACGAGCACGAAGGCGATCAGGACGAGTGCCGCCGCCCAGGCCTGCGTGTGCGCCTCGGGGCTCGGCGACTCGGACGACTGGAAGATGAAGAGCGGGATCGAGGCGAGCCCTTCGCCGGGGTCGGTGAGGACGCCCTGGGCGAAGATGAAGTTGCAGAGCAAAAGCGGCGCCGTCTCGCCGGCGGCGCGGGCGACCGCCAGCAGCGAGCCGGTGATCAGGCCGCCGGCGGCGGTCGGGACGGTGATGCGGAGGATCGTCCGCCAGCGGGCGATGCCGAGCGCGTGCGCGGCCTCCTTCAGCGTCGCCGGCACCAGCGTCAGCACCTCCTGGGCGGTGCGGGCGACGATCGGCAGCATCACGATCGCCAACGCCACCGAGCCGGCGAAGCCGCTCGGTTTGTTGCCGGCCACCAGCAGGCCGTAGACGAAGATGCCGGTGATGATCGTCGGCACCCCGTTGAGGACGTCGAGGACGAAGCCGATCGGGTGGGCGAACCGCGAGGAGGCGAATTCGGTCGTGTAGATCGCGACCAGGATCCCGACCGGGATCGCGATCGCGGCGGCGATCGCGACGATCACCAGGGTCCCGACGAGGGCATTGGCCATGCCACCGCTGGTGTCGCCGAAGAGGCCGCTGGGGGTCGTCAGGAAGTGCCAGCTGAGCGCGCCCGCGCCCTTGAGGACGACCGAGCCGACGACGATCACCAGCACCGCGACCGCGATCACGGCGCCGATCGAAGAGCCGATCTCGACGACCCGGTTGACGCGGTTGCGCCGCTTCAGGTTGCCGCGGTCGAGCAGGAGTGCGTGGCTGCCATCGGCCATCTCAGAGCGCCTGTGCCTCGGTGAGGGCGGCGTCGACATCGACGTCGGGGCCGTCCTTGATGTGGCCGCGCTGGACGATGATCCGCGCGACCACGTTGACGATCACCGCGAAGACGAGCAGGATCAGCCCCAGGTAAGCGAGTGAGGCCTTCTGCAGGCCGGCGCTGTTCTGGAACTGCGAGGCGATCTGGGCCGCCAGGGTGCCGCCGGTGTGGAAGAGCGAGAGGTGGATCGTGTAGGCGGCGCCGATCACCTGGGCGACGGCGATCGCCTCGCCGATCGCGCGGCCGAGGCCGAGGATCGTGGCGCCGACGATGCCCGGGCGCGAGTAGGGCAGGACGACTTGGCGGACCATCTCCCAGCGGGTCGCGCCGAGCGCGTAGGAGGCCTCCTTGAGATCGCCGGGGACGGTCTCGAAGACCTCGCGGGTGACGCTGGTGATGATCGGCGTCGCCATGATCGCCAGGATCAGGGCGGCGGTGAGGTAGCTGAAGGCGGAGGGGTCGCCGCTGAAGATCGGCAGGAAGCCGAGCACGTCGTTGAGCGCCGGCTGGATCGTGTCGCGCATGAAGGGGCCGAGGACGAGGATCCCCCAGAGGCCGAGGATCACGGTCGGGATCGCCGCCAGCATGTCGATCAGGGTCGCCACCGGCCGGCGGATCCGCAGCGGCGCCAGCTCGGTCAGGTAGATCGAGATCGCGATCGAGAGCGGTGCCGCGATCACCAGGGCGATCAGGGAGGTGACGACGGTGCCGTAGAGGAACGGTGCCGCGCCGAAGTCTTTGGAGACCGGGTTCCAGTCGTTGGTGGTGAGGAAGCCGATCCCGAATTCCGAGATCGCCGGCCGGGCGAGGTCGATTACCTCGTAGGCGATCCCGACCAGCGCCGCGACGGCGAGCGCTGCCGCGAGGCCGGAGAGGCCACGCAGCAGCGGCTCGCCGATGCGGTCGGTGAGGTTGCGGCGAGCCCGCAGCACCGGGTTGCTGAGGGCTCCCGCCTCCATCTAGCCGCCGATCTTCGCGACCGCCTGCTTGGCGGCGGCGACGACCTGCTTCGGCAACGGCGCGAAGTCGAGGTCGGGGCCGTAGGCCTGGCCGTCGGGGCCGACCGCGTAGGTGATGAACTTCTTCATCTCGTCGGCCTTTTCGGATTCGAGCGGCACGATCACGTAGGTGTAGGTCGAGATCGGGTAGGCGCCCTTCGCCGAGGAAGGCAGTTCGGCGAGGGAGATTTCGTTGTTGGGCCCGATCTTGGTGACCGCGTCGGCGGCCGCTTCGACGCTCTTCACGCCCGGTTCCGGGAACTCGCCGGCCGAGTTTTCGACCAGCGGCATGCTGAGTTCGTTGGAGAGTGCATAGGCGAGGCCGACGTAGCCGATCGCACCGTCGGTCTGGCCGATCGCGGCGGCGACGCCGTCGTTCTTTTCCGCGCCGATCCCAGTCGGGAACTTCACCTGGGTCGAGGTGCCCACCTTCGACTTGAATTCGGGGCTGACCGTCGAGAGGTAGTTGGTGAACGCGTAGGTGTCGCCACTGCCGTCGCTGCGGTAGACCGGGGTGATCTTCGTGCTCGGCAGGCTGGCGCCCGGGTTGAGCTTGGCGATCGCCGGGTCGTCCCAGCTGGTGATGTCGCCGAGGAAGATGCCGGCCAGGACTTCGCCGTTGAGCTTCAGGCCCTTGGGAGCGCCGCTGACGTTGTAAGCGGGGACGGTGCCGCTCAACGCCCAGGGGATCTGCTCGACTTCGCCCTGTTCGTCGGCTTCTTCGAACTGTTCTTCGGTGAGGGGCGCGTCGGAGGCGCCGAAGTCGACGGTGCGAGAGGTGATCTGCTCGATCCCGCCGCCGCTGCCGATGGCGCCATAGGTGACGGTGATTTCGGACTTCGAGGCGAAGTCAGACTGCCATTTCGACATCAGCGGCGCCACCAGGGTCGAACCGGCGCCGACCAGCGGGGAGTTGGAGCCGCCGCCCGAGCCAGAGCTGGAGCTGTCGGACGAGCTGCCGCACGCGGCTACCCCTACTGCCAGAGCCAGCGCCGCGATCAGGGCGCTGAGGAGTCTCTTAGACACGCAAATCTCCTTGAGTTGATGACGGATGAATGGATCTCATGACGGATGAATGGATCCCGGCGCCACCCTCACAGCGGCCCTCCGGCAGCTTGTTACCTGCCTGTATCGAGAATGTAAAAAGGATGTAAAAGGGCGGCGGATGGTTGCCTGCCCGCCCACCGTCAGCCGTCCGGCGAGAAGCGGTAGCCGATCCCGTTGTGGGTGTGGATCAACTGGACCTCCGGCAACGCTTCGCCGAGCTTGGCGCGCAGGCGGCTGACGTAGACGTCGACGGAGCGGTCGTCGCGGCGCGGTTCGGTCCCCCAGACCTCACCGAAGAGCTCCTCGCGGGTCATGATCCGCTGCGGGTGGGCGGCGAGGGTGACGAGCAGTTGCAGCTCGCGCATGGTCAGGCTGAGCGGCCGCCCGTCGACCAGCGCGGCATGCTCCTCGGGACGGATCTCCAGACGCCCCGTCAACCCCCCGGAAAACTGCTCGCTCCCGATCGCCATGATCGCCGATCATGGCTGCGTCGCCGGGGGCGGCGGTTATCCCGAGGTAAAGCTGTTGTGAACTACCTGTGAACGGAGAGTCGTCATCTCCGCTGGCGGCGCGTCGGGGACGATGTCCGCCGGCGGCTCCGGGTCGAAGCGGTAGCCAACGCCAAAGTGGGTGTGGATGTAGCCCCAGCCGGGCGAGCTGCGCTCGAGCTTCTGACGCAGCTTGCGGATGAAGACGTCGACCGAGCGATCGCCGTGCGCCATCGCGTAGCCCCAGACACGCTGGTAGATCGCCTCGCGCTCGAGCACCTGGCCCTTGGCCTCGGCGAGCAGTTGGAGCAGCTCGAACTCGCGGCGGGTGAGGTCGAGGCTGACACCGGCGACGAAGGTCTGGAACTGGTCCGGGCGGATCTCCAGCTCACCGGCGACCAGCGGGCCGGACTCGGGCTCGGGCCGGCCGCGGCGGTGTCGGCGTGAGACCGCTTCGATCCGCGCCATCGCCTCCTCGGGATGGGCCGGCTTGGTGATCCAGTCGTCGACGCCGAGCCGCAGCCCGCGGACGCGCTGGGCCACGGTCGAGCGACCGGTGCAGACGACTACCCCCAACTCCGGCAGCAGCGAGCAGACGCGCTCCAGATAAGCGCCGCCCTCATCGCCCAGCACCGCCGGGTCGACCAGCAGCGCGTTTAGCTTCATCGCCACCAGCTCTTCGGGGGGGATCGCGCTGGTGACCTGGCGCAGCTGCCAGCCGGCCGCTTCGGCGCGCTTGGCGAGCACGGTGACGAAACCGGTATCGCCATCGATCACCGCGAGGCGGATGTTCTGCTGGGCGTTCACGAACGATCGGCGCCGCGAGGGGTGGGTGGCGTCTCAGCCGGCAATTCGGGCGGGATTGTATGCGTCGGAGTCACAGAATCCCTGCGTTAACAGGATTTTCACAGCTTACTCATGCCGAAATTGCGGCAAAGGAGGCTTCTCCGGGAGGCCGTGCGCTAGATTGCCGAGCCGTGAAGCGCGTCGCCTCAGCCCTGCTCTCGATCTGGGCCCTGATGCTGGCCGCGGCCCCCGCCGCGTTCGCCGAGAACGGCGTCGGCCTGGCCGGGCCGACCACCGACAAGACGGTCACCTTCTTCTGCTTCGGCGTGATCGCCTTCTTCGCGGCGCTGCCGATCGTGCTCTCGCTGATTCAGCGGAGCCTCGAGAAGCGCAAGGAAGCCCGCAAGGCCGACTTGTCCCGCTTCTCCTAAGAGAGCCGGAACCCGCTCAGCAGGCGTTTCTCGGTCTCGCCCTCGACGCGGGCGACGACTTCGACGCGACCCTCCAGCGGCGTGCCGCGGATCTTCGTCGCCAGCAGGTCGTCGACCTGGAAGATCCCGGCGGAGTTGTTGAGATCGATCTCGATCCGCACCGGGTGCTCGTCGCCGGCCTCGATCCGGACCTCGTCGATCGCCGCAGCGGAGATCGAGTGGATCCCCTCCTGCCCCGCCTCGAGGGGGATGCGGCTGCGGCCCTGGGCCATGTCGAGGGCGTCGGCGACCCGGACCACCCCGCCCTCCAGCGTGTAGGGCTCGCCGCGCCGGCGGTGGCCGATGATCGCGTGAAGGATCTCGCTGGCGACGACGGTGCGGAGCGGCTGTTTGTAGGCGCCGGCGAGCAGCCGGTCGAGCGCTCCCTCGGCGAGGAAGAGGCTGTACTCCTCGTGGTCGGCGCGGTGGATCGACATGCCGACGTCGTGCAGCAGGGCGCCGCCGGCGACCACCACCTCGGCGTCGCGGGGCGACATCCCGTGGTCGCTGACCATCGCCGGCTCGACCCCGGCCCGGACCAGCAGGCGCAGCACCCGCAGGGCGATGTTGAGGACGATCTGCATGTGGACCCAGGAGTGGTCCGACATGCCGAGCCGCTCGGCGTTGACCTGGGCCATGTACCACCAGGCCCGCACCTGCTCGTCCCCGTTGACCGCCTCGAGGAAGCTCTCGAGCTTGCGGTTGCCGCGGGTCGGCGCCCGCACCGTCGCCTCGGCGACCGCCTCTTTGGGCGGTTTGCGCTGCGGGCCTTGCGGGTCGGGCGCTGGTACCTGATCCTCTGCCATCGGCCGCATCGTGGCAGCCGCGGCGGCTGGGAATCCCCCTGGTCAGCCGCAGATCGGCCAGGGGCTGGAGCCCGAGCGCGAGTAGAGCAGCGCCGCCCGGTAGTTCTGCTCCGCCTCCGAGGCAGCGGCCGGGTCGCCCTGGCCACCGACCGATTCCCAGGTGCCGTAGTCGAACTGGAACTTGCCGCGGTAGCTGCCGTCGGAGGAGACGGCTGCCGGGTCGCCGCCGGACTCGCAGGCCGCGATCGATTCGAGGGTGCTCAGCGAGACGCCGCCGGGAAGGGCGGCGAAGGCTTCGCGGCGCTGGCGGCGCTGGGCGGCCCGTTCTTCGAGCCGGATCCGCTGGGCGGCGACGTGGACGAGGTGCCGGAAGCGGGCGATCGGCTCCTGCAACGGCGGCAGGGTCAGCGCCTTGGCGTCGCCGATGGCGGGGCCGCTCGGCTGGGCGCTGCCATCGCCGGCGGCCAGCGCCGTGGCGGGCACGGCCAGCGAGATGGCAAGGACAGGGACGATATGTGAGCGTTTCGTAAGCAAGCGCGGAACCGTGGCGGGGTTCCGGCCGGCTGAGTGTGCGCGCCGTCACAGTGCAACCCGACTTGGAGACGATCGGCACTTGCTCAGGCACGAATGCGCCGTTTCGGACAGGAGGTAATTCGGTGGCCTGCGGCCCGAATCGCCATGATCCCGCCCGTGGCCAAGGGACCGACGACCCGTCTCCTGCTCGCCTGCCCGGACCGGCCGGGGCTGATCGCGGCGGTCAGCGGCTTCCTCGCCGAGGCCGGGCTCAACATCCTCGACGCCGACCAGCACTCGACCGAGGAGGGCCGCTTCTTCATGCGGATGGTCTTCGACGCGGTGCCGGCCGGCGACCGCGAGGAGGTGGAGCGGCGTTTCGTCAGCGAGCTTGCCGACCCGCTGGAGATGGATCACCGCTTCGCCGAGTCCGACCAGCGCAAGCGGGTGGCGGTGATGGTCTCGCGCGAAGACCACTGCCTCTCCGACCTGCTCTGGCGCTGGCGCAACCGCGAGCTCGGCGGCGAGCTGGTCGCGGTCGTCTCCAACCACCCCGATCACGCCGCCCAGGTCGAGGCCGTCGGCCTGCCTTTCCATCACGTCCCGGTCGAGCCGGGCGGCAAGGAGGAGGCCGAGCGGCGCGTGCTCGAGCTGCTCGACGGCGAGGTCGAGCTGCTGGTCCTGGCCCGCTACATGCAGATCCTCTCCGACGGCTTCCTGCGCGAGCTGGGCGTGCCGGCGATCAACATCCACCACAGCTTCCTGCCGGCCTTCGTCGGCGCCGACCCCTACCGGCGCGCCCACGAGCGCGGCGTCAAGCTGATCGGCGCCACCGCCCACTACGTCACCGCCGAGCTCGACGCCGGCCCGATCATCGACCAGGACGTGACCCGGGTCAGCCACCGCGACGAGGTCGGCGATCTGGTCCGGATCGGCCGGGACATCGAGCGCATCGTGCTGGCGCGGGCGACGATGGCGCACCTCGACGACCGCGTCCTGCTCGACGGCGATCGCACGATCGTCTTCTAAAGTCCCTAGGCGATGGAGCAGGCGACCCTCCCCCATCCCCGGATAGGCCAGAACGAGGCAATGCCGCCGGGGCCACGGACTCCGGCACTCGCGCAGGCGCTGACGTATGCGCGCGACCCGCTTGGCTTCCTCGCCCGGCAGCAGCGCCGCTACGGGGACATCTTCACGGTCAAGTTCCCCTACTTCGGGAACCTCGTCTACGTCGCCCGTCCCGACCTGGTCAAAGCCGTCTTCACCGGCTCCCCGTCCGTCTTCCACGCCGGTGAGGCGAATGCGACGGTGCTGGAGCCGGCGCTGGGGCCGAACTCGGTCCTCACCCTCGACGACGAGCCGCACATGCGCCAGCGCAAGCTGCTGCTGCCGCCCTTCCACGGGGAGCGGGTGCGGCGCTACGGCGAGCTGATCGTCGAAGTGACGCGCGGCGAGATGGAGAGCTGGCCGCTCGGCGAGCCCTTCGCGATCCGGACACACACGCAGCGGATCACCCTGGCGGTGATCATGCGCGCCGTCTTCGGCGTCCACGACGAGGATCGGCTGCGCCGCTTCGAGGTGCTGATCGACGACTTCGCCCGGCGAGTGGGGCTGATCACCAGTTTTCCCTTCCTGCGCCGCAGGCTCGGGCGGTTCAGCCCCTGGGCCCGCTTCGTGCGCTCCCGCGAAGCGCTCGACGCCTTCATCTACGAGGAGATCGCCCTGCGCCGTGCCGAGTCGGGCGACGAGGAGCGCGACGACGTCCTCTCCCTGCTGCTCGCTGCTCGCGACGAGGACGGCGAGCCGATGAACGACCGCGAACTCCGCGACGAGATGGTCACCGTGATCGGCGCCGGCCACGAGACGACCGCGACCGGGCTCGCCTGGGCGATCGAGCGGCTGACCCGCAACCCGCGAGTGCTGGCGCGCCTGCGCGAGTCCCTCGCCGCCGGCGAGGAGGACTACATGGCGGCGACGGTCAAAGAGACCCTGCGGGCGCGACCGGTTATCGCCGACATCGCCCGCAAGCTGACCGCCCCGGCGACGATCGACGGCTATGAGTTCGCCGCCGGCACCTTCGTGCTGCCGGCGATCGCCGCCCTCCACTACCGCGAGGACGTCTTCCCCGAGCCGGAGGAGTTCCGGCCCGAGCGCTTCCTCGACGGCAAGGCCGACAACTACGCCTGGATCCCCTTCGGCGGCGGCATCCGCCGCTGCATCGGCGCCGCCTTCGCCGAATACGAGATGCGGACGATCCTCGGCGAGTTCGTCACCCGGGCCGACCTGCGGGCCGCCGAGACGAAGGCCGAGAAGGTCAGGGTCCGCAACATCACCATGGCCCCGTCCAAGGGCGGTCGCGTGGTGCTGGAGCGGCGGCTCTAGGCCACCTCGACGGCCGCCTGGGCTTCCTCCCACTCCGCGTAGAGCTCTTCGACCGTGCGTTTGGCGGTGGCGTGCCGCTCGGTGGCGCGCTCGTAGCGACCGGGCGAGGACCAGGCGCCGGGGTCGGCGAGCTCGTCCTCGATCTCGCGCAGCTCCGCCTCCGCCGCGGCGATCCGCTCCTCCAGCTTGGCGACCCGGCGGGCCGCCTTCTGGGCTGTCTTGGCCGAGCGCTGGCGGCGCGCCCCGGGCGCCTCCCCACCGTTTCCGGTGGGCTCGACCGGCACCTCGTCGGCTTCGTCGCGGCGCCGCTGGTACTCGGCCCAGCCGCAGTCGTGGCTCTCGAGCCGGCCGTCCTCGCAGACCAGGGTGCGGCTGCCGACCGCCTCCAGCAGGGCGCGGTCGTGGGAGATCAGGACGACCGACCCCTCGTACTCGATCAGCGCGTCCTCGAGCGCCTCGCGACTCTCGATGTCGAGGTGGTTGGTGGGCTCGTCGAGGACCAGCACGTTGGCGCCGGAGGCGACCAGGATCGCCAGCGAGAGGCGGCGCTGCTCGCCACCGGAGATGTCGCTGAGCTGCTTCTGGGCGTCGTCGCCGGAGAAGAGGAAGCCGCCGAGCAGGCCGCGGGCTTTGTTCGGGGTCAGCCCGGTCTCGCGCACGGCGGCGTCCAGCACGGTGCCCTCGCCGGCGGCGGTGTCGGCGTGCTGGGAGAGGTAGCCGAGCTTGACGTTGTGGCCGCGGCGGATGCTGCCGCTGGCCGGCTCGCGCTCCCCCGCCAGGGTCGCGACCAGGGTCGTCTTGCCGGCGCCGTTGGGGCCGATCAGGACGACGTGTTCGCCGCGTTCGAGTTCGAGCTCGGCGCTCTCGAGCAGGGTGCGGCCCGGCACCTCGATCCGGACTTTGACCGCTTTGAGGACGACCCGGCCAGGACGGCTGGGCGGCTTGAAGGAGAAGCGCAGGGTGCGGGTGTCGCGCTGTTCGGTGGCCGGTCCGTCGCGCTTCGCTTTCTCGATCGCTTTGACGCGCGACTGCGCCTGCCGCGCCTTGGTCGCCTTGTAGCGGAAGCGCTCGACGAAGCGCTCCATCCGGGCGATCTCCGCCTGCTGGCGCTCGATCGCCTTGCCGAGCGCGATCTGGCGCGCCGCCTGCTCCTTGCGCCAGGCGTGCCAGGGGCCGGCGAAGAAGCGGGCCCGGCCCGCCTCCAGCTCCAGCACCGAGGTGCCGACCGCCTCCAGGAACCAGCGGTCGTGGGCGACGAGGACGACGGCGGCGTCGAGCCCGACCAGGTAGCGCTCGAGCCACTCCAGGGAGGGGATGTCGAGATGGTTGGTGGGCTCGTCGAGCAGCACCAGGTCCGGGCGGGCGGCGAGGACGCGGGCAAGCGAGGCGCGGGTCAGCTCGCCGCCGGAGAAGGTCGAGAGCGGCCGCTCGGCCTGCTCGGGGTCGAAGCCGAGCCCGCGCAGGACCGCCAGCACCTCGTCGCGCCAGCGGTAGCCGCCGCCGGCTTCGAGCTCGTGCTGGGCGGCCGAGTAGGCGGCCATCGTCTCCTCGTCGACGCCCTTCGACATCTCCC
>Ga0105247_10001766_pt1 | contig 15209 bp, 10 predicted proteins | sample KBSS24metaG_FD_81519 | JGI IMG/M metagenome (GOLD analysis project Ga0105247, IMG submission 81519) | Switchgrass rhizosphere microbial communities from Kellogg Biological Station, Michigan, USA - KBS S2-4 metaG | ecosystem: Host-associated > Plants > Roots > Rhizosphere > Soil | place...
ACCGCGCGGAACGTGAGGAAGAGGAGCGTGAAGATCACCGCGATCGAGATCGGGACGATGACCATGAGGCGCTTCATCGCGCGCCGCTGGTTCTCGAACTCGCCGCCCCAGGTCATGTAGTAGCCCTCGGGGAGCTTCACTTCCTTGGCGACGCGGGTCTGCGCCTCGTCGACGAACGACCCCATGTCGCGGCCCTGGATGTTCGTCTTGAGCGCGAGGAACCGCCCGCCCTGCTCGCGGTTGATCTGCGTGCGCCCCATGTCCGTCTGCACCTTCGCGAGGGCCGACAGGGGGACCCGCGTGTCGCCCGCGGGGACGATCAGGTTGCCGATCGAGTGCGGATCCCCCTCGGTCGGCGACGGGAGCTTCACGCGCACGCCGACCTTGCGCTCGCCCTCCCAGATCTCGGTCGCGAGCTTGCCGCCGTACGCGCTCTCGACGACGTCCTCGATGTCCTGCACCTGGAGGCCGTAGCGGGAGATCGCGTCGCGATCGACGTCGCTCACGACGTGCTGCGCGCGCCCGGCGCGGTACACCTCGACGTCGCGCGAGCCGCGCGTGGCGAGGAGGATGCGCTTCACCTCTTCGAGCTTCGACTGCATCAGCGTCAGGTCGTCGCCGTACACCTTCACGACCACCTGTCCGCGGATCCCCGAGATCGACTCCTCGACGCGATCCTTGATCGGCTGGCTGAAGTTGTATTGGACGCCCGGGCGCTTCTGGAGCTCCTCGCGCATCGCCTCGACGATCTGCTCCTTGGAGCGCCCCGTCTTCCACTCCTTCGACGGGTGCATCATGACGAACGTCTCGGACTGGTTCGCCGCTTCGTCGTCGGTGCCGTCCTCGGGGTGCCCCTGCTCGGTAAGCACGTCGCGCACCTCGGGGTATTTGAGCAGGACCTGCCGCGTCTCGCGCAGGACCTGCGCGCCGCGCTCGAGCGACACCGAGCTCGGCATCGTCACGGTGATGTGGATGTCGCCCTCGTTCATCTCGGGGAGGAACTCGGTGCCGAGCTTCGGGATCAGGTAGACCGCGTACGCGAGGATCACGAGGCCGGCGAGGCGCGTCGAGATCGGGAAGCGGAGCGCGAAGCGGAGCGCGACGAGGTACTTGCCGCGCAGCCAGACCAGGAACTCCGGCTCGACCTCCTTCACCTTGCGGTTCTTCAGGAGGACGGTGGTGAGCGCGGGCACCGCGGTGAGCGTGAAGAAGAGCGCGCCCGCGAGCGCGAACCCGTACGTGAGCGCGACGGGCCGGAAGATGCGCCCCTCGACGCGCTCGAGCGTGAAGATCGGCATCATCGCCGCGACGATGATCGACATCGAGAACAGCGTCGGCCGGAGGACCTCCTTGGCCGCGCGCGACACCACCTTCGGCACCTCGTCCGGCGGCGCCTGCTCCTCGGCCAGGTGGCGGTACGCGTTCTCGACGAGGATGACCGCGCCGTCGAGGAGGATGCCGAAGTCGATGGCCCCCATGGACAGGAGGTTCGCGGGGACGCCGGCGTAGTACAGCCCGACGAAGCTCGTGAGCAGCGCGAGCGGCATCGTGATCGCGACGGCGAGCGATCCGCTGAACGCGCGCAAAAAGAGCCACAGGACGAGCGCGACCAGCGCCGCGCCCTCCAGCATGTTGTGCGACACCGTCGTGAGCGTCGTGTCGACGAGGCGCGTCCGGTCGTAGAACGGGACGATCTTCATCCCCTTCGGGAGCACCTCTTTGTTCACGCGCTCGACCGCGGCGTGGACGCCGTCGAGCACGTCCTTCGGGTTCTCTCCGCGGCGGAGGAGCACGGTCCCTTCGATCGAGTCGATCGACTCGGCCCGCGCGACGGCGCCGCGCCGCGGCGTGTACCCTTCGACGACGCGGGCGACGTGGCTCACGAGCACGGGCGTCCCCTGGTGCACGGTGAGCACGGTCTTCTCGATGTCCTGCGGCGTCTTCAGATAACCGCGCGCGCGGACCACGAACTCGCTGTCGCCGAAAGGCAAATAGCCGCCGCTGGTCGCGCCGTTCGACTGCTGGACCGCGTCGATGAGATCCTTCAGCGTCAGCCCGTTGGCCCGCAGGCGCAGCGGGTCGGCGAGGACGTGGTACTCCTTCTGGAAACCGCCGAAGCTGACGACGTCGGCGACGCCCGAGACCCGCTTCAAATGGCGGGAGATGACCCAGTCCTGCCAGCTCCGCAGCTCGCTCGGCGTGTGGTGATCGCTCTCGACGGTGTACTGGTAGACTTGGCCGACCGGCGTGTCGTTCGGGCCGAGCGTCGGCACGACGCCGTCGGGGACGTCGGCGTCCGGCAACCTCTCCGCGACCTGTTGTCGAGCAAAGTAGATGTCGACGCCGTCCTCGAACGTGACAATCACCTGCGACAGGCCGAACGACGTAATCGACCTTTGCATCAGCACGTTCGGCAATCCGACGAGCGCGCGCTCGACCGGAATCGTCACCTGCTTCTCGATCTCCTCGGCCGCCTGCCCGGGGTACAGCGTGATGACCATCACCTCGACGTTGGTCACGTCGGGGAAAGCCTCGATCTTCAGCTTCCCCAGCGTGTAGACCCCGAACACCACGAAGCCGATGCACACCACCAGGACGGCGACGCGACGTCGGACGGCGAACTCAATCAGGCGCTCCAGCATCGATGCGGGAATTTCGTAGCTCACTGGAGCGCGTCTGGGGCACGAATCGACATGGGAATCGTTTAGGATGAACCTGACGCGACGCGCATGGGACCAAACGCCCCGCGCACGAATCAAAAAGGAAGGTCGGGTGACGTCAAATGCGACAGTACGAACGAATTCGAGTCGAGCGATCGGGAGCACGCGCGCTGATCACCCTGGCCAACGCGACGCGACGGAACGCGATCAGCCCGGTGATGACCACCGAGCTCATCTCGGCGCTCGCGGCCGCGCAAAGCGATGAGTCGGTCCGGGTGATCGTCATCACCGGCGAGGGGAAGACGTTCTCCGCGGGCGGCGATTTCTCTTCGATGACGTCGCTCGGCGACTCGCTCCCTCCGGCCGCGCCGGACGAGCGGGCGCCCGCGTCGTCGCACGGTCACTACGGCGATCTCTTGCTCGCGCTCCTCCGCTGCGAGAAGCCGACGATCGCGCGCGTGAACGGGCACGCGCTCGGCACTGGGCTCGGCATCGTCGCCGCGTGCACGTTCTCGGTCGCGCTGAGGGACGCGCAGTTCGGCACGCCGGAGATCAACGCGGGGCTCTTCCCGATGATGGTGATGTCGCTGCTCGCGCGCACGATGCCGCGGCGGCGGCTGCTCGAGATGATGCTGCTCGGCGAGAAGATCGACGCGACCGAGGCCGAGCGCCTCGGGCTCGTCTCGCACGCCGTCGAGCCCGGCGAGCTCGACGAGAAGATCCGCGAGATCGAGGGGCAGCTCGTCCACAAGAGCCAGCTCGTCATCCGCCTGGGCCTGCGCGCGTTCGCGGCGCAAGAGGACCTCGCGCTCGAGGAGGCGCTCACGCTGCTGCGGGGCCGCTTCGGCGAGCTGCTCGACACGGAGGACGCGCGCGAAGGGCTCGCCGCGTTCCTCGAGAAGCGCGATCCCCGCTGGCAGGGCCGCTGATCGACGGGGAGCACACGCGGAGGGCTCGCCGCGTCCCTCGATGAGCGCGGTCCCGCCGGCGCGGCCGCCGATGTTCGACGCGCGCCGCGCGACGAACGGCGCGCTTCAGGGATGTCCGTCCGCGAGGGCGCGGAGCTCGAGCTCGAACAGCGCGAGCTCCGCGACGGCGTCCCGCGGCGAGAAAATTCGGCTCGCTGACACGACGCCGCGCGCGCCCCACCGCGGGCCCCTCCGGCGTCCACGCGACGGCGCGCTCGACGAGCGGCCGCGCGAGCCGCGCGCTCGACGGCGTCGCGGTGCGCGCCGCGTGGAGGACGCGCACGAACCCACAAAAGAGCACGGGCCCCCGAGTGATCGAGAGCCCGTACAAGATGTTCCGTACCGCCCTGGCCGTGCGCGGATCGCACGAACCCCTAGCCATTCGGCTAGGTGGGTAGCTCAGACCGTGCTTCAGGCTTCCGAGTTATCCGCGCTCGTGAGAGGCGGCCCGGCGTGCACACCGAACGATCTTTCGCCACCCGGGTTCGATGTCATCGGGATTCATGGAGTCCGCGAGCACGAAACCGGACAGAGGGAACTCATTAGTTGTAAGCGCGAACCCGGGCTCGGTCAACGCCGGGCGCCGACGTTCTTCGCTTCGTTCCGACCTCCCGCTCTCCCCGCCGCCCCGGCGCGGAGCGCAGCAAATTGGGCCCATTTCGTGCCGCCGCTCTAGATGACGGCGATGGAGTGCCCTCGCGACGCCGCCATGCACGCTCCGCTCCAAGGCTCCGAGCGCGCTTCGCCCCCTGCCGCGCGGGGCCTCGCGGGAGCGCTCCATTTCGCCGACGCGGGCGAGCGGTCGCGCCTCGTCGAGGCGTGGCGCGCGTCCTTCGCGCTGGTCGTGGTGCTCGACGCGATCGCGCCGCGTGATCGAGGGCAGCTCCGCGACGTGGTCGATCGAGCGATCGAGCGCGAGCTCGACGCCCACGGCGCGCCCGGGCCAGGGCTCACGGCGTGGGCCGAGGGGGACGGCGCGCTGTGCGATCAGCTCTTCCGCGCACGCCGCCTTGGCCGCGCCGCGATCGCGCTGTGCTTCGGACCGCTCGACGCGCTGGTCGATCCGACCGGCGCGATCGGCCCCGAGGACACCGCGACGCTCCGCCTGCTCGCGGCCGCCACGCGCGATCGCCCGCTCCTGGTCGCGCTCGACGCCGGCACGCGCCGCCTCCGCGCGCACGCCGATCCCGTCCCGCTCGCGCCGCTCCTCGAGCCCGCCCGCGCACCGCGCGCGGACAGCGCGCCGCACGCCGCACGCCGCGACGCCGGCGAGCGCGTCGTGGCGGCCGAGCGCGTCGTGGCGGCCGAGCGCGTCGTCGCGGCCGAGCGCGTCGTGCCGGCCGAGCGCGTCGTCGCGGCCGAGCGCGTCGTGCCGGCCGAGCGCGTCGTCGCGGCCGAGCGCGTCGTGCCGGCCGAACGCGTCGCCTCCACCGAGCGCGTCGACGCCGTCGCCCCGGCCGAGCCTTCCGCCTCCGTCGAGGTCGCGGCGCGCGGCGTCGAAGCCGAGCGCGACGGCGCGGCGACGCACGAGCAGCCCGCCGCGGCGGGTCGAGCGCGCGCGCGCGTCGTCGTGGAGGACGGGGCGGTGGTCGCGACGCCGGCCGACGTCTGGCGCTCGTGGGCGCTCTCGCTGGGCGCGGCGCGCGGACCGCAGCCCCTGTCGGCGTTCGAGCGGCTGTTCAAGGAGAGCTACGTCCCGCTCGAGCACGCGGTGGCGGGCGGGCTCGACGATCCGCGCGCACGGCACGCGGTCGACGATTTTCGGAGGAGCTTCGCGCGCGCGTACACCGAGGCGTTCCCGACGTTCGCCGTCACGGGGAAGCGGCCGAAGATGGTGCTCGACGCGCCGGACATCGCCGGCCGCCTCGCGCGGCTGCACGGGGCGCGCGCCACGCAGCTCGTCCTGGTCGACGGGATGCGGTGGGACGTCGGCGCGATGGTGCGGCGCGAGCTCTCACCGCGCCTCGGCGACACCGCGGTCCACGCGGAGGAGATGCTCCTCTTCAGCGCGCTCCCGACGCACACGCCGTCGCAGCTCGACGCGATCGCCCGCGGCGTCGACGCGCTCCGCGATCGCGACGGCCGCGTCTGGGAGGAAGAGCCTCCGCGCGGGCGCACCGCGGAGGTGCTGCGCAGGACGCGGATCGGCGGCGGGCGCGATCTGTACCGGCTCGATCTCGTCGAGGCGCGCACCCGCGCCGCCGGGGCGCACGCCCGCGCCGAGCTCCCCGCCGCGGCAGCCGCCGTCGCCGACGTCGTGGCGCGCCACGCGGCGACGCTCACCGCGAGGACGCTCCTCTTCGTCTTCGGCGACCACGGCTTCACGTGCGACGCGGCGGGCGTCGCGCGCCACGGCGGCGCGTCGCCCGAAGAGGTGCTCGTCCCGGCGCACGCGTTCGTCGTCGGCGCCGTGCACTGAGCCGCCGGCACGCTACGGCACCGCGTCGATCGGACTGAAGGATGCCCTGACTCGGTCGGCGGCTGTCCGGATCGATGTATTCCAAAGAAGCCAAAGGCCGTACAGGTTGTTCGCGCGGCTACCCAACCTGTATTCGTGGCCCCACGTTCGGTACCCGCGACGAGGCTTGGCTGCACGACGGAGGAGCGCCGCCGCTCGTTCACCGCGCTAGACGCGCAACGCGCCGCGGAGCGCCACCGGCCCCCGCGGTATTCAGCTCGAGGAGGAGACGACGAATGAAAGCAGCGGTGTATTACGAGAACGGCGGCCCCGAGGTCCTTCGCTACGAAGACGTGCCCGACCCGGCGTGCCCTCCCGACGGCGTCGTGGTCGACGTCGAGGTGATCAGCGTCGAGGGGGGCGACACGCTCCACCGCGCGCGCACGCCGCTCCCGGCGAAGCCGCACATCGTCGGCTATCAGTGCGCGGGGACCGTGCGCGAGGTCGGGGCGCGCGTGAAGGACCGGCGCGTCGGCGAGAAGGTCGTCGCGCTCGTCGCGAGCGGGTCGCACGCGGAGCGCGTCGCCGCCTCGGCGGGCACGACGTGGGGCGTCCCCGACGGCGCGGACCTGCTCTCGATCGCGTGCGTCCCGGTCGCGTTCGGCACCGCGCACGAGGCGCTCTTCGCGCTCGCGCGCGTCCAGAGCGGGGAGCGCGTGCTCGTCCACGCCGGCGGGGGCGGCGTGGGGCTCGCCGCGATCCAGCTCGCGAAGGCGGCGGGCGCCGAGGTGCTCACCACCGCGTCGACCGACGAGAAGCTCGCGCGCCTGCGCGAGTACGGCGCGTCGCACGGGATCAACTACAAGACGTCGTCGCTCGTCGAGTCGGTCACGAAGGCGATCGGGCCGAACGCGGTCCACGTCGTCATCGACTCGGTCGGCGGCAAGACGCTGCAAGAGAGCGTCGAGCTCCTCGCGTACCAGGGGCGGATCGTGAACCTCGGGCTCGCGGGGCGCGACATGACGCCGTTCCAGCCGCTCCCGATGTGGAGGCGCAACGCGACGCTGATCGGCATGAGCCTGATGACGTCGCTCCAGCACGAGCACGCGCGGACGTACGGCGTCATCGCCGAGTGCATCCGCCGCGTCGCGAGCGGCGAGCTCCGCGTCATCGTCGACCGGAAATTCCCGCTCGCGGAGGCCGCGGCGGCGCACGCGTACATCGAAGGGCGCGGCGCGTTCGGGCGCGTCGTGATGCTCCCGCGTGGGTAAGCGCTGACGCGTCACGGGGGGCGCGCACCCCCTCGAAATACGCGCTCTTTGCGTGGTCGCTGGGGTGAGTGACTACACACTCGCAAGCTCGGCCGTACCATGCCAACCTCGATGGGGTGACGCAGCCCATCGATGCACGGCAGCGGATCCTGACCGCGGCCCTCGAGCTGTTCGCAGAGCGAGGGTTCGCAGCGACCACGACCGCCGCAATAGCCCACCGCGCGAACGTCGCGGAGAAGACGCTCTTCGCTCAATTCAAGAGCAAGGGGCAGCTCTTCGAGGACACGTTGGGCCCCGCGGTGCTGGAGCTCGCCGCGCCGGACCTCGTGACGAGCGGCCTCTCCGCGTTCGACGAGTCGTCGGAGCGCCTCGACCAGCGCCTCGATCACCTCCTCCGATCGGTGCTCGCGAACCGCGTCGAGTTCGCCACCACGCACCGGTCGAAGTTGAAGCTGATCATCCAGGAGGTGCTCCTCCGCCCCGAGCTCTTCTCGAAGCTCGGGGCGCAGTGGGAGCACGATATGCTCCCGCGCTTCGTGACGCTCGTCGACCGGCTCGAGTCGCTCGGCGAGGTGCGCCCGCTGCCGCCCGCGTCGGTGCTCCGGATCGTCATCTCGGTGATGGTCGGCTACCTCGTCACGCGATCGATCCTCTTGCCCGAGGCGGACTGGGACGACGATTGCGAGATCGATCTGATGGTCAGCGTCCTCGTCGACGGCCTCCACCCGCCTGCGAAATCCGAGACGCGCGTGCGCGCCGCGGCCGCGGCGTCGAGGACGCCGAAGGCCGCCCCCAAGGCGCGCGAGACCGCGCCGCCCCCGCGCGGCAAGCCGGCGTCGAAGACCGCCCGCACCCGCCGCTGACGGGGCGCACCCGGTCACCTGGCCGCAGGCTCGCCGCTACGTGGGCCGCTTCGCCTGGCGTACCAGCGGCGACCACTCGCCGGTGTCGTAGAGGCGCTGGAGCCGATCGCGGTACGGCGCGAGATCGATCTTCCGGCACGCGAGCCACGCGTCGTCGAAGTACGTCTTCTGATAGCGCTCGCCGCCGTCGCAGAGGAGCGTGACGACCGACCCGCGCTCGCCGCTCTTCACCATCTCGGCCATCAGCTCGATCGCGCCCCACACGTTGGTGCCGGTGGACGCGCCGCAGTAGCGGTGGAGGACGCGCCGCAAGAAATGGATGGTCGCGTACGACGCGGCGTCGGGGATCTTGAGCATCCGATCGACGACCGTCGGGAGGAACGACGGCTCGACGCGCGGCCGGCCGATCCCCTCGACGCCCGACCCGCAGGCGTGCTTGAGCGCGGCGTCGCCGGTGCGGAAGTAGTCGAAGAACACGGAGTGCTCGGGATCGACGACGCACAGCTCGGTCGCGAAGCTGCGGTAGCGGATGTAGCGGCCGATGGTCGCGGACGTCCCGCCGGTCCCCGCGCCGACGACGATCCACCGCGGCACCGGGTGCGCCTCGCGCGCGAGCTGCGCGAAGATCGACTCGGCGATGTTGTTGTTCCCGCGCCAGTCGGTCGCGCGCTCGGCGTACGTGAACTGGTCCATGTAGTAGCCGCGGCACCCGTCCGCGAGGTTCGCCGCCTCGACGTAGATGGTGCTCGGCTCGTCGACGAAGTGGCAGCGCGCGCCGTACGACTCGATGAGCGCCACCTTCTCGGGCGACGTCGATCGCAGCATCACCGCGACGAACGGGAGCCCGAGCATGCGCGCGAAGTACGCCTCCGAGATCGCCGTGCTGCCCGACGATGCCTCGACGATCGTCGTCCCCTCGCACACCTTGCCGTTGGCGATCGCGTAGAGGAAGAGCGACCGCGCGAGCCGGTGTTTCAGGCTCCCGGTGATGTGCGTCGACTCGTCCTTCAAATAGAGCTGCACGCCGTCGAAATGCGGCAGGTCGACCTTCAAGAGGTGCGTGTCCGAAGACCGGTTGAAATCGGCCTCGAGGAGCGCCATCGCGCGCCAGTGCCACGCTCGCGCGACCGTCCGTACGCTCTCCACGCTGTCCGGTCTGCCCGTCACGATAGGGGTATACCTCACGGATCGACCGCGGGACGCCGCCAAATCCCGGCAAAATGGCGCGAACTGTCCCTCTAACGGCGCCCGTTGCCCCTGGCGGAGGTTATCGCAGATGGTAGGCATCAGACCACCATGAACCTGCTCCAACGGGCGAGAGAGTCCGCGATCGTCGCGGTGATGGGCTTCGCGGTCGCGGCATGCTCCGGCCACGACGGCGAGTCGGTGGGCGAAAACGGCGCGCGCGCCACGACCGTCGCCGCCTCGGCGCTGAACGTCGGCGCCGGCATTTACGACATCACCGGCCCCGCCGCCGAGCGCGGGATGATGGGCTACGCGATGATCGATCAGCAGACCGCGGGGATCCACCTGAGGCTCCGGTCGCGCGCGTTCGTCTTCGAGAGCCCGGCGACCGGCAAGCGGGCCGTCTTCGTCAGCGCCGACCTCGGGGCGATGGCGCAGGGCGTCCAGCAGGCGGTCATGGAGAAGCTCCGCGCGAAGTACGGGTCGCTCTATCGCGACGAGAACGTGCTCCTCAGCGCGACCCACACGCACTCGGGGCCGGGCGGCTATTTCACGTACGCGCTCTACGACCTGACCACCTTCGGCTTCGACCGGCAGAACTTCAACGCCATCTCGGAGGGGATCTTCCAGTCGATCGTACGCGCCCACGACAACCTCGCCCCCGCGACGGCGAAGCTCGCCGAGGGCGACCTGCTCGGCGCGAGCATCAACCGCTCCCCCGACGCGTACCTGCTGAACCCGGCGGCCGAGCGCGCCCGCTACGCGACCGACACCGACAAGCTGATGACCGTGATGCGCATCGATCGGCCGACCGGCGAGCCCGTCGGCGTCGTCGATTGGTTCGCCGTGCACGGCACGTCGATGGGGAACGACAACAAGCTGATCAGCGGCGACAACAAGGGGTACGCGTCGTTCCTCTTCGAGAGGTCGATGGGGACGAACTATCGCTCGGCGAAGACGTTCGTGGCGGCGTTCGCGCAGAGCAACGAGGGCGACTCGTCGCCGAACATCTTCGGCGGCGAGGACGGCGGCGGCGCGAACGACTTCGAGAGCACGCAGCTCTCCGCGCAGAAGCAGTACGCGCGCGCCCAGGAGCTCTACGCCGGCGCGAGCAAGGCGCTCACCGGCGAGGTCGACTTCCGGCAGGCGTACGTCTCCATGGACAGCGTCGCCGTCGACCCGGCGCGCACCGACGGCGCGGCGCACACGACGTGCCCCGCCGCGATCGGCATCTCGATGCTCGCCGGCGCCGAGGACGGGCCCGGCTACGGCCGCGAGGGGCTCACGTGCGCCGGCGTGTCGGATCTTTTGGGCGGGTTCGTCTGCGACACCGTCACGACGCCCTGCCAGGGCGAGAAGCCGATCGTGCTCCAGATGGGGACGATGAAGCCGTACCCGTGGACGCCCGAGGTGCTGCCGTTCCAGGTGCTCCGGATCGGGAGCCTCGCGATCGTCGGCGTCCCGTTCGAGCTGACCACGATGTCCGGGCGGCGCGTGCGCGACACCGTGTCGCAGGAGCTCGCGGGCACCGGCGTCGATCGCGTCGTCATCGCGGGCCTGTCGAACGCGTACGCCGGCTACGTCGCGACGCGCGAGGAGTACGCGAAGCAGGACTACGAGGGCGCGTCGACGCACTTCGGGCCGTGGGCGCTCGCCGCGATCCAGCAGAACCTCGCGGGCCTCGCGCGCGCGATGAAGGCGGGGACGGCCGTCGCGCCGGGGCCTTTGCCGCGCGACCTGCGGAACGACCAGATCGACCTCCAGCCGGGCGTGGTCGTCGACTCGCCGCCGCTCTTCAAGAGCTTCGGCGACGTGGACCACGACGCGGCCTCGTCGTACACGCGCGGACAGACCGCGGAGGTCGTCTTCTGGAGCGCGCACCCGAAGAACGATCTGCGCACCCAGGACACGTTCCTCACCGTCGAGCGGAAGAACGCCGACGGCACGTGGCAGGCGGTCGCCGACGACGGCGACGTCGCCACCAGGTACACGTGGAGCCGCGTCGACTGCCTCCCGACGCTCGCGTGCTCGCACGCGACCATCGACTGGACCATCCCGTCCGACGCGGCGCCCGGCACCTACCGCGTCCGCCACTTCGGCAACTCGAAGGCGCTCGACGGGACGATCTCCGCGTTCACCGGGACGTCGCGCCAGTTCAAGGTGCAGTAGGCGTCCGTCAGCTCGACGACGGGCGGCGGCGGCCGAGCGGCGGCCGCCCCGTCCAGCGTTTGTGCGCGCGGCGAAACGCGCGGACGTCCGAGTAGCCGAGGCGGATCGCCACCTCCTCGAGCGGCAGCGCGCCCTCGTCGAGGTACGCGCGCGCGAGCTGCTCGCGCACCTCCTCGGTGAGATCGCGGAACGTCGTCCCGCGCTCTTCGAGCTGCCGCTGGAGCGTCCGCGAGCTCGCGCCGGACATCTGGGCGACGCGCTCGAGCGTCGGCGCGCCCGCCTTCAGCGACTGGCGGATCTTCTCGCGGAGCCGCTCGAGGTCGTCGCGCGGCGAGGCGCGCGCCGTCAGCTCGGCCATCTGTCCGGCGATCTGCGGCTCGAGGAACGAGTGGAGCGCCGAGTCCGCGGTGGCGAGCGGCTGATCGAGGATCCCCGCGGCGAGCTCGATCCCGTTCGACCCGGCGCCGAAGTCGATCCGCGCCGTGCCGAAGAAGTCGGCGAGGTCGTCGCCGGGCGGCGGAGCGACGCGCGCCGGGTGCGCGAACCAGACGCGCTCGAGCGCGAAATCCCGCCCGAGGACGCGACGCGCGACGCGGACGAACACGGCCACGAGGAACTCGTTGCCGTGCACCCCCTGACAGAGCGGGTGCCCGGTGATCCGCATGTCGAGGCTCGTCCTGCCGGAGCGCTCGGTCACGGAGAAGACGAGCAGGTCGTTCACCAGCGGCGCGAACGCGATCGCCTTCACCAGCCCGTCGCGGAACGTCGGCGCGCTCCGGCAGAAGAACTCGTACGCGCCGAAGGCCCCCGGCGGCATCTCGAGCGCGACGCGCAGCCCGATGTGCGGATCGCCGGTCACCCGCTCCACCTCCTCGCAGAACCGATAATATTGCGGCAGCGGCAGGCGCACCGCCTCCGACGCCTCGGCGTCCGGCGGCAGCGCGAACGCGCGTACGAGCTCGTCGACGGAGCCGCCCGCGGCGCGCGCCCGCGCGAGGAGCGCCGGGACGAGAACGGAGCGCAGGTCCATCAACGGCCCGTCCATGAGCGTCCTCCTCCACGTCCATAGTGCGACGACGCGCCGCCGATCCCAAGCGCCGTCGCGCGCCCCGCCGGCGGCCCCCCCGGCAGGCCGGCGCGCCCGTGACGCGAGGCGAGGCGAGGCGAGCGCGAACGAGCCGGACGATCGAAAAAACCAGCGAGACGGGGAGCGCGGTGGCGAAAGATCCTGGCGCCGTCCTCGCCGTAAGAGCAGACCCAAGGACCCCGTTGGAGCGCTCTCGTCGAAGGATCGCCCTCATCGCCACGCTGCTCGCCGGCGCCATCGCGAGCTGCTCGGTGACGCGGCTGAACGAGGCCGACGTGCGGAACGAGGCCGCGCCGCAGCTCGACTGCGAGCCGGGCCTCTTGAAGCTCGAGAGCGTCGGCGGGCCGCGCGACGGCGTGGCGCGCTACATCGTCCGCGGGTGCGGGCAGACGCGGACCCTCGACTGCGTCGAGGAGCGATCGCAGGTCCACTGCCGCACCGCGTACGGAGGGGGCGGCTCCGGCGACGAGTCGTCGCCCGCGAGCGACGCCGCGGTCGCGACCGCCGTCGCCGCGACGGGGTGCGCGTGCGCGAGCCTGTTCGCGCACCACCGCGACGCGAGCTCGGCGCCCGCCTCGACGTCGCCGCCGCCGGTGAGCACCACGCCGCAACGAAACCGCTGACCGCGGTCCGCCCGCCGGGGAGGCGAAGGCGAGGCGGCGCGGCGGCTCTCGGCGAGCGACGCGGCCCTCGAGCGCGCGCCCTGGCGGAGCCGCGCCCCTACTTCAGGACGGCGAACGTCTGCTGGCTCGTGAGGACCAGGCCTTCGCCGCACCAGAGGTCGCGCGACTCGACGAAGAACCCGTCGTGGAGCGAGTGGACGCGCCCCTGGCGGAAGGACGGCTCGGTGGGGGAGAGGCGCCGCGGGTCGGCCACGAAGACGAGCGTGAACGCGACGGTCGCGGCCATCCGCGGCTTCGACTCGGCGGGGAAGAGCGCCGGCCACCACGCGTCCATGCGCGCCGCAACGGACGCCGCGTCGAGCCGGTCGAGCGGCTCGACCTCGCGCGTCCACCCCGCGACGAGCGCCTCCGACGCGCGCGCGAAAGGGAGGCCCGCGGTGGGGCGCACCTCGTAGTGCCGGGCGAACGCCGGACCGCCCGGCGGCATCGTGTACACCGCGACGTCGCGCCACGGCCGGTAGGAGATCGCGTCGGTGGCCGCTGGGCGCACGCCGCCGCGCGCCTCGATCGCCGAGGGCTCGAGATCGCGCGACGCGCCGAGCGTGCCGCTCGCGCGCGCCACCACGTCGGTCCCCTTCTGCACGAGCACGGCGTCGAGGAACGTCATCGCCTTACCGCGGCGCAGGACGCGCACGCGAACCTCGCTGTCGCCCGCGAGCGCGGGCGCGCACAGATCGCCCGTGACGGTGCGCAGGCGGCGCGACGCGTCGGGCTCGCTCTGCTCGATCGCGCGGATCAGCGCCGCGACGACGAGCCCGCCGAACGCGCCCGCCCCTTGCTCCCAGCCCTCCGGGATCCGCCAGCGGAACGTCCGCTCCGAAGGCGCCCCCGCGCCCGTCGCCGCCGTCAACGCGACCGCCTCATCGAAGCTCGACGTCACATGCTCCTCCGTCCTCGCCCCGTCGTTTCACGCCGCGCACCGTCATACGGACGCCTCTTCCACGGTACATCGCCGCGCACACCGAGGACCAGAGCGGACGGGCGCCCCGCGAACGACGCGGGTGAGCACTGGCGTCACGAAGACCAGACGGCGTCCGGGGGCGGGACGCCCGCGCGCGACGGCAGGGCCGGCGCCGGCGCCGATCGTCCGGCGCACGCGTTTGTCTGGTAGACGGAGACGATGGACGAGTCCCCCCTCCTCGCCACGTGGAGCGCGCACGCGCGCGGCGATCGCGTCGCCGTGGAAGACGCCGCCGGTTCGCACACGTACGCGGAGATCGACGCGCGCGCCCGCCGCGTCGCGTCGGCGCTCCTCGGCGGACGCGCGACGCTGGGCGCAGAGCGCGTCGCGCTCCTGGTCGCGCCGGGGCGCGACTTCGTCGCGACGTTCGTCGGCGTGCTCCGGGCGGGCGGGTGCGCGGTCGTCCTCTCGCCGCTCCACCCGCTCCCCGAGACGACGTACTTCTGCGACGACGCGCGGGTCCGGACGATCGTCGCTTCGCCCGACCTCGCGCCGCGCCTCGGCGCCGCCGCCGCGGAGCGACGCGTCCTCGTCGCGGGGACGTTCGAGGACGCCGTCGAAGCCGCCTTCGCGCTCCCCGCGGTCGGCCCGAACGACGCGGCGCTCCAGCTCTACACGAGCGGCACCACCGGCAAGCCGAAGGGCGCGGTCATCACGCACCGGAACCTCGCGACGCAGCAAGATCTCCTCCGGGACGCGTGGCGGTTCACCGAGCGAGACGCGCTGCTCCACGCGCTCCCTCTGCATCACATGCACGGCCTCGCGATCGCGCTCCTCACCGCCCTCGGCGCCGGCGCGACGATCCGAATGCGCACCTTCGACGCGATCGCCCTCTGGAACGAGATGGAGAGCGCGACCGTCTTCATGGGCGTGCCCGCGATGTACCACCGACTCTTCGTGGCGTTCGACGCTGCCGATGCCGCGACGAAGAAGCGATGGTCCGCCAACGCCGCGCAGCTGCGGC
>Ga0105247_10001771_pt1 | contig 15188 bp, 7 predicted proteins | sample KBSS24metaG_FD_81519 | JGI IMG/M metagenome (GOLD analysis project Ga0105247, IMG submission 81519) | Switchgrass rhizosphere microbial communities from Kellogg Biological Station, Michigan, USA - KBS S2-4 metaG | ecosystem: Host-associated > Plants > Roots > Rhizosphere > Soil | place...
CGATCTGCAGGGTGTCGACGCCGGCATCGCGACCGGGCTGCTGGGCTTCTTCTGGGGGTTCGTCTATCTCCGGCGGCGCTCGAGTGTGGCGCCGATCGTCAGCCACGCCGGCTTCGATCTGCTGCAGGTCGTGCCGTTCCTCGCCCTTCGGTAAACGGAGAAGGCAGAGGGAACCGAGTTCACAGGAGGAACGGAGGAACAGAGCAAGAACGGAGAAGATCCGTTTTGTCTCCGTTGTTCCGCTCCTCTCGTGAACTCGGTTCCCTCCGTCATCTCCGTTCCCCGGCCAGATACAGGTCCAGCACGCCGCCGCGCCTGCGCAGACCCGCCACCCATTCGTTGACGACGGCCGTTCGATCGGTCGCGATGCCGAAACGCTGATCGAGATACGCGCGCGTCCGCAGATCCTGGCGCAGGGTCTCGCGAAGGTGCTTCTCGTCGATCCCCGAACGGGCGAGCGCCGCGTCGAAGGCGGCCGGCGACGCAAACCGCTGCCGGACGCGCTCCACCTCGCGGTCCACCATGGCGGCGGTCGGCTCGGGCGGCGCGTAGCGATCCACTTCCGCGAGCGCGAGCTCACGATCGATTAACTTGCTGAGCACGCCCCGGACCGGATCGGCGGCGCCGTCCGCGGTCTGGAGCCCGAGATCGATCGCCGCAGTCACGTCGGTCAACGTGATCAGCTGGCCGCCGACCAGCGCGAGCACGCGATCGATCGTCTCGGCGCGAACGGCATACCCGGTGAGCGACGCGAGCAGCAGCGTCACCGCGAGCCGCGACCGAATTTGCAATTTGCAATCAGCAATTTGCATTTCAGAACGCCTGTCCGAAACTGATGAACCACGCCGTCAGCCCCTCGCCCGGCTGCCGGTTGATCTTGAACCCGAGGTCGAACCGGATCGGTCCGAACGGCGACTTGTAGCGAACACCGCTGCCGATCGCGGTGCGCAGCTGCGTCAGGTCGATATTGGTGACGCGCGAGAAGACGTTGCCCGTGTCGAGAAAGCCGACGACACCGAGGCCACCCGCGACCGGCGCGCGCAGCTCGGCGTTGAAGATCACCAGACCGTTGCCGCCCAACGGCAACAGGTCCGCGTCGAGCGTGTCGTCCGCCTGCGCCGGAATGTGGCGCGTGCCGACACGGTCGAGCGCGAAGCCGCGGATCGTCGTATCGCCACCGGCGTAAAAGCGCTCGCTTTGCGGCAGATCGCGGATGACCTGAAGCTGGCCATCGCTGCCCGTCGCTTCACGCGGAAATCCCGACGCCAGTCCGAGGCGCGCGTTGCCGGCGAAGACGATCCGGTTCGTGTGAGGAATCGGACGGAACAGCTGCGCGGTGAAGAACCCTTTCGCGAATCCGATCTCCGACCCGATGGCGCGTCCGGCCAGCTGACCGCTCGCGCTCGTGTACTCGCCGCGCGACGGATCGACGGCGTCGTCTCGTGTGTCTCGAATGAGTGACGATGAGAACGAGGACAACCGGACGTTGGGGAACAGGCGATCGATCAGCGGCTTCGCCGGATCGTCATCGTCCAGCCGCTCGTCGAAGACCGACGTCCGTTGAATCTGGTAACTGGTGGTGATGCTGACGGTGCGGGAGATCCGGCGCGCGATGTCGGCGCTGACACTGCGCCGCGAGAAGTTGAAGCTCGAACGCCGCTGCTGCTCAATCGTGGCGTTGATGAAGGCGTCGGCGGCGGTGTTGAATACGCGCGGCTCACGAAACGTGCCGATCGCGCGGTACTCGACGTTGGCGGCGCTTTCCTGCGTGTGAAACGCGACGCTGGTGAAGAGGTTGAGCGATCGGTTCTTGCCGAACACGTTGCGGCGGCCGGCCTCGAAGAAGGCGCGCGGCGCGACGTCGAAGCGTTCGCCCGCCACCTCCCCTTCGGCGGCCGCGACGACGACCCGTCCGACTTCGACGCCGCCGCCGTAGCCGATGGTCGTCGGCGACGCCTCCTCGATCGTCACGAGCAGGTCGCGCTTCGTTTCGCCGCCGGGCAACTCGGTGATGCGCGCGCGGCGGAACAGACCGAGCGCCGTGAGCCGCCGCTGGCTCTCGTTGATGGCGGCGAGGCTGAACGGATCGCCCGCCTTGACCTGGAGCTCTCGCTCGATTGTGCTCGTCACCGTCCGCACGTTGCCGACGATCAGCACGTGGTCGATGAACACCTGCGGACCCTCGCGAATGACGAACGTGACGGCGACGTGGGTGTCGTTCTGACTGAAGGCCGGCTGCGCCTCCACCGACGCGTTCTCGTAGCCGAGATCCTGGTAGGCGAGCTGGATCGCGTCGCGATCGACGGCGAGCTGGCCCGGCACGTACGGCGCGCCGGGCCGCAGCCTCAGGCGCGCACGCAGTGTCGTGTCAGTCAGCGCCTGATTGCCGGAGAACGTCACGGCGTCGAGTGTTGTGCCCGGCCCTTCGTTGATCACCGCGCGGACCGACACCGGCACCTGCGCCGGGGGCGGCGTCGCCGTCACGATCTCGACCGCCGTCGTCACGCGGGCGGCGGCGTAACCGCGCCGGTGGTAGAGGTCTTCGATCGTCTGGACGTCGGCGTCGAGCCGTGTCGACGCGAACGGCTGTCCGTCACGCAGGCGCAGCAACGATTCGAAGTCAGATAGAGGGACCGATGCGTTGCCCGAGATCTCGTAAGTGGCGACCTTGAACTGCTGACCCCGCGTCACCGCGAAGGTGATCACGAGCTCGCCGTCGGTCTCCTGCCGCGTGTGCGGCGCGCGCGCGTCACGGTAACCTTGTCCGCGCAGGTATTCCTCGATGCGGTTGCTCGAGTCCTCGAGCAGATCCTCGTCCACCGATCCTTCGCGCTCCACCGGCACCAGCTCGGCGCGCCGGTCCGACGGCAGCGGGTCTCCCGTGAAGACGACGCGCACGCGCGGGCCTGGCAGGACGTTCAGGGTGAGGTCGGCCGTGCGCTGATCCGGCGAGAGCCGGACGACCGGCTCGATCCTCGCTTCGTAATAGCCTTTGCTGCGGCGCTCTTCGATGTATTTCTCGATCCGGCCGTTCAGCATCTCGCGTTGGTACGGGGCGCCCGCGGCGATCCCGAGGCGCCCGAGCACCTCCGCGCGCGCGGCGGCCGGCACGCCGACGACCTCGATCTGTCCGATCGCGGCGCGCGGGCCCGCTTCGATCGTGAACACGAGCGTCGCCCGTTCGGGCGCGTGCTCGAGCAGTGACCGCGGTGTAACCGTCGCATTGAGGTAGCCGCGCTCGCGCAGCGCCTCGGCCACGATGCGTGTCATGTCGGCAGCGCGGCCGAGCGGCGGAGACACGCCGTAGCGGTCGACGATCGCGCGGCGGAGCGCGCCTTCGTCGACGCCCGGTGCGTTCACCGATCCCTCGAACCGGATTCGGGCGACGGGATGGATCGGGATGAGGTCGTAACGAAGCGCAACGCGGCCGTCGACGAGCGTGGCATCTACGCTCACGCCTTCGAAGCGGCCGAGGCTGAACAAATGCGCCACGGTCTCGCGCACCGACAGCATCGACAGCGGCTCCCCGGCGACGGTCGAGACCACCTGCGTCAGCAGCGGCTCGGTCGTCTCGCGCCCTTCGACGGCGAGACGGACGGAGCCGATCGGCTTGCCGAGGTAATCAGCGACGTCGGCGGCGGCTCGCGGGGCGCTCGCCGCACAAAGGACCCCAAGGAGACAGAGGACGCGAAGGATGCGCGCCGTCAAAACACGTGTCTCACGCGAAATTCGAGCGCGTAGGTCTGCCGGTCTTCGTTGCGCGAGAGAATCCACGCGATGCGGTCGCTCTCGTCGACTTCCAGCAGGACGATCTGATCGTTGGTCGTCGTCCCGAGGCTGCGGGAGAACGTCAGGTACACGCGCTCGGAAATGCGCTTGCCGATCGTCAGACGCGCCGTCGGGTTGAGGCGCGATGTCTGCTGGCTGTAGGGGTCGATGAACGACGGCGTCAGCTGGAATGTGTCGACGCCGAACGTCTGCTCGACGACCTTGCCGACTTCCGACGACAGGCTGCCGGTGATCGCCTGCGTCGCCCGCGTCGTGATGATGTCGGTCTGCGTCTGGGTGGGATTCTGCAGCGCGCGCAGCTCGGGCGCGACATCCTGCGTGCCGGTGCGGCGGACGTCGCTGAACAGCAGCGCGAGGACATCAGAGGTCGGCAGCGGCGGATCGGCGTTGAGCGTCGGCCGCAGCTGCTCGCTGGTGCCGGCGAAGGCCACCGTGACGCGGTAGGTCTGACCTGGCACGCGCACGTTGGTCACCGCCTCGACGTCGAAGAACGGCTCGATGCGGTTCGGGTTCGTGAAGTCCATGGTGCCGCGCGTGATGCGATAGCGGCGCCCCTCGAACGTGACCTCGCCGCGTTCGATGTCGGCGTGCCCCGCGATCACCGGACGATCGTAGGTGCCGCGCAGTGTGAGATCGGCGCTGGCGACCATGCGCGCCAGGTTGTTCTCGACACGCAGCGTCGACGGCATCAGCAACTGAATGTCGAACTTGAGCGGCACCGTCGACGCTTCGGCGGGCACCGGCCCGCCGGCCGGCCCCGCACGCCTTGACGCGAGGTCGAAGATACTACCGGGCGTGTCGATGCGCCGGTTCCACAGCGCGCTCTTCACGGTGACGATGCCGCCAAGCGTCGGCGCCTTGAACGTGCCGCGCAGCGACAGATCGGCATCCACGACCGAGCGCACGCCCTCGGGAACCCGCAGGTGCATGTCCTCGCCGCGCGCCGTGACATCCAGCTCCGCCGGCACGTAGCCATCGAACCCGATTCGGCCGCCGAACTGGACGCGTCCGCCGCCCAGCGTTGCAGCCACTTCGTCCAGACGGATGCCGCCGGCGTCGAACCGGATCGTGCCGTTGATGGCGTCGAGCGAATTCGGGATCGAGAAGTGGCGGATGCGTCCGTCGGTGATCACGGCGCTGCCGGAATAGTGCGGCTCGGCGAGCGGGCCGTCGATTGACGCGGTGAGCTCGGCGCGCCCCGCGCCGCGCACGTCGCGGAAGAAGCCCTGCAGGATCCCGAGGTTGGCGTCGCCGGTCGCCTTCAGCGCGATCCGATCGTCGCTGAGCCCGATCGTTCCCGACACGCGCAGCCGCGTGTCCTCGCCCACGAGCTCCAGCCCTTCGATCCTGACCTGCTGCCGGTCGAGCGCGATCCGGATCGGCGCGGCGTTCTTCACGCTGTAGTCCAACAGCCGCATCTCGAGCGTGTCGACGGTGCCGTCGATGGCCAGGTGATCGGGGTCGGCGAGCTCCCCGACGACGCGAATCGACCCGCTGGTGACCGCGGTGGTGAACGGCGACAACTTCGGCACGAACAGCCGCACGTAGGGATCGAGTGAGGTGTCGTGGAAGCGGAACGTCAGGTCGGCGTCGGACTTCGGCGTCAGTGCGATGCGGCCGGTGCCGGTCAGCGCCATGCGCGGCGACGCCGCATCGATCGAGCCGCTCAATTCGGCGCCGCGCAGCGCCAGCGTGCCGTTCACCGCCCCGACCCCCTCCTCGCCGACGAACAGGTCGTCGACCCGGTACCTGAAGTCGTTGCGCGGCGACTCGAAGGTGCCGCTCCCGCTCGCCGTGAACTCGGCGATCCCGGAGAGCGGTGCACGCGGCAGCGCCGCGAACGCGAGCCGCTCGACAGGAATGCGACGGCCGTTGGCGTTGAACGAGTAGGTCGCGTCCCAGCCGATATAGGCGGCGCCGGTGATCACGCCCGTGTCCTTGGCGAGGGTCAGCGTGTCGAGGCGGACGCCGGTGCCGTCGAACCGCAGCGCCGACGTGGCCTCCTGGAAGCGCTCGCCGTAGGCGACGCCCTCGTTGATGGTCATCGAGCCGAAACCGACCGGCCGCTCGTAGGCGCCGGTCAGATGAAACTCGCCCGACAGCAGGCCGGACACCGGGTACTCGTCGATGCCGAAGGCGTGGCGCAGACTGTCGAGATCGCGGCGCGCGACACGGATCCGCGCGTTGATCTCTTCGCCGCGATCCTCGCGAGGGTATCCGAGCGAGAACAGCCCGTCGGCGCGAATCTCCGAATCGCCAGCGCGCACGACGCCGTCCTTCACGTTGACGTACCGGTTCTCGACGACGATCTGCGCCGAGCCGGCGCCCCACAGCGTATCGAAGGCGCGAAGCTCCTCGCCCGTGAAGAGCCCTTCCACGCGCGGTGCGCGGAACGCGCCGGTCATCACGCCGTCGAACTCGCCGCGTCCCGCGAACGGCACCGCGCCGGTCGGCGATCCGAAATCGCTGATGATGCCGGCCAGCACCTGATCGCTTTCCTGCCAGTCGCTGCTCGTGACGTGGAACGGCAGCCGCGATCGGGCGCCGTACGCCGTGGTGCCGCCGAAGGTGACGAACGTGTGTTCGGTGGCGAAGCGCCCCTGCTCGATCGTCACGTCCTCGGGCCCGTAACGGTAGGTCAGCTCGGCGCCGATCGGCAGGTGCGCCGGCAGCGGCATCGGCGCGAACGGTCCCCACTCGCGGCGCGCGTGCCCGGCGTCGGCGGCACGCGCGGCGGCGAGCGAGGCGGTCATTGGCGTGACGCCGGGTGGGGGCGCGATCGTCAGCGACCCTTCGCCGCGATGTTCGGAGAAGCGACCCGACGGCCAGTCGAGGACATTGTGCAGCGACGCGCTGCCGGCGAAACGCAGCCCGGGAAACTGCTCGAAGTCGGTGAACCGCGCCAGGTCGACGCCGGTGAGCGTTGCGTCGAAGTGGTGCGTCGGTTTCGTCGCCTCGCCGAACGGCTTGATGCCGTACACGAACTTCGCCGCGCCGCCGTAGAACTGCGAGCCGGCGTTCCAGACGTCGAATCCATGCTGCGTCCAGCGCAACGAGCCGTACAAGCCCGGGAAGCGGTAGTCGTTCAGCCCCGCCAGCTCGCTCGCGAACGTGCCGCTCAGGTCGCGGTTGGTCTCTTCACCGGTCTTGAACAGCCGGAACGTGCCGGTGAAATCGCCGTTGCCGGCGAGCCGCCACGATTCGTCCCTGAAGAACAGCTCGCGCATGCGCGGAAAGTTGACGCGCGACTTCACCTGATAGCCCTGGTTCGGCCAGTGCGCCATGTCGACGTCGCCGGTCGCGACCGTCGTCGCGCCGTCGGTCTCCATGTCGATGCGATCGAGATGAATGCGCGGGCCGTCGATGACGAACTGCGCCTTCATGTTCGCCCACATCGGCACGAAGTCCTGAATCGCGACCGTGCCGCCGTTGAACGTCGCCGTGCCGTGGTAGTTCGGCACGTTGCGGATGTTGACGTCGAGGTTGCGGCAGACGACGCTCCAGGGGGTCTCGTGATCCTCGAACGTGAACTGCCCGCGAAACGCGCGCAGATACCTGAGCGTGGTCGTAAACCGCTTCGGTCCCGGCGGCTGGCCATCGTCGTGGCTGAAGCGGGGGAAATTGTGCGCGCCGTCCCATTTCTCGACCAGCATCTGCCAGTCCGTCATCTCGACCGAGCTGATCGTGACATCGGGATGCAGGCTGAACGCCGGCATCCAGTCCAGCGCGACCGCGATCCGCTTCGCGGTGAAGAACGGGCGGTCGCCGGCATGCAGACCGTCGATCGACAGGTCCTCGACCAGCACCTTGCCGGTCAGCAGGCGGATTCTCAGCGAGCCGATGTGGAGCGGACGCTCGATGTATTTCGAGCCGGCGTCCTCGGCCTTGCCGCGCACCGCCGGGCCGAGATCGATCGTGACCGATGCCACGATCGCGGCGCCCAGCAGCGCCACGAGAATCGTGAGGCAGAATGCGGCATAGCGCAGGATCGGGTGGTTGCGGAGCCGCTTGAGCACGTTCACTGAATGACGACGAGCAACGCGCCGGCGTCCACCGACATCCCCTCACTCGCGTGGATCTCGGCGACCGTGCCTTCCCGGCTGGCGCGCAGCTCGTTCTCCATCTTCATTGCTTCGACCACCACGACCGGCTGGCTGGCGGCAACGAGGTCGCCGGCCTTGACGAGGACACGGACGACTTTGCCGGGCATGGGAGCGACGAGGCGTTGCGGCCCCGAGCCGCTGCCGGCGCCTTCCTCTCGCCGGCCCCAGCGGCGACGGCCATTCAGCATGACGGCGACAGGCGTGGCGCCGACGTGCACCGTGAGCAATCCGCCAATCGGATCCGCCGCGATGCTGACTTCGTTCGACCGCACACTGTCCACGACCAGCGACAGCATGTGCGCATCGATACGCGCCGCGTCAACGTGGTGCAGGCGACCGTCGACCGAGACTGCAAAACCGTCGCCCGATCGTGTCACGACGACCTGGAGCCGGCGGCCGCCGATGTCCACTTCGTACTGCACCTAGAACCCGCGGAACGCAAGGCGCGCACAGCGCGCGAGGAACATCAATCGGCGTGCGGGCTTGGTGGCCTTGGCGTTCATGAGCTCCGAAGGCCCTCGCTCCGCGCCTGCGTGCGCCAGCCGCGTGACGCCGTCTGCTCCGGCCTGCCAGCCGCCGCGTCGAACGCGAGCGCCGATGGCGACATGACGGCCTCGAGCGCGGCGGCGATCGCCGCCATGTCTTCCTCCGCCGGCGTCGCTTCGACAAACGGCCGGCCGTTGCGGGTCTTCAGCACGTCGTCGAGATAGGTGGTGTGGAAACGGCCGGCGAGAAAGTCCGGCTGGCCGAGCAACCAGCTGAAGAACGGGACCGTCGTCTTGATGCCCGTGACGAGATATTCGCCCAGCGCCCGCTGCATCCGGGCGATGGCGAGCGGACGATCCTCGGCCCAGGCGACGAGCTTCGAGATCATCGGGTCGTAGAAGATCGGCACCTCGAGGCCGGGGGTCGCGCCGCTGTCGTCGCGGATCCCCGGGCCGGCCGGCACGCGCAGCTGCAGAATGCGGCCCGGCGAGGGCAAAAAGTTGTTGTCGGGATCCTCCGCGTAGATCCGGCATTCGATGGCGTGGCCGGCCGGACGAAGGAGCCGCTCGGGGTCGATATCGAGGCGTTCGCCGCGCGCGATGCGAATCTGCCAGCGGACAAGATCGACGCCGGTCACCATTTCGGTGATCGGGTGCTCGACCTGGAGCCGCGTGTTCATCTCGAGGAAGTAGAAGCGGCCGTCCTCGTCGAGCAGGAACTCGATGGTGCCGGCGTTGGTGTAGCCGACCGATTTCGCGACCGCGGCCGCCGCCGACGTCATCTGTGCGCGCAGCGCCGGTGACACGGCCAGCGACGGCGTCTCCTCGACCACTTTCTGGTGACGGCGCTGGATCGAGCATTCGCGCTCGACGAACGGCAGCACCGTGCCGTGTGTGTCTCCGAGGAGCTGCACTTCGATGTGGCGCGGCCGCGTCAACCGTCGCTCGAGATAGACGGCGGCGTCGCCAAACGCGGCGCCCGCTTCCGAGCGCGCCGCGCGCACGGCGCCAGCAAGGTCGGCGGCGTCGGTGACCGTCCGCATGCCTTTGCCGCCGCCACCGGCGACGGCTTTGACGAGGAGCGGGTATCCGATTGCCGCGGCGGCCTTCGCAATCTCGGCATCCGGCGCGTCGGGCGCGAACGGATCTTCGGTGCCCGGCACAACGGGGACGCCGGCGCGCTTCGCCGCGGTCCGTGCGGCCGTTTTGCTGCCCATTGTCTCGATCGCTTCCGGCGTCGGGCCGATGAAGGTCAGGCCCGCGTCGCGCACCGCGGCCGCGAAGTCTTCGTTCTCCGCGAGAAAGCCGTAGCCGGGGTGGACGCCATCGGCGCCGGATTTCTTCGCCGCGTCGATGATCGCGTCGATCCGCAGGTAGCTCTCACGCGGCGCGCTGGGACCAATCGCATACGCTTCGTCCGCAAAGCGCACGTGGAGCGCCGTCCGATCGCATGCCGAGTAGACGGCCACGGGCGACACGCCCAGTTCCCGGCACGCACGGATGATCCGTACGGCGATCTCGCCGCGGTTGGCAATGAGGATCTTTTTCAAGCGACACAATTGTACTCGTTGGGCGGACACGCGGGTCCGCGCGTGTCGGCCCGATTATCGCAGGGGCGGCGTGCTACTCGGGGGGCGACGATGGTGCGTGCCCTGCTCGTAGGCGTAGGCGAGCGTGAGAAGCCTCGGCTCGCTCCACGGCCGGCCGAACAGCTGAAGCCCCGCCGGCAGCGTGCCGTCGCGCGTGTATCCCATCGGCACCGTGATCGCCGGAAAACCGGTGCTCGGTGAAAAGAGCTGGCTGTTGTCGCCGCCCGGCGTATTCAGATCGCCGATGAGCCGCGGTGGGTTGCTCCACGTCGGGTACGCCAGCGCGTCCAGCCTGGCCGAGTCCATCAAGGCCAGTACCGCCGCGCGCAGCTTCGCGCGGAACTCGTCGCGACGCCCGCACGACGCGCTCTCCCCCGGCACGTCGTCGGCCGCCTGGCCGCTCTCGAGCCGCGCCTGAATCGACGGATGGAACCGGCGCGACTTGATGATCTCGTCGAGCGAGTGCATCGGTGCCTTGTCGCCGAGACGCCCGAGATAACGGTTCAGGTCGTACTTGAACTGGTTGCAGCCGCCGCCCTGGGCCCGCCGCATCTCGTCGAGCCCGGCGACCTCAACCGGATCGACGATTTCCGCGCCAAGCGTACGAAGCTCGCCGAGTGCGGCTTTGAAAACGGCGTCGACGCCGGCGTCCAGCGTCGGTGTGTCGTAGGCCTGGTGCAGGACGCCGATGCGCGCCCCTTTGAGGCCGTCGGCGCGGAGCGACGCCGCATAGCTGGCGGGGATGTGATCACTCGCCGCGGCGGTCACCGGATCGGCCGGGTCCGGGCCGGCGATCACCTGCAGCACAGCGGCCGTGTCGGCCACTGTGCGCGTCACCGCGCCGGCGATGTCGGCGCTGAGATTCAGCGGCACCACGCCCGAACGGCTCACCAGTCCCATCGTCGAGCGCAGTCCGACCAGCGCCTGGTGCGCGGCCGGTCCGCGGATCGAATCGCCTGTGTCGCTGGCCAGCGCGATGGCCGCGAAATTTGCGGCGGCGCCCGCCGCCGATCCGCCGCTCGATCCCGCGGTCACGCGGCTCGTGTCGTACGGATTGCGCGTGTAGCCGGGAAGGATCGAGTTGACCGTTTCGACCGGGCTGAACGCGAACTCCGCCATGTTCGACTTGGCGATCATCAGCGCGCCCGCGTCGCGCAGACGCTTGACGATGAACGCGTCAGCGCCGGTCATCATGCCTTTGAGCGAAAGGGATCCGGCCGTCGTCGGCATCTCGACCGTTTCGTAGTTGTCTTTGACCAGTACCGGCACGCAGTGCATCGGACCGACGGGGCCCGACTGCCGGAAGCGCCGATCGAGAACGTCGGCCGTTTTCAGCGCGTCGGGGTTCGTCATCACGATCGCGTTCAGCGCCGCGCCCTTCTTGTCGTGCGCGTCGATCCGCGCCAGATAGCGCTCGACAAGAGACCGGCAGGTCAGCGAGCCGTCACGAAACGCAGACTGAATCTGCGCGATGGTGGTTTCTTCAAGGCGGAACGGGGAGGGTGGCTGTGCTGAAAGCTGGGCGGCCGCGAGGAGCGCAGCGGCAACGGCGGTGACACGCATGGCCGTTAGTCTACGCAAGCGGAGGGGACGAAGGAAACCGAGATCACATAGAGAAACAGAGAAACAGAAACGAGCAGAGCGGGTGTTCGTGCGGCCGGCGGCTGGCGAAGCCAGCCGTCACGCGCGTTGCGGGCCGGCCGCACTCACCGCTCCGTTCGTGCTCCGTTCCTCCGTTCCTCCTGTTGACTCGGTTCCCTCCGTACCCTCCGTTCCCTAGAAAAGGAACTTGGCCGCGAACTGTACCTGCCGTGCGGACCCCGAGTCGCCGGTCGGGAACCGTGTGTTGCTGATCACGCCGAACGACGTGCTGCCGACGGACAGAATCCGTCCAGGCTGACCGAGGTTCGCCTGGTTGAACAGGTTGAAAACCTCGATGCGGAACTGCGCGCGCGCGCTGCCCTGAAGCTTCACGTTCTTGATGATCGAGAAGTCGGTGTTGCCGAATCCCGGTCCGTAGATCGGGTTGCGTCCAAGGTTGCCGAAATGCGCCACCCCGGCGGCGTTGTACGGCAAGGCGAACACCGAGCTCGAGTTGCACGAGCCCGCCGCCGGCGCGACGATGCGCGGATCGCAGACGTTGGTCTGGCCGTCGAACCACTGGTAACTCACCGGGAACCCGTTCGCATCGTTGTTCGGGTGCGGGTTGATCGCGGGAAGCGCGCCGATCAGATCGGGCCGCACGATATTCGCGACGCCTGTGATCGTCGAGATGTTCGTCACGATATTCAACGGGTTTCCGGTCTGCGCCTGTTCGACGACGACGAGCTGCCAGCCGTCCTTCAGCCGGTTGCCATGGAACGGCAGCTCCCAGGTTGCGTTCACCGACATGCGATGGCGGACGTCGAAATCCGATGGGCCGACGCTGTCGGCGAGGTCGAAACTGTTTTGAGCCGTCAGGGTCCCGTCATACGAGTTCGTGTCGGTCGACTTCGACAACGTGTAGGAGCCCTGGAGCTGCAGGCCGTGGCTCAGGCGATGGTTCGCCGTGATCCACAGTCCTTTGTAGTCGGACGAGCCGAGGCTCGTCTGCTCGGTGATGTTGCCGAGGGCGGCTCCCGGAAGAATAGGACTCGCGGTCGAAAGCCTGACGTACGGTCGCGTCGTGCCGCCCGGAGTCACGAACTGGTTGAAGTTGATCGGAATGCGCTGGCGGTCGCCGTGCGATCCGAAGTAGCCCACCATCAGACCCATCCGGCCGACCTCGCGCTCGACGTTGACGTTCCACGTCTGCATCCGGCCCGGCAGGAAGTTCGGATCGGTGAACGTCGGCGCGACGGTGGCCGCGGAGCCGGCGCTGTTGATCGCGTTGTCCATCCTGATATTGCTGGCCGCCGTGCCATTCGCCTGGCTCGACAGCGGATTCACGATCGGTGGGTTGCCCGTTTCACCGGCGAAGTAGCCGGTGTTGCTCTGATTGATCATGATCGCGTAGGCGCCGCGAACGACGGTCTTGCTGTCGCCGGTCGGATTCCAGATAACACCCACGCGCGGCTGGAAGTCGCTGCCGTTCTTGGTCACCTGGGTAAAGCCGCCCTGCCCGTTGATCTGCAGCAGCGACAGCGTCGCCGGGTCGAATGTCACCAGCTTGTTGTCCTGTTCCGTCGGCGAGGGCAGGTAGTCATACCGGAGGCCCAGGTCGAGCTTGAGGTTGGAGCCGAGCGAAAGCGAGTCCTGCACGAAGGCGCCGATGGCGTTGACGTACGCATTGAACGCCTGCGTCCCGAGCGTGATGCTGAATGCGCTGCCGAGTCCCTGCTGGAAGGCGGCGACGCTCGGATACGTGAACCGGCCCGGGTCGTCGCTGAAGCCGTAGTGCTTCACGCGCCGCATTTCACCGCCGAACTTGATGATGTGGTTCCCGTGGAGGTAGGTGGCGGTGTCGCCGACCGCGAAGGTGGTCACTTCACGGCCGCTCGGGAATCCCGCGGGGCCGCCGAAGAGCAGGCCCGGACCGGTGATCGTGATCGCCGGCAGCGCGATCGGGTTCTGCGTTTGTCCGACGTTGATGCCGAGCGCGCCCGTGTCGACCAGCGTCTGCGGTACGAACGTGATGCTGATGCGGTTGAATCCGGCGCGGACTTCGTTGACGAGCGCCGGGCTGAAGACGTGCGTTTCGTTGACCGTCATGATCTGACGGTGTCCGCCGCGCCTGTCGGGAAACCCCGGCACTGTCTGGCCCTGCGCGTTGGACTCGAGGCGCGAATCGGTTTGAAACGCGTAGTACAAATGAAGGTCGTCGTTCTGCCTGAGGTTGTTGCGCGAGTCGATCGTGTACTGGTCGATCGTGACCGGCGCCAGCGGCGAGCCGATCGCGCGGGTGCCGGTCAGGTCGTTCGCCACCGGAATGAACTGCAGCAGCTTCCTCGCCAGCGGGTCGGTCACGGCGGCGCGCTGGGCGTCGGTGAGCGTCCCCGAGTTCATGTCGACGCCCTGCAAGTGGCGGAGACCTTCATAGCTGCCGAAGAAGAACGAGCGATTCTTCACCACGGGCCCGCCGAGGTTCACACCGAACTGCTTGCGGTTGAAGAGCGACTGCGGCGTGACATTGCCCGACGAGTCGAGGCTCGCCGGATTGAAATAGTTGCGCGAGTCGAACTTCTGATCACGGTAGAAGTCGAACCCTTCGCCGTGAAGCTGATTGCTGCCGGATCGCGTCGCCACGTTGACGATCGCCCCGGAGTTGCGGCCGTATTCGGCGCTGAACGTCGAGTTGTCGACCTTGAACTCCGAGACCGTGTTGATGGACGGCTGGAACGTCACCTGCGAGTTGGACAGATCGTTGAGATTGATGCCGTTGACCATCATATTGACCGAGGTCTCGCGGTTGCCGGCCGACATGAACGAGAACGCGCCCTGGCCGCGGAGCGGGGCGCTGAGTCCGGCGTTCTGGGGCGACGTGCTGCCGCCGGGCATCAGCGGACCGAGGTCCACGAAATGGCGGCCGTTCAACGGAATCTCCTGAACGGTCTTCTCGGCCATCACCTGGCCGACCGACACCGTGGCGGTGTCGATGAGCGGCGACGAGCCGCTGACCGTCACGTTCTCGGCGAGCGTGCCGACGCTCAGCTTCAGATTGAGGGCGACGGTCTCGGCCGGACCGAGGTCGAACTCGCGCTTCTGATCCTGAAATCCTTCGATGTGCGCGGTGACCTCGTAGTGCCCGGGCGCGAGCGCGGCCGCGACATAGGCCCCCGCCGCGTCGGTCACCACGACGCGATCCTGATTGGTCGCGGTGTTGTGGACGGTGATCGACACGCCCGGCATGACCGCGCTTTGCGGATCGGTCACCGTGCCCGAAAGCGTCGCCGTAGACTGGGCGCGGGCCGCCGGCGCGACCAAGAGCGCGAGCGCCAGGGCGGCTGCGGCAATGGATCGAAGTCGTTGCATGAACATCCTCCGTGCAGGTTGAACAACGGTTCTACGACAGGCCGTAGGATGAAATACGGCCTTTGTCACGCGATGTCAATGGACATAAACGTCACATCGCGACCAGATTGTCGTTTTTTCGTCGGGAATCCAAAAATCCGCGATGCAGATGATCTACAGCGGGATGTTGCCGTGTTTCTTCGGCGGGTTCTTATCGCGCTTCTGATCCAAATTATTGAGCGCGGTAATCAGCTTGCGGCGGGTCTCGCGGGGGCGAATGACCTCATCGACGA
>Ga0105247_10001774_pt1 | contig 15181 bp, 12 predicted proteins | sample KBSS24metaG_FD_81519 | JGI IMG/M metagenome (GOLD analysis project Ga0105247, IMG submission 81519) | Switchgrass rhizosphere microbial communities from Kellogg Biological Station, Michigan, USA - KBS S2-4 metaG | ecosystem: Host-associated > Plants > Roots > Rhizosphere > Soil | place...
CCTCGCCGCCGCGCGACACCGACGATCCGGCCGGGTTGCACCCCTCGACGCGGATACCCCACTCGTCGACCGGCTTCCCGTTGGGGATCCCCTTGTCGCCGACGCCGGCCATGGACAGCCACGCGTCGGTGAACCGCCAGCCGAGCGACGGGTCCTTCTTCCCGTAGTCCATGTGGCCGTACACGCGGACGCCGTCGATCTCCTTCACGTCGTTGCTGAAGAAGCTCGCGATGTCCTCGTACGCGCTCCAGTTGACCGGGACGCCGAGCTCGTATCCGAACTTCTTCTTGAACTTGTCTTTCAGGTCCGGCCTGCTGAACCAGTCCTGCCGGAACCAGTACAGGTTCGCGAACTGCTGGTCGGGGAGCTGGTACATCTTCCCGTCCGGCGCGGTGACGAAGCTCTTTCCGATGAAGTCGTCGACGTCGAGCGTCGGCAGCGTGACGTCCTTGCCCTCGCCCGTCATGAAGTCGGACAGCGGGACGACGAACCCGTAGCGGAAGTGCGTCCCGATGAGATCGCTGTCGTTGACGTACATATCGTAGATGCTCTTGCCCGACTGCGTCTGGGTCTGGAGCTTCTCGATGACGTCGCCTTCCTGGATGATGTCGTGCTTCACCTTCACGCCGGTGATCTCTTCGAACGCCTTGGCGAGCGTCTTCGACTCGTAGACGTGCGTGTCGATGGTCTCGGAGACGACGTTGATGGTCTGCCCGCGGAACGGCTTGGCCGCCTCGCGGAACCACTTCATCTCGGCGAGCTGCTGGTCGCGCGTGAGCGTCGACGGCTGGAACTCGGAGTCGACCCACTTCTCGGCGGCCTTCTCCATCGCCGCCACGTCCTCGGCCGACGCGGCTTGCACCTTCTGGTCGGGCTGCGGCTTCGCCGCCTCGTCCTTCTTGCAGCCCGCGGCGAGCGCGACGCACGCCGCGATACAGAGGCCGGAGCGGACGGCCGCGGCCTTCTTGCTCTTCAATCCCTTTTTCACGTTAACCCCATCTCCCGATGACGAGCATGAACAGCAACAAGAGCCCCAGCGCGATCCACTGCGAGGCGTCGGTCAAGGCGAGCCACGCGAGGTTGATCCACGCGCCGCCCATCAATCCCACGAAGAGGCGATCGCCGCGCGTCGTCGCCATGGGCAGGAGGCCGCGCCGCGGTATCGACGGCGAGACCACGCCCCACGCGGTGTACGCGGCGATCAGCGCGGCGATCGCCGCGAAGAACAGCGCCGTCTGGGTCGTCCACGCCATCCACCCGAGGTCCATGGCGCTCACACCCGCCCGAGGGCGAAGCCCTTCGCGATGTAGTTCCTGACGAAGTAGATGACGATCGCCCCCGGGATCAGCGTGAGCACGCCGGCCGCGGCGAGGACGCCCCAATCCATCCCCGCGGCGCTCACGGTGCGCGTCATCGTCGCGGCGATGGGCTTCGCGTCGACCGACGTGAGCGTGCGCGCGAGGAGGAGCTCGACCCACGAGAACATGAAGCAGAAGAACGCCGTCACGCCGACGCCGGAGCGGACGAGCGGCAGGAAGATCCGCACGAAGAACCCGAAGAACCCGTGACCGTCGATGAACGCGGTCTCGTCGATTTCGCGCGGCACGCCGGACATGAACCCCTCGAGGATCCACACCGCGAGGGGGACGGTAAAGAGCATATGCGCGAGGGCGACCGCCCACGGCGTGTCGAACAGGCCGATGCTCTGGTAGAGCTGGAAGAACGGCAGCAAGAACACCGCGGGGGGCGCCATGCGGTTGCTCAGGAGCCAGAAGAAGAGATGCGTGTCGCCCAGGAATCGATACCGCGAGAACGCATAGGCGGCGGGGAGCGCGAGGAGCACCGACAGCACGGTGTTGATCGTCACGTACGTGAGCGACGCGACGTAGCTGTGGCTCCAGCTCGGATCGGTGAAGATCACGGCGTAGTTGGCGAGCGTCGGCGCGCGCGGATAGAGCGCGAAGCCGCCGAGGATCTCCTCGTTCGTCTTCAACGACATCCCCACGAGCCAGTAGATCGGCACGAGGCTCGCCGCGAGGTACAGCGGGGCGACGAGGCGCGACGGCTTCATCGCGCCTCGCGCCCGGCCGCGCTCGTCATCGCGGTGTAGAAGACGTAGCTGAACAACAGGACGACGAGGAAGTAGACGAGCGAGAACGCGGCGGCCGGGCCGAGGTCGAACTGCCCGACGGCGAGGCGCGTCAGGTACTGGCTCAAAAAGGTCGTCGCGTTGCCGGGGCCGCCGCCGGTGAGGACGAACGGCTCGGTGTAGATCATGAAGCTGTCCATGAACCGCAAGAGGACGGCGATCGTGAGGACGCCGCGCAGGCGCGGGAGCTGGATGAAGCGGAACGTCGCCCAGGAGGACGCGCCGTCGATCCGCGCCGCCTGGTAGAACGCCTCGGGGATCGCGCGGAGGCCCGCGTAGGCGAGGAGCGCCACGAGCGGCGTCCAGTGCCAGACGTCCATCGCGAGCACGGTGAGCCACGCGTCGGCCGCGTCGGCGGTGTAATTGTAGTGTACACCCATGCGGTTGACCGCGACGCCGAGGAGGCCGATGTCGCCGCGCCCGAAGATCTGCCAGATCGTGCCGACCACGTTCCACGGGACGAGGAGCGGGAGCGCGAGGACGACGAGCGACGCCGACGCGGCGCGCCCGCGCATGGGGAGGGCGAGCGCGATCCCGACGCCGAGCGGGAGCTCGATCGCGAGCACGGCGAGCGAGTAGACGATCTGCCGCTTCAGCGCGCCGTGGAGCTCGGGATCGCGCAGCACCTTCCGGAACCACTCCGTCCCGACGAACACGTGCTGGTCGGGGCCGAGGATGTCCTGCACGGAGTAGTTCACCACCGTCATCAGCGGGATCACCGCGCTGAACGCGACCACCACGAGGACCGGCACCACGAGGAGCCACGCGCGGTTGTTGAACGGCTTCTCCACGAGCGTTCCCCCTCGTCCTTATTCGCCGCCGTCCGCGGCGACGGCGCGCCCCGCGACGTAGATCGTGGTCCACCGCGGCGGGAGCTCGAGCCAGAGCGCGTCGCCCGCGGCGACCGGCTCCTCCTCCGAGAGACGTACTTTGATGATCTGCGCGCCGAGCCGCGCGGTCGCGATCCGGTAGCGGCCGAGCTCCTCGACCTGCACCACCTCGGCGCGCACCGACGCTTCGCCCCCCTCGGCCACCCTCCGCACGAGCTCGGGGCGGACGCCGATGCGGAGCTCCGCGCGTCCTGCTTGGGCGCCGTCCTCGGCGTCGCGCACGGCGCGCTCCGCCCGCGCGTAGATCGCCTCCGCGATCGGGACGCGCTGGCCGTCGACGATCGCCGCGCCGCCCTCGAGCGTGCAGGCGAGGAGGTTCATCCCCGGGCTGCCGATGAAATAACCGACGAACGTGTGCGCGGGCCGCTCGAAGAGCTCCTGCGGCGTCCCCACTTGCACGACGCGCCCCTCGTTCATCACGACGACCTGGTCCGCGAGCGTGAGCGCCTCGACCTGATCGTGCGTGACGTAGACGAGCGTCGGCTTGAGGCTCTCGTGCACCTCTTTGAGCTTTCGCCGCAGCTGCCATTTGACGTGCGGATCGATCACCGTGAGCGGCTCGTCGAGGAGGATCGCCGCGACGTCCTTCCGGACGAGGCCGCGGCCGAGCGATATCCGCTGCCGCATGTCCGCCGACAGGCCGCTCGCGCGCCGCCTCAAGTCCGGCGTGAGCTCGAGGATCGAGGCGACGTCGGCGATGCGCGCCTGGATCTCGGCGCGCGGGACGCCGCGGTTTCGCAGCGGGAACGCCAGGTTCTCCGCCACGGTCATCGTGTCGTAAATAACCGGGAACTGGAACACCTGGGCGATGTTCCGCACCTCGGGCGGCGCGGCGGTCACGTCCGTGCCGTCGATGAGCACGCGCCCCGCGCTCGGCCGGAGGAGGCCCGAGATGACGTTGAGGAGCGTCGTCTTCCCGCACCCCGACGGGCCGAGGAGCGCGTACGCGCCGCCGTCTCTCCACACGAGCTCGAGGGGGTGGACCGCCCACTTCGTCTCGCCGCCGGGGCCGCCCCGCCCGCCGCCGGCCCGGGCGGGCGGAGGCGCGTAGGAGTGCCCGACGCCGCGGAGCTCAATGCGCGCCATGCGCGTCCTTCTTCGGCGCCGCGGCGGATCGCGCGGGCGCCTTCGTGTCGTGCGGCGCCGCGGCGACGAGCCGGCCGTCGTCGCCGAAGGCGAACAGGCGCGCCGGCGAGAAGAAGAGGTCCACGCTCGTCCCGAGCGGGTGGCGGTGGACCCCCTCGACCTGCGCGGTGACGGTGAGGCGGTCGTGCGTCGCGTGCACCAGCGTCTCGGACCCGCTGATCTCCTCGACCTCGATCCGCGCCGCGATCCGCGCCTCCGCGCCCGCCGCGGGGGCGAGGCGCAGGTGGTGCGCGCGCAGCCCGAATCGATACCGCCCCGGCGCGAGCGCCGACAGGTGCCCCTCGAGGGGGACGGCGACGCCGGGGGACAGGCGCGCCTCGCCGCCCAAAACGTCGACGTCCCAGAGGTTCATCTGCGGATCGCTGAAGACGCGCCCGACGCGCGACGTCGCGGGCGCGCGGTACACGTCGAGCGTCGGCCCGACCTGCGCGACGCGCCCCTCGTCGATGACCGCGGTGCGCCCGCCGAGGAGGAGCGCCTCCGCGGGCTCGGTGGTCGCGTACACGATGACCGCGGGGCGATCGCGGAAGATCTGCCGCATCTCGGCCCGCAGCTCTTCGCGGAGCTTGTAATCGAGGTTCGCGAGCGGCTCGTCGAGGAGCAGGAGCGACGCGTCCTTCACGAGCGCGCGCGCCATCGCGGTCCGCTGCTGCTGACCGCCGCTCAGCTCGGCGGGGAGCCGGTCGAGGAGCGCGTCGATGCGCAAGGACGCGGCGGTCTCGCGCACGCGTCGATCGATCTCCGCCTTGCTCAGCGATCGGGCCAGTCGGAGCGGCGACGCGATGTTCTCGTACACCGTGAGCGACGGGTAATTGACGAACTGCTGATACACCATCGCGACGTTCCGCCGCCGCACGTCGACGCGCGTCACGTCGCGCCCGTCGAAGCGGACGGCGCCCGACGTCGGCTGATCGAGCCCGGCCATGACGCGCAGGAGCGACGTCTTCCCGGCGCGCGTCCGGCCGAGGAGCACGTTGAACGAGCCGGGCTCGAACGCGAGATCGATGCCCTCGAGGTGCATCTCTCCGCCGACGATCCGGCCCACCTTGTCGAGCTCGATGCCGCGCTTCAATCCGCTCCCCAACCCCGCTCCCCAAACCGCGCCGTACCGCGGGCGGGCGAATTTAGAAGGAGGCGAGGGCAGAAAGCCAGTATTCAGCAGCCGCGATCGCCGATCGCCCGCGGGTTGGGTGAACGACCCGGCGAACGCGCCGCGCCGCCGCCCGCCCTTCGCCGTCTCGGCGTGAAGGCTCGGCGTGAACGGGCGAGCGCCGGTCATCCATGGTTCAGTTGTTGGGCGCGCCGATGTCGATCCACGCCTCGATCAGGAGGATCTTGTCGGCGGAGAGGATCGGTCCGCCTATCGGCATGCGGACGCCGCAGTCCTGCGTCCCGTTCACCTTGTTGAAGAGGAGGCTCGCCGCCGAGTTGCCCGGCACGACCCGCGTCTCGTTGGTCGACCCGCACGCGCCGCCCGCCGCTTTCACGTTGACGAGGTGGAGATACGCCGCCGACTGCGAGCTCATATCGAGGCCGCCCGCCATCCCCGCGGCGCTGTGGCAACCGGTGCACGTCCCGTTGATGATCGTCGTGTAGACGTTGGTGAAGGTGGGATTGAGGCCGGCGTCCGCGCCGCTGTCCGCGCCCGCGTCGGCTGCCGCGTCGCTGCCCGCGTCGGCTGCCGCGTCGGCGCCCGCGTCGGTCGCGGCGTCGCTAGCCGCGTCGGTGGCCGCGTCGGTGGCCGCGTCGCTGCCCGCGTCGGTCGCGGCGTCGTTTCCGCCGTCGTTCACCGTGGCGTCGTTGCCGCCGTCCGTCGCCGCCGCGTCGTGCTGGCTGCCGTCGGTCTGCGATCCGTCGGTGGCCGCGCCGTCGTGCGCCGTCGCGTCTTGCGACGCGTCGGCCGGCACGTTGCCGTCGTCGAGCGCCGCGCCGTCGGACGCGCCGTCCGAGCTGCCGTCCGGCGCGTCGGTCACCGTGGTGTCGTCGCCCGAGCACGCGACGAGGATCGCCGCGGCGAGGCAAAAGCCATACACAAGTCTCATGAGCACCTCCGCGCGTACTCAATCGTAAAAAGGCGGTAGAGGCAATGTGTCATTCGCGCGGACGATGTTGTCTTTTCGGGAAAAGTAGTTTCGTTTCACGACGACCCGTCGATCGCGTCGAGCGCGCCGCTCGCGCCGCTCCTCCTTGACCGCGGCGGGCAGTCTGGTAGCGGTTTTCCCCGGCCGGTGATGGAGTCCAAACGTTCGAGCGAGCGCCGCGTACCGTCCAAGCCGCCTCCGACGTGCGGCCCCGAGGAGCACGCGCGACGGGCCGGCGAGGGGAGGGCGGTGCCCGACGTCGCGTTCGAGCGCGCCGCGTCGCTCTTTCGCGCGGCGGCCGAGGTCGAGCGGTTGAAGCTGCTCCACCGCCTGTCCGACGGCGAGTGGTGCGTCACCGAGCTCGCCGAGGCGGCGGGCGTCGGCCTGTCGACGGTCTCGCAGCAGCTCCGGCTGCTCCGCGCCGAGCGGATCGTGTCGCGCCGGCGCACCGGGAAACACATCTACTATTCGCTGACCGACGGCCACGTCCGCGAGTTGATCCAGAACGCGCTCGAGCACGCCTCCGAAGAGGCGTCGCACGACCACGCCCACGACGGCGCGGACGACCACGAGTAGCGAGCCGGCGCGCGAGCGCGAGGCGCGCGCCGGCCGGAGGACGAGCGCCGCGCGAGCGCCCTGCCCGCGTAGAGGCGTGGCTCGAGCGCGCCCGCGCGGCGAGCGCGTGGCGATCCACGTCGCCGCGGCGGAGATCCGGGCGGCGCCGCCGATCCAGCGGTTGCCATCTCGCGCGATTTGAGTATCTCTGCTCTCGTAGTTGCAATTGAGTTGCGAAATAATCGTCGATTCACCAAGTGATGAAGTGACGTCGCCATGTCCCATCGTCTCCTCGTCCACCCTCGGATCGCCCGCGCTCGAGTCGCCGCGCCCCGCGTCCGCGTCCGTCTCCGTCTCCGTCTCCGTCTCCTTGCCGCGGCCGCGCTCTCGCTCTCGGTGCTCGCGGCGGCCGGCGGAGCGCGCGCCCAGGCCCCCGCGCCGAGCCCCGCGCCCGCGGTCACGCCGCCGTCCGTCCTCCAGCACGTGGACGCGGTGTATCCGCCGTCCGCGCTCGCGAGCCGCGCCCACGGCGACGTCGTCCTCGCGCTGACCGTCGACGTCGACGGCCACGTGTCCAAGGTCGACGTGGTCGAGTCGGGCGGCGCGGATCTCGACGAGGCGGCCACCGTCGCGGCGCGCCAATGGACGTTCACGCCCGCGTTGCGCGGCGGCAAGCCCGTCGCGAGCCGGATCCGCGTCCCGTTCCATTTCGCGCCGCCCGCGCCGCCGCCCGAGCTCGTCGCGCCGCCCAAGCACGAGGAGCCCGAGCTCCCGCCGACCCAGGCGGTCCCGTCCGAGCCGAAGCCGGCCGCGCGCGCGCCCGGCGCGGCGAGCCCCGGCGCGCCCGCGGGGAAGACCGACGAGGTGCGCGTCGTCGGGCGCGTCGCGCCGCCGAGCCGCGGCGCGTCCGACTTCAACGTGCGCGTGGGCGAGCTCGCGCGCGTCCCGCGGCAGAACGCGAGCGAGCTCCTGAAGCTCGCGCCCGGCATGATGCTCACGAACGAGGGGGGCGAGGGGCACGCCGAGCAGGTGTTCCTCCGCGGCTTCGACGCGCGCGAGGGGCAGGACATCGAGTTCACCGCGAACGGCGTGCCGATCAACGAGAGCGGGAACCTGCACGGCAACGGGTACGCCGACACGCACTTCGTCATCCCGGAGTGCGTCGAGTCGCTGCGCGTGGTCGAGGGGCCGTTCGATCCGCGCCAGGGGAACTACGCGGTCGCGGGGAGCGCGAGCTACGAGCTCGGCCTCGAGCAGCGCGGGCTCACCGGGAGGTACACGACCGGGAGCTTCGGCACGCAGCGGATGCTCGTCACCTACGGTCCGAAGGACGGGAGCGCGCACACGTTCGCGTGCGGCGAGATCTACAAGACCGACGGCTTCGGCCAGAACCGCGACGCGACGCGCGGCACCGCGATGGGGCAATACGAAGGCGCGCTCGGCGAGAAGGGGTCGTGGCGCCTCGGGGTGACCGCGTACTCGACGCACTACCACTCCGCGGGCGTCCTCCGTCAGGACGACTTCGCGTCGGGGCGCGTCCATTTCTACGACAGCTACGACGCCTCGTCGTTCGCGCGCCAGCAGGTGCCGGAGGGGGGCGACTCGTCGCGCTACTCGGCGTGGGGCGACGTCGAGACGCGATCGGGCGACACGACGTTCACGCAGCAGATCTTCGCCATCAAGCGCGGCATGCGCCTCCTCGAGAACTTCACCGGCTTCCTCCTCGACGTGCAGACGCCGCTCCAGAGCGTCCACTCGCAGCGCGGCGACATGCTCGATCTCGACGTCGACGCGCTCACCGTCGGCGCGCGCGGCTCGGCGCGGACCCACGGCGAGCTGTTCGGGCAGCGCCAGGAGCTCGAGCTCGGATATTTCGCGCGCGCCGACGACTCGCACGGGACGCAGCAGCGCCTCGAGGCGGCGACCGGCGTGCCGTACCTCACGGAGACCGATCTCGAGTCGCGCCTCGGCGATCTGGGGTTTTACGGCGACGCGAGCCTGAGCGCGACGAAGTGGCTGCACGTGCGCGGCGGCGCGCGCGCCGACCTCTTCACGTACTCGGTGCTCGACAGCTGCGCCGCGCAGACCGTCGCGCACCCGTCGGCCACGAGCCCGCCCACCGATCAGAGCTGCCTCACGCAGCAGGACTTCGGGCGCCACCGCGAGGTCGATCAGCGGTCGTCCACGGCGAGCACCGCGTTCCTCCCGCGGGCCAGCGTCCTCGTCGGCCCGTTCCGCGACCTCACGTTCTCGGCGAGCTACGGGCGAGGGGTCAGGTCGATCGACCCGAGCTACGTCACGCAGGACGTGAAGACGCCGTTCGCGAGCATCGACGCGTACGAGGCGGGCGCGTCGTACACCGGGCAGATCGGGGACGTGGCGCTGGTCGCGCGATCGATCTTCTTCGAGACGCACGTCGACCGCGATCTCCTCTTCAACGAGACCGTGGGGCGCAACGTGCTCGGCGACGGGACGACGCGCACCGGGTGGGTCGGCGCGACGCGCCTCACCGGGTCGTTCTTCGACGAGGCGGCGAACATCACGCTCGTGAAGTCGTTTTACGACGACACGCACCTCCTCGTCGCGTACGTCCCTTCGACCGTCCTCCGCTCCGACACCGCGTTCTTCACCGATCTGCCGCTCCGCATCGGCGGATCGAAGGTCCGCGGGACGCTCGGCTCGGGGATCACGTACGTCGGCCCGCGGCCGCTCCCGTACGGCGAGAGGAGCCAGGACGTCTTCACCGTGGACGCGTCGGCGAGCCTGTCGTGGACGCACTACGAGATCGGCCTGGTCGCGACCAACCTGCTCGATCGGAGGAACCGCGTCGGCGAATACAACTACGCGTCCGACTTCCACAGCCAGGCGCAGCCGACGCTGGTCCCCGAGCGCCACTTCACCGTGGGGGCGCCGCGCGGCGTCTTCGCGACGTTCGCCGTGAACCTCGGGGGGACGTGAGATGCGGAGCCCTCGCTCTTCTTCGTTCGCGGCGGCGCTCGCGCCGATCGCGGCGTGCGCGGTCCTCTCCGCGTCGTGCGTGGGCACGACCGGCGGCGACGTCTTCGATTTCCCCGCGGCGGCGGCCGGGCCGCCCGACGCGGTGGCAGGGGCGCCGTTCGAGCTGACGAACGACCGCGGGTGGCGCGTCGTCCTGACGCGGGCGACCCTCCACGTGGGCGCGGTGTACCTCGACGAGAGCCAGCCCGTCTCCGGCGCGCAGAACACGAGCTGCGTCCTCCCCGGGACGTACGTGGCGCAGGTCACGGGCGGCATCGACGTCGATCTCCTCTCGCCCGATCCGCAGCCTTTCACCACCCCGGGGCACGGGACGACGCTCCCCGCGCTCGTCGGCCAGGTGTGGCTCACCGGCGGGCGCGTCGATCAGGCCGACGATCGCACGCCGATCCTCACGCTCGCCGGCGCGGCCGATCGCGCGGGCGACGTGCGGCCGTTCACCGCGACGATCACCATCGGCGCGAACCGCCGGGCCGGCGGCTCGGCGCTCGCCGGCGCCAACCCGATCTGCAAGCAGCGGATCGTCTCGCCGATCCCCGCCGGCGTCACGCTCGGAGAGGGCGGGTCGCTCCTCCTCCGCGCGGATCCGCGCGGGCTCTTCGTGAACGTCGATTTCGCCGCGCTCGCGCCGTCGTCGAGCGGCTATGCCTTCTCCGACGATTCGAGCGATCAGCCGAGCGCGAACCTGTATCAAAACCTCCGCGCCGCGGGCGGCGTTTACACGTTCTCCTGGATCGGGCCGCGCTGACCTCGCCTCGCGCAAGGCTCTCCCCGCGTCTCCGCGCGCGGACGGCGCCGGCGCCGTCGATCGCGCCTCGGCGGGCGGCGGCCGGCCACACGGCGCCCGCGCGACGGTGGACGATAAGACGGTAAGATGGGGCGTGCTCGTCGCCACCTGGAACGTGAACGGTATCCGCGCCCGCCTGCGCCAGGACAACATCGGGTGGCGACTCGACTACGTCCTCGCCAGCGCCGCGCGCGTATGCGGTCGAGCGCGAGGCCGGCACGAGCGACCACGGCGCCGTCCTCGTGACGCTCGAGGCGCGGCCGGGGCCGACCGCCGCGCGCCCTCCCTCGTAGGCCCCCGCGCGGGGACGCCGGGGCGGGGCGCGACAGGCCTTCTTATCGTTCGATGTTGAGCCGTCGCGGGGTGTCGGCGCTTGGGGGTTGCGTTTTGCCGCATGTGGCGCCAGGGTCGGATTCATGGGTGATGCACGCACCGTCGTCGTGACCGGCGCGAACCGGGGCATCGGCGCGGCGATAGCCGAGGAGCTCCGTCGCGGTGGCCACCGGGTCATCGGGACGAGCCGCGACGGGAAGGACGGATTCGAGCCGGTCGACGTGACGCGCCAGGCGACGATCGAAGCGCTGGCCAGCACGCTGAGGCGGCGGGAGCTGGGCGGTATCGACGCGCTCGTGAACAACGCCGGCGTCTCGCTCGACGGGTTCAACGCCGACGTGGCGCGTCGCACGCTCGATACGAACTTCTACGGAGCGATGCGCATGACCGACGCGCTCTTGCCGCTCCTGCGCCCCGGCGGCCGCGTCGTGATGGTGTCGAGCGGGCTCGGTGAGCTGTCGAGCGTCGGCCCGGAGCTGCGGCCGCGCTTCCTCGACCCGGCGCTCACGCGCGACGAGCTGGTCGAGCTGGTCGAGTCGTTCGTGCGCCACGTCGTGGAGGGCGATCACGAGCGCCACGGCTGGCCGTCGAGCGCGTACCGCGTCTCGAAGGTCGGGCTGAACGCGCTCGTCCGCGTGCTCGCGCGCGACCTCGCCGACGATCCGCGCCGCATCCGCGTCAACGCGACGTGCCCCGGCTGGGTCCGCACCCGGATGGGCACCGCCGCCGCGCCTCGATCGCCGGAGGAGGGCGCCGACACGCCGGTGTGGCTCGCCGTCGCGCCGGAGGCGGACACGACCGGCGGGCTCTTTCGCGATCGTCGGCGCATCCCCTGGTGAGCGCGGTGGAGTCGGTGAACGCGGCGGGGTCAGTGCGTGGCGAGGCGCGGGCGCGAGCCGAGCGGCGACAGCGGGAAGACCTGGCGCGGCGAACTTTTCAGGATCGAGAACTTCCCGCACGCCGCGTCGGCGATCTCTTCGAGCCGGACCGCGCGTGACGCGAGATCGTGGAACGTGCGGCTCGTCGCCGGGACGACCGGATCGGGCACGGTGATCCCGGTCAAGAACCCGGAGAGCCCCGCGGGGGTGCCGAACGCCTGCGGGCTCACGTGCAAGAAGCCGGTATGCGTCTCCTCGCCGTGGCAGCCGTTGCACGTGCCGAGCGACAGCTTGTGGCGCGCCTCGTTGTTCGCGATGCCGGCCGCGGTCCAGTAGTCGCGGTGGTTCGTCCCGTTGAAGAACGTGAAGAAGTTGAGCGTCGACCCGCCGAGGAAGTGGTCCCCCGGGGCGAACGGCAGGTCGTCGGGCACCGTCGCGGTGCCGGCGAGGAGCGCCGCCTCGTTCGCGTTCACCCACGTCGCGAGGTCGGCCGTGCGCCCTCCGCCGCGCTCTCCGTTGAAGTTCTCGTCTGGCGTCTGCTTCACCGTCGCCTCGCGGAGGCGCACGCCGCCCGGGACGGACTGAAGCGCGAACTCGCGGAGCTCCCACTGCGGCGCCTCCGCGCCCGAGGGGTGGAGCGCGTCCTCGTCGGTGCGGAGCTGATCGAGCGCGCTCCCGGCGAGGCGCGACGGATCGGCGCCGGCCGCGGCGAACTGCTCGGTCAGCGCCTCGAGCGCCGCGTCGTACGCGCTCGTCCCGGGCGTCATCGCGTCGAGGCTCCGCCACGAGATCGCCCAGTCGCGGAGCGACGAGCACGTGCGCTTCGGCACGCCGTACTCGACGATGACGGTGAACGGCCGCGTGCCGCACGTCGGCGTGAGCACGCCGAAGACGAAGCGCCCCTCCGCGCCGCCGACGCTCCCGTAGCTCGCGTTCCCCGCCAGATCGATCCGGTTCACGATCGCGAGGAGCTTCATCGGCGCCCTCGCCAGGTCGAGCTTCCCGGTCGCCGCCACCTTCGGCCACCCGTCGATGACGGTCTGGATGGTCGTGCGCTGCTGCACGCCGAAGCCGTTCACGGTCTGGAAGGAGCTCCACGTCGACAGCCAGTCGAGCACCATGTCGGCCGGATCGGTGCCGGTCGCGGGCTGATTGGCTATCTGCGTCATCAAATATCCGAACGTCCATTTGCCGAGCGGCGTGCCGGCCGACGTGCACGGGTTGAACGTGCGCGCCGGGTCCTCGACCACGCCGGTATCGGTGATCGTCAGCGTCCGGGCGACGTCGAACGTCGGGATCGGCGGGAAGAAGCGGATCCGGCTCGCATCGATCTCGAACGACAGCCGCTGCGCGCCGATCTGCTGCGGCCCGTCGAAGACCGGAGCCTGGGTGATCCCGCGCTTCTGGAGGTCGGCCGCCGTCGCGCGCTCCTGCGCCCGTAGCTGCTCGAAGGGGACCGGCACCGCGGCGCTGAAGACGCGATCGCCCGCCTTCTCGTCGCCGCCCGCGCCGTCGTCGCGGAGGACGATCGAGCCGTCGTCGGTGGGGAGCGTCAAGGTCGCCCCGATCCGCCGGTCCGCGGCGATCGTCGCCGTGACGATCGTCTGCCCGTCCGCCCCGACGAACGCCCCGCGGTCCACGATCTTCGGCGGGCGCAGGCGCAGGTCGTCCGCCTTCAGCGACGGCGACGCGGCGGCGAGCGGACCGTCGATCACGTCGAGCCCGCCGCACGTGCCGGCCGCGCCCTTGCTCCGCGTGTAGTCGCACCGGTTCGAGCAGCACTGCGCGCCCGACGTGCAGCTCCGCCCGGCCGCGCCGCACGCCGAGTCGCCGGTGCGGAGCGCGCCGGGACCGGTCGCGCCCGCGCCGTCCTCGCCCTCGCGCCGGCACCCCGGGTGGAAGAGCGCCATCGCCGCCATGGCCACGAGCACCCCGAGCCGCCGCGAGTGGATCACGAAGGAGGCGTAACACGCGGCCGGCCGCCGGCTACGAGCCGCGCTGTCACCCGTTTGCGTGACCGGCGGGCCGCGCGGTCCGTGCATCGACCCTCGCGCCTCGCGGGGGGCGGCGCGGCGCGGCCCTTCGCCTCGCCGGGGCGGCGCGGCTCGAGGTATGGTGCGCGGCGATGATCTCGCGGTTCGCTCTCGTGGCGCTGGGCGCGCTCGCGTCCGCGCTGGCCGGCGGCGCGCCCGTGCACCCGCTGCGGACCCCCACCGGGTGGCGCGACGCGGGGCTCCGCGCCGCGCGCGGCATGACCATCGGGCCGATCGAGAACGCGTACCACCCGGGGCTCGGCTACGGCTCGCCGGCGTACGGCCGCACGCTCGACGAGGTGAAGCAAAAGGGCGCGGAGTGGGTCGCGATCACGCCGTTCGGGCGCGTCGGCGACCTCGCCGGCCGAGGCGTCGACCCGACCTTCGAGGCGCCGTTCGCCGAGAACAAGGACCACGTCCGCCGCGCGATCGCGATGGCGCACGCGCGCGGCCTCCGCGTCATGCTCGTCCCGCACCTGTGGGTCGAGTCGGGCGAGTGGCGCGCGCTCATCGATCCGAAGACCGACGAGGGGTGGGCGGCGTGGGCGCGGAGCTACGGCGCGTTCGTCGTGGCGTGGGCGAAGGTCGCCGCCGAGACCGGCGTCGAGATGCTCTCCGCCGGCGTGGAGCTCAGGTCGTGGGTGACCACGCCGCGTGCGCCGAGCTTCGCGGCGATCCTCCGCGATATTCGTGCGGTCTACAAAGGGACGCTCACCTACTCGGCCAACTGGGACGACGTCGAGGACACGGTGATCCTGGGCGACCTCGACGTCATCGGGATCAACGCGTTCTACCCGCTCGCCGACAAGGCGGGCGCCGGGTACGCGGACCTGGTCGCCGGCGGCGAGCGGGTCCGAAAGAGGGTGCACGCGCTCGCCGAGGCGTGGAGCCGCCCGGTCCTCTTCACCGAGATCGGCTACACGACGCGCCCCGACCCGGCGATCCGCCCGTGGGAGTGGCCCGAGACGATGGCCAACGTGAAGGTGGACGAGGACGCGCAGGCGCTCGCGTACCACGCGCTCATCGCGCCGCTCCTCGACGAGCCGGACTTCGCGGGGCTCTTCGTCTGGCGCGTCTACGCCGACCCGGACGACACGTCGCAAGAGGCGGAGTGGGGCTTCTCTCCGCGCGGCAAGGTGGCGGAGCTGGTCGTGCGCGACGCGTTCGCGGCCCCGTGGGCCTCGGATGGGGCGCCGCGCTCGCCGTGGGGGGCGTGGGGCACGAGGGCGCGCGTCCCTGGCATTTTTCCGTAAGGCGTCTTGCGTAAGAGGCGCCGAGCCGATCCGCGCGTGCGACGCGGCGCGCGGGCGCGGC
>Ga0105247_10001775_pt1 | contig 15179 bp, 13 predicted proteins | sample KBSS24metaG_FD_81519 | JGI IMG/M metagenome (GOLD analysis project Ga0105247, IMG submission 81519) | Switchgrass rhizosphere microbial communities from Kellogg Biological Station, Michigan, USA - KBS S2-4 metaG | ecosystem: Host-associated > Plants > Roots > Rhizosphere > Soil | place...
AAGAATTAACCAAATGGATCTTTTCATGAGTGATTGAGTTCTACCCAGGCATTATTTTCTTTAATCAAATTAATAAGTTCCTGCACTGCTATTTCGCTGTTTACATTTCGTTTTATTATTTCTTTGCCTTTGTACAACGTTATTTTACCCGGACCACTGCCAACATAACCAAAATCTGCATCAGCCATTTCACCCGGTCCATTTACTATACAGCCCATGATAGCGATCTTCACACCTTTTAAATGATTTGTTACGGCCCTGATCTTTGCGGTAGTTTCCTGCAGATCAAATAAAGTTCTTCCACAACTTGGACATGAAATATATTCTGTTTTCGAAATTCTTGTTCTTGTAGCTTGTAAAACTCCAAACGCAATGGAGTTTAATAATTTGATTTGCGGCGGCACATTTTTATCACCATGATGATGTCCAAATAAAACACCATCGCAAAAACCATCCAGCAATAAACCGCCGGCTTCTACGGCATAATGAATTAAGCTTTCATTGGTTGTTGCATGTTTACTATTACAAATAAGAATAGCCGGATTTTTAATGCCAGTGTTTATAAAATCTATAAACATGCTGCGTATATTTTGCAATGCATTTTTATTGGGAGAACTGAAACAAACTACGGCTGTTTTATCATGCCTCAATTTCTCCAATAAAACTTTGGCATCATCTGAATAATACCAACTATAATCCAACAACACGAAATTCAGATGCGTTGATTTCTTAACCGAATCATTAATATAGTCAGGTGAATCAAACCAGGGGAAATAATTTTCTTTATGCTCTACATTACTCCATTCACTATAATGAAGAAGCACTTTTAATGTCCCGGGTAATTCAAATGAAAGTGGTGTATTGCAAAACAAATAATCCGCTGCCGCATCGCCGATATTCCATTTATCAGTAGCAGCATCATATTCATATCCGATTTCTTTTAAATGCAACGGCGTTAATTTATCAATCTTACTTAGATCAGCAATAACAACCGGCACGTGCCTTCCTCCAATATTGTCAATCACAAAAGTTTCTCTTCGCTGGTAGTTAAAAGGATCATAAGGTAGCACGAGGTCTGAGATCTGACTGTTAACTGCTGATCGCTGGCTTCCGACTTCCGGCTTCCGACCTCTGACTTCGTAACGGCTCACCAAATCACGACACACCGGTATCTCTAACTCAGGATCCTCCGTTAATGAAACACGGATCGTATCACCAAGGCCATCTTCCAAAAGAGTTCCGATTCCGACCGCACTTTTTATTCTTCCATCTTCTCCATCACCGGCTTCCGTTACACCAAGATGCAAAGGATAACATTCGCCAAATTCATCAAACATTGTTTTAACCAACAAACGATAAGCTTGCACCATAACCTGCGGGTTACTACTTTTCATACTTAACACAATCTGGTGATAAGCTTCATCTCTTGCAATTCTTAAAAATTCCATCGCACTTTCCACCATTCCCATTGCCGTATCTCCGTAACGACTCATGATACGATCACTCAATGAGCCGTGATTGGTTCCGATACGCATTGCAGTACCATATTCTTTACAGATTTTTATTAATGGCGTAAAGCGGTCACGAATACGATCTATCTCTTCGTGATATTCCGTATCTGTATATTCAATGGTCTGAAACTTTTTCTTGTCAACATAATTTCCGGGATTTACCCGAACCTTTTCTACAATTCTTGCTGCTATCTCTGCGGCATTGGGAGTAAAATGTATATCAGCAACAATAGGAGTTTTATATCCCCGTTTTCTTAATTCATTTTTTATATTCAATAAATTTTCAGCTTCATTTTTTGAAGGAGCAGTAATACGTATCAATTCAGAACCTGCTTCTATACAACGTATAGATTGTTCAACCGTGGCAATGGTATCCATCGTATCCGTTGTTGTCATTGTCTGTACACGAATAGGATGAAAATTACCAAGCAGCAGATCACCGATCTTTACCTCTCTTGTAGCAAGACGTTTATATTCAGTAAGAGATTCACAATACGATTGCATAAGCCCCTATCCCCTAAAGGGAAATTTTATTGAAACACAAAAATATTGTATCCTCTTCCATTCTAAGACAGCTTGATGATATTAATAAAATCTTGTAATTGCTATTACCACTTTAGGGGATAGGGCTTTACCAGTCTTTAACCTGGTTACCGCCAGTTTGGGATTTTGCTTTTTGCAGTCGTTCCTGTACTTCTTTTTCTTTTTGCTCCATAAGCTTCAATCGTTGCTCTGCTTCTTTAGGACTCATCTTTGATTGAGGTTGTTTTTGCTGCTGCTTTTTCTTTTCAGGTTCTTTTTTAGGAGGTTCTCGTTTCTTTAACTCCAGCAAAGCCTTCTGCAAGTTTTCTCTTGCATCTTTATCATCCGGATTTTGTCTTAAGGCATCTTTATAGGCTTCAATACTTTCTTCCAGTTTTTGTTGTTTGGTCAACACTACGCCTTTATTATAGTATGATTTCGAACGCAACTCGGTTTCCTTAGTATTCGCAGCCAGATCTCCAAAAGCTTTTATTGCTTCATTGCGGCTATTCTTCTTATATAAACTATTACCAAGATTAAATTTTGCCGTTGTGCTGGTTGAATCCAGTTCCAAAACTTTTTGATATTGCTTCGCAGCCTGCTCATATTGTTGTTGTTTATACAGATCGTTAGCGGTCTTTATTTCCTCATCGATTTTTGGTGATTGTCCGTATGAAAAAAAATAAACGAACAGGAGCATGATCGCAAGAATTATTTTTAGCCAAGCTTTATTGCTACTATCATCGTCTGTGCAGTTTACCCTGAGGAACGAAGGGTCGCACTCTTCGGGGTTCTGTCCGCTGTTCAGTATATATTGAGCTGTTCTTCTTTCAATCAAACCATTTAATATGGAAACAGCTATTTTCATTTGACAATCTTCTTTCTTTCAGAAATAAAATTTTCAATCAGCAATAAAAAAAACATTGCTCCTGCCAGCCAGGGATAATAAGTTTTAAAATCCATTAATGATACATCTCCAAAAGCTTTTCGTTCTATCTGTGATAATTGTTGCTGCAATGCTTTTACTGCTTCCTCGCTGCTTTCTAAATGAATATAGATACCATTGGTTGCACCCGCAATTTGTTTTAATTCATCCTCATTCAATTTAGAAATCACTGTTGCACCTGTTGTCGGATCTTTCTTTGCTTCGCCGGTTGCAGGATCAATTATTTCGGATCCCTGCGCAGAGCCAATTCCAATTGTATTTATCATTACTCCTTGTCCTGCAAGATCTCTTGCCGTACTTATAGCTTCTTCATCATGATCTTCACCATCTGAAATGAGAACGACAGCTTTGAATCTTTGATTGGTATTATCAAACACTTTTGCACTCATATTCAGTGCATCGCTTATCACCGTTCCCTGCTGAGGTACGGCATCGGGGCTTGCCGACGATACATACATGGCTGCAGCGCTATGATCAACAGTTAATGGCATTTGCAGGTAAGCTTTACCGGCAAACCATATCAAAGCTATCCTGTCATCAGGCATTTGATTCATTAAACGACTGATAAATTGTTTGGCTCTTTCAAGACGGTTTGGCTGCAGATCGGTAGCTAGCATACTTTTGCTTACATCCAGCGCAATCGCCAGATCAATACCTTTTCTATTAATACCCTCAGAGCCACCAGCCACTCTCGGATTCATTACTGCAACTACACCGAGAGCAAAAGCAAAAGAAAGAACCAGGAATTTTGAAGTAAATTTTTTTGCCGAATAATTACTGATAAGTGCAAGAACAAGTTTTCTGTCTCCTATTCTTCTGATAACTTTTTTCTTCCATCGTAATAATCCTAAAAAAAGAAGAATAAGAACAGGAATAGCCAGGAACAGCCAAACAAAGATTTTATATTGAAACTGAAAATTCATTGTAAAATTTCAGGAATTTCATATCACAAATAATGCTCCAACAAAGATCATTTACTTCACTACTCACGATTCACCATTCACGATTTCACATTTTCCCTTCGAAAAAACCCTGTTGTTTCAGAATATCTTTCAGCATCTTCATTCTTATTGTTGGCATATCAAAATTCGGGTCTGCTGATTCTATATTAAGTACAAAAAAGTACGGATGATTGTTTTCTTCAACCCAACCAAGCATCCAGCCAATATGATGGCCTTGTTCATTAAAACCCCAACCCGTTTTATAAGCCAGCCTGTAATTAGCATTATTTTCAAATAACATGGCTCTCTTTACTGCTTCCTGGTTTGTTTTAAAAAAAGAGGGAAGTTGATCAAAATATAATTGTTTTACCAAACCCAATTGCTGATCTGGCAGAAGCTTTAAAGAGTTATCCAGCCAGAATGTATCGATCTTTGTTTTAATCACAATCTTTTCTGTATCGGTTTTAGCGCCATATTTCAAAGTGTTGAGCCAGGATTGCATGGTGTCTTTTCCAATACGTCTTGCTAATTCCTGGAACCACGGAACACATGAAACCCTGAAGGCTTCATACCATGTAAGGTCTTTATTCCATGCTTCAACAGGTCTTTTGATTCCATCCCATTTTATAACCATGCTGTCGCTGCTGATCTTGCCGGTTTGCAAGCCAATAAGTGAGTTAACAATTTTAAATGTTGAAGCAGGCAAATAGCTGCTGTCGCGGTAACGCCGTAAATTATAAATAGTGAATTTTCCTGTACCATTATCCAATAACGCAAAACATCCATTCACTTTATTTTCATCAAAATATTCCTTCAGGCTTTTATCTTGCTTGATATTATTAGGGGAGCAGCCAATGAAAAAGACAATAGATAGTAAGCAGTAACCAATAAATCTCATCTGTATCGAAATTTTGGCAAAGGTAAGATTCGATATTTCATTACTGTAACCAGTAATGCTTAATTTTACTCTCTATGTTTTCTATTGAAAATTTCTATTTATTTCTTTCGGTAAGTATTCTTATTAATTTATCTCCTGGTCCCGATATGCTTTATACTGCCGCAAGAAGTTTATCGCAGGGAATTAAAGCAGGCATTCTTTCAGCGCTTGGCATCTTTACGGGTTGTCTTGTTCATATAAGTTTTGCTGTATTTGGTTTATCAAAGATCATTGAGGAATCAGTATTGCTTTTTTCAATTATCAAATATGCGGGAGCTGCTTACCTGGTTTATCTTGGCCTGAGATCATTATTGAAGAAAAAACGACTGGTAAATACTATTGCATCACTTCCTTCCATCAGTTATAAAAAAATATTTTTTCAAGGTGTTATCACCAATATTCTTAATCCGAAAGTGGCTATCTTTTTTCTATCATTTTTACCTCAATTTATTGATCCCCATTCAGTTTATTTAAAACAGCAAATAGCTTTTCTTGGATTATGGTTTGCTGCACAAGGAACATTAATATTAATGACTGTTGCCTGCCTTATTGGTGCTTTTCGGCATATGCTGAATCGTAATAAAAACTTTTGGAACTGGCAGGAAAAAATAACCGGTGCAATATTGGTTGGTCTTGGGATTAAAATAATTTTTTCCCGTAAATAAAAAAATCCGCCGAAAGCGGATCAAATTTTTTATTAGTTTCTGTTTGATTATTACATGTAGAAACCACCTTTCTGCTTGTAGTGTCTCACTCCCTGGCAATCTCTTTTACTTGAAGCACAAGATGAGAAGGTGAAGGCCACTACTGCTCCTAAGGCTAAACATAAGAATAACTTTTTCATAACTGATTTTCTAAAATTGGGTAAACAAATTAATTAGGGTAGTTTCAAAGGAGGGATCGTAGTGGTTCCTCAGAGGAGAAAACGAAAATACTACCCCTATATTGTTTTTCATAACTTAGGCGTCATTTTTTTCCTTTAATTCTTAAATAAAAATTATTGTAAACGGGATATCGTAAAAACACGAATCCAAAAATCATTGTTCAACTTTTAAAACCTCCTGTTATGAGACGTTTATTTTTTTCACCTGTAATTATTTTTTTATTGTTTGTTGCTTGTAACAATAATAAAAAACAAGGCGTAACCATTACCAGTGAAGATGGCAAAGAAAAGGTAACTGTAGATCCCGGCAACTTACAAAAAGCAGCACAGGAAATGCAGGACCGAAATGAAGAACTTAAAAAACTTAAACCGCTAACATTGGAAGAACTAAAAGCATTGATGCCTGGGGAATTATTGGGGGCCAAACAATCCGATTATAATGCCGTTAACTATGCAGGTACTGGCCAGGCATCTGCAAAATATAAAATCGATGATAGCACCCGGGTTGAATTGACTGTTATGGATTGTGCAGGTGCTGCTGGTGCAGGTATTTATAGTATGCGGTTCCTCATGAATTTTGAACAGGACAATGAACAGGAATACACGAAGAGTATTGAATTCAAGGGAAACAAGGCAATTGAAAATTGTAAGAAGACAAGAAATGATTGCAGCTTTACTTATTTCACCGGTGATCGTTTTCTTGTTGTATTAAATGGAGATAATGTTGGTATTGATAAGCTAAAAGATATTGCTGGGTCGCTAAATATTAAATAAACAAATTCATTTTATTAATGCAGAGAAAACAAATCGAGATTTTCTCTGCATTTTTTATTAACGACGTCAATTAACGGCTTGTGCTAAAACACCAAGTTCTTTTCCAATTTTTGTAAAAGCAACAATAGTTTTATCTAAATGATGTTGTTCATGAGCAGCGCTTAACTGTACACGGATCCTTGCTTGTCCTTTAGCAACCACAGGAAAGAAAAATCCAATTACATAGACTCCTTCATCTAAAAGTTTGGCAGCAAAATTTTGCGCCAGCACCGCATCATATAACATAATAGGAACAATTGGGTGGTCACCGGGCTTTATATCAAAACCTGCTTCAGTCATTTTCTTCCTGAAATATTTTGTATTGTATTCTAACTTATCTCTCAGCTCTGTTGTTTGTGAAAGCATATCAAATACCGCAATGGATGCTCCTACGATGGAAGGAGCTAATGTATTGCTGAATAAATAAGGCCTTGATTTTTGCCGCAACATATCAATCACTTCTTTTCTTCCTGAAGTAAAGCCACCAGAAGCGCCACCAAGAGCTTTACCGAGAGTGCCGGTTATAATATCTATTCTTCCTGTTACACCACGATATTCATGAGTGCCACGTCCCGTTTTTCCTAAAAAGCCTGTGGAATGGCATTCATCGATCATCACAGCGGCATCGTATTTATCAGCGAGATCGCAGATTTTATCCAATTGGGCAATTGTTCCATCCATACTAAAAGAACCGTCTGTAACAATGATACGATTCCGCAAATGAACTGCCTCTTTCAATTTTGCTTCGAGATCATCCATATTATTATGCTCATAACGATATCGCTGTGCTTTACACAAACGAACTCCATCTATAATTGAAGCATGATTCAATGCATCAGAAATAATGGCATCTTCTTCATTGAACAACGGTTCAAATACTCCGCCATTTGCATCGAAGGCTGCAGCATATAAAATTGTATCTTCTGTTCCCAGAAATGCCGATATTTTTTGCTCAAGTTCTTTATGTATATCCTGCGTACCACAAATAAAACGGACACTGCTCATGCCATAGCCATGCGCATCAATAGTTTTATGTGCTGCTTCAATTACTTTAGGATGGGATGAAAGGCCGAGATAATTATTAGCACAAAAATTTAAAACTGTTTTTCCGTTCACTACTATTTCAGCTCCCTGCGCACTGCTGATGATCCTCTCTTTTTTATAAAGACCCGAAGTTTTTATTTCTTCTACTTCATTGGCAATACGCCGAACAAGGGTTTCATTCATATAGTTAGATTTAAGAGCAAAGATAGAAGGGCTAAATATTGTCTTTAAAAAAAATTAAGACCATTGTAACTTTTCAGAGATTATTTTCGTCCTATCCTTCAAACCGGCTGTATGCAGAAAAAAGGTATTATAAGCTTTTCCATTGTTGCCCTTTTATCAGTCGCCAGTATTTTGCTTTTAAATTCAGCCACAAAAGTTAAAACGCCTGCAGAGCCATCTTGCTGCAAAGTATCACCAGCCAACTGTCCTAAGGAGAATAATGGATCTGGCCAGGAAGGACGGATATGGGAAACCTTTTCCCGGGAGCTGTATTCCTTTAGCCGCACTTCTTACTGATCCCGCTTTAATTCTGAAATAATTTTGAGTATCGGTAACATTCGAGTAATATCAGCCGTATTACATTGAACTGGTATTTTTTGAGCTAATTTTATCGCTCACTCCGCTGTTTATGACAGAAAAAGAATACAATGAATGTGTGACATCCTACGCAGATAATGTGTACCGTTTCATCTTTAAAAATCTTCGTCATGAGGAAGATGCAAGGGATGTAGTGCAAACTGCATTTGAAAAAATGTGGCGCAACCGGCAGGAAGTGGATGCTCAAAAAAGTAAATCGTACCTTTTTACTGTTGCTTATCACCAGATGATCGATCATATAAGAAAAGTGAAAAGAATACAGTTAAGGGAGGAATTCAATGATGAAATAAAAGTGCAGAATAAACCGGCCAACAATTTAAAGAAGATACTGGAAGGAGCGTTGGAAAGATTAAGTGAAACGCAGCGTTCACTCGTGATGCTAAAAGATTATGAAGGGTACAGCTATGAAGAAATTGGAAAGATCACGGGACTGAACGAAAGCCAGGTGAAGGTTTATTTACACAGGGCAAGAGTACAACTGAAAGAATATTTGGTAAAAATTGAAAACGTGATATAGATGTATGAAGTCGCAAGCCCGACTTCATACATCAGAAATCAGACATCATGGATATTAACCGCCATAATTACGAAGAGTATTTTATCCTTTATATGGATAATGAGCTGAGCAGCGATGACCGCAGGCTGGTGGAGGATTTTGTTCAAAAACATCCTGATCTGAAAGAAGAACTTGACCTGCTGCTTCAATACAAAATGGAGCCTGACCCAAATATTGTTTTTAATGGTAAAGAAGGATTAATGCATGGAGAATATTCACCGGTGAGCATGAGCAATTATGAAGAGTGGTTTATGCTATACATCGATAACGAATTGAATGCTGAACAAAAGAAAGCCGTTGAATTATTCGTTACGGGCCACCCATCTTTGAAAGAAGAGCTTACTTTAATGCAGAGAACACAATTGCAGTCTGAGAAAATTATTTTTCCCAACAAAGAAAGTTTATATAAAAGAACAACTCCAATTATATCTATCAGGTGGAAAATAGCAGCCGCAGCAATTTTGCTTTTTGCAATTGCTACCACTCTTTTTATTACGTCGAATAAAAAATCTTCTCTTGAACCGGTCATTGCTGATAAGCCGACCAATAAACAAACAACAAGTCAACAAGAGCAGGTAGTACAGAGTAATAATAAGAAGAAAGAACAAATTCCGGTAATTGATAACTCTGTTAAACAAAGTATCACCTCTATAACAAAGCAATCTGAAAATAAAACAGCCCCACATAGTAACGATATAAATAAAAAGATGCGGGATAATTTACCTGTTAAAAAAGATGAACCTGTGATTGTAAATAATCAACAACCATCAAACAATCTTCCGCAGCCAATAAAAAATTTAAATAATAAAAATGATGCAGCAATTGCCGAAAATAGTAAAACAAATATTCCGGATAAGATAAACTCTTCTCAGTCTTCCTTAACAAATAATGTTGTAACAAACAATTCTCCTCAGCCGTCATACCCTGTATACAATCCGGATGAGAACATAAACCAACCAGATGCTAAAAAAGGGAAGCTCCGCGGTTTTCTTCGCAAGTTGACCCGGACCTTTGAAAAGACCACAAAGATCGACCCCACAGATAATGAAGATCGTGTATTGATTGGGGGGCTGGCTTTTAAATTAAAATGATACCAGATAATTCAACAGCTAACATTCATTTAAAAAATAAAACCGATGAAAAGGATCTTTACCTTATGTATTGCTTGTTGCCTGACATTCATGGGCTTTTCGCAAAAAGATACAGGGCAAGCTAAAAGTGATACAATACATATTGGCGGTATGGTTATTATCCGCAAAGCGGGCAGCAAAGAAGACACGACCCAATACAAGCCAAGAGACCGAAAGACTCCGAAGAAATCCAATCTTACTACGAATTGGTGGATATTTGATCTTGGCTTTTCCAATTATGTTGATAATACAGTTTACGGCAGTACAGCAGCAAATCTCTATGCTCCCGGAAGTAATAAATCATGGTTCGATCTGAAAGATGGTAAATCAAGAAATGTGAACGTCTGGTTCTTTATGCAAAAGCTCAATGTGGCAAAGCATGTAGTAAATCTTAAATATGGTCTCGGGCTTGAATTGAATAATTATTATTACAAACAAAATATCCGCTACCAGGCAAATCCACCGGCAGTTACAAATCCGACAAGAGTAATATTGGATAATACAAGCGGACGGACTTATAAAAAAGATAAACTCGCCGCCGATTATCTTACCGTGCCCATGATGATCAATTTTAATTTTACTCCCAACAGGCATGATGGTTTTGGATTCAGCGCCGGCATCAGTGCAGGCTATTTATATAGTGCTCGCAATAAGACCATTACATCAGACGAAGGAAAGAAAAAAGCAAAAGATGATTTTGAACTGGAACGCTGGAAGCTTTCGTATGTAGCGGAGCTTTCATTAGGCCCGGTTCGTTTCTATGGTTCTTATGCTTTAAAAAATATGTACGAACGTGGTCTTGATATGACGCCTTATAATTTTGGATTCAGATTTAGCAACTGGTAAAAAGACTGCATAAGTCACATATTACCTTATAAAAAAATTATCCCGGTGGTATTTACTACCGGGTTTTTTATGCACCGAAAAACTACAGCGATAAAACACAACGGATATATTCTAAATAGCTCGTTAAAACATTTCCACAACTAAAATATTTCTTCATAAGCTTGCGTTGAATTATTATTATTGCATTTATACTCCACCAACTGTTTTACTGGCATCATAATTTAAAACCTGGCTGCATGGTTTATTGGTTGCAGCTATGAAAACTAATACCGGATGAAACACCTCGTCGTACTTGTTTGTGGAATTTTAGGAAGCAGTCTGTTAGCATCCTCTGTTCACTACACTACTCGTTTTACATTACATAAGCGTATTAATAGCAGCGGAAGCGGCCCGATCGGGTCCATTTATATATTGATAGATAAATCCGATTATGAGCTAAGTGTATATGATCAAAAAGGATGGTATGCTACCTATCCGGTTGTTTTTGGTAATAGCAGTCTTTCTGACAAAAAAATGGAAGGAGATAAGAATACACCGGAAGGAACATTTCATATTATAAGCAAACGCTATCATGATAAATGGGATCGCTTCATAGCACTGGATTATCCTACCGAAGAAAGCCGTCAAAAATTCAACCTGCGTAAACAGAGAGGTGAAATACCTGCCAATGCACGAATAGGCGGAGGCGTTGGTATACACGGTACCTGGCCGCATGAGGATTTTGTAGTAGATCGTTATAAAAACTGGACCATGGGATGCATATCTATGAAATGTGGAGATGTGGAAGAGATATATAACTTTTCTCCTACAGGAACAAAGGTCATCATAAGAAAATAATTATTTACCGGCATTGTTCAGAAAACTTTCTACCTCCGTTCGCCATTTCAACGGATCATTTTGGACAAATGATTGATGAGCCGCCTGCTCATAAATAACTAACTTTTTATTTTTTGATGAAATGGCGTCATAAACTTTCATTGTTTCATCTCTCAATACAAATGAATCATAAGCTCCCCATTGCATCAGCACGGGGCAATCGATCTTTTTTACATACCGGGTAGTTTGATGACTGAATCCATTAAAACCATTTTCAATACCTACCCATAAAGTGGTAAGAAAAGCAAATGGCTGTGGGGGAAAGCCCACCATTCTTGCCCTGCCTTTCATATATGTCTGCAATGAGAGAAATGGCATTTCAAGTATCACTCCCGAAACAGGTAGCCCATATTCAGCAATCGACTTGGCTACAACCACAGCTCCTAAAGAACTGCCATAAAGAAAAATATTTTTATCGCCTTTGCTAATAACATAATCATAAGAGAGTTTCACTTCTTCCGGCTCCTTTATTCCTATTGTTGTTTTATTGCTTTCACTATTTCCATGCCCCCTGAAATCAACAAGCATTACATTATAATGCCAGTAACGAAACTCATAAGCTTCATGTAATACTGAACTTTTATTTGCCGTAATACCGTGAAAAAGAATTACAGTTCCTTTTGAAAAAGAATCAGCTTTGCTATACCATGCATCTATAGTAATTCCATTTTTAGCTTTTAGCTTAACCGTATCAAAAGGAAAGGAAGGGATTTCTCTGACTATCGACCTTGGAAGTTTGGGGCCAGTAAATAATTTCCAGGTTTTGGCAAATATATTTGGCGAAGGTTTGTAAGTGCGTAACGAGGGATCAGTATAAAAATGAGTTAACTTATAAGCATAAAATGCAGCGCTGATATTTACTAATATGAACTGTACAAGTAATGCCCAAAATATCCAGCGAACAAAAGATGGCAACCTGCGTTTGATTTTGGTTTTTTGCATAAGATATTTACAGGTCGATTTTTAAGATCATTGCGGGCAAAAGTAATTTTTCCAACTGAACTTTTATATTCTTCCATTTTTGATCTCATCTACAACTGCAGGATCGAGCAATGTAGTTGTATCGCCTAAATTTTCGGTTTCTCCTTCAGCAATCTTTCTTAAAATGCGTCGCATGATCTTACCGCTTCTTGTTTTGGGTAAGCCCGAAACAAATTGGATCTTGTCGGGCTTAGCAATAGGACCGATAACCCGGGTAACAGTTTGCAGAATATCTCTTCTTCGATCCTCTTCATTGCCATGATGTCCGTTATAAATAACATAGGCATAAATAGCCTGCCCTTTTATGTTATGATGATAACCTACCACCGCACTTTCCACCACATCTGTATGCATGTTAATTGCATTTTCTATTTCAGCGGTGCCGAGGCGATGTCCGCTTACATTTAACACGTCATCCACACGACCTGTAATACGATAAAAGCCTTCTTTATTTTTTAATGCTCCGTCGCCTGTGAAATATAAATTTCCATACGTAGCAAAATAGTTTTGCCTGCAACGTTCATGATCGCCGTAAGTTGTTCTTAGTATAGAAGGCCACGGGGCTTTGATGCACAGATTTCCTTTTAATAATCCATCTTCCCCCGGTTCTTTTATTTCATTACCTGCATCGTCCACGAGTAAAGGTTGTACACCCGGCAATGGCAATGTGGCCCAGGAAGGTTTTGAAGGCGTAATACCCGCAAGATTTGAAATTAAAACACCACCCGTCTCAGTCTGCCACCATGTATCGACTATCGGGCATTTATTTTTTCCGATATTATCATCATACCAATGCCAGGCTTCTTCGTTAATAGGTTCACCGACCGTTCCCAATACTTTTAATGAAGAAAGATCTTTTCCTTTTAGTGGCTCTGTTCCAAAACCCATCAGGCTGCGAATAGCTGTCGGAGCAGTATAAAGAATATTGACCCTATATTTATCTATTATATCCCAAAATCTTCCGGCATCAGGAAATGTAGGAATACCTTCAAACATTAATGTAGTTGCTCCTGCACATAATGGACCATAAAGAATATAACTATGCCCTGTTATCCAACCAATATCAGCAGTACAAAAATGAATATCGCCGGGATTGTATTGAAAAACGTTTACAAAAGTATAGGTGGTCCATATCATATATCCTGCACAGGTATGTACCACACCTTTCGGCTTGCCTGTACTGCCCGATGTATATAAAATGAACAAGGGGTCCTCAGCATCCATTTCTTCACCAGGGAAATTAATGGCTCCATTTTTTTCTAAATCTGTTCCTGCATGTTCCATTTCATCTTCCCACCATACATCACGCCCCTTAATCATAGAAACCGGAGTTCTCGTTCTTGTATAAACGATCACCTTCTTCACCATTTTATTACCCACCAATGCATCGTCTATAATTCCCTTTAATGGAATATCTTTTGCGCCACGATAAGCTCCGTCGCAAGTAATAATAAATTCGGCTTTTGCATCATCTAATCTATCGGCAATACTTTGCGCTGAAAAACCGCCGAATATCACGCTATGTATAGCTCCTATTCTTGCACAACCCAAAACAGCATAAGCCAACTCAGGTACCATACCCATATAAATACAAACTCTGTCGCCTTTTTTAACACCATTATTTTTTAGCATCTGTGCTACCTGGCAAACTCTTCTATACAAGCGACTATAAGTAACGATCCTTGTTTTTTCTTCCGGGTTATTAGGTTCCCATATTATGGCTGGTTTGTCTCCCAAAGTTTTCAAATGCCGGTCAATGCAATTTTCTGTTATATTCAATTTTGCTCCTTTGAACCATTCAACCCTGGGCTCTGTAAAATTCCATTGCAAAACCTTACCCCATTTTTTTCGCCATTGAAAATGCTCGGCTATCGATGCCCAAAACTCTTCCGGTTCATTAATGCTTACACGATAGGTCATTTCGTATTGATCCATGCTTTTTATCTGGAAAGGATATGACATGAGATTATTTTATGAACTAAATGTACGAAGACAAAAAAATATTTTTCTATTAAATCATTTCGGTGTTCTATGTGGATCAACCTTACCAGGGCTATGCATAGATGCTCAGGTAGCTCATTTGCTGCCATATTACTTTTATTGAGTCTCTTTTTACTCAATAGGCTTTGTTAACTGTATTGTGAATTTATGATGGTTAGAAAGGAAGAATAATTATTTTTTGACAATAACCCCAACCGGTATAATAACTTTTCCATATACCTCATTTAATAAAGTTGCAACACCTGTATAGATAGCAGAGCCTCCACAAATAATTCCCTCGTAACCGGTAAATGTTTTAATACCGGCATTTCCTGTTATATCACCTAATGCCAATAAAAAGAACAGTATAGTTAAGCTGGCAAAAACAAATTGAAGAGCTTTATTAATTCTTAATGTACCTATAAACAAGAGTCCTGTAAAAATGCCCCACATTATTAGATAAGCAACCATACCATCCGTAGATGGAGCTGGTATTAAATTCCATTTTGGCAGAAATATCAATGCCACGAGAGTAAGCCAGAAAAATCCGTAAGAAACAAATGCAGTCAACCCGAATGTATTATTCTTTTTCGCTTCCAGGATTCCTGCAACA
>Ga0105247_10001777_pt1 | contig 15171 bp, 13 predicted proteins | sample KBSS24metaG_FD_81519 | JGI IMG/M metagenome (GOLD analysis project Ga0105247, IMG submission 81519) | Switchgrass rhizosphere microbial communities from Kellogg Biological Station, Michigan, USA - KBS S2-4 metaG | ecosystem: Host-associated > Plants > Roots > Rhizosphere > Soil | place...
CTCAGCGTTCTCTGCGTATCTCAGCGCTCTCTGCGTTTAAGATGGCATTTAACGCAGAGAACGCAGAGAAATTAAACCTTCCTGGCATCAATTATGACCGACGTATAAAAGAGATCGCCGCGTTGAAAACTCTTCTGCGTGTCGAAGCGTGCGGAACGTTGGATCAAACCTTCGTTCTCGTCCCACGGTACGGCATGAAATTGTTCTTCCGCGTCGAAGTATTCAAGCGGAGTGGTGGCAAAGCCGGCACTCCGAAGCAAGGTCGTTAGCGTGTCGACGTTATACAGCACTTGATGACCGTCGTTTGGAGGGCTGGCTTCTTTTACGTAGTCAGGATCTCTTCGATAACCATCCGGCACGGCGATACGGAATAATCCACCTTTCTTCAGGTACCGGTAACATTCAGTGATCGCGGTCGCTGCATCTGCGGCTGAAAGGTGTTCGAGCATGTGTTCCGAAAGCAGGGTATCGATCGATCCGGGCTCAAACAACGCACGCCAATCGGCCGGCAGGGTAACGTCGAGTATCTCCTTGTCAGTTTGGAACCAGCCGGGGAAACGAGTAGGACCAGCCCCCAGAACGACTTTCAGCGGCCTGGTGGTGCTGGCGAGTTTGCGCAGGTTCCAGATGCGCCGTTTACGACTCAACTGTTTGTACAGCTCAGAGTTTCGTAACGACGCTGGTGCGTAATTCATCAAGGGCATGACTATCGCTCGTTCGGCAGATACGCGCGCGCATCCGCGATCACCTGTGCTATTCCGTCGCTCAACGTTACGCGTGGCCGCCAGTCAGGCAATAAGTTCACCGGATCGATCATCACTTCCGAGCCCTGTTTCGTTCCCGGCTCAAACTCGACCGACAACTGGCGCGCCACTTCCTCACCGACTTGCCGGATCGTGACCCATTCAGGTCCGGCAAATTCCGCGCTCTGTTGCGAGCTTTCGAACAACCCGATCAAAGCCGCGGCGCAATCGGTCTTGTAGATGAAACGCCGGCGCTCCGCTCCGTCAGTCAGACAAGTAACACGCCCGCGCGTGAGCCCCGATAGTACCAGATCGGTGATGACGTGACTGCGGACGTCGGGTTCTTCCCATCCATAAGTATTCCAGAGCCGCGCGACTTTGCCGCCCAGTTGCAACGTCCAGCTCGCGGCCATCAGTTTGGTGGTGCCGTAAGCAGTCGGCAAGCCGGCGAGCTGCGAGCTCACGAAAAGAAACGGCTTACGAACGCGCGCGAGCGTGTCGAGCACGCGCACCGTCAGCTCGCAGTTGTGTTTGTACTGTTCGTGCTGTCGATCGACTGCTTCGATGTAGCGCGCGCCGCCCGTGTCCCACGCTAAAAACCAAACGCGATCGCATTCGTGAAAGGGCTGCTCGTCGATCTGTCTGAGGTCACACCCACTTTTGAGATCAAGCGACCTGGCACTGTGTCCTCGTTTGGTTAACTCCTGCACTAAGGTGGAGCCAATGAGACCATCTCCACCCAGCACCAGTTCTCGGATTTCAGTCATCTTGTTGTTTGTTTAGTCCTCTTTTAATTCCCAGACGCGTTCTGCGATTTCGACTTCCCTCGTATTGCCGAGTCCCCAATCGTCACTATTGTGGTAAGGCACGCCTGCAGGTGTGGCCATCTCGCCGTGATGGGGTTGGATGTTTTCAGTGCATGAAGTCGGGTGCGTCAGGTGCAGCACTGTGCCGGCGCGTTTGATACTTCCGCCCAGTGCTTCCATCTGCGCGGTGCCGCGCACGTCGCAGCCGATGCGATGTTTCACCATCTGCTCATCGAATCCTCTGGCGCGATGCCACAACGCGCGGCTGGCGAGACAGAATTCGCCGGTGCCCAAACGTTCGTAGGGAATCAGGCGCCGGTAACGCAGACTGCCCCAGAACCCGATCTGCGTTTGTTGGTTCTCGCGCCAGGGGATGTCCCAGCGTTCGGCGGTCCAGAGTACTTCGGGGTCGAGTTGTTCGTTGAGCAGCCTGTTTACCGTATCGAGACCAATTGCTGCGTCCGCGTTGGTGCTGACGATCCAAGGCGACTGTGCCCGCCGGAGGCCGACATTCTTCGCGTGGTACTCGAGCAAATTCACATTCGGGTTCTGACAGATCCGCTGATGGACTTCGCGCGGCACCACATACGCTCGCAAACATTTGAACTGCCGGGCCAGCTCGACGGAAAGCAGATCGCGGTCCGCCGGTGGATTCCACTCGACGAAGATAAATTCGCTGACCAGAAATTCAACATTCCAGGCGATGGTGGCGACGAGCCGCTCACGAAAGTCAGGCATGTAATCGTCGTTGCGGCCCACCGTGACGGCGGCGAATTGCGGCCGGTGATTGCCGGTTCGCAGCCGCGCTTTGGCGTAGTTACTGGCCCCGCGCAGCGCGAAAGCTGAGCGCTGCTGCAGTTGCTGCAATCTGTATTTAGCTCCAGCGATCATACGGCTTACCAAAAAGATCTCTCACGCGGCGGCGCAGCGACGCAACGAAATTCGCAGCCGTCGTTGCGTCGCTGCGCCGCCGCGTGAGAAATGCCTTTCTCTATGCACTCCGCAACTCTCGCTTGATACGGCCACCCAGTCGTCGCCACAGAGGTCGCTTTGTCGAGTCAACCGGCGGGATCAAAGTCGGTACACGATACGCCGGCACAGTTTCGACCGGCTGATTATCAACACGATATTGCGTCTCAACCGCGCCCCCATCTTTCACGAGCACCATACCGAAGACATCCGCCGGCATACCTTTTACCGGATCGTCTGAAAACATCCCGAAGCGCTCGGTGGGCCAGCGCAGATCAACTGTACCGTAAATGTTTAGTCCCGACTCCCACACCAGATCGAGAGGCCGGTTCATTTCAAACCACATACTCATATCGACAGTGAGCACGGCACGTCCACCCGGTTTGAGTATGCGCGCAATCTCCTGCATCCCCTGGCGTCGTATGTCCGGCGGCACGTGTTCCATGACGCTGATCGAAAAGGCTCGATCCTGAGAATCATTCTCCAGCGGCAGCTCCGTCATGTCGCCTTTCAGGAATTTAATGCCGGTGCGCTCGATAAACTCCTGGCTAACGCCGTGACTGCGATATTTCACTCCAGCTTCAAAGACATCCGGGTCGATGCCGGTAACTTCGCAGCGCGAGTGCTCTTTCAGATAAATCGTGAAAGCCGTCATACCACAGCCGATATCTACCACCTTCATTCCCGGACTCAGCTCGGCCGCTAAAATCGAAAACGGATATTCCCAGAGTCGCGCGGCATAAAACGCCGGCTGGCTGAGTATGCCCGTGGACCACGGATAGCGGATCTTATTCAAGTCAGAATGATCGGGCAGATTGAAATCGACCGAGATTTCATCCAGGCGTTTGATGATCGCTGCAAATTCCGCCGAGCGCACTTCCGCGGCAGTAGCAAACTTATTTAGAGGCCCTTGCATAATCGGTAATCAGTTCCGGCTGCGTCCATAGAGAAGGCACGCGCACGCAGCCTCCCACATCGCTCAACCATAGTGACGCCACCGTGTCGTCCGAATAGACTTCAAACGTCATCGCCTGCGGCACGTGATCCAGCAGCTTACTGGCGCAACGCGCGCCCACGTTCATCAGGTAAAGACCCGGACTCAAAACATTCTGATCAATGCGACACGTGATCGCGTAGTTACCCGGCTCGAGTCGATCGATGGCTCCGTACGAATGACTGCTGCGACACTCCATGATCTGGACGTTGTCTGCCGAGACGACATTCACGCCGATCACGATTTCTTCGAGCGGTTCTGAAACAGAAAAAACCAATTCAACTTCGAGCGGCTCACCGGAGCGCACGAGTGGGCGTCCATCACGCGAAGCAAGACGCAGCTTGCGGATCTTCAGCGCCGGATCGACTCCGGAAGCACGACGAACCTTGTCCAGATCAACTTCGTTGACCGCGTTCTTGGTAACTTCAGCCAGATAGTGGTCCACGCATTCATTGGCGGTGCCTTCAAATACCTTCCGCCCGCCCGACAGCAGAATGCCGCGATTACAGAGGCTGCGAATCGCCGCCATGTTATGACTGACAAAGAGCACGGTGCGCCCCTCACTGGAAATGTCGCGCATGCGGCCGAGACACTTCTTTTGGAACATAGCATCGCCCACCGCGAGCACTTCGTCCACTACCAGAATCTCGGGGTCGAGGTACGCCGCGACCGCAAACGCCAGTCGCATGTACATGCCACTCGAATAACGCTTCACCGGCGTATCGAGAAACTTCTCCAACTCGGCAAACGCCACAATCTCGTCAAACTTACGCTGGATTTCCGGCCTGGTCATGCCAAGGATCGCGCCGTTGAGAAAGATGTTCTCGCGTCCCGACAGCTCCGGGTGAAATCCAGTGCCGACTTCCAGAAGACTGCCGGCGCGACCGTAGAGCTCGGCGCGTCCCGTAGTCGGCTCAGTAATGCGCGAAAGGATCTTGAGCAGAGTCGATTTGCCGGCGCCGTTCTGACCGATGATGCCCACCACTTCGCCGGCCGAAACCGTGAAGCTGACATCGCGTAAAGCCCAGATACTTTCTTTTGTTTGGCGTCGCAGACCATTGAAACCCGTGCGCACCGCGTTCGTCAGCGACTCGCGCAGAGTTGCATAACCAACAACTCTCGCTCCTAGTTCGTAGTGCTTGCTCAGGTGCTCGACTTTGACGATCGGTGTCACTGAAAGCAATCTCGCTCGGGCGTGAAGATCATGGCGGCAGTCAGATTAGACGGTTTCGAGATTCGCTTGCGGCACGTGTCCATTAGCCTTTTGCAGGCTCTCAAGACGGGCCAGGTTAAGATCGTGGTCCACCATCAGCCGGACCAGTTCCCGGAAACTTACTTTCGGTTTCCAGCCGAGAACCCGGCGTGCCTTCGAAGAGTCACCCAGCAACAAATCAACCTCCGCCGGACGATAATAACGAGGATCGGTTTCCACGAATTGTTTCCAGTCGAGATCGAGATAACCAAAAGCCTCGTCGAGAAAGTCGCGCACTGAGTAGTTCTCCCCGGTGGCTATCACGAAGTCGTCCGGTTCATCCGCCTGCAGCATGAGCCACATCGCTTCGACGTAGTCTCGTGCGTAACCCCAGTCACGGCGCGCATCCAGGTTGCCGAGATAAAGTTTGTCCTGTAAGCCAAGCTTGATGCGCGTGGCAGCGCGAGTGATCTTGCGCGATACGAAAGTCTCGCCGCGCCGTTCGCTCTCGTGATTGAACAGGATGCCGTTACACGCAAACAGACCGTACGATTCTCGATAATTAACGGTGATGTGGTAAGCGTAAGCTTTGGCGCACGCGTAGGGAGAACGCGGGTGAAATGGTGTCAACTCGGTTTGCGGTACTTCTTTGACGCGACCGTATAACTCTGAAGATGATGCCTGGTAGAACTTCGGCCGGATGCCGGTATCGCGGATTGCTTCGAGAATGCGGACCGTGCCCACGCCCGTGACATCAGCAGTGTATTCCGGCACGTCGAAACTGACGCGCACATGCGATTGGGCCCCGAGGTTGTAGATCTCATCCGGTACGGTCTTGCGCAGGATCGTGTTCAGCGAGCTGGAATCGTTCAAGTCGCCGTAGAACATACGCAGGCGCGCGTTAGGTTCATGAGGATCCTGGTAGAGATGGTTTATGCGATCGGTATTGAATGAAGAGGACCGCCGGACGATGCCGAAAACCTGGTAACCCTTTTCGAGCAGGAGTTCGGTCAAGTATGAGCCATCCTGGCCCGTGATACCCGTAATCAGTGCACGTTTCATGGCAGGCGCAGTATACCTTAGCAATCCACAGATTACACAGATCACCCAGATTTGTTCGGGGGTAATCTGTGTAATCTATGGATTAGTTTTGATAACATCGGCGCGATGACTCCTGTTGAGCGATTTCCGTATCGAAAAGTGGTGGTTACCGGGGGCGCGGGTTTTCTGGGACGATTCGTGGTAGGCCAGTTGGAAAGCTACCCGAACGTCGAGGTCATGGTGCCAAGGAGTAAAGACTATGATCTGGTGCAGGCCGAGAACGTGAAGCGCCTGCTGGCCGACACCAACCCCGATCTCGTGATTCACATGGCTGCCGTAGTCGGTGGCATAGGCCACAACCAGAAGAACCCGGGCCGCTTCTTTTATGACAACCTCATGATGGGGACACAGCTCATCGAGCAGTCGCGCCAGCATGGTGTCAGTAAGTTCGTGGCTATCGGCACCGTTTGTGCCTACCCCAAATTCACGCCCACGCCTTTCAAGGAAGACGATCTCTGGAACGGATATCCGGAAGAGACAAACGCGCCGTACGGTCTCGCGAAAAAGATGATGCTCGTGCAGTCGCAGGCATATCGCGAGCAATACGGCTTCAATTCAATTTTCCTGTTGCCGGCGAATCTTTACGGACCCGGAGACAATTTCGATCTCGAGACGTCGCACGTCGTTCCCGCCTTGATCAGAAAATGTTTGGAAGCGAGGGATAGCGGGCGGCCGTTCGTCGAAGCCTGGGGTTCGGGAAAAGTATCGCGCGAGTTTTTTTACGTGGAAGACTGTGCCGAGGCGATTCTCCGTGCCAGCGCTTTGTATAACGAGCCGGCGCCGGTGAACCTTGGATCGGGAAAAGAGATTCTCATTCGCGATCTGGTGGAGACAATCAGCCGTTTGACGCGCTTTCACGGTGAGATTCGCTGGCAATCGGATCGTCCTGACGGCCAGCCGCGCCGGCAGCTCGACACGACGCGCGCGTGGGAGAAGTTTGGTTTTCGCGCGCGCACGAGTCTGGAGGACGGCCTGCGGCGCACCATCGACTGGTACGAACAACACCGCCGCAATTGAGTTTCAAATGATGTCGGCGAAGCTGCGTTCCACTCGGCCGAAAGCATAGATCGCGTAGAGCAGGGTGACGATGGTCAGCACGGACGCAGTGCCGAGGGCGGGCCAGTCAAACGGCAATCCGAACAACGCGGAACGATAACCCTCGATGATCCCCGACATCGGATTCAACATGAGTAGCCAACGCCATTTTTGCGGCAGCGAAGATGAAGGAACAATTACCGACGACACGAACAGCCACAACTGAATCAGAAATGGCAGCGCGAAGCGCACGTCACGATACTTCACATTCAGCGCCGACATCCACGTACCAACGCCGAGACTGAAGAGGGCCGTCAGGAGCACCAGTACCGGCAAAAACAGGATCTGTGCCGTTAACGTGACGCGGTAATAGAACATCAGCAACACCAGCAGCATAAACGCGAGCAGGAAATCGACTAAACCCGCCAGCATCGCAGCCGCCGGAACGATCAGACGTGGAAAGTAAACTTTCGTGATCAGATTGGCGCTGCCGACGAGACTATTACCACTAGCCGTGATCGCGTTGGAGAAAAACGTCCACGGCACCAGGCCGGCAAGGGCAAAGAGTGGATAAGGAATTCCCGCCGAAGCGACACCCGCAAGTCTGCCGAAGAAGATCGTGAAGATGATCATCATAAACAGCGGTTGCAGGATGGCCCACGCGGCCCCGAGCGCGGTCTGCTTGTACCGCACCTTGACGTCGCGCCAGGTCAGGAAAAAGAGTAGCTCGCGATAGGCCCAGATGTCTCTGAAGCTGAGCATACTCAGCCGCTTGCTGGGCTGAATAACGACGAGCGGCTCGGCGGGCAGATGAACATTATCCATATGTGATTTACAGAGTGGTCCTTAGACAGGATTTACAAGATTCTTCATGATTAACAGGATGTTTCTATCATGTCTATCCTGAAAAATCTTGTTCATCCTGTCTAAGCTCGTTTGCATAAACTTTCATCGCTTCATCCGTCGACATCGGTGTGAAAGCGATCAGCCGTCGTGCGGCGGAGATGTCGGCGTAGAGATCGAACTGGGATGCTTCGCGATCGACGGGAATGATAGCGCTTTTGCTGTCGAGCGCGTTAACGAGCGCGCGCGCCCACTCCAAAGTTTGCATTCGTTCGCCACAGCCGAGATTCAGGATCGAGAATGTGTCGTTAGGTGGTTGCGCGATGCAACTGTCGATCGCGCGCACGACGTCGCTGACGTGCAGTGCATCGCGAACGAGCTCGCCACGTGAAAAGAGCTCAATCAGCTCGTCGCGTTGTGCGGTGCGCGCGAGGTCGTCGAGAAAGCTATCGTGGCCTGCGCCGTAAAGATCCGGCAATCGCAGCACGACAATGCGTGCGTAGCGTTGAAACGTTTCGAGCATTTGTTCGCCCCAGCGTTTGGTGGCGCCGTAAGGCAGGGTGCCACCGGCCGGACCTGACTCATCGACGGGAATCAACGACGGGCGGCCATAAACACTCAGCGTCGAGGTGTAGATGATCAGGCGCGGTGGTTGTAGTGTTAGTCCTTCGATCAGGTTTGAAGTCGCGTGGACGTTTCCGTCAACAAACTCCGCGAGCTCGCCCGAACCGGGTTCTTTTGAAGCTGCATGGATGACGACGTCGGGGGCCCCAGACTCAGCCGACAGCTTTTCAATTAGCCGGGGCGAGTCAGGTCTTGAGAGATCGACCGAGATGGAGCGCGTTGCCGCGCTGCAGTCGCCTCGCGAAAGACCGGTGACGTCATGTTGTTTTGCGAAGTGATCGGCCAGCCTCGTGCCGAGAAAACCACTACAACCCGTAATCCAGATGTTCAAGCGAAACGTCCTCTACTTGTGTCTAACTTTTCTTCAACACCACCACGTCCTGGTGATCATTCATGCCCCTCGGCAAATACTTCATCACTTCAAAATACTTCCCAAAATTCTCAATCACGTACTTCTCGGAGTGGAACGCATTCTGATACCACGCCGGAAACAGTCCGTTTTCATACGATCTCTGAAACACGAAATCCTTCTCGCCCACGAGCGAGCTATCGACTGTAAGCAACAGCACGCCGCCGGGTTTCATGATGCGCCGCAGTTCCTCCAGCCAACGAAACTGGTAGTCTTCATCGAGATGCGTAAACACTGAGATCGCGTAGATGAAGTCGAAACTATCGGCGGCGTAATCAGTCGGCGGGCTCGCGTTGCCGACGTTGAAGGTCGCGAAGCGCAGATTCTGCTTGCTCCACTCGATTGCGGCGTCGTCGATGTCCGTCCCTTCGAACTGTGCGTGGGGCGCGAAGTTTTTCAGATGAATAAGGGTGCGTCCACAGCCACAGCCGAAATCCAGAATCCGCTCAAACTGTGGCAGGTCATGTCCTACCGAGCGCAATGATAACTGAATGTCTTCGGCGCATGTCTTTCCGATGTTGATGAAGTTCTGCGCATCCGGCGAGCTGCTCACGCGGTAACGAAGCTCCGCCGGCGGCAAACTCACCGCCGCCCCATTCGCTCGGTCCTTCGCATCGACGTGACGAAACAACAACCAGCGATACAGACGCTTATTCCGCTGCACCGCCCTGATCGTGACACCCTGCACCGGCCCGGGCATCGCCCGCCACAATTTGATTAGTGACTGCATAGATTCTCGTAAAACTCGATCACCCTTGGTCGAATCAGATTGCGGCTCGCGATGCGTCGCACGAGCTCCAGATTTCTTTTTGCCGCCGCATCCACGAGTGTATCGTCCGTCATCGCGCGCGCGATTGCGTTGGCGATCTCGTTCGGATACAGGTTGCGCGCGAACAGAACGTTCTCTTCGTTTTTCACTACGGGCAGCACCGTCTCGATCGGCGAGAGGATCGGAAACGCGCCGCACGCCATCGCTTCATAAAGCGAATTTGGAATGCCGTCGATCAACGTCGGCGCCAGCATCACACGCGCTTTCGGCAACAGCTCCAGCACTTCTGCGCGCGCCACGCGTTCGCGCGGGCGGCATGAGCGGCGAATCTCTTCCGGCAGCGACCAGTACCACATGTTCGACTCCGCATTCATCGAGAGCATGTGAATCTCGCAGGGCTGGATCTGATCCCAGACCATTTTTAGCGCTTCAAAGGTCGGCAACATCTTGCCCCAGGCGGAGTCGTAAGCCTTGGGCCAGACGATCGATCGGCGACTCGAGGTTGGGCCCTGCCATTTTTGGTAGAGCGACTCGACGTCGATGCCGCCTGTGCCCGGCACGGGAGCGATCGGCGCGAGTTGTTCCTCGCGCACGCCGAGCTCACGCGCGATGCGAAAGTTGTCTGAGTTGTCGCTGATTAGCTGATCGCACGCGCCGAGAATGTCTACAAGTTCTTTACGACGCTCCGGATCGAGATGCGTCAGGGCGAGATCCGAGCCGCCGCGTGTTTGCAGTACCCACTTGCCGATCTTTTCGAGACCAAAACGGCGACGCACATGAAGAAAAAACTCGCCGCCCTGCTCGATGCCGAGCGTGTGAATGACGTCCGGTTGCCACTCTTGCAAAATTTTTGCAAGCCAGCGGCCGGCGAGTGATTCGACGTCGCCCATGCCAAACGCGCGCGCTGTTTGTCGCTTCACGAAACGCTGAACGCTGTTGGCAGGATAGAGCGGCGTGCGCGTGCCGGTTTTGACGCGCGGGCCGTGATAGCACGTGACGTAAGTGCGAATGGGCCAGTTGTCAGGCGGTGAGCCGGTGGGCATCGAAAAGAGTCGAACGTTGAACTCGGCGTCTTCGAGCAGATCGATCCATGAATGGGTGTGCGTGTTCTCACCGAGGCCGATGAAAAGGATGCGCGGCCGCCCCGGAAACGGATCGGAGTTGAAGCGACCGGTCATTTGACCATTTTCATTAGCCATCAAAGGTTTTATCCAATGTGTTTAGCACGATCGAGTTGAACAAGTCAGGAAGGGTGGCTTGCCCCCGCTCTCACCCAACAGCGGGGGCAAGCCCCTCTTTCTGACTTGTTCTTGGTTCGGTGCTTGATTTATCCAAGACTTGCCTGGACCAGAGCTCGATCATCATCAGGAGCCATGGTTGCGGCCAGTCAGTAGCGCCTGAGAGAAATTGATCGCGCACACCGGCAACAGCCTGGGTGTCAAGTAAGCCGCGCTTAGCAACGGTCTGATCGGAGAGCGTGTCCAGCAGAACGTCGCGTAATGGACCTTTGAGCCACGAATTGAACGGCATCGAGAAGCCTGTCTTTGGGCGCGTGTCGAATCCTCGTGGCAGGAGATCTTTTGCAACGTCGAGCAGGATTCGTTTTGTGCCCGCTTCGCGATAGCTGCGTGGCGCGTCGGATGACGCGCGCGGATCGTTGCCGAGTTTCGCACTGTCAGGTAGCGAGAGCGCGAGATCCGCGATCACCGGATCCAAAAACGGCACGCGCACTTCAAGACTGTGGGCCATCGAAGCCGCGTCGATGTCTCTGAGCAACTGGTTCGCAGTGTAGCCACGCACGCACAATCCGGTGACGCGCTCGATTACCGAGCCGTTTGGCAACTCGTCGATCGCCGACAGATCGTGATGCGGCGAGCGTCCGGCGTGGGCTGCGTTTCTTACGTCGCGCGCCAGTAGCCGTGCGGTCCACGGCGCTTCAAACATCGGGTTCGCCGCATAGTAACGCGCCAGGAATCCGGCATCGTCGCGCCACGTTCCGAAGCGATAACCACCACGCAGCGGCACGAGCGAATCGAGCACCGGTTGGCGCGCTACCGACGTCAGCAGCGACTTTGCCGCCGACTTCAACGGCGCTGCCTGGCGTTGCGTCTCTTCAAACGCCATCTGCTCGAACCACGGGTACCCGGCAAACAACTCGTCGCCGCCCGTGCCCGAGATCGCCACCGTCACCCGTTGGCGCGCTGCGGCAGAGACGAAATAACTGTTGACGCCGTCGACTGTCGGTTGATCGAGTGCGTAAGCGATCTGCTCGATACGATCTCTGACGTCTTCACCACGCACGACGACGCGCGAGTGATCGGTGCCGAGAAACTGTGCAGTAGTTTGCGCCTGATCCGTCTCGTCGATGTGCTCGCCTTCAGCGTCGAAGCCGACTGAAAACGTCTTGAGACGCTCGCCGCTCGTGTGCTTCGCCATCAACGCTACGAGCAGTGACGAATCGATTCCGCCTGAAAGAAACGCGCCGAGCGGGACGTCCGAAACCATCTGTGAGCGCACCGACTCTTCGAGCGCGTGTCTCACTGCCTCAATCTGTTCTTCGTAACTCTGATCGCGCAGGTCGGATCGATCGAGACCCAACGACCAGTAGCGCTCGACTCTCGGTTCCTGTCCTTCGCTAACGACGAGGCGATGGGCGGGCAAAAGCATCTTCACGCCGCGCAGGATCGTGTGTGGCTGAACAATCGCACCGTGCGTCAGTAACAAGCGCAGCGCAACGGGATCGATTTCCGGTTCGACGAGGCCACTCGCCAGGAGGGCTTTGATCTCTGAAGCGAAGATCAAACGACCGCGGACCGTCGTGTAAAGCAGAGGTTTGATGCCGAGTTGATCGCGCGCGAGGAGGAGTCGCTCGCGTCCGGCGCGCTTGTCGTGAATCGCGAGCGCAAACATGCCGCGCATTCGGAGCAGAAAGTCGTCGCCGTAATGCTCGTACATGCGCAGCACGACTTCGGTGTCTGATGTCGAGCGAAACGTGTAACCGAGCTTTTCGAGGAGAGCGCGCTCTTCGCGGAAATTGTAGAGCTCGCCGTTGTAGACAATTGCGACCTGATCGTCGGGCGAGATCATTGGCTGGTGTCCGGCGTGGCTGACGTCGATGATCGCGAGCCGCGTCATGCCGAGCGTCACGCGTTCGTCTTCGAGCACGCCGCTGTCGTCAGGGCCGCGATGATGCATCGCGGCGACCATCACGTTGGCCATCGCGCGCACGTCTGCACGACCCTCACCCCAGACTCCGCAGATTCCACACATAAACGCTTACTTTGCCACAAAACTAGTTAGACAGGATTACAGGATTTTCAGAATGAACGCTTAGTTGCTGGTACAGGGACAACAAATCATCGACGTGTTTCTGAATACCCATCTGCGCTTTAGCGTAATCAACACCACGAGCGCCCCTCGCGACGCCGCGATCCGGTGTTGAAAGGATCCGGCACGTCGCGGCGGCGAGGGCGGCGGCATCGGCGTTTGGAACGAGTATGCCGTGGCCGAGCTTCGCGATCAGATCAGTGTCACGATAAGTGTCGAATCCCACAGTCGGCAGTCCCATCGCAATTGCCTGCCGGCTCGAGATGTTCTCGCCCTCCATTGTAGTTGTGCGCAGGTAGACGTCCGCCGCTGCGTAATACGGAAGAGGTTGCGGATCGAAGCCGATCAGATGTGCATGTTGCGCCACGCCGAGCTCCTGAATTCGTTTTTCCAATTCGCGACGCTGCTGGCCCTCACCCAGCAAGGCCCAATGCAGGTTCGAAAACTGTTTAAGCATCAACGGCAATGCTTCGAGCGCGTACGCGTGACCCTTACTCGGATCCAGGCGACCTACAGAAAGTGCAATGATCGCGTCTTCCGGGATGGATAACTTGCGACGAACTTCACGACGATGACGCTTACTTTCTGCTTTGCTGGTTCCGATCGCATCAAGGTCCAACGTGCCGTCAATATCGAGCAGCTTGTGGGCAGGCACGTCAATGCTGAGCAGTTCGTTACGGTAACCGCTGTCGAGCGCGAAGCAATCCACATGACGATGGAAGCGGCGATAGCGATTCCAGAGCCAGCCTGTTCTCTGTGCCTCCATTTGTGAGAGCAAGCAGGGAACGATGTGTACCAGAGGACGCCGGAATAAAGTCTTGAACAACAGACCGTATTTGAAACCGTAAAAGCCGTGTGTATGGACCACGTCGGGTTTGAAGCGAAAGAATTCAGACGGTATTGTGATCATCGACGGAAGATGCTCTGCCACGTGCTTCACTTCTCGCCAGATCGAGAAGCCAAAGTTCCAGATGCGAACCAACGGGTTCTTCAGCGCGGGAGGAAGATTTCTCACGCGGCGGCGCAACGGCGCAACGTTGCTGTTTTCCCGTTGCGCCGTTGCGCCGCTGCGTGGGAAATCCTCTTTGAGCGCTGCTTTGCTGCCGTACGCTCCCAACTCGCGCAGCGGCTCAGCATAAACCGGCGTCGCGAGATAGCCTTCCCGAAAGATCGTCACCACCCTGTGCTGCACGCGCGCCGGATCCGAGAGACGCACGATGTCCCACACCAGCCGTTCCGACCCGCCGCCGCCGAGAGTATCGATAATGTGCAGCACTCGCAGTGGCCGTGTTTTCTTCATCACTGATGCAGAATTTCTCTCAGCACTTCGATTACGCGGTCAATGTCGTCGAGGGGCATGTTTGGGTAGAAGGGAAGCGAGATGGTTGCGTCGCCGATGCTCTCCGCGACGGGGAAATCGCCGGGCTTGAAACCATACGTCTCACTGAAATAGCTCAACAAGTGGATCGCGCGGTAGTTCACCATCACGCCCACACCCGCTTTCTGAAGCTCTGAAATCACGTGATCGCGTTTGCCTTCACCGATCCAGACAGTGAACAAATGCTGCGCGTGTTCGACACCGGGCAACGTCTTCGGCCGTGAAAGATTCGGGAGGTCCCAAAGTCGCGACTCGTAATACTCTGCGAGCTCACGTCGCTTGCGCCAGTTTTCTTCGAGCCGGTCCATCTGAGGCAGCAACATCGCTGCCTGGATATTGTCCATGTTGTACTTCCAGCCGAAGACGGTCATGTCCCAATGCCTGTAGCCTTCGCGGTGACGGTCGTTGGCATTCTTGTTCATGCCGTGCAGACGCAACAGGCGGACCTTCGCCGCCAGCTCCTCATCATTCGTGACGAGCGCGCCACCTTCACCACACGTGAGATTCTTCGTTGCATAGAACGAGTAACAGGCAGCATCACTGAGCTGACCGGTGCCGGCACCGTCGCGCGTGCCTTCAACGCAGTGCGCCGCGTCTTCGACGACTTTGAGCCCGTAACTGTCCGCCAGCTTCCGAATGGCACGCATGTCGCACATCTGCCCGTAAAGATGAACCGGCACGATCGCTTTCGTACGCTCGGTGATCGCTGCCTCGATATTGTTCACATCGAGATTGCCGGTCTCAGGCTCGACATCCACAAATACCGGCTTCGCGCCCGCCTCGAGTATCGCCGTCGACGACGCGATGAACGTCATCGGCGTCGTGATCACCTCGTCACCTGGTCCAACACCGAGCCCGATCAGCGCGAGGTGCAGCGCGCCGGTACAACTCGTGACGCCGACCGCGTGTCGCACATTCAGATACTCTGCAAATCGCTTCTCGAAACGTTCGACCCACGCGCCGGTAGTAAGGATCGGATTC
>Ga0105247_10001785_pt1 | contig 15131 bp, 14 predicted proteins | sample KBSS24metaG_FD_81519 | JGI IMG/M metagenome (GOLD analysis project Ga0105247, IMG submission 81519) | Switchgrass rhizosphere microbial communities from Kellogg Biological Station, Michigan, USA - KBS S2-4 metaG | ecosystem: Host-associated > Plants > Roots > Rhizosphere > Soil | place...
CGGATGCACTGGCTGACGCGCTCCTGAATCCTCGCGATCGATCCTACTCCGTTCCACAACTGTTCGACTTCATCGATCGAAACGGACTCGAGTTTGGTCGCTGGTACTGGCAGGCGCCTTACTTACCACAATGCGGATCGATTTCGACGACACCGCACGCGAAGCCGTTGGCTCAATTACCTGTGCGCGAGCAATACGCCGCGATGGAGTTGTGGCGCGGGGCTATGACTTGTCACAGCTTTATTGCTTACCGGAGTGATGCACCAACGCGCCTCTTCGATAACGATCACTGGCCCAACTATGTCCCCCTCCGTCTCCCAACAACCATGTGCGTGCAGGAACGACTGCCTCGTGGAGCCGCCGGTGTTCTCCTGAACCGGAGCCATCCATTTCACGATCTGATTCTCTCGATCGATGCAAAAGAGAAGAGGATCTTCGATCGGATCGACGGGCGCCGCAGCATCGCAGAACTCGTCGCCGGAGACAGCTCGTTCGGCGCACATGGTTTCTTCCAAAAACTCTGGTACTACGATCAGGTGATGTTCGACACAGCGAAGTGATGCCCAACGACGGGTGGCCACGGAGGGCCGCCCCTATAGTTAAATCTGGTAATTTTGACGGTTTACTACCACGTAACACTTACCGCGCCTACCACAAACACGCAATAAATTACCCAATCCACGCGATTTACCTGTTCTGGCTCCCTCATTATCTTGGACCTCTCAAACTGGAGCAGGGAGGGGAGGAAGTATGAGTCGGATAATTTTTCTAGTCGTGATGGCCATAGCAATTCTTGCTGTGGCAGATGCTCAAACTAAACCAAAACCTAAACCGGCAACACCAAAAGCGACGACCGTGGCCGCCGAAGCACCTTTGCCACGCGGAAGCGATCTGAAGGAAGGTGCGAGCCAGGCAGAGAAAGCCGCGAAAGTGTTCGGTGAAATCATGGGAACGCCGGATAAAGGCATCCCGACGGATCTGCTGAACAAAGCTGAATGCGTGGCGGTGTTTCCAGGCGTCGTCAAAGCAGGCTTCATCGTCGGCGGCAAAGCAGGACGCGGAGTTGCGAGTTGTCGGACGCCCTCGGGCTGGTCAGCGCCGGCGTTTCTCGAAATCAAAGGCGGCAGCGTTGGTCTACAGATTGGAGGCTCGTCAACCGAGCTGGTGCTCTTGTTCATGAACACTAACGGGTTGAAGAAGCTTGTCAACAACAAGGTTGAGCTGGGCGCAGATGCTTCCGTGGCTGCTGGTCCAGTAGGTCGTGAAGCTGCGGCATCAACCGATGCGTCGATGAGCGCCGAGATACTCTCCTACTCGCGTAGCAAAGGCCTGTTTGCCGGCATCTCCTTAAAAGGATCTGTAGTTTCCGCTGAGAAAAGCGACATGGAAGACACTTACGGCAAAGGCGTAACGGCATTGCAGGTACTGGCGGCGGGTAACAGTCGCGCGCCGAGCGAAGTGCAAGTCTTTGCGAACAAGTTAGGGGAGTTTTCTTCGCGAACTGCATGAACCGAGGTGAAGCATGTCAGGTTCGGATCCGCTGCCCTCGTGGAACGAGGGCAACGCTAAATTCTCCGTCATCAATTTCGCCACGCGCGTCTCGACTGCGGGCAGCAGCGACTACGTTCCAATCAACGAACGCGTCGCAGTGTTTGATAACGACGGCACGCTATGGTGTGAGATGCCGGTGCCGGTCCAGGCCTTCTTCGTCAACGATCGGGTGAAGGCTCTGGCGCCGCAACATCCTGAGTGGCGGCGAACAGAGCCGTTCAAGTCGATCATCGCCGGCGATATCAAGACGGCAATGGCGACCGGTATCAAAGGTCTGGCCGAGCTTGGTATGGCCACGCATTCGGGAATGACGACGGATGAGTTCGTGCAAACTGTGCGCGAGTGGCTGGCGAGTGCGCGGCATCCGACACTCAAACGTCCATTCACTCAGATGATCTACCAGCCGATGCTGGAGGTGCTCGCGTTTCTTCGCTCGCGAGGTTTTTCAACTTTCATCGTTTCGGGCGGCGGCGCTGAGTTCATGCGCGTGTTTGCAGAAGAGGTTTATGGGGTGCCGCCGCACCAGGTCATCGGCTCAACCATCAGGACACATTTTGAGATTCGCAAAGGTATACCGGTTTTGGTGCGCGATCCGGCGCTCGACTTCTTCGACGACAAAGCCGGCAAGCCCGTCAATATCAATAAGTACATCGGGCGGCGGCCGATCGCCTGCTTCGGCAACTCTGACGGCGACCGCGAGATGTTGATCTGGACGACGATCGGTCGCAGTGATGGTCGACCGTCGTTTGGTCTGATCGTCCATCACACGGACGGCGAGCGCGAGTTTGCCTACGACCGCGAGCACGTGCTCAGCGGTCAACTCGACAAAGCGTTGGACGAGGCCGGGAACTACGGTTGGATATTGGCCGATATGAAAAGAGACTGGACCACAGTCTTCCCAACTGCCGCCCAGTCTGCGCAGGTATAAGCGGGTAGGTGAGTGATTAGTTCTCTGCGGTCCTCTGCGTATCTCTGCGGTCTCTGCGTTGAAAATAGCCCATTAACGCAGAGAACGCTGAGATACGCAGAGGATCGCAGAGGAGCTTCTTCGATATGAACAGCCGCGGGATCTCAGAGTGGGTGCCGGGAGTGGAACTGCTTCGCACTTATCGTGGCGAGTGGTTTCGCAGTGATCTGGTGGCGGGAGTGTCGGTGGCAGCAGTCGCGTTGCCGATCGGGATTGCTTACGCACAGCTCGCCGGCTTCCCGCCCGTGGTCGGGATCTACTCCTGCATTCTGCCGCCGGTCGCGTATGCGCTTTTCGGATCGTCAAGACAGCTAGTCGTCAATCCTGATGCTGCGGCTTGCTCGATTGTTGCCGCGACTGTTGGACCACTCGCGGCGGGCAACTCACTCCGTTATCTGGAATTGTCGATAATTCTTACCTGCCTCACAGGGTTGCTCTGCATCGCGGGAGGGCTCTCAGGTTTGGGGGTGATTGCAAACTTCCTCTCGCGGCCGATCCTGACCGGCTACTTGAATGGCATCGCCCTCACGATCATCGCCGGTCAACTCGGCTCGCTCTTCGGCTTCAGCGTCGTCGATGGTGGTTTCTTTCGTAAATTGATCGACACGATCTCGCATTTGAATCAAACACACGCGCCCACTCTCATTCTCGGCGCATCACTGCTGCTCCTCCTGCTGTTGATCAAACGGCTCCAGCCTAAGACTCCCGCGCCACTCATTGCCGCCGCGGCGGGTTGTGTTGCTGTTTACGCCCTCAATCTGATCACGAAAGGCGTGGCGGTGGTCGGCGCCGTGCCGGCCGGCTTTCCCGCGCCGCTCATTCCCACGGTTCACACCAGTGAACTTGGACCATTACTCTTCGGCGCTGCCGGAATCTCGCTAGTGAGTTTCTGCAGCATGATGACTACGGCGCGAGGCTTTGCCGCCAAAAACGGCTATCGCATCGACGTCAATCGCGACATGTTCGCTCTCGGCGTCTGCGATCTCACTTCCGCATTCAATCGTGGCTTCGTGGTGAGCGGCGCAGACTCGCGCACGGCAGTCGCTGACTCAGCCGGTGGCAAGACGCAGGTTGCTTCTCTGGTCGCAGCGGTGGTGATGGCCGTCGTCCTGCTGTTTCTCACGCGACCACTCGCCTACGTACCTGCCGCGGCACTCGCCGCCATCTTGATCTCGTCAGCTCTGGGCCTCTTCGATCTCGCTTCACTGCGCGACTATTACCGTCTCAGCAAACCGGAGTTTCGCCAGTCAGTCGTAGCCATGATTGGCGTGATGACACTTGGCGTTTTGCAAGGCGTGCTGATCGCAGTTGCACTTGCACTATTCAAGTTGCTGCGTCAGGCGTCGCATCCACGTGATGCGGTTCTCGGAGTGGTCCAGAGCGACGGGGAAGCTTTCTGCGCCACCGAAGAAGAAGGTGGCCGGCTGGTTCCAGGATTGATCATCTATCGCTTCGAGTCGTCGATTGTCTTCTTCAATGCAGACTATTTCAGCGATCGCGTGCGCGCGATGATCAGCAACGCAGACACGAAACCTCGTCACTTCTTACTCGACGCCGAGGCCGTACCGTTTCTCGATGTCTCCGGCGTTTACACCCTTAACGCATTGCGGTCCGAGCTAGCCGAACAGGGAATCGTGCTCGGCATCGCGCGCGCTCGCGGTTTGTTTCTACTGATGCTCGAGCGTGCCGGTGTTGCCGAAAAGATTGGTGACGAGAACCTCTTTCGCACGGTTCATGCGGGCGCGAAAAGTTTTCAGGAAAATGGAGTAGCAAGGGCGCGATCATGAGAAAGACACTCACCGTCACCTTCCTAACGATCATGTTTTGGGCACCGGCGCTTGCCGATCAGATCACGCTGAAGAACGGGGATCGACTGACTGGCAAGATCGTCAAATCAGACGGCGGCAAGCTCGTGATCAAGACGCAGTTGCTTGGCGACGTGACCGTGGACTTGGCTGTCGTCACTAACATCACGACCGACGAGCCGCTTTACGTGACGCTTGCCGACGGTCGCACTGTCTCGGGTGTGATGACCGTCGCCGAAGCCAAAGCTGAGCTGCGTGGAACAAACTCGAATGTAGTTTTATTCAACCGCTCCGATATTCAGGTGATTCGCTCTGAAGACGAACATCTCTCATACCAGCGTTCACTGAACCCCGGTTTGCTCGAAGGCTGGAGCGGCGGTGCTGACGTCGGCTTTGCGCTCACTTCCGGAAACTCCGATACGACAAATCTCGCGATCGGCCTCGGCATGACGCGCGAAACGCGCAACGACAAGACGACCATTTACGCGGCTTCGGTTTACAGCCGCGACAGTACGAGCGGCGATTCAAATACAACCGCCAACACCGTGCGCGGCGGCGTGCGTTACGACCGCAACATCAACAAGCGTTGGTTTGGTTATGGTTTCGTCGATCTTGAGCACAACGGTTTGCAGGATCTGACACTGCGCTTCGTTCCCGGCGGCGGCATTGGTTACCACGCCATTCGCAACGAACGAACTGAGCTGGATCTGCTCGGCGGCTTGGCGTGGAACAAGGAGTATTTCAAAGGCGACTTCAACGATCGCAGCTCGGCTGAGGCGCAGGCAGGTCAGACGCTTACGCATCGCTTCAACTCGCGCGTTTCACTGAAAGAGCAGTTGTTTTTCTTTCCCAATCTGACTCGCGGCGGCGAGTACCGGATCAATTTCGATAGCACACTCGTGACCGACGTCACGAGCCGCATTGGTTGGCAACTGACCTTGAGCGATCGGTACCTTTCGAATCCGCCGTTCGGTTTCGAGAAGAACGACCTGATATTGACCACTGGTCTGAAGATCAAACTGGGAGGGGTGAAGTGAGTACTGCTACAGCACCGATTTCGCTTGGCAAAGCCACAACACGTCGCCGCGGCAAGGCGCCTTTCGAAAACATGATGTGGATTCCCAGCGGGACCTTCACGATGGGGTCAAACAATCACTACCCGGAAGAAGCGCCTGCGCATCCAGTCACGGTCGATGGTTTTTGGATGGACCAGTACACGGTGACCAACGCGCAGTTCTCGAGGTTTGTTGAGGAGACGAATTACATCACCAGCGCGGAGCGCGCACCGCGTGCAGAAGATTATCCCGGCGCAAAACCCGAGATGCTTGTGCCGGCGTCGGTCGTGTTTCAACGTCCCGGATATGCGGTTGATTTGAAGAATCATCTCAACTGGTGGACGTACGTGGCCGGCGCATCGTGGCGGCATCCGCTTGGACCAGGCAGCTCACTGAAAGGTTTGCACAAACATCCGGTAGTTCACGTGGCTTATGAAGATGCGGCCGCGTATGCGGAGTGGGCGGGGAAGGAATTACCAACGGAAGCTGAATGGGAAATTGCTGCGCGTGGTGGTTTGGAAGGTGCCGAGTTTGTTTGGGGAGACGAGTTTGAGCCGGACGGAAAGGTGATGGCGAACACGTGGCAGGGAGATTTTCCGAACGAGAACTTGCTCGAGGATGGTTTCGAGTGGACTGCGCCGGTCGGATCTTTTCCGCCGAATGGTTACGGGTTGTACGAGATGGCGGGCAACGTCTGGGAATGGACCACTGACTGGTACCAGGAGCACAGCAAGATCGAGCACAGTTGCTGTGGCAGCATCAATCCACGTGGCGCGTTGCGTGAAGCGAGCTTCGATCCGTGCACCGCGTCGATCCCCATCCCGCGCAAAGTGATGAAAGGCGGATCGTTCCTGTGCGCTCCGAATTACTGCCGGCGCTACCGGCCCGCCGCGCGCATGGCCCAGCCGGTTGATACCTCGACGTGTCATCTCGGCTTTCGCTGTATCGTGCGGGTTTAGATGCCAGAAAACTTGGAAGAACTTTTCAAAACCTACGCCGGCCACGTCGCGCTGTTACTGGAAGCTGTCGCGGCAATCGTGATCACCGTGGGTGCCGCCGGGGCAGTGATCAAGTTGCTCAACCCCACGGGCGGAGATCCTTCGAAACCGTTTCGAAGAAAGAAGATGATCTGGTTGCGCTTTGGCGTGTGGCTGTTGCTGGGACTTGAATTTGAATTGGCGGCCGACATTGTGCGGACTGCGATCGCGCCGAGTTGGACCGAGATTGGCCAACTGGGAGCGATTGCCGTCATCCGCACTTTCCTCAACTACTTTCTCGAGCGCGACGTCGAGCGCTACGGCGAAGAACAATCGGTATGAATTACAACTCTGACTTAGATCCCGACACTGACGCGACTGAAACGTCGTTGGATGAAACTCCGCCACCGCCGTTTTCTTCGCGTGTAAACGTAGATTTCTATGGCATGACCGACAAAGGATACGTGCGCACGAGGAATGAAGATCATTTCATCATCGTTCGTTGTGGGCGCGCGGTCGAGACTGTGCTCACCAGCCTCACTGAAGACGAAACCATGCCTGGTGAGTTATACGAAGAAACCGGCTACGGCATGGTTGTCGCTGATGGCGTGGGCGGTGTAGTCGGCGGCGAAGTTGCCAGTCGTCAGGCGATCTACACGCTACTGGGTCTCGCGTTGCATACGCCGGACTGGCAGTTTCGTTGGGGGACGGAAGAGAGAAACGTTGTCATGTGGCGAATGAGAGATCGATTTCGCCGGGTGAATGCCGCTCTCCTCCGCGACGCCGCTGTTCATGCAAGCCGCGGTGGCATGTGGACGACAATGACCGCAGCCGTTTCGCACGGAGCCGATTTGGTCATCGGTCATATCGGTGATTCGCGTGCTTATCTTTTGCACGACGGAAAGCTTATGAAATTGACGCACGATCACCGGGCGGATGCCATCGTCGCGGAGGATGGCGTTCAGGCTGATCCTCTTATGCGTGAGCTGAGCGGCGTCCTGGTCGAAGCGCTCGGTTCGCCCGAGGGTGAATGCAATCCACAAGTTGATGAATACTGGCTTGTGAATGGCGATCAGCTTTTGCTCTGCACCGATGGTCTAACGGACATGGTTGACGATACGGAGATCGAGCTGGTCCTTAATAGTGCGACCAGCGCGAAGTCGGCGTGTCGCAGTCTCATTGATCTCGCATTGGACAACGGTGGCCGCGACAACGTCACGGTGATCGTGGCGCGCTATTCGATCCCGCCTGTTAAGTGACGTTTACTGAATGAGCAAAGGAAGCTGCGCTGAAGTTTGCAGATCCATCATTGCGTAGAGCCGGCGATCGATCTGGAAGAACAGCGCTGCCTTTCTCGGGGAGATAACTTTCTCCACGAGGGGAATGTATTTCTGTCGTATTTGCGCCGCCTCGAGCTGAAGCTCGGCCCATCGCTTGAGCATAGTGGCAGCCTGATCGTCGGTGAGCGTCTTTTGATTCGCGACGTAGTCTTTGATGAGCGCGTAAAACGCGTCATTACGTTTGCCCATCTCAGCCGCGTACTGGTCATAAACCGGCCAAAATTGGGTCGCTTCAGTTTCCGTCAACGGCAGGTTCAAGGCGATCAGCTTCTTCTTGTCTCCGCGCAGGTCGCGGCGCAGTAAGAGAATGTCCTGCTCGACGTCGACGCCCGTGGCGGTTTCTTTCTGTGCCAGTGCAGTAAAGTTTGCGACCCCGATAGTCATTGCTAAAACCAGGCATGAAAAGATCAACTTCTTCACGGTTTATCTCCTTTGGTGTTTATCTAGCTTTGCCCGAAAAGTCGTCACACATGCTCTTCTCTGTGCAACCTCTGCGTTCTCTGTGCCTCTGTGGTTGAAGACTGCTTAGGAAAAACAACCACAGAGACACAGAGAACGCAGAGGTTGCACAGACAAATCAGACGTTTCGGGCAAAGGCGTTTATCTCGGATCCGCTGGAGGAGATGTTAGTAAGTACGTGCGGCGGAGATAACTGTCAGAGTTGACAGGTGGATTTACAGGATTCTTACAGGATTTACGTTCAGGTTGAGCTTGCGAGAGACGGTTGCCGCAACGCGACCGAGTACTCCGGCATAGGTTGGAAATGAGAGCGGGATGCGCGCCAGCTCGTCAACATGCATGTTGCCTGACATCGCGACAGCCGCAACCTGCGTAATCTCAACGGCGCGCTCGCCCACAACATGGCAGCCAAGGATCTGGCGTGTTTCGCGATCGACGATCAGTTTACAAAACCCGTTTGTGCGGCCGTCGATGATCGTGCGTGTCGTGGAGTTAAAGTGAATAAGCGCTGTCACGATATCGTGAGTTTCGCGCGCCTTCGCTTCAGTAAGACCAACCTGCGCGTACTCGGGATCTGTAAAGCTGCCGATCGGCGCCGCTTGATCAGGAAGCTTCATCGTTAGACCACGAACAGCATTTGTAGCCGCGACGAAGCCGTCCTGAATTGCCTGCGGAACAAGCATCATTCGACCCGTCACGTCACCCGCGGCGAACACGTGCGAAGCCGATGTTTGCAGAAATTCGTCAACGCAAATGAAACCTCTGTTGTTGGTTTCGACATTGGCTTTAGCGAGGTCCAGGGTCTCGGTTTCTGCCGCCCAACCGATCGCCGATATGATAACAGCGGCTTCGACACTCTCGCGATTCCCGTCTTTTGAAAAATACATGCGAACACCGGTCGGGGTCTTCTCAAACGATTCGATAACGCCGCAGTTTTCTCTGACGAGGATACCCGATTCGCGAAAGGCGGCGGCGACAGCGACCGATACGTCTTCATCTTCAGTCGGCAGAATTCGCGGGCCTGCATGAAAGAATTGCACCTTCGATCCGAACGCGTTGAAGATTGAGGCCACCTGCGCGCCGGTTGCTCCCGCCCCGATCACGATCATCGACGGTGGTACACAAGTCAGCGCCCAGGCATCGCTGTGTGTGGCGGTTAATTCCGATCCCGGACAGGTGAGACGACGGCTCACGCCGCCAGTACAAACTATGATCTTGTCAGCGCTCAGACGCAGGCCGCTCGCGGTTTCGACCGTGTGCGCATCGACGAAACGCGCACAACCTGTGTTCTCATGAACCGCGACCTGAACCGAGTCGATCTGTTGGCGAAAAGTTGAATGAGCGCGCACGTCGTTGACTACTTCGCGCACACGTTCCAGCAGGCGCTGGTAGTCCAAAACCGGCTCGCCCACGACGATCCCGTAACGCCCAAGCTGGCGAGACTCGCGAATCAATCGCGCTGCATGGGCCAGCGTGCGCACTGGCACGGGTCCGTCATTCGCAGCCATCCCGCCGAACTCATCGCGAGTGATGAGCGCGGTGTTCGCGCCTGAATCCGCTGCTCGGAGTGCCGCAACCACACCCGCAGGGCCGCCACCGATTACGAGTACATCGATCATCTTCGTTCCCGAGCTGCGCTGCGAACTTGTTCACTTTGCCGGCTTCGCATGATTCGATTTACGGGACCACGGAGCAGCAGGTAGGGAACGACCGCGAGCAATATCGACACCGTTAATGTTTCGCCCGGATAGATCCAGCCCTCGACGATCAGTTGGTAAATAACGTCCATGACGATGGCCAGAATGAAAACTCTTCCGACTGCTGCCCATCCCTGGCGGACCAGGTCGACGCGTTGGGAAGGATCTGTAATGAGAGTCCACAAGTACGGCGGCCGGTGCTCGCGCGCATCTTTCAAGCCATCTCGAAAAGCGAACAGCGAAGCCATGAGCGGCTGCAGAATGATCCGGAACGTCATTGGACCACCGACTCTGGCGGCGAGGTTCGTCAATGCGCGCAGGATCATGTCTCTCATCTTTATCTCCTCGCCGATTTAGAAACTGATGGAACCTGAAAACTGAATCGAGTGGCCTTGAAACGTGGACCGGTTAGCGAATTCCTGAAAATATTTGAAGCCGATGTTTACTTTTGACGTCACGTTCAAGTTCGACGCGACGCCGAGAGCGTTTACTTTGTAGTGCGCATCTGCCTGGTCAGGTGTGATCGTTGGTCCAGTCTTGTCGGTGAGTTGCCACTGATGATAACCAACCAGACCAACTTGCAAGCGCCGATCGCGGCCGAACGAGATTGCGTGCGTCACCGAATAGTCGAGATTCAGCGTCTGTCCCGGATGAATCTGAGTGGACTTCTGCCTGGTGTGGATTTCATACATCTGAAAAGCAGAGACGGCAGTTGCTCGGTTTTTTGTCAGGTAGAACGTTTGTCCCGAAGAGAGCGCATGAGTCCAGTAGCCGGAGCCGATGTTGTCGTTTGCGCCCTCTTTGAATTTGCCGGTGGGCGCGAGGAATCCATAGACGGCTCGAATGGCAGCGTGCTTCGTGTCCCAGCCCAAAATGAACGGCTGATAATAAGAGTCAGCGAATCCCTCGCCGCCGCTGATTGGTCCGGTAACGTCGGAAGTCAGTGAATTGTTTGCGACAGGCAACGTCGCTGACATCGAAAACTTTGCGCCCGTGATTCTTTGCTTGCTCACCCAGACAAATGAGTTCAGATCCATGACCACTGATTGCTGTCCCGTCGCGAGGATCTCGCCTTCCGTGCCGACGAGCTTGTCGCGTGAATAGATTGCCAAAAGGTTTGAGTAACTAAATCCAGGCTGTGGCGTCACCCCGGAGTTAGTGGCGCTCATACCAAGCGGATAAACTCCCCTGACCTGTGCTCGAACCGGTCCAACTTGCATAACAATGCAGATGTACCCCGCGGCCACCATGATGACTCGTATGCCGATCATGTCCTGAATATCTCTTGCGACTCTGCGTAACCTCTGCGTGCTCTGCGCCTCTGCGGTATAAACTTAACCACAGAGACGCAGAGCACGCAGAGGTTACGCAGAGGTTTAGCTTTCAAGTTCAGCGAGCCAGCGCAGGGCTCGCAGTCCCGGCATGAAGCAATACTCACCACCGCGGGTGACTACAAACTTGGGAATGCCCTGTAGGCGTCTTCGAACTGGTTTGCGGGGCAGGGTAAAGTTGATTTCGTTTGAGCCGACAATCGGATCTTTATCGTCTCCGGCTCCAAAGAAAACACCGTCATTGACCCACTGCGATTGCACAAACTCAAACTGCCGTCCGATGTTTGCGCCGACAAACGCGAACATCAACCCGCGATCAACTCCGTCATCCACCATGACTTCTTCAGGAAGAAGTGGTCCATAAGCAGTACCGCGGCGGATCATCCGGTGTATACGCGCCACGCCGGCAATCGCTGCGTCGCGCGGGTTGCAGCGGCGTATGTGCGAGCCGCCCGGTGTTTTGAGCCCGGTAGGATCATCTGCTTCAAAAAGAAAATCGTTGTTGCGATGCGGATCGCTGCCCAGCTCGGGGTCATCGTGGAAAGGACACAATGCCAGCGGTGCACCACTACGCCAGCGGCCCATCATCTTTGCCGCCAGCAATTCTTCATCGGCGACGCTGGTTGAATTCGCTTTGAGATACTGCCGGAATGCAGCAACGCGCTGGTGCAACTTGCGAAACACTACATACGTTCCGTTGCGACCGAGAATCTCAGGAGTAGTTTTTTGAATACCACCGAGCTCGTCTCGATAACCCAACACAAACTCACCCGCTTTGAGTGGTCGTTCTTGCGGATTGCTTCCCGGAATGCCACTGCCTTCGATTGCGGGATGACTAATGCCGTCGCGAAATCCGAACGGTTCGGTTTCGGTGGGCAGGGCGTGACAATTTTGACGCCAGATCGCCTTGATTCCTGACATGTTGCGATAAGCTTCGCGCGCGCGATCGAGAGCTTGTTCCAACCGTTGTTCATCAGGCGAGACCGCGACGAGAACGACGTGCAAATCGGAACTTCCCAATGGTTCTTCCCAGTTTTCAGGCGCGCTCTCACCGGTGTCACCAAGCTCATGCGCGCGCGCGGCCATGCCCTGGCGAAACTCCCACGAAAGACTGTCGAGCGATTGTTGCGGGACATTGAGTGCTTTCAGACCCTGGTACGTCAACGCAACGCTGACCGATGTATCAGCTAACGGGCTCGTGGGATTCGCCGCCGACGTCACCACTCGCGATATGCGTGCCAGCAAGTCGCGGCCTGCTTTCGGATCATCGATGCGGAAGGCAATGTAAGTAGCTACGTAAGGAGTCGGACGCGGTCGCAGAACGCCGCTCTGAATATCGTCGAGCTCCAGTTCATTGTTTGTTTCGTTGGACATCGCAGTCAGCGAACAGTCGCGATATTTCTCCAGAAATTTCTCAGGCTGTCGTCGGCGCCAAACAACGTGCTGAAGATCGTGGAGTCAGCGAACAAAATATCGCCGGCGCGATCGCCAGCGGGAGGCATCCAGAGAAACATGTTGAATTCCGTGTTGCCTGCTTCGAGGAAGGGGTGAGGACGGGATTGATCGATTGGCTGTTTCGCCAGCACGTGTACCGATCCGTCATCAGACGTCACTGCGTAATGCGGCAAGTGCATATGGAAGTTAAAAGTGGTGACTCCCTTTAACCAGCGTTTGGTGTCGAGATCGGAAGCGATCGATAACGGCGCGAGTTTCCGCGTTTGTTCGTCACGTTTTGGTCTGAGGCCGTACTGATTCTCAACTGGGATTCCGAGACCTTTCATTAGCGAGCGCGTGTAGAGTCCGAAGCGTTGCTGGCGGGGAACAAGCGCATCGCCATGGTGTTTGTATTCCATGTTTCTGAGCTCGGGATCCTCGGAGATGCCGACTTCGTGATGTGGACCAAGAATCAAACAAGTTCCTTCGCGTTTAAGAAAGTTTCGGACGGCCTCGATCTCATCAGCGGTCGCTTCCTGTTGCGTGACGTTGTGGTCCAGACCAAACACCAGCAGCGTGTCGGTGTCTGCGAGTACGCGCTCATCGAGTGGAAGTTTGAAGCCGGCTTGATCGATGCGTTGAAAGAGTGGAACTGTGTGACCCGTTGTTTCGCCTATGAACTGTTGGAAAGGCGCGAACGCCCAGAAGAAGAGCTCGAGCGCACCCGAAATCCCTTGTTGAAACTGCATCGGGTCGGACCATTGCGGCTCTTCATAAGCGGGCCAGGCGACGCGCCGCACTTCCGTCATCGTTGAAAAGCGATTATCCAACTCGGCGGGATTTCTCCCTGCTTCCGCCGGATAACTCCACGAGACATAAATACTCACGCGCCGGTGGTCACGATCGTACTTACGCGGCACATGGTTTTGATTGTAAGTTCTGGCAACTTTGGCATCGCTCATGTTTGGCTCCCGAGCGTCACTGCAACTGATCGACCATTTCCGAAAAAGCCTGCTTCAACTTCAACGCTTTCTTGATTTCGTCAGCGCTGACGTATGGATACTCGCCGTACTCCAGGAAACTGGGAACCTGGTGCTCGCGCACGAACCTCACAAAAGCTTCGGGATTGGTTTGCCAGTCCATCGGAAAGCCCTCGAGATTCTCGAAGACCGTGCGTACACCCGCGGCGCCAAATAAAGCCACGGCATCTTCTGTGTACTTGTCGAAGTCAGTGTCGAAGATGCCCTGGTACATGAAGTAAGTTTCGCCCTTGATCGGAAAGAGCACCCAGCGCAGGTAGTGCAGCTTGAGTGGAGCGAGGACATCGGGCTGAGCGGCCACGGCGTTTTCAATGTTTTGCGCGTATTCGTAAAAGACGGGCTCGCGGCCGGGAATAATCTTCGCGAGAATGCTGAATCCGTAACACGATGGGCTCTTCGGATAGATCGGACCATATTTTCCTTGCGGTAAGTCGGCCTCTTTGGGAATTGCCATTGCCGCCGGTGTGATCTCCATGTTGCTGCTCCTGATGTGATATGCGTAACACTCTAAGTTAAAAAGCTGAGTTGAGTGACTAGCAAAACTGACAGGTATCTTGTAATCCTGTAAATCTTGATCATGTCCAAGCCGTAGACAAGATTTACAAGATGCTTACAGGATTTCAGGATTTTTTGTTGACTTGATCCCGGAGCGCGTGATATTAGTTCGCGCCACGAATTAAATCGATCTAAACCTGGACAAACAGCACCGTGCGAAGAATCGATCTGTCTAACTTTCAGGTCGCTACGAGCGAAACCGCGCGCGATATCAATCGGCGTATTGTTCTCAATCTGATCCGCACGCACCAGCCGATCTCGCGCGCCGACCTCGCGCGCCATTCAGGGTTGCAGCGGAGCACTGTCTCTGTAATCGCCGAGCAGCTAATCCGCGAGCGATGGATTACCGAAGGGGCAAACGGTCACACCGCCAGAGGTCGCCGGCCCACGTTTCTTCATTTAAACAAAGAGCGCGTGGGCATCATCGGTATCAACGTCCGGCCGGTTACTACTACGCTCGCACTCGCTGATCTCGACGCCAATTTTCTCGCGCAGGATTCATTACCGACACCCCAACAACCAAAACAGTTTTTGACAGAGCTGGTGCCGCGTGTTCGTAAGCTCATGAACGCGCGCCCCGAATTGACGTGTGAAGGTATCGGCGTGAGCCTGCCTGGTCGCGTTGATGTGGCGACGCAGCAACTGGTCTTCGCCCCGAACCTCGGCTGGCGAGATTTCGATCTAAAAACGCCTTTGGAACAAGCCACCGGACTGCCGGTCGAACTGGAAAACGCCGCAAATTCCTGTGCACTTTCGGAGATTTGCTTCGGACGTCGCGCCGAAGGACTCCGTAATCTGGTGATCGTCACGGTTTCAGAAGGCATCGGCTGCGGGCTGATACTCAATCATCAACTGGTCCAGGGATCGACCGGTACCGCCGGCGAATTCGGCCACGCCGCGCTCGTTCAGGATGGGCTCGA